>Ga0187871_10000779_pt1 | contig 29382 bp, 18 predicted proteins | sample June2016WEW_16_1_FD_132988 | JGI IMG/M metagenome (GOLD analysis project Ga0187871, IMG submission 132988) | Peatland microbial communities from SPRUCE experiment site at the Marcell Experimental Forest, Minnesota, USA - June2016WEW_16_10 | ecosystem: Environmental > Terrestrial > Soil >...
GCATGGCGTCGCACGGCTTCCGTGAACGTCTACCAGAGTGCAAGCAAAGTGATTTGTATCAGCGGCAGGGTGCAGCGATTGCTGACGGAGGAGATGGGCACAACTGTAGCTTCTGAAGTTGTTTACAACGGCACAGATCCGAACCAGTTTGTGCCAAGCCTTGCACAAAGCGGAGCGCCGACAATCTTGATCGTGGGGAATCTATTGGTGGGAAAAGGTCACGAGCTTGTCTTGAGGGCAGTCGCCAGATTGAAAGATGCGTATCCAGGCCTGCAATGCCGCATCATCGGAGAGGGGGCGGACCGCGATCGCTTTGCAAGACTAGCCAAAGATCTAGGAATCGGAGGTCAGGTTCATTTTCTCGGGCGCCAAGGCCGCTCCGAAGTTGCCGAAGCCATGCGCGATTGCACGATTTTTGCGCTGCCCAGCCGCTATGAAGGGTTGGGATGCGTTTATCTGGAAGCGATGGCGAGTGGCAAGCCCGTGATCGCCTGCCGTGGCCAGGGCATCGACGAAATCATTCAGCATGGCGGCAACGGATGGCTGATTCCTGTCGATGGTCTGGAGGAACTCGTGCAAGGGTTGCAAATCTTGCTGTCCAACACGGAGCTGCGTGCGCGAATCGGCCAAGCCGCCAGGCAGACGATCCTCGATAAGCTCACGCTGGTAGATCAGGCGGAGAGCCTGGTGAAGATTTACGAAGAAGCTGCGCAATGACAGAGACAAAGACGACGCCTCCAATAATTCCGCGGGAAAGAATTCCCTGCGCCGAACTCGTTGTGGTTTCGGAAAACGACCTCGCTGAAGTAGCCCGCTTTATCGCGGTGCAGTCCGGCCGAACTGCGGAAACCGTAGCGGCGCATCTTCGCTGGTTCTTGCTCGAAAACCCAGCCCGCAGGCCACAGAATCCGCTGGGTTTCAGTCTACGGTCCGACGGTGCACTCGTAGGATGCATTCTGTGCAGCCCGCAAAACTTCCAGTTCCAAGAAAAACGCATCCTTCTTATGGGGTCTAGTTCCTTCTACGTCGACGATCATCATCGCGGTCATGGAGGCCGCATTTTTCTGCTGTATTGCCGCCTCGGAAACCAGTGGCCTCTGTTTGGAACTTCCGCCAATGCGGAAGCAGCCGCTTTGTGGAAGGCGGCAGGGGCAGGCCCTATCCCGTATTCAGACGGCGAACTATTAGGTGTGCTGCGCTGGCCGCCGGTCGTTGAGGAGTTTGCGCACCGATGGCATCCGAACCGCATGCTCTCGCGTCTGGCCTCCAGTCCAATCTCACAGCTCGCAAGGTTGGTCAGGCCTTTGAAGATTGAGTGCGACGGGTCCGCTTCTCTTCAGCCGCTCACTTCGGCTGAACAGGTAACTGATCTTCTGATTCACGATTTCTCAGCCAAGCTAACTGCGGTGCGTGACTTACCCTACATCCGTTGGCGTTATTTTTCCGGTAGGGATGCAACGGTTGCCGTGTTTGCCTTTCACAGTCGTCGCCCCGACCGGGAAATACTGGTAACCGTAAACCAACGCGCTCGCGGATACTGCAGCCAGATCAATACACTCAACGTGCTCGATGTTTACCCGGAAGTTCCTCCTGAGGAATGGTTGCGAATGGTCGGAGCATTGATTGCCCGTTATCGAAAAACCGTAGACGCGGTGGTGCTGCGCAGCCAGGATCCAGATCGGAGAAAGATACTTTGCGAAAAAGGTTTTCAGCGGCGAACGTTCGACGCGCCGAATGGGTGGTTTCTTGATAAAGGCAAACTGTTGCCAACTCATGATTGGTATCCCGTGCCCGCCGACGGCGATGGACTCATTTAGCGGTCAGCGGGCGCGGTAATCCAGCTCGTGAAGCAGCGCAATGAACTGCACGCATTGAAACAGACGCAAAATGAACATCAGAACCCAAGCCCGGTCGTTGCTGATTCACGCTGCCACTTTTGTTCGGATGGATGAGCTAGCGTTCCGCATGCAGAATCGTAACGGACGATCGCGAGGGCTGGTAATCGGGATGCACGAGACCCCGGCTTCTTTTGCGGCGAAATTTCGCGAGCAACTCGAGTGGGCGTCCCGGCATTTCACGATTGCTAGCCTGGAGACCTTCGCCACCTTATGGGATCAGGACTCGGAATCAGAGGCCGGCGTTAAGCCACAGATCCTGTTTACTTTTGACGATGGAAGGGAGAGCAACTACAGCGTCGCAGCGCCGTTGCTCGAGTCTTTCGGCGGCCGTGGAGTCTTTTTTATTGTGCCGGCTTTTGCGGAGTGTGCCAACGATGAAGCCCTCGCTTTCTATCGGTCGAGAATTAATCCAAACTCCAGACCCGGCGACGAGAAATGGGAGGACTGGAAGCCGATGAATCCCGTCCAGATTGAAGAATTGGCTGTTCGAGGCCACGCCATCGGGAACCACACGCTCACACATCAACGGCTGGTAGGACTCTCGCCGAAAGCACTGGAGAGCGAAATCGGCGGCGGAGCACTTAAACTTGCTGCGTGGACGAAACGGCGGGTCGACGCATTCGCTTGGACGTTCGGCTGGGATGCGATCGACGCCAACGCCTGGGACGTGATACGACGCCACCATCGTTTCTGTTTTGCTCCTTGCGCGGGGGCCATCGACTGCCGCAATGACAACCCCGCTCTGCTGTGGCGCCGCGAAATCGAGGTGAGATATTCCGCCGCGGAATATCGCTTTTTGTATTCGGGGCTGGTCGATCCCTGGTGGAGCACTCGACGAAGCCGCCTCCGCAAGCTGCTGCAAACCTCGCGCGCCAAATAATGATCCACCTTTTTATTAACGCGCTCGCAGCCAGCGCCGGAGGCGGACTCACCTACGTCCGCAACGTGCTGCCGCAGCTGGAGGTTCGCGACGACGTGCGCGCAACCGTCCTGCTTAGTGCAGCGCTGCGCGGTGAGATTGCAGAATGTGCCCACGTTACTCTCTTGCAGGCGGATTGTCCCACGGGTTCAGCAGGACGATTCTGGTACGAGCAACGCAACCTGCCGGCGCTCATTCACCGCTCCGGGGCTGATGTTTTACTCTCTACTGGAAATTTTGCACTGTACCGCTCGCCAGTACCGCAAATTCTCCTCAGCCGGAACGCTCTCTATACCTCGGCTGATTTTCTGCGCGACATGCAGAACCGTGGCGACTATCGCTTGTGGCTAGACACCGAAGTCAAGGCCACGCTCGCTAAATGGTCCGTGCGCACCGCTGACTGTACGGTAGCTCCCAGCGTCACTTTTGCTAGTGACCTGCGGCAGTGGACGGGAAGGAGCGCGGTCTCGATTCATCACGGCTTTGATCATGAAGCCTTCTTCCGCCAACAAACGCCGTTACCGCCAGACGTTCACGCGCGGATTACCGCGACCGCAGGCTCGCTCCGGCTGCTGTTTGTCAGCCACTACAACTATTACCGAAACTTTGAAACGATATTCCGAGCGCTCGCCATTTTGAAGCAGAAGCTGCACCCTCGACCCGTCAAGCTCATCCTGACCTGCAAGCTCAACTCGAAGGAGAATCCCGGAGACTATAACGCCGACAAGGCGGCAGAGTTAGTGCGACAACTCCAGATTGACAACGAGATTATCCAGTTGGGCGCAGTGCCTTACGCTTCGTTGCATCACCTCTATCAAGCGTGCGATTTATATGTCACTCCCGCCTACGCCGAGACGTTTGCTCACCCACTGGTCGAGGCGATGGCCAGCGGACTTCCTGTAATCGCTTCGGATCTGGCGGTTCACCGGGAGATCTGCGGCGAAGCTGCAAGATATTTTCCACGTTTTTCGCCGGAGATTCTGGCGGAACTGATAATGCAGACATCGCAATCGACGGAACAATTGGCCGCCATGCGTGAACTGGGACTGTCGCGGTCCAGAGACTTCAGTTGGAGTAAGCACGTTGAGGAATTGCTGAAGTTGGCTCAGACCTTGGTTGACAGAGGCTCGCGTTAAGAAGCGCGAGCGAACGGAAATCCGAGTGTTTGAAAGAATGTTTCGAAAGAATGCCGCGAAAATATGTGAGGTGCCTATGCGTGGTGCGCATTTTGTGAAGCAACTGAGAGCCGTGGCTCGGTGGAGTCGCGTCACGGCTGCGCTGCTATTGTATGCGCTTGGTCAGGTGGCCACCCAGGGTCAGGCGAGCCCGGCCGACACAGGTCAACACGCGGCCAAATATGCATCGGCATACAACTGGATTCAATCCCCAGCGACGCCGACTGCGCTTGTCGCAGGCACCAATACGATCACGCTTCGGCCCTGTCCTCGCGGGCTAAGAGTAGCCGACCCGCCGGGCCTCGTAAGCCATTTCACACCGCACGAATACGTTTACATCGCTGGCACGGGCGATCCGGAAGCGGCGCTCATCACTGGTGGAGGCGGGCATGCCGGAGACGCGTCCTGCACCATCGACGTAACTTTGAAGCACCCGCATCCCGCCGGCTATAGCGCAGGTTCCGCGACCGGAGGCATCAAGGAGGCTTCCGAAGATGCCATGTTTCTCGCCGAGCCGTATGGCGGCGGTGTGCGCCGCCGGCAGGGCGGAACGGTCATGCTCGATACACCTGGCTCGCCCTACAAAATCCACGCGCCCATATACATCGAGGCTACGAACCAGGTGATCAGCGGCGCCGGCGGATCCATCGATTGCTATCTTCTTGATGAAGATTGCATCAAGGTCGGCGACAGCAACGCGAATCATTTCGGCAGCATTCAACTCGAGCACTTGCGATTTCATCCGAACCTTGTCGGTGGCATAAACAGTGCGCTCTACATCAACGCGAATGCCACGATCGTGCGCGATGTCACTCTGCTCTATTCCTCAACGCACGCAACTTTCGGCCACCTCGTAACTGTGTGTGACGACCAAGCCTTCACTCTGGACGGACTGAACTACGGCGGCCTGGGAATTCGAAATGACGCGAAGTTCGTGGGGTCCTTAGTGTTCGCTCCTGGCCCCTTCAACAAATGCTCTGCCGTCGGCTGGCTCAAGAACATGCAAATAAGCGGTCAAGGCGCCGGGAACGGCGTCGACTGGCAGTCGGGCAATTCTTTGCATGTATCGGACAGCGTGATCCAGGGTTTCTCACAATTCGGTATTCGCACCGGGACGATGCGGGGCGGCTACAGCCCAACCCAGATCGACAATGTCTACATGGAGTTGAACACTCCCATGAATCCTGCAGGGAACATAGGAGCAGCGGGCATCATCGTGGTTGGCTCCCGCCTGAGCGCGAAGACCGAAATGGTTGCTGTCGGTGGCCAGCCCTCCTACGCCCACACGGGAAATACCCACTATGTGTATTGGATCGTCGCCAGAGATTCGGCTCATGGATCTTCGCTCCCGTTGCAGTCCGGCTATGCGGACACCAATGGGAAAGGGAACATCATCGTCTCCTGGCCGAAAATTAATGGAGAGAAGAATGGAGAAAATATTTCGTATGACGTCCTGCGTACCCAGGGCGTGGGAAATTCTCTCAAAGCTCCGTACGGCAAGGGAGATTTTGCAGTCACAACCGGTGTGCCGCAGTGCGCCGGCGAGGTTTGTCAGGTAACTGATTCGCAGGCGCCGCTCAAAACCTACGAAGTGAGCAGGAATCCCTCCTTTCAACCGATTCTCATGTTCTGGCCAGGCAGCTTGATCTTGTCTGGCCGAGCGTATGCTGACTTGGTTATTCCACCTGTTACGAATGTTTCTCCAGTCATCAGTACGATGGCCAATGTTCCCAGCGTATTTGCCGACCGTTGCCCGGCGGGAACTCCAGGCGTCTATGCCGTTTGCTTCGCGGGGGAGTCGGCTGAGAACAATCAACCCAGAGTCGTAGGCACGTTGATGCAAAGCGGGCCCTGGTCGGGTGGTCCAGATCCAAATGTGAAGGGACGGCTCAACTTTCTGAATTCACCTGCGGGCGCTGTAGGGCCTTCCCACATTATTACCCTGGTGGATTCCGATCCCGCGAAGACTCTGGCCGATGCCCTTCATCGACCCTCGAACGACGATAAGGATACTTACATCGGGCTGGACGTGCCCCCCGGAGGCGCCACTTTCGCGCAATCACAACTGGCCTTCGGTGCGCCGGTTTCAGTTTCAAACTACATTGGCAACAAAGGCGACGGTGCGCGCTGGAAAGAGCGTCTCACCGCGAGCCAAAAAACATTTGCAGTTCCCGTGGCGATCCAGAAGGGCAACACGCTGACCGTGGGAGAGGGATCTCCACTAAGCAGGATGAAAATCTACTCCACGCCAGCTGTCGCCGCTGCAAACGTGGAAGCGCAGAGTTGCAGAGATGTAACGCAGGCAGCACCGGGGCTGACCAAGTCTGATTTGATCACGGGTATCGCGCCCCCCAAGTCTTTAGGCAATCTTTCGCTGAATGCCTACGCGAGTGCGGCAGATATCCTTACGCTGCATTTCTGCAATCCGACCGCCTCCAACGTGAGCGTTCCTTCCGGCGTGTATTCGTTCCTCAGCGTGCACTGACCGAAGTCGGGGAAGTCAATTCGTGTGCGTGCGGTTCTGCACTGATCCCGAAGCTCAAATGCTTCGCGTAAGATGAAAGACGATCAGCAACGTCCTGAGGAGCCTCAGTCCGGATGTGTGGAATTTTCGGCATCATTGGGCGTAACGCGCCTGTAGCAACGGAGGTGCTGGAGCGCGCCACTCGCTCTCTCTCGCATCGTGGGCCGGACGACAGCGGTACGGTCATTTTGTGTGACTCCACGCGCGAAGCTGTTGAAATCGGTTTGGGAAATCGACGGCTGGCAATCATCGACCTCTCTCCTCAAGGGCATCAGCCCATGAACGATCCTACAACTGGCAACTGGATCGTCTACAACGGAGAGGTCTACAACTTCCGCGAGGTGCGCGAGAAACTCGCGCAAGCGGGAGTGCTCTTTCGCAGCAACTCCGACACCGAAGTGATCCTCAAAGCCTACGCGTACTGGGGTGAGAAGTGCCTGCACGAGTTTCGTGGGATGTTTGCCTTCGCCATATGGGACCCCGGACTGCATCGCCTGTTCATCGCTCGCGATCCGATGGGAATCAAGCCGCTCTATTTCTATCAGTCGGATCAGTACTTCATCTTTTCTTCCGAGGTCCGTACTTTGTTGGGAACCGGTCTAGTGCCTCGTACGCTAGATTCCGCAGGCTTGGTTAACTATCTGACCTTTGGATCGCTCTACGATCCGAACACGTTAGTAGAAGGAGTGAATGCGCTCCCGCCGGGCTGCTACCTCACATGGGAGGAAGGTCTGCTCAAACAAGAGCAGTACTGGGATTTGGTGGGACCGAATATTCTTGAGCAAAACCTTGCGGAAGACTGCGACTACTCTTGCGCAGGTGCGGAGAAGCGCGGCAAGCTTGAAACCCAGGTCGCTGAGGTGCTCGACGAGTCCGTGCGCATGCAACTGGTGAGCGATGTGCCCGTGGGAGTTTTTCTTTCTGGCGGCATCGATTCCAGCAGCCTGGTCGGCATCCTGAGTCGAAACGGCGTGCGGCCGAGCACGTTTTCAATTGTGTTTCGCGAAGAGGACTACTCCGAGGCGAAGTATTCCCGAGCCGTCGCGCAGCATTTTCGCACTGATCACCACGAGATCACGGTGGCTCAATCAGACTTCTTTGCAGCGATCGACCCTGCTATCCATGCGATGGATTTGCCGACGATAGACGGGATCAATACATACTTCGTGTCGGAGCAAACGCGGGCCGTCGGCGTGAAAGTGGTTCTTTCTGGACTTGGTGGTGATGAAATGTTCGCCGGCTATTCCAGCTTCCGCACGGTGCCGCAAATGGAGCGGTTTGCCACCGCATGGGACCGCATGCCGGGAGCGTTCCGCAATCCCTTGGCGAACATTTTCGCGGCCCTGGCGCCGTCCAGTGACCAGAATCGCAAACTCACTACTCTTGCTCGCGACGGCGGAGGAATCGTGCATCCCTATTTTCTGTCGCGCATGCTCTTCACGCCGGAACAACAGAGCGTGTTACTTTCCGAGATGAAAGCAAGTCCGGCAGCTTTCCAGCGCGCCGAAAAACCTCCGTCCGAGAGCCTGACCCGCGCTCAAAGCCTGGACCCGGTCAACCGTGTTTCCTATCTCGAGTCACGTTGTTATATGCTCAACACACTGTTGCGAGACTCCGACTTCATGAGCATGGCCCACGGGCTGGAGGTTCGAGTGCCATTGATCGACCATCGACTGGCGCGGCGTGTGCTTGCTCTGCCTGGATCCTGGAAGTTGAATTCGGGAACGCCGAAGCCGCTGCTGGTCAACGCTCTCGGCGGTCAACTTCCGGAGAAAATCGTCCATCGGCGGAAGCGAGGTTTCACGCTGCCTTTCGAGCACTGGCTGCGAGATGCGTTGCGTCCGGTGGTGGAGGAAAGTTTGCGCAAGATTGGCGATGGTGTACTTGGGACTAGGATCAGCGAACGCGCGGTCGGCGGAGTCTGGGAAGATTTTCTCGATGGGCGGACCTCCTGGTCCCGCCCTTGGTCGTTGTACGTGCTGCAGCGTTGGTGTGAGCAGCATCTTTCGAATTAAGCGATTGCTCTGATCGAACCAAGAGAAAGATGGAAAAGATAGAAGAAGTTGCGAAGGTCGCGAACGCCATCTCAACCGGAAAACTCCCGGTGAGCGTGATCGTTGCGGCGCGCAATGAGGCGAAGAATCTGCCGCGATGTTTACAGGCGCTCAGAGACGCTGGCGAAGTGTACGTAGTCGACTCGCAGAGCGCAGACGAAACCGTCGAGATCTCGCGATCCCACGGCGCCCAGGTCGTCCAATTTCACTATCAGGGTGGATGGCCGAAGAAGCGCCAATGGGCCATGAACACATTACCGATCGCATACGACTGGATTCTATTGCTCGACGCCGACGAAATCCTCACGCCTGAACTCACTGAGGAAATTAGAACCGCGATCCAGAATCCAGCAATCAACGGATATTTCATCTTGCTGCGCACGTGGTTCCTGGGCCGTGTTCTGCGCCACGGCGATGTCGGCTTGTGGAAGCTTTGTTTGCTTCGCCGGGGCGAGGGACGCTATGAATGCCGCCTGAAAGATCAGGACGCCTCGATGGCCGATATGGAAGTGCACGAGCACGTCGTCGTCGAAGGCGCAACAGCCAGGCTGCGCAACCCGCTGATTCATCACAATGTGGAATCGCTCTCGCGCTATGTTCAGAAACATGATGAGTATTCCAACTGGGAGTCGCACGTGCTGCTGCAGCGTGGCGAAGACAACGACAAAGACCTGCCGCCCTCACTCCTGGGCACGCAAGCTCAACGACGCCGCTGGTTGAAGCGCAAACTCTTTGCAGTGCCGGGTTCTCCCGTGCTGCTTTTCCTGTATCGTTATGTGTTGCGATTTGGATTTCTGGATGGCGTACCTGGCCTGATCTACTGCGGGTTTCAAGCGGTCCAGATGTTTCATACGAAAGCCAAGATTTACGAACTGAAGTCGAAACGAAGTGAAATCTAAGCTATTAGAGGCATTTAAGTAATGTGTGGGATCGCCGGACTCGCCAACTGTGGTGACAGGGAAGTGCTCGCCCGCATGACGCACGCGCAGGCGCACCGCGGTCCCGACGACTCCGGTCTGTGGGAGCGGAGATTTCCTGATGGTTCCTACATCGGCCTGGGCAGCCGCCGGCTTGCCATTCTTGATCTTTCGGCCGATGGGCAAATGCCAATGTGCAATGAAGACCGCACCGTCTGGATCACCTACAACGGTGAAATCTACAACTTCGCCGAACTTCGCCGCGACCTGCAAAGCAAAGGCCACATTTTCACCTCGAACACAGATACCGAAGTTGTGATTCACCTTTACGAACAGGAAGGCGAGAATTGCGTCCAGCGGCTCAATGGCATGTTCGCCTTTGCCATATGCGATCTGCGCTCGGGCAGGCCAGAGTTGTTTCTGGCGCGCGATCATTTTGGAGTGAAGCCTTTCTATTATGCTCAACGCGGGAAAAAGCTGGCGTTCGCTTCGGAAGTAAAAGCCCTGCTCCACGTTCCGCAGATCGCGGCCGAGATGGATCTTGAGTCGCTACATCAGTATCTGACTTTTCTGTGGGTTCCGGATCCGAAGACTATGTTCCAGGGAATTTACAAACTTCCCGCGGGACATTGCGCGACATTTCGCGATGGTGAATTGAAGGTCCGGCAGTATTGGGATTTGAGTTTTCCTCGCGAGGATGCGCCCTATCCGCGATCGGAGGCCGATCTTGCCGACGAAGTTCGCGAGCGCTTCCGGCGTTCAGTCGAATCGCAGATGGTAAGCGACGTTCCCATTGGTGCATTTCTCAGCGCCGGCCTGGATTCCTCGAGCATCGTGGCCATGATGTGCCGTGCGACGAAACAGCCGGTCAGGACTTACACGATCACTTTCCCACGCAAGTATCGCGTCGGCGAAACTACGCTCGATGACCCCAAAGTCCCGGCACGACTGGCGGAGCAACTGGGTTGTGAGAACCTGCAGATCGTGGTCGAGCCGGACGTCGCCGAGTTATTGCCTCGTCTCACGTGGCACATGGACGAACCCACGGCCGACCCTGCGATCATTACGGCGTATCTGGTCTGCCGCGAGGCGCGCAAGCAGGCGACCGTGTTGCTTTCCGGCGTGGGCGGAGACGAATTGTTTGCCGGATATCGCAAGCATGCTGCGCATCGCTGGGCACGCGCATATCAACAAATGCCCGCAGTGCTGCGTTCAGGGTTTGAATCCGGCGTGAACGCTCTGTCGAGCTTCCGCGGCACAGAGATGAAGGGAATCGTGCGCCTGGCCAAGAAAATGGCTCGAAGCGCGTCGCTCGAACCTGAAGACCGCTTCATTCGCAACTGCACTTATCTCGATGCTGACCAGAAGATGAGTTTGTATACGGCCGGGATCAGGGAGCAGTTGCGTGCCTCCGACCCCGCAGTTCGTCATCATGCCGGCTTTGGCGCGGTTCACGACGCCGACTTCTTGAACCAGATGCTTTACCTCGACACAAAGATTTTCATGACGAGCCTGAATCTGAACTACAACGACAAGATGAGCATGGCTTCGTCAGTTGAAGTACGCGTGCCGTTTCTCGACCGTGAACTTGCCGAGTTTGCCGCCTGGAATATTCCGCCGGATCTCAAGCTCAAAGGTTTTTTGCGCCCGACCACCAAGCACATCTTCCGCAAGGCGATGCAGAACGTTCTACCTGCCGAGGTGTTGAGGCAGCCGAAGGCCGGCTTTGCCGCTCCGGTCGACTACTGGCTCGCGAACGATTTGAAGGTAATGGTGGACGATTTGCTTTCTGAGACGAATATCCGAAAACGCGGTTTGTTTCGCCCCGAAGCCGTTCGCCGTTTCGTAGATGAACACAGGAGCGGCTCAGAGGATTGGTCGATGCAAATCTGGCAGTTCCTAACGCTCGAAAATTGGATGCGCATTTTCCTCGATGCCGGAGCCAGCCAGAGAACGGAAGAGTTCGGTCCAGCGCGCGAGGCGGCCACAGCGTGAAGAGTTCTAAGGACAATGTCATTGGCGGCGAGATCGCCAAGGCACTGACCGAAGCGACAGGTTTGCTCCGCAGGCCGCAGCGAGTGTTTCCGTTGGTCCAGAAACTTGTATCCGACAAAGTACGCGTCACCTTCGAGCAGCGCCATCTTTACTCGTACTCGACAACCAAGCGGCCCAGTGGAGACGTACTGAACTCATTGCTGCGCTGGATTCTCGACGCGCAACGCCCGAATGGTGGCATTCCAGCCTATTACAGCCTGCTCACGGGATATTCGGAATCCTATCCGGAAGTGACTGGCTACATCGTTCCGACACTCTATGATTTTGCGCGCGCGGCTGGCGATGACGGTGCCGTCGTTGCCGCGGAACGCGCAACCCGCTGGTTGCTTTCGCTGCAAATGTCAACAGGTGCGTTTCCCGCTGGATTACGTGGCGAATCAACTGGAGACGAAGCGGTGCCGTCGGTCTTCAACACTGGGCAAATCCTTCAGGGCTTGGTGCGCGCTCACACGGAGACGAATCGCCCCGAAATTCTCCAAGCGGCCATCGCTGCCGGCAATTGGTTGATCGAAATGCAACAGGCGAACGGATCTTGGTCCGGCCCAGCCGCGTACCAGAATGCCCCCCATACTTACTACAGCATGGTTGGGTGGGCGTTGGCCGAGTTGTCAGAAAGAGCTGCGGATTGTCACCACGAGTACTCCCAAAATTACGGTCTGGCAGCAGAGAAAAATCTGGATTGGGTTCTCGCGCACTTCCAGCCGGGCGGTTGGGTCGATGGCATCAACCTGCGCGGACATCCCAACTACTTGCACTTCATCGCCTACGTACTGCAAGGTGTCCTCGAATGCGGCATTCTACGCCGCCGAAGCGACGCCATCGATGCAGTCGCGAAATCGTCCTGGGTGCTGCTGCGGAAGTTTGAGGCCATCAAATTCTTGCCGGGCGCTTTCGATACTGATTTCAAGAATGGCGAGCGCTTCACCTGCCTCACGGGAAACGCGCAGATGTCGTGCGTGTGGTTGCGCCTGTACGAAGTGACTGATGATCTGCGCTATCTCAATGCAGCGCTCAAGATGAACGAGATGCTGAAACAATTAATTCCCCAGCGCGCCCGGCGTGGCATAGTCGGCGGCGTCAGCGGCTCTTCTCCCATCTGGGGCCGCTATCAGCCGCTGCGCTACATCAGTTGGGGCTGCAAATTCTTCGCGGACGCTTTGCTCCTGGAACAGCGTTTGACGCGGTCGTTCGAGGCATCCGTATTTGAGGCATTGCCATGCGCATCGTAGTTTTATGCTCCAGCGTCTACAGCGAAACTGCGTGTGCCATGGCCGTGCAAATGGCCAAGTTAGGTCATATTCCCGTAGGTGCTCTGACTCTTCCCACCCTCGATCGCGGAACTCTACTGCGCAAGCTTGGACAGTGGGGAGCGCGAGACGTCGTCCACTACGCGCGCACGAAATTGATTCCACAAAGCGGCGACGGACGCGCTCACGCGAATAATCTCCACCTCCAGCCTTTGCTCAACCGCGAAGAAGGAATGTTCCGCAGTCTGCGAGAAGTGGCATCGTTCTACGGTTTTCCAGTTGCGGTCTGCAATGACCAGAATGCTCCGGGTTCAATTGCGCAACTCAGAGAGTGGTCGCCGGACTTAATTATTTTCACGGGCGGGAATATCTTGCGGAAGCAGTTGTTGGAGGTGCCGCGTCTCGGAGTGCTCAATGCCCACCTCGGATTACTCCCCGAAGTCCGCGGCATGAGCAGTCCGGAGTGGTCGTTGCTCAAACACATACCAGTCGGAGTCACTATCCATTATGTCGATGCGGGCATTGATACTGGGCCGGTTCTTCGACGCAGTGAATTTACCGACGCAGCCCGCTGCGAATCGTTAAGCGACTTGCGCAATCGGCTGATTGCGTTTGGCATCGAGAAGGTGGCTGAGGTGGTCGACGGTCTGAACCGGGGAACGATTTCCGCAACACCCCAATCCGCTCTCGATGAAGATCGCCAATGCTTTGTGATGCATGAGTGGCTGCAGGCGCGGGCTGCCGAACGCCTTACGACGAGGCGCCCGGCGGTCGTAGCGGAGACCGCGAATGGGTAAGCCGATGAGCGAGCCGATGAATAAGATCGGAACCATCTGGCAGGTTGGCCGCACGTTCGGCGTGCGGGACGGAATGCTGCGCCTCGAATACGAACTTAAGCGCGGCAGCGGCTTGATGTCATGGAGAATGCGCTCCGTGCAGGGCTGGGATTCCTGGGACCTGAAGCGGATTGCAGCGGGCGCCTCCGCTGAAGAGATGCGCGCTGCTCGCCGTGATGGCAGGCAGCCATTCTTCTTCGCTAATGTGCAGACTCTCGGCGCGAATATCAGAAACATCATCGGAGCCGACGGCGAAGAGTCTGTTCTCTCTGAAGCAGAGCGCATTCTCACCGGCTACCTGCCATTTTTCGGTCAGCTATTCTTCGCCTGTGAATTTCCACCCCGGTGGTTTCAGAACCCGGTTACCGGAAAGAGCGTCTCGCCTCATCAACCCTGGATGCAGATGCGTTTCGCATCGCCCGCCTACGGCGACCTGAAATTTATTCTTGAATCCTCCAGGTTCTTGTTCGTCTACCCGCTGGTTCGGGCTTACGCTCTCAGCGGCGACGAGCGATTCCCGCGGGCTTTCTGGAATGCGATCGAGGATTGGGCCCGCCACAGCCCGCCGATGGCCGGTCCGCTGTGGATTTGCGGGCAAGAATGTTCACTGCGCATCCTCGCGTGGTCATTTGCGCTGCATGCCTTCATTCATTCGCCCGCCACAACCGGCGATCGTTTCGCCCTGCTCGTTTCCATGATCGCCGCTCACGCCTGGCGCACCGCGCAAACCCTCGGCTATGCGCGCTCCCAGCGCAGCAATCACCTGATCAGTGAGGCCGTTGGGCTTTGGACAGCGGGCACACTCTATCCAGAGTTGAGAGAAGCGCAGGTTTGGCAAAACCTCGGCGCGCATCTGTTGCACGAAGCAGTTCTCGACCAGATCACACCCGAGGGCGTTTCACAGCAGCATTCTTTCAACTATCAACGAATGATTCTGCATCAACTCCTGTGGACACTGCGTCTTGCTGAGATTCACAACGCTCCGGTTCACGAAGACGTTCATGTCCGAACGCAAGCTGCCCTCGACTTCATTCGCCCTTGGGTAGATCCAGTCAGCGGGCTTGCTCCGAACTACGGCTCCGACGACGGCACCCTGATTCTTCCTCTCGCGCATGGAGCGTATCGCGATTTTCGCCCGCTTCTGCAGTTGGGCGCGGCTGTTCTGAATCGCCCCGCGCTGAAGCCCGGGTCGTGGGACGAGGCCGCGCTCTGGTTCAGCGTAGAGCCCACAGTCGTCAAACCAACTCTTCCGCCTTCGCCCCCCTCCGCTGAAACCGGATACTTCCGTTTAGGAGATGAAAATTCCTGGGCGCTGATTCGTGCTGGCCGATACACGCGCCGGCCTTTTCACGCCGATCAATTGCACGTCGATTTATGGTGGCAGGGCATCAACCTGGCTCGTGATGCTGGAACTTATCTCTACAATGGACCTCCGCCGTGGAATAATGGACTCGCGGGAACTTCCGTTCATAACACTGTCATGGTCGATCGCCACGACCAGATGCGCCGGGCCGGCCGCTTCCTGTGGGTCGAGTGGGCGCAAGCATCGGGGCGAGTGTATTCTGCGTCCGGTGGGGCTTGCGCCGATCGTTTTGAGGGCGAGCATGATGGTTACAAACGTCTTGGCGTCAGGCATCGCCGTATGGTGCACTGGCTGGCTGGAAACGGGTGGGTGATCGTAGATGACATCGAAGGAACCGGTGTCCACGATGCGCGTTTACACTGGCTGATGGCAGACTTGCCTTACGAGGTTTCCGGTTCGCCTTTTCAAGTTGCGTTTACGTCGGGGCAGTCTCGGCTGCGCTGCAATATTTTTTCCAGCTCGATGGGGAACGGAGCGATCGTACGTGCAGGGGCCCGAGCAGCGGGAGATCTGGCAAGCGCGGAAACGGAGTTGCTCGGATGGGAGTCGCCCACGTACGGCGATCTTCGGCCGGCGGTTTCTCTGCTGTACGACACTCGATCACAACTGCCGATACGAATCGTAACAGCGATTCTCACCGACGAACGCTGCCAGCTTGAATCGAGAGACGAGCAGTTAGTGGTTTTGCTTGGTGATTCCGAACTTGATCGGGTGGATATCTCAGCAAGAATATGAAACAAGTTTTCCAGGACGCTCGCAGCGCTGAGATCACCGTTGTGGAGGTTCCTGCCCCGAAGTTGCTCGCGGGATGTGTGCTGGTTCGCACGGCTGCATCTCTCGTTTCTGCCGGCACAGAGCGGGCTTCCTCTGAGTTCGCCAGCAAGAACTTGCTGCAGAAAGCGAGAATGCGTCCTGATCTGGTGCGCGAGGTCCTAAGCAAGATTAGCCGCGACGGACTGCTCGCGACAGTGTCTACAGTTCGAAGCCGTCTCGACCAGCCGAGTGCCCTGGGATATAGCAGCGCCGGCACCGTCGTCGCGGTCGGCGAAGGCGTTACAGATTTAAGCCCGGGAGATCGAGTGGCATGCGCCGGTGCTGGTCACGCGGTCCACGCCGAGTTTGCTTGCATCCCGCGCTTATTGGTCGCGCGGATTCATTCCGATGCTGTGAGGTTTGACGATGCAGCCTTTACCACACTCGGAGCTGTCGCGCTTCACGGAGTGCGGAACGCGGATGTCAAGCTGGGCGATATTGTCGCCGTGATCGGCCTGGGCTTGCTCGGTCAATTGACAGTGCAGATTCTTAAAGCGGCCGGCTGCTGCGTGCTCGGGATGGACATCTCATCAGAGCGCGCGGAACTGGCTCTGCGCATGGGCGCCGATGCAGTGAGCACCTCGGCTTCGGGTTTTCGCGATCTGTGCCTGCAGCACTCCGCCCTCAACGGTGCGGACGCAGTGCTGATCGCAGCACAGACTTCCAGCAACGACCCCGTGAATCTTGCGGGAGCGGTTGCGCGGAATCGCGCCGTCGTCGTCGCGGTGGGAACGGTTGCCATGGATATCCCGCGGAGATTTTTCTACGAGAAGGAACTCGACTTCCGCGTCTCCCGGTCCTATGGCCCCGGCCGCTACGACTCGGCCTACGAGCAGAAGGGAATCGACTATCCGATTGGCTACGTGCGCTGGACAGAAACACGCAACATGGAAGCTTTTCTCAAGCTTCTCGCCGATCGCAAGCTCGACTTGCAGCCGCTGGTCACTCACCGCTTCCCGATCGCGCGGGCGTACTCCGCTTACGATTTGATCACCGGCAAAACGCGCGAGCCATTTCTGGGAGTGCTGATTACGTATCCGGAGCTCGCCGATGATTCCCGCCAAGTTAGAGTGACGCCTCCGCCTCGTCCTAACGCGAACGCGCCAATTCAGATTGGTCTTCTAGGAGCGGGAAGTTTCGCCACCAGCACTCTGCTCCCGGTTATGAAGCGAGTTCGTGGTGTTGAAATGGTCGTTGCCTGTGCCGCGAACGGTTCGCACGCCCGCCATGCCGCCGAGAAATTTGGATTTCGTTCCTGCACCAGTGACGAGCAGGAGATTCTCGGCCATTCACAGGTCAACACGGTAGTGATCACTACGCGCCACAATCTTCACGCAGCACAAGTGATAGCGGCTCTCAAATCAGGCAAGCATGTCTTCTGCGAAAAGCCACTCTGCCTCAACGAAACGGAACTCCGCGACATTGTTGCGGCGTACCGAGATCAAACAGATCAAGATCAAACAGATGTCGATCAAGCCTCCAGCAGTCTCCTGATGGTCGGGTTCAATCGTCGCTTCGCCCCGCTGGCTGCTCGCCTCAAAAGTTTTCTGCACGATGTGCGTGAACCTCTGGCGCTTCACTATCGCGTGAATGCGGGCTTCCTTCAGGCAGACCACTGGCTGAACGATCCATTGCAGGGCGGAGGGCGCATCATCGGCGAGGTCTGCCATTTTGTAGACTTCCTGTGCTTCCTCACTAACTCGTCTCCAGTGGAAGTTGAGACGCGCAGCCTGCCGAACCCAGGCCAATATAGCAGTGACAACATCGTGTGTTCGTTGCGCTTCGCTGACGGCTCCCAGGGAACGATCAGCTACCTCGCGAACGGCGACAAATCATTTTCGAAAGAACGACTCGAAGTGTTCGGCGGCGGCAACGTCGCGGTGCTGGAAGACTTTCGACGGCTCGAACTTGTCCGCGTAGGAAGAAAGCTCGTATTTCGCTCGCTCCTGCGCTCGGACAAGGGGCATCGTGGCGAGTGGGAAGCGTTCGTCACGGCAATTCAAACCGGCGCGGAACCGCCCATCCCATTGCGCGAAGTCGTGAACACGATGCTGTCAACTTTTGCTCTGGAGAAATCACGGTGTCTGGGCCAACCCGTCGCCGTGCCCGGCACAGTGCTCGTCGGAACGGCGGTCGAGGGGCGGGTCGAGGTTAAAGACCGCGCCGACGACCACGCTCCCGACGCAAGCGGTCTCGATCGTGCTTCCTGAAGACAAGCTGTCCTGAGCATTTGTTTACCGTCTCATGAAAATTCTTTACGTCTCGCAATATTTTCCACCGGAGATGGGAGCGCCAGCCGCGCGGGCGGCCGAGTTGTCGCGGCATTGGGCTGCTGCAGGCCACGAAGTGACGGTGCTAACCGGCTTTCCCAATCATCCCACTGGCGTTGTGCCTCTCGAGTACCGAGATAATTTCCGCCGCGGCGTGGTTCGCGAGAGAACGGACGGAGCAAATGTTGTTCGCACCTGGCTCCTTCCTTTTCCTAACCGGAAAATGCACGAGCGAATGTTGAACTACAGTTCGTTTTTCGCGTCGGCGGCCACCACAGGTCTTTTCCTGCCGCGTCCTGACGTTGTAATTGCAACGTCGCCGCAGTTGCTGGTCGCGCTCGCAGGCTGGTGGCTCGCGCGCTGCAGGCGCGTCCCCTTCGTTTTCGAAGTACGCGATCTCTGGCCGGAGTCGCTGGCCGCGGTAGGAATGGGCAAGAGCAATTCGTTCCTGCACCGGGCTCTGGCGAAGATCGCCAGCTTCTTGTACCGCTGTTCGGATCGAGTGGTAGTAGTCACGCCCGCCTTTGAGGATTATCTGGCGGAACACTGGGGCGTGCCGCGAGAAAAAATGTTCGTGATCGAAAATGGCGTGGAAACCAAACTTTTCGCTCCAGAACCATCGACCGGACAAGCGGGAACCGGCGTGAGAAGGGAACTAGGTGCAGAAGGGAAGTTTGTCGTCTCCTACATCGGCACCATGGGAATGGCGCACGGCCTCGAAACGATCATCGCCGCCGCAGCCCAGTTGCAGCAGGAGAATTTAGAAGATGCGAATCGGGAGATTGTTTTCCTGATGATCGGCGAAGGCGCCGAAAAAGACCGCATCGCGGCGATGGCGCGCGAACGCGGTCTGACGAATCTTCGATTTGTCGATCAGCAGCCTCGCGAGAAAATTCCCGCCTACATCTCCGCCTCGGACGCATGCCTCGTTCTGCTCAAGAGAACCGATTTGTTCAAGACCGTGATCCCCACCAAGATGCTGGAATTCATGTCCTGTGCGCGACCTGTCATCCTTGGTGTAGATGGGCAGGCGCGCGCGATTCTTCAGGAGGCCCGTGGTGGCCTTGTGATCGAACCGGAGAACGCAGCCGCTTTGGTGGGAGCCATTCGGTATCTCGCCGCGAATCAGGAAGTGGCTCGCAAACTTGGAAACAACGGCAGGGAACACATCCTCCGCAAGTTTTCCCGCCGCGAGACCGCCGAGAAATACATTCGCGTGCTCGAGGACCTGTTGAGATTGCCGGAGCGGCGAAGCAGGAAAGCTGCCGCGTAGCGGTTTTTCTCTGCTGCCGGGAAATCAAGGTGCACTAGCTTGAGGGTTTTCGTAAAGCCGGAGTTCCCAGGCATGGCGCGATTTGTGTGACCATACAACCTTCCAGTGGTCGGCAACGACGCGCCGCATCGGTTGCTCCGCGGGCATATCGTTGTACACATACGCAGGTATCAAGACATATTTCACGTCGGCAGAAAGCGGAGCGTCGGCGCGAGTAGTCCACGGCATTTCGCTGACGTCCCAGGCGAGCGGGGTGCCGCTCTCTTGATCATAGAAATTTAACGTTGGAGTTCCGGACACGACTGCCTTAACTTTTTCGCGCAGCCGATTCTCATTCTCTTTCAAAAAAACCTGATATCCGTCAGTGGCGAGGAACGGCGTGTAACTCGAGCTTCGGGCAAGCCATATCAGGTTTAGCGCCGCCAGCACCACGACTGCGACCGCACCAAAGCGAATTAGTTTCGGCTCCTGTCCGAGTGCTTCATCGTATAGTGCGCCAGTCGCGAGGCACAGCACTCCAACAAACTGAAGAAGATTTCGCGCTCCCGCCATATGCGCCGCCAAAGCGGTGCCGGCAAAGAACGTCAAGCAAATCGCCAGGTACGCATGCTTAGAAGATAAGCGACTGCTCCTGAATGCTTTTTCCAGAGCGATCAAGATTATTAGAATCGAGAATACTAGGATCGGCGCATCGAGACGCCCAAGCCAGTAGAGCGCTGCCCACCGCGGTGTGACGTCGAAGATGCGGTCTCCTACCAGGGCGCGACTATGCCCATAGTGCAAGTACCACCGAAAATTGCTGATGACCATATGCTGGAGCACGCCCGGAGGCCACAAGACCAGAACAATGATGGAAGCAGTCGCAAGGACTACTGGAATCAACCATGAAATTTTGAGGCCGGTTCGGTCCCACCCGATCCATCCTCTGCCAGCCAAACTGACGGCCACCAACCAACAGATGGCAGCGGGTATCACATAGGTCATCGAAAGCGCGCCGAAGCCCATAACTGCGCCGAGTGCAATGGCCGCACGCATCGTTGGCCGGTCGCGCCACTCGTAGCCCAACCCGACGATCGCGAGTGTACAGGCCAGCATCAGATGGTGGGGCCCGACAAGATTGGTTTCCTCGAGGCGGATTACGCTGAACAGCAACAAACCGGAGCCGGTAAGCGCCGCCGCCCGCGACGTTGCAAAGCTGCGCCTGAGCGTCCAATACAAGAATCCAACCGGCAAAGAGCCCATCAGCGCACCGAAGAAGCGCAGGCGGTATTCGACCGGCGCCACGTGCGCAGGCAACAGTTCTCGTCCCAGCTTGGCGAGGTAAATCGCCATTGGGCCATGACCGTGACGGTTGTAGTCAGATGCGCCCCAGAGGACACTCCAGGGATTGGCTGCGCTTGCCACGTAATCCGCTTCGTCCCAGCTAAACTCCGGCGACGTGCAAGACAGCATGAGAACTATCGATGTCAGGGTAACGATCGTGACGACTGCCAGCGTTGCGAGCCGTTCCCATGAAATCTGCTTACGACCGTCGGCGACCACTTCCACGCTCGCACAACTCACACTCGCACAGGTCATGTGCGCCCAAGTATAGACGAATCACATGCGACGTTCTTTGGAAGCTCTTAATTAATGGGCGGCGAGGATGGCTAATCCGGTTGCCGCGGCTACCGCCGAATTATAGGCTGTTGCCGCCGCGACCCGGGCTCCGCTCAAAGGTATGAAAAGAATGTCATCGGCCTGCAAAGTGATGTCGGGAGCTTTCGCCTCCAGCATCTTCTTCAGCGGAAGTCGTGTTTCAGTCATTCCGGTCGGGCCCTTGCGAATGATGCGCGTTCCGCCCAATTGCGCTGTGTGATTCGTCCCGCCCGCCAGCGCCAGCGCCTGCAGCACGGTCAAATGACCATTATCCACGAGAAAACCAGCGGGATGCCCCACATCCCCCACCACATAGACAATCGGAGCCCGGGGAACCGTGATGGTGTCCCCCGGCATAATCTCGATATTGTCCTTCAAATCGTCGGCAAGATTCCTCGGCAGGTTCACCGTGATCGGTGAGTCCTGACTGTGCTGCCGGATGATGCTTACCTTTCGTCCTGCCGAAACCGAGAATCCCCCCGCAGCCGAGATCAGATCGTACAGCCTGCGGTTCCCAAGGGCCGGATAGATGCCCGGTTTCATTACGTCGCCAATGATCGTTACTCCCTGGGAAGCCGATTCGTCGAGGAAGATGGTGACGTGAGCGTTGCGAACAAACCCTCCGTCTTCCAGCCGCTTCTGGATCATAGTCTGCGCCTCCTCCACCGTGAGGTCGCCCACATGAACGTAGTCAATCAGCGGAAGGTAAACATCCCCTGAACTCCCAATTCTTGCTTTGGTGGTCAACTCAGGCACGTTATAGACGCTGACCTCGATCAGATCGCCGGCGCCCAACCTCAGCAACGACAGGTCCGCATTGGCACCCGCGTTTGAATTCATCCCAGCGTTCGGGGCAGTCTTATCAGAGTCTGCATGGTCGTGCCCGCTTCCCACCGCAGCTTGCGAGATTGGCTCCGCCGCGGGCAGCGCCGGCGCGCTGTTTTCCACAGGAGAGGACGCCGCCGGCGCTTGCTGCGCCCAGCCCTTGAATCCCAAAGCGCAGACTCCCAAAGCGCAGGCTAAAACCGATGAGAACGCGAACAGAGTGCCACTACGGGCAAGACCGAAGCTGCCGAACTCCATTAAGAGCCTCTGGGGTGGAAGAAGGATCGCGTAAAAAGTTTAGCACAGCGTCCTTTACGACAGTCGCCTCGATTTGCGCATGGATGTCTCAGAAGTTCGTGTTTTCCACAGCTTTTCGCTCTAGGGCAATTGAAAGCCTCTGCTAAGGCTGCTAGATTCCCAGTAACCTTCAAACGCAGACGCATACAGACGGAACCCATTAACTCACTACCAGCAGCGTTCCGCTGCTGCAATACTTTTCTGTTGGATAAATTGTTGCGCGCCGATGTTCGTGATTGATGGACCGAGGTGGCATCGTTGACGGTAGCTTTTTTCGCCATTTTCTTTCTGTCGCTGCTGTTTTCGTTCGTCCTCACTCGTTATGTGCGGGACTTCGCTACCCGTCGTGGGTGGGTCGCCGTCCCTTCGCAGGATCGGCATCTTCATGCAAGCCCTCTGCCGCGCCTCGGTGGAGTCGCCATTTTCATCTCCTTTTCGCTCAGCATGCTGGCCGCTGCGGGCATGGCCCACTACATTCCCCACTTGCATAGGGCCTTTTCGCTGCACAGTCTCCTGACCATTCTGGTGCCTGCGTGCCTGGTATTCCTGCTCGGTGTCTACGACGATCTTTACACCGTCGGCCCCTACGTCAAGTTTGCGGTTCAAGCTCTCGCCGCCACCATGTTGTTCATGGGCGGGCTTCGCATTCTCAATATCCCGGTGCTGTTCGGTGAGCATCAACTGCCCTGGTTCGTGGGTCTGCCTTTTACAATCTTGTGGGTATTGGCGATTACCAATGCCTTCAACCTGATTGACGGGCTCGACGGCCTCGCGGCCGGCTCCGCCTTGTTTTCCACATTGGTAGTGTTCGTGGTCACACTGCTCAACGGACACTCCCTGGTCACGGTGATGACCATTGCGCTGGCCGGTGCGATCCTCGGCTTTTTGCGTTACAACTTCAATCCTGCGACCATCTTCCTAGGCGATTCAGGCAGTCTTTTCATCGGCTTCCTGCTGAGCGCCCTCGCTCTCGAGGGAGCGCAAAAGGCCCCGACCATTGTCGCGGTCGCGATTCCCGTGGTTTCTTTCGGCCTGCCGATTCTCGAAACCTCGCTCTCCATTCTCCGGCGCTTGATCAGCGGACGCCCGGTCTTCACCGCCGATCGCGAGCACATCCATCACAAACTCCTGCAGCACGGACTCACTCACCGCCAGGTCGTAATTGTGCTCTACGCGGTTTCTGCCGTGTTTGCTCTTCTCAGTCTGTTTTTGTTGTGGCCCACCGGTAGTTCTCTGGGCCTGGTGCTCGCTGTTCTTGGAATCGGAATCTGGATTGGTGTCCAGCGTCTCGGGTATCTGGAGTTGGGGGAACTGGGCCGCGTCGCGCAACGCACCTTCGAGCAGCGGCAGATTGTTATCAACAACCTTGCCATCCGTCGAGCGACCGAGGAGCTCAAAGCAGTTCGCGACTACGACCAGATTCGGCACGTCCTTGAGGCCGCCTTCAGCTCCAATGACTTTGATGGCTTCGATGTGAAATTCAAGCTCTTTCCCGGTGAATCTCGCCCCCTAGATGCCGAGCCGATCTCGCAGCCCCGGCGTGGCGAAGTGTCTTTTCATTGGGGCAAAACCCGCGGAGCGAGGTCTCTCGAAGGTCTGGCGGTTTGGACCTTGTCGCTCGATCTGGTGAGTTCATCCAACCGCCGCCGCGGCGCGCTCGCAGTTCACCGGCTCTATTCGCAGCGCGATCTTCAGCTTGATATCAATCTTCTGACCACAGCTTTTCCCATCGCTCTCGCCGATGCCCTCGACCGCACGTTGGATCATGCAGTGCAAGTCATCCCCCGCACCAGTCAGGACGACCAGGGATTTGTCACCGCGCAAGCAGGCTAACCAGTGGCGCTCGATTTGCGCTTGCACTCGATTTGAGTGGTTGCTTCGATTTCAGGAGATTGCAGCTTTGATTTTGGGTGGCGCAGCGCTTCAGCGCTGCGATCAAGGCGCTAATCGGAATGCGGCTTCAGCCGCTGAGGGTCCAACCAATCTAAAAAGGAAAACACACGCGTGCTGAAGCGTGACAAACTTTAGGAAGGGTAGGGAGGGCTGACGGTTAAAGTTTCGCGCTGACGTACGAGTTGATCTCGCAATTCAAGCAAACTTCCTCAAAAGCGGGTGCTGTCCACTGCATTTTGAATCCCCCAATCGCTCAAAGGCTTTATGCCTGGAACGTTCCTTGATTTTAACCCAGCACTGTCCCCAAATCAAGACTCTGACAACAAAACTTCGCCAAACTACCCGCCAGTCGGCCATCTCGGGCAAGCGACAAGTTGCAATTTCTTGCACACTCGCAAACGTCCGCACACACACGCCGTCTCCATCCACAAATCACCCACTTTTCCACACCCGGAACCACTCCCGCTACTGTCTAACCGGCTCATCCCTATTTACCTTGATTCTGCTCTCGAAGTGCTGATTTTAGTGTTGAGTTTTGGCGGGAAAGGCGATCATGTTTCGCAAGACAATTTACGGCACGACCTTCAAAGACGTTAATTTTGTTCCTCTTCAATCCGCCACGTTTTGCGTCCAATGCGAACTGATCAGCACCAATAGTCGGCCCTATTGTCTTGCTTGTGGCAACCCGTCACTGCTCAGCCTTTCTCGCGTTCTGGGCGGAACCCTGCGTCAACAGCAGACCGCGCATCTCATCACTGATTCTGAACTCGACAGTCTCGTCCGCGACCTGCTGCGCACGGTGCCCGATCCCACAGTTATGGACGTTGCCGACCATCACACTCGCGTGCCCTCGATTGCTCTTCGAAGCCAGCTTCGGGTCGCCAACGCCGCCCATCCTGTCTCCGGTATTCGAATCGTGCATCCCGGAGAAGAGATCGATATTCGCGCCGCTGAACTCGATCTCGAACCAGCCATCAGCGCCATCACCGAGCGCGCTCAACATCTCACAGGTGCGACCGGCGCTGCCATAGCCCTGCGCGCCGGCGACGAGATTGTCTGCCGCGCCCGCGCGGGCCGCACCGCACCCGATCTCGGCGTTCGCTTGCAGACCGATGCCGGCATCTCCGCCGAGGCCGTGCGAACCGGCGAAATCATGCTCTGCCATGACGCCGAACGCAACCCGCGCGTGGACCTCGCAAGTTGCCGCCGCCTGGGAGTCCGATCGATTCTCGTCTCGCCGCTGCGCTACTACCGCCGTACGCTGGGCGTCTTCGAAGTGTTATCGTCGTCGCCAAGCGCCTTCGACGAACGCGACGTAGCCACCATGCAACTGCTTTCCAGCATGATGGTCGCCGCCATCTCGCGCATCTCCAGCCTGCACCAGTCCCGCCTATCAAGGCTAGCCGGCTAGGTTTGATGCTTCAATTGGAGAAGTGTTCATGTGGGGACAGCCGCCCTCGGCTGTCCGTCGAGCGAAGCTCGACCAGCTCTTCTCAGTAAGCCCAATAAGGCCCGGTCCCGCCCGGTGTGCTCGCGCCTTCAATCGCAACGAACACGTTCTGCCCGAAGAAGAAGGGAAGCCCCCAATCAAAAAAGTACGGCGGAGCATTCGACGACACTCCGCCGAGATCGCCCAATGCAAAATTGTTCTGGCTCGCAAACAAAGTCTCAGCGTTTGCGATGCTGAACTTGACGGCGCCGCTGGCCGCTCCACTGCCTTGATTCGTTGCCGTGAAACTCGTCGTGCTCCCGGGACAATAAAATCCCGGCGCATCCGAGCTGTTCCCACAGTTCGTCAACCCAGTGAGCGCACTGTCCAGAAAGAAGTAACCATTCGAACCGCTGTCGATGAAACTTTCGGGGTAGGCTGTGCCATTGTAAGTCGTCGTGAGGCTACCTTCCGGTGCCGTGTAAACCGTGGCACTGCCCAGCCCGTTGTTCGATTGCGTCCCAATGCCGAAAACCAGTGACCCGCTCACACTCGATTCGCCGCCCGATGAAACTGCCGGCAGCTCCACGATCACTCCGTTGTTGTCTTTGGCAAATAACGCAACCGGATTGACAACCTGCTGGGTCAACGGCTGCTCTATTGGCTGGCAGCCTGTCGATGAGGGGCAGCCGTAATACTGGTCAAAGCTCGCAGGGCACGGGTTGCCGCAGTCTTGCGCCGCGAGACCGACTCCTAGAATGCCATTCGCGCCCAGGGTCTCCAGCGTGTCGGCGGATCCAAACCCTGAACTCGTGCAACTGCTGGGCGCGATAAAGTCTGTGTCGCTGAGCACCTGGATCGGCGTGGAACTGGCCTTCTCGCCGGCAATCTCCACATCCGCCGTTTGCACCGGACCCCAGGTATAAGAATCGAGAAAGACGAAGCATTCCGCCACCGGATTCCCACTGGTGTCGGTCTGCTGCGTCAGCGAAACCGTGGTGAGCGCGGATGACAGGATTCTCAAACCGAAAGAGCCAGTATCGACCAGCACACCGTCAACCGTCTGGCAATTCGATGTTCCCGGAACGCAAACCGTAACGCTGGCAAAGGCAGCATCGGGGTAATCGCCCAGAGGGCCACCGTCTACCGAGATCGCGGCTACGTTCGTTGTCACCGGCGCAATCGGATTAGTCGAGCTGCTGCTGCCTCCGCCGCACGCGATTAAGAAAGCGCACACCACGCATGTCGTTAAGGAGATACAAATGCGCAAGGCTTTCATTGGATATCCTCGGCCCGAACATTTGACGGCAGCGCATCCGGGACATAAGCTTTGCCGGAAAATGCCCGAAGGTGTCCACCGATTTGCACAACCAATCCCGGTTGATCGATCATGATGGGCTTGCGGGCCATGCGCACGCCGCTCCGCGCCTGCACCGCTGTTTGATAGGACTCGAAATAGCCGCCTAACAGTTGCCGCAAGTCAGGCATCCGCGGCCCGTGCCAGGCCACGGCAAATACTTTTCCCTCGGGCGAAAGATATTCCCTCACCACCGTGCCCGTAGCAGCTTGAATCTCATGCACTGTGTAGGACTGAGCCGTCGTGATGCTCGCCTTGGATGTTAGGCTGCCTTGCATATGGAGTTGGTCTGCTTGGATCGATGCGGTGTCGCCACCCAAAGACGCCCACGCCGGCAAAACGCTCGAGGCGGCGAGGGCAAGGACAACGACAACGACGAGCACAGGCACAAAGACAGGCGCCGCACCTGCCGCCAGCGTGGACTTGATGAAGCGCTGCTGTGACATGAATGTACCTCTGATTTAATTCTGGCTGGCTGTGGAAGTTAGATTCGTTACGCATTTGGCAGGTTGCTAGGAATGTCTTACACTCCCGAGTTTGTTGTCATCCTGAACAACGTACTTTACGCAGTGAAGAGCCTGTCTCGAGCTTGCCGAGAGAATCTGGGCGAGCCGCGCGAAACTGCCTGCCCTGAGCAAACGAAGCGCGCCGATGGGTCGCATTCTTTGCGACGCAATAATCGCGTGTTCGGCTCGCTTTCTTATCACTGCTTGTAGTTCACAGCGGCCGGATTTCAACCACTCCAAGCACTTCTTTCTGCTTACTTTTCCGTGAATTCGGGTTAAGATGTCCATCAAGGCTTCGAACCCCGGTTTCCCAATGTCGGCCACTGTTCAGGCTTCTCGACCCGCTTCCCTTAATCGCCGCCGTCGTGTGCGGCAAAAGGTGCATGCGCCCGCGTATGCGAGTTTCAGCGGAACTTCCAAAAGCGAGATGCTCGACCTGAACGAGATCCTCGACATCAGTGAGGTCGGCGTGTCCGTGCAGTGCGCATCGCCCCTGGAAGTCGGTCAACAGGTGGAGTTGTGTCTGGATCTCGCCGAAGCCCGTGGACAGATTTTCACTACCGGCCGCGTAGTGTGGTCTGATGCAGCCGGACGCGCCGGACTCGGCCTTGCGACTCTGCCGGATTCCTCGCTGCATCGCTTGCGCGAATGGCTATTTCTGAACGCGATGGTTGCAGCCGCCAATGCGGCGTCTTCTCCTGCACCACCAGCCGCGCCTGAGCAGTCCGTACTTCATAGGGTCGCCCATTCTGCACTCCGGCCGAGCTACACCGACACGCTCAGCGCCGCCTCCGCAGTGCAGAGAGAAGCTGAGTTCCTCGGAACCGACATCGAAGCGGTCCTGTCTCTGATCGCTTCCCGCTCGCAGTCTCTGCTTGGGGCATCGGGCGCGGCGATTGCCATCTCGGAAGAAAATGCCGCGACACTGCCCTCCGAAACAACGCCCTTCGAAACACTGCCCTCCGAGACAATGCCCTCCGAAACATTGCCCTCCGAAACAATGATCTGCCGCGCCAGCGCCGGCCCCAGCGCCCCACCCGTGGGCGCAACTTTGCAAGTGGGTTCCGGTTTTTCCGGCGAATGCGTACGCACCGGATCCATGTTGCGCTGCGACGACACCGAGACCGATGACCGTGTGGATCGCGAAAGTTGCTGCGCTCTCGGCATTCGCTCCATGCTCGCCGCACCAGTACGCTCGAACGAAAAGGTGATTGGCCTGCTCGAGGTATTCTCCGCCCAACCCAATTCCTTTGATCAGAACGACGGCATTATCTTGCAGCGTTTCGCTGAGACAATTCTCGCGGCAATCAAACGTGCCGCGCCGGCGTCCAGTCCGCCCGCCCCGCCTCCGCCTGCTCCGATACCTTTTACCGCTGCGCCAGGAAGCGTTCTGTTTGCTCACGCGCCCGAAGTTACAAAAGAAGTCAGAAAAGAAGTAAGCAAAGAAGAGAAGTCCGAGGAAGGAGTAGAACAGAAAGACACCTCCGCCGCAGAGGCCAAAGCCGGCGGTATTCGCCTGCCTCGCACTTACCTCTACCTGCTTATCTTTGCCGCCGCCACTATTGCCCTGGCGCTAGGCTTCATTCTCGCTCCATGGATTCAACCCTGGATTCAGGAAAGACTCCAGACCCGCCAGCGAAGAGGAGAACAAACGGTTCTGGCGTCATCCCAACCACCAGCCGAGATTTCAAAGACTGATTCGGCGAACCCGCCCGTCGATTCCCTCCCACAACTCCGCGAGCTAGCTGTACGAGGAGACCCTAACGCCGAAAATGCTCTCGGCCTTCTCTACGCCCAGGGCGATGAAAAACAGGGAATCAAACCCGATGACCGCCAAGCCGCCGACTGGTTCGCCAAAGCAGCTGAGCACGGCAGCGTCTCCGCCCAATACAAATTGGGATTGCTCTACTGGGGCGGGCATCACGGCTTGCCGAAGGATCCGAACAAAGCGTATTTCTGGACCGTGCTGGCCCGCGCCGGCGGCCAGGAAGGCAGCAAAGATCTCGCCAAAATTCTAGCCAACGGAATGACGCACGCCCAAGCCGCAGCCATCGAACAGCAAGCCGAAATCTGGTATCAGCAGCACGAATCCC
>Ga0187871_10000782_pt1 | contig 29281 bp, 14 predicted proteins | sample June2016WEW_16_1_FD_132988 | JGI IMG/M metagenome (GOLD analysis project Ga0187871, IMG submission 132988) | Peatland microbial communities from SPRUCE experiment site at the Marcell Experimental Forest, Minnesota, USA - June2016WEW_16_10 | ecosystem: Environmental > Terrestrial > Soil >...
AACCACAGCTCGATGACGGCCAGACGCGCACGGCAAAAGGTCTTCCGACGCTGGCCGGCAAAGACGACACGGATGTTTCGGCACCCGCAACAACTGCTGCCAAACCACAGCTCGATGGCGGCCAGACTCGCACGGAAAAAGGCCTTCCGGTGCCAGCCGCCAAAGACGACACGGATGTTTCGGCAGCCGCAACAACTGCTGCCAAACCACAGCTCGATGGCGGCCAGACTCGCACCGAAAAAGGCCTTCCGACGCTGGCCGGCAAAGACGACACGGATGTTTCGGCACCCGCAACAACTGCCGCCAAACCACAGCTCGATGGCGGCCAGACTCGCACCGAAAAAGGCCTTCCGGTGCCAGCCGCCAAAGACGACACGGATGTTTCGGCACCCGCAACAACTGCTGCCAAACCACAACTCGATGGCGGCCAGACTCGCACCCAACAAGGCCTTCCGGCGCTGGCCGCTGACCCCCGCTTAACGGATGCCGCTGGCAAGCATAACGGGCTCATGGCGGAGAACGGGGCGCATCAAAGCAGTGTTTCGGCGCCTGCAACAACTGCTGCCAAACCACAGCTCGATGACGAGACGCAGTTGGTCGGCCTCATCAACCAGGCTCGCACCGAAAAAGGTCTTCCGGCGCTGGCCGTCGACCCGCGCTTAACGGATGCCGCTCGCAAGCATACTGAGCTCATGGCGGAGAACGGAGCACTGACTCACCAGTTTCCCGGAGAGCTGCCGTTGCAACAGCGCATCGATGCGGAGAATATTCCCACCGATCTGGAAGCCGAAAACGTGGGATGGGACGTCAACGTTGCCGCGGCCCATCAGTCCCTGGTCGAGGACCCGCCGCACCTGCGTAACATTCTCGATTCGGGGTGCAACGTGGTGGGCGTCGCGGTGATTCGGCGTGGTAATCATGTTTTCATCACCGAGGATTTTGCCCACTTGGTGCCGGAAAACTCCCAGCCGTAAGCGAAATGGCAATCTCCAGCCAAAGCGGAACGTGCTTGACTTGTGGAGCTTTTGGTAGACAATGCTGCAATCATCTCTACGAAGCTTGTTTCAGTTGGGAGTTGCATGTTTCGATCTCCGGTTACCGCCCTGCTCTGCCTGCTATTGGCGTTGTCACCCGTATGGGCCGAACCTGCGCCTGACCAGACCGCCGGTTCGGTGAAGGCCATGATTCCGGACGCGTCTCGCAATGCGAAGCCGCTAGCGGTGAACGAAACGCTGCAGTGGAACGATCTGCTGCAGACCAATGCGAAGGGCCGAGTGCGGGCCGGGCTTACCGATGGATCCATCTTGAGCTTGGGGTCCAACAGTCAGTTACGCGTGGTGCAGCATGACGCCACGGCGCAGCAGACCACACTTGACCTGGACTACGGCAAGCTGCGCAACCAGGTGGTCAAGATCACGCAACCCGGCGGCAAGTACGAAGTGAGGACTCCGAACGCCGTCATCGGCGTAATCGGCACGTATTTTTACGTTGGCTATGAGAACGGCCGCACCACGATCATCTGCTACGAAGGGACATTGTCGGTGACCCCCGGCGCAGGCGCGAAAGTTGTGGACAGCAACAACTCGACTACGGGCTCGGACCAAGCCATCAAGGTATCGGCCGGGGAAATCGTCGTCATTGGTCTGAAGCCTGTAACCAGCGCGCTGCAGCCGTATTCCACGCTGAGAACGGCCAGCCTTAGGGACACCGACATCGGCGAAACTAGACGTCCGCACTACGCCCGGACACTCACCCTGGTTGCCGCCGGCGTGGTCGCCGGTTTGACCATCGGTCTCACGCAACTCAACTCCAGCTCGAAGCCCTGCGGCTGCAAGTAGCGTGCAGCTCATGTTGTGAATGGGTAGTGCGGGCCTTAAGGCCCGCGGTAGAGAGGTATTTATAAAGTAGGGAGTCGGCTTCAGCCGACGGCAGCTTTGTCGCCGGCTGAAGCCGGCTTCAGAGAGAAAGATCCAAGCAAACGCGGCGCTGAAGCGCCGCACTATCCATCGCGGATTACAGTAATTCTTAGCCCGGCTTAGAATGCGCTTTTGGAAAATCCTGACGCAATGGTTTGCACGCCATGTCCACGCCGCGATCGCGCTGGCGGCGACCCTGATTGGCCTTTTCCTGTTTGCTTACGCCGGCATCAGCGAGAACCGCGCGGCGGGCTTCGTATTTTTGCAGGACATTGAGCAACGCTCGCTTGACCTGCGCTTCGCCTTGCGCGGACGGCGGCAACCGGACCCGCGTATCGTGATCGTCGGGATCGACGAGAAGACGCTGGACGAGATTGGCTCGTTCCCCCTGCCGCGCAGTGCCTACGCCTTGATGGTGCAGAAGCTGAAGGAGGATGGCGCGCGCGTCATCGGCTTTGACGAAAGCTTCACGCTGCCCGCCGGCAGCGAAGCGCTTGCCATGCTGAGCAAGCTGAAGCAGGACTTCGCCAAGCAGACCACCCCAAAAGAACAACAGGAAATCCAAGGATTCTGGCAGCAAGCCGACGTCGATAAGCAGTTTGCCGACGTCCTGAAGCAGGCCGGCAACGTCGTTCTCGGGCATCTCTTTCTGGATGCCGACCGCGCCAAGTATCAGGATCCCAAAACCGTCGAAGCCTACTACAACATCGTTTGGGCGAAGGCGTTTCCGCAGGTGCTGAAGGTCGGCTCAGGCAACTTCGACATCGGCAAAGCCTGGATCCAGGCGGGAGGTTCGGTGGCGCAAGGCGTAGAAGCCAACGTTCCGCAATACGCCGCGGCCGCGGCCTCCTATGGCTTCTTCAACATCGAGCCAGACGCTGACGGCACCTTGCGGCGCGCGCTGCTGATGAGCCGGTATCGCGATCAGGACTTTTTCCCTTCGCTCGACCTTGCCGTGTTGCAGCAGTACGAAGCGATTCCCGACCAGCAGATCGCGGCTTATATCTCCGCCGACGGCCTGTACCACATTCAGTTCGGCAATCACCTGTTGAAGCCGTGGCACAACGGAACGGCATTGATCAACTATGTCGGCCCATACCACTCCTATCCGCAATATTCCATGACCGATGTTATTCATGGCAGAGTCCCCGCCGGTACTTTCCGCGACAAGATCGTGTTTTTCGGCGCCACGGCGCTGGGCATCGGCGACATACGGAATACGCCGTTCCCCGGCGGCTCCTATATGGGAGTGGAGGTCCACGCCAACATCCTCGACAACCTGTTGCACAGCACCGAGCCGCATCGCACCTTTCTGGTGCGCGGCTTCCGCGAGGAACTGGCGGACATCGGCTTCATCTTCCTGTTTGGCGGGGTACTGGGCTGGTGGCTGGGCCGCTCGCGTCCGCTTGCCGCCACGGCCACAACCATCGTCGCGCTGGCGCTGTTCGCCGGCTTTGTGTACTTCAGCTTTGCCCATTGGGGCCGCTGGTACAGCCTGGTGATTCCCGGGCTCACGCTGATCATCGCTTACCTCGCTTCCATCAGCTATCGCGTGTTCTTCGAGGAGCGCGAAAAGCGCAAGATCCGCAAGCAATTCGGCATGTTCCTTGCGCCCGGCGTGATTGCGCTCATCGAAAAAGACCCGGAGAAATACTTCCGTACCGGCGGTGAGACCAAGAACCTTTCCATCCTGTTCAGTGACATTCGCGACTTCACCACCATGTCGGAGGGCATGTCTCCCGATGAGCTGGTGCGGATGCTGAACGAGTACTTCAACGCCATGATCGACGTGCTGTACAAAAATCTGGGCACGCTCGACAAGTTCATCGGCGACGCCATCATGGCCTTCTGGGGCTCGCCCTACCCGCAGGAGAACCACGCCTTCCACGCCTGCAATTGCGCGCTCCAGATGCGGGACAAACTGGTGGAACTCAACAGTGACTGGGAACGGCGTGGCATGCGGCCTATCGCGATCGGCATCGGCGTCAATAGCGGGCCGGTCAATGTCGGCAACATCGGCTCGGACAAGCGGCTTTCCTGGACCGTGATGGGCGACAACGTGAACCTCGCCTCGCGGCTGGAGGGCATGACCAAGCAGTATCACGTCGGTGTGCTGGTGAACGAGACCACCCACACGGAAACTAATGGACAGTTCGTGGCCCGCGAGGTGGACAAGATTCGCGTCAAAGGCAAGAACAAGCCGGTCACGATTTACGAGCTGCTGGCGCCGGCGACCGAGCTGAAGAAATTCGAGACGCTGCTGGCCGACTATAACGCCGCGCTCGAGAGGTATCGCGCCCAGGATTGGATCGACGCGGCCGGCAAGCTAGGCAACATAATGTCCATGCGGCCCTATGACGGGCCCACGCAGGTGCTGCTGCAACGCTGCATCGAGTTTATGGATGACCCCCCTCCCGCAGATTGGGACGGCGTGTATGTGGCGAAATCGAAGTGATTCCTTAAGCAGAGTTTCTGATTGACTCTGTCCAAGTCCAGTGCTAGTTTGACTCACCCATAATTAGCGTTCAATTTCATACGGCATTCTGGGCCCCTGTTGTCTTTGCCACTTAGCAGTAGGAGGTCGATTGTCGCGTCTCTGCCGTTTTTTGTCGCTCTGCTTGCCTTTTGCGGCGTCGGATGCAGCCACGCAAAGCCGGCTGACGCAAACCTGCGCACAGTTTCGACCAGCGGCATTTTCCAGAATCCCCTTACCTGCCGTCCTCGTGGTTTTCTTGGGTTTGATAATCCCCGTTTCTGCGCAGAACCCGGCTGCGTCGAAGCGGCAACAATCGGCGACCTCCAACTCCGCTGACCCGTCCCGGAGCCGTGGACAGCGGAATCTGTCGGCGCCCTCCCGTCGGCAAATCCAACAAGATCTAAGTCCTTATCAAAGTATTTACGAAAACGGCCCAATAGCAGGCACCGCCGATCTGCTCATCAACTCCGGCTTTGAAGTCATCGACAGCTTCACTGTGGCAAACAGCAGTGCCACTGTCACGGGCTTGACATTCGGGGTCTGGCTGAATCCGGGCGACGTTCTGCAAACGGCGCAGGTCTCTATCTCCACCACCCCGCAGGGCGGTGTCCTCTTTAACCAGCCAGTGAACTTCACCCAGAATGACTGCTTCACGAATGTCGCGAATATGACCGTTTGCTCCGCGACAGGAATGTTCAACGGACCGACTTTGACCGCTGGCACCTATTTTTTGACCCTGCAGAATGCCACGGTCCAGAACGACGATGAGGTCTTCTGGGATGAGAATAGCGGAGTCGGATGCCAATCTCCCGGGTGTCCGTCAACGGCTGTAGCGGGTCCTGTCGGCACCATTCCTTCCGAGGTTGCTTCCGAATCCTTCTCGATCCTCGGAACTCCAGGAAATCAGACCACAACCACGTTGTCTGTCATGCCTGGCACGGTTACGGCCGGCGAGGTGGTGACGCTCAGCGCAGTGGTTACGAACTCGGACCAGGTGGTCGTCACTGCTGGCACAGTCACGTTCTTGAGTGGAACCCAGGTCCTGGGAACCGTGCAGGCAAACAGCGGCACGCCGGCTGTGAGTGCCACTCTGAAGACGAGGTTTGGCCCCGGAACCTACTCGCTTACGGCTCAATACAACGCCAATAACATCCTGCTGGGAAGCGTGTCCCAGCCGGTTGCGCTCACCGCCACCGGTACCGAGCCGACCGTCAGCACGCTGACCGCAACGCCCGACGGCAGCAACTACGACTTCGGGCTATCGGTCTTCGGATTCGGCTTCCCGCCGCTGGCGGGCAGCGCGATGCTGAATGACCTGACTCTGGGCGGCACGCTGGTGGGGACCATCTCCGTTCCCGGTGAAGGCATGTCCACCTTGCGGCCGCAAATACCCTATAGCACCGGATCCCCGCCGGCGGGAGTTGCGGCAGCCGACCTGAACGGGGACGGCATTCTTGACCTGATTATCACCAACTACATTTTTAGTGACAGCAACACCTTCAGCGTCTTGCTCGGCAACCCGGACGGCAGCTTCCAGGCGCCGTTAACCTATAGCACCGGCAGCGGATCGGTTGGAGTCGCAGTGGGTGACTTCAATGGAGACGGCAACCTGGACGTAGCTATCGCGAATTCCGGAAGCGGTGCGGTGGGCGTCCTGTTGGGTAACGGACAGGGCGGCTTTAGCCCCGAAGTTGACTACCCTACTGGAGTTGGTCCGGTTGGAGTTGTGGTGGCAGACTTCAATGGAGACGGCCGTGCGGACCTGGCCGTCACCAATTACATCGGTGGAAAAGGTACAACGGTAAGCGTGCTCCTGGGCAATGGTGATGGAACTTTCCAACCAGCGCAGACATACATAAGCGGCCGTGGGCCTTATGGAATTGTCGCTGCCGATTTCAATGGCGATGGCTTGCCCGATTTAGCTGTGGTCAACAACCTTGATGGCACCGTCAGCATTTTTCTCAATAGTGGTAATGGCACGTTCCAGTTGAACAATACCTACTCGGTGGGCAGCGGGCCCCTTGAAATTGTGGCCGCAGATTTCAAGGGCGTCGGCATTCAAGACCTGGCCGTCACCAATTCCGGCAGCGGCACGGTCAGTGTCTTGATCGGGAACGGAGATGGCACCTTCCAACAACACGTCGATTATCCCTCCGGGTCGGCACCTTACGGCATCGTAGTGGCGGACTTCAACGGAGACCACATTCCGGACCTGGCTGCCGTCAACGAAACCGGGAACAACCTCACCGTACTGATCGGCGATGGCCAGGGAGGATTCGCAATGCAGCCATCCTACCCGGTTGGTACCCAGCCGTTATTTCTTGCTGCCGCCGATTTCAATGGAGACGGCGTTCCTGACCTGGCCGTCAGCAACTATGATGGCGGTAATGGCAATACTGCAAGTGTCCTATTGGGCGGGTCGGTCAGCACCGGCACGCTCAATAACACTCCGGTCTATGGCAACGGCAATCAGAATGTTCAGGCGAGCTTCGCGCCCAATGGCGCGTTCTATGCTGACAGCTTGTCGAATATCGTGCAGGCGATCGGCAGTGGTTTCCCGACCACCACCAGCCTCACCTCGGCGCCTAATCCGTCGACTTACTTGCAGACGGTGACAATCACCGCTACGGTCACGTCCATCGCCGGTGTCGGCAACCCTACCGGCAGCGTCAACTTCACAGACAACGGCACGGCGATACCGGGCTGCACCGGAGTCGCGCTGATGGCACATGGCAACGACGCCAGCGTGGCCCTTTGCACGACCTCGAGTCTCGCGGTCGGGAGTCATTCGGATATCGTGGGTGCGTACCCAGGTAACAACAACTTTGGCGGCAGCAGCGGCACCTTGCAGCCGGCGCAGGTAGTGAGCAAGGCTGCGAGCACGATCAGCCTCGCCTCGTCACCGAATCCATCGACTTATTTGCAGACGGTCACGATCACGGCGACCGTTACAGGCGCGAACGGCGGCAGCCCCACCGGAACCGTGAGTTTCACCGATAGCGGCACCGCCATACCGGGCTGCACCGGAGTCGCCCTATCAGCGCAGCGGAACGGGAGCGCCGCGAGTTGCCAGGCCACAACGCTGACGGTCGGCTCGCACGCGCAGATCGTGGGTACCTACAGCGGCGATAGCAACTACACCGGCAGCAACGGAACCTTGAATCCCGCGCAGGTGGTAAACCAGGCGGCAACCACGACAATGATCGGGTTCAGCCCTCCTCCCCCATCCATGTTTGGCCAGTTGGTCACCTTCACCGCAACCGTGACGGGAATGAATGGCGGCAATCCCACCGGAACGGTGACTTTCACCGACAACAACAACCCGATTTCCGGTTGTATTGGACTAGCGCTGACGGTGCAATCTGGCGTCAGCGTGGCGACATGTCAGACTTCATCGCTTGCTGTAGGCCTGGACACCGTTGCGGGCGCCTACAGCGGCGATAGCAACTTCGTCTCCAGTAATGGCTCGACCGCCTATCCGGTTACGCCTGCCACCACGTCAGCCGTTCTCTCGGTGAGCCCATCCAATGCGACGGCCGGCCAGGTGGTGACACTGACGGCGACGGTGACCGCGAATGGAGCTCCAGTCCCGAACGGCACGGTGACTTTTTCCAGCGCGAGCGCGACGCTGGGCACAGTTCAGATCGTCATGGCCTCCGGAACGGCCACCCTGAAGACGAGGTTCGCCCCCGGATCGTACTCCCTGACTGCCCGCTACAACGGCACCGACACGTACTTCCCGTGCCACTCGATGTCGGAGCCGCTGACGGTGACCGGAACCGAGCCGACCATCAGCACCCTCACAGAAACTCCTGACGGCAGAAACTATGATTTCTCGCTGAGCGTCTTCGGCTTCGGCTTCACGCCGCTGGCGGGCAGCGCGACGCTGAACAACATTACGCAGGGCGGAACGCTGCTGGGAAATATCCAAGTCCCTGGTGCGGGCACGTCAAGCTTCCAGTTGGCGGCATTCAGCACCGGACGCCAGCCTTACCTCATCGCGACAGGTGATTTCAACGGAGACGGCTTCCCGGATGTGGCTGTAGCCGACTTGAGTGCCAATACCGTGAGCGTTCTGCTGGGCAACGGGGATGGCACCTTTCAGCCCCAGCAGCCGTACGCGGTCGGCCTTGACCCTGTCGGCGTAGTAGTAGCTGACTTCAATGGGGACGGCATTGCTGATCTGGCTGTAACCAATGGGGGCGACAACACGGTCAGTGTGCTGCTGGGTAACGGCGACGGGACGTTCCAAGCTCAGAAGACGTACGCGGTGGGTCCGGCTCCTTTCGGGATCGTAGTGGCTGATTTCAACGGCGACGGCATTCCCGACTTAGCTGTAACCAGTGCTTCTTCTGCAGGTACTATCAGTGTCCTTTTGGGTAAGGGCGACGGCACCTTCCTGCCGCAGCAGACCTACGCGGCCGGGACGAATACCGTCGGCATCGCGGTAGCTGATTTCAACGGCGACGGCATTCCTGATTTAGCGGTAACCAATGAGAGCAGTGGCACAGTCAGCGTGCTGCTGGGCAACGGCGATGGCAGCTTTCAGGCACCGCTGCCGAACGGGGTCGGCATCGAGCCTTACGGCATGGCGGTAGGTGATTTCAACGGCGACGGCTTTGCTGATCTGGCTGTAACCAATTTTCATGACGCCACCGTCAGTGTGCTGCTTGGCAACGGCAACGGCACCTTCCAGTCGCAGCAGACGTACGCAGTCGGCAACAGTCCTCACAACATCGTGGCAGCTGATTTCAATGGGGACGGCCATGTCGATGTGGCTGTAACCAATGGGTTTGACGATACGGTCAGCGTGCTGCTGGGCAATGGCCATGGCACCTTCCAGCCACAGCAGACGTATGGAGCCGGCTCAGGTCCTCTCGGCATCGCGGTAGCTGATTTTAATGGCGACGATGTTCCTGACCTGGCCGTTGTCGATAACACCGCGAGCACTGTCAGCATTCTTTTGGGCGGCACCGTCAGCACCGGCACGCTCAACAATATCCCGGTTTACGGCTCGGGCGGTCAGAACATTCAGGCCACCTTCACCCCCACGGGCACGTTCTTCGCCGGGGGCCTCTCGAACATGTTGACGGTCACTGGATCGGGAGCGATCCCGACATCCACCGTCCTTACCTCATCACTGAACCCGTCGAGCTACCTGCACCAAGTGACCTTCACCGCGACCGTGACGTCGGTTACCGGCGCGCCGCCAACTGGAACTGCCACCTTTACTGCCGACGGCAATACCATCTGCTCGGCGGTGCCGCTGGTATCCGGCAGCAACGGCAGCACGGCAACGTGCCTGATTGCGACGCTCACCGCCGGTCAGCACAGCATCGTGGCCAGCTACAGCGGAGGCGGCAATTTCGCCTCCAGCCAGTCGCAGCCCCTAACCCAGACTGTGAATAAGGCAGCCACGACCGTTGCCTTGACCTCGACGCCCAATCCGTCTAGCTATCTACAGACGGTCACCATCACGGCGACGGTGACGGGCGCCAACGGAGGCAGCCCGACTGGAACGGTCAGCTTCACCGATAGCGGCACGACCATCTCCGGTTGCGGTTCGGTCGCGCTGACCGCGCAACAGAACGGCAGCGTGGCCACGTGCCAAACGTCGACGCTGGCGGTTGGCACGCATTCGCAGATCGTTGCCACGTACAGCGGCGACGGCAACTACAACGGCAGCAATGGGACGTTGCAGCCGGCAGAGGTCGTGAACAAGGCGGCAAGCACGACGGTGATCACCGCCAATCCGCACAGCCCCTCGATGTTCGGCCAGATGGTCACCTTTACCGCGACAGTCACGGGCGCGAACGGGGGTAGTCCCACCGGAACGGTGAGTTTCACCGACGGCACCAACCCCATATCGGGCTGCACCGGGGTTGCGCTTGTGCCGCAGACAAACGGCAGCACCGCGACCTGCTCGACGTCCACGCTGACGGTGGGCCAGCACACGGTGGACGCGGCTTACAGCGGAGACAACAACTTCAGCCTGAGTAGCGGCCCCATTTCGTACCAGGTCAACGAGGCGGGTACTGCGGTGAGTTTGTCGTTGAATCCGACGAGCGCCTCGGCCGGACAAGTCGTGACGCTCACCGCAACGGTGACGGCCAACGGCGGCCTGGTCACGGTCGGCACGGTCACGTTCCTCAGCGGGACCCAGGTGCTGGGAACCGTACAGCTCGTGCAATCGGCAGGGGGGCGTCAGCCTGTCGCCGGGACAGCTACCCTGGCCACGAGGTTCGGTCCGGGAAGCTACTCGTTGACGGCGCACTACAACGGCACCAATTCGTTTGGCCCCGCCACTTCTGCGCCGCAGCCGCTGACGGTTACGGGAACCGAGCCGACCATCAGCACACTGACGGCAACACCCGACGGCAGCAACTACGACTTCGGGCTGAGCGTCTTCGGATTCGGCTTCCCACCGCTGGCGGGCAGCGCAACGGTCAACAACCTGACGCAGGGCGGCACGCTAATCGGCAACATCACGCTGCCCGGTCCCGGCATGTTGGACTTGCAAAGTGCGAATGTCTATCCCGTTGGTAACTTTTCCATCGCGGTCGCGACCGGCGACTTCAACGGCGACGGCTTCATCGATCTCGCCGTAGTGAATCAAACCGACAACACCGTAAGTATCCTGCTGGGTAACGGCGACGGCACCTTCCGGACGCAGCAAACTTATCCGCTGGCAACCGGTGCCGGAGGGATCGCCGTCGGCGATTTCAACGGCGATGGCAAGCTCGACTTAGCAGTGGCGTGCGCCGGCGGCAGCAATGGAGGGGTCGTCAGCGTGCTGCTGGGAAATGGAGATGGCACATTCCAGGCCCAGCAGACGTACGCCGTCGGCTTTTTTGCTTTCGCAGTGGCCGTGGGCGACTTCAACCTTGACGGTTCCCCCGACCTGGTGGCCTCCGGCTCGAGTAATACTGGGGGAGCCGTGGTCGTGCTCCTCAACAATGGCGATGGCACCTTTACGGCGCAGCAGACCTCCCCAGCCGGGATGTCGGGCCAAGCCGTCGCGGTGGGGGACTTCAACAAGGACGGCAGGCTCGATGTAGCTGTAGCTGACTTCAGCGGCAACCAGGCAGTGGTGCTGTTGGGCAACGGGCAGGGCGGCTTTGGCCGCGCACAGACCTACCCTGCCGGTACGTTTCCATCGGACATAGTTATCGGCGATCTGAATCACGACGGCAATCTTGACCTGGCGCTCACCAACCAGGGTGACAATACCGTCAGTGTGCTGCTGGGCAACAGTGATGGCACTTTCCAGGCGCAGCACGCTTTCGCCGCCGGCCAGATGCCGGTCGGAATTGGTATTACGGAGTTTACCGGGAGTGGCTTCCAGGATCTGGCCGTGGCCAGCTCCGGGGACAACACGGTCCGAGTGTTGTTGGGCAACGGCGACGGTACCTTCCAGCCGCAGCTCACCTTCCCCTCGGGCGGCGCATCCTTTGGCCTGGCGATCGCCGACTTCAACGGTGATGGCTTCCCGGATGTAGCGACGGCAAACTACACCTCCAACGACGCGAGCGTTCTAGTCGGCGGAACGGTTAGCTCCGGGCAACTGCTGAACGCACACGTCACCGGCAACGGCAATCAAAACGTCCAAAGCAATTTCGCTCCCGGCGGGACCGTCTACGCCCCTAGCCTCTCGAACGTGGTTACGGTAGCCGGCAGTTCACAGATGCCGACCACCACCGTCCTCGTCTCCTCGCAAAACCCGTCGAGGTTGGGTCAGCCGGTTACCTTCACGGCCACGGTGACCTCGAGCCCTCTGCCTCCAAGCGGCAACGTGACGTTTACCAGCAACGGCATGACGATTTCCGAGTGTCCCAACCCAGTGCCCCTGATGCTCGTGGGCACCCTCATGAAGGCTTCCTGTACAACCCAGTCACTGCCCGCGGGCGCAGATACCATATCGGCGTCCTTTAACGACCCTCAGCGCGTGTTTGGCAGCAGTTCAGCCAGCCTGACTCAGACGGTGCAGACCGGCGCCGGCGACTTCCAGATATCGCTGAACACTCCCGGTACCATAACCTTGACGCAAAGCTACTCGAACGCCACAGATCCGTTCTTCTCGCAGACCGTCCAAGTCACGGTCCAGGCTGTGAATGGCTACAGCGGCACCGTCACCTTGTCGTGCGGCGTGAGCCCTCCCCTTTCCGGCGGAAGCTGTGTGGTGAATGCTCCAATCTCGGGCATGGTGGACGCCAATCTGGTGACCACGCTGACCATCAGCGCGGGCAGTGGGACGCCCATCGGCCAGTACACGATCACGGTTTCCGGCCAGGACCAGAATGGATTGATGCACCAGACCAACCAACCCCTGATGGTGATCGACCACGCTTCCGGCATCACGGAGCCGACGGGCGGCGGCGGATCGACCATGGTGTATTTCCCCGGCCTGCCGGGAAGTCCTATAGGGAACTTCACGTGTCCGATGGTGAGCGGCACCGGTCTGACCGGGAATCAACCGCTCAGTACCATCGGAGGCAACTGTACCTTCAGCCCTACATCCGGGACCATCCCTGGCCCAATCATGGTGACCATTTACGGTTGTACGGTGGCGCGGCTGCGCACCCACATGCCGATCTATGCGATGCTCTTCTTCGGTCTGCCTGGCGTGGTGCTGCTGGGCCCGCTCGCCGTGGGCAGGAGCCGGCGCAAGAGGCTGCTACAGGTGATTGGCATATTCCTTGTTGTCTGCGCAATGCTGTTGGCTGTAGGATGCGGCGGCTACGGACAATTGACCCCGACGGGTAACTACCAAGTGCTGGTGCAGGGAACTAGTCCCGATGGGACGGTGTACTCAGCCGTAGTTCCCGTGACGGTTACGCCACTGCACTAAAATATGAGAGCTAGAAAAGCGCGACATAAAACAATGGCAAATCACTGGATTTTTGCATGACCTTCAACCGTCGACTGCACATCCTATGGTTCGTGGTGTTGAGCGGCGTCGCCGTGTGGGCGCAATCCGTCCCGCAGGTGGAGTTTGCGGCTGGATATACATACATGAACTTCCACGCCAATGTACCGCAACTCACCAGTCAGAGCTTCAACGGCGGCGGCGGAGCCGTGGTCTTCAACCCGCTGAGCTGGCTGGGCGTGAAAGCTGAGGTCCTCGGATACTCCTTCGGCTCGGACTGGACCCGAAAGCTACTGGAGTTGGGCTACACCGGCACCTCCAGCACCAATCTATTCACTTATCAGTTCGGGCCGCAGTTCAAGAAGCACACCGGAAGATTTCAGCCGTATGTCCAAACTCTATACGGCGTCGCGCACTCCAGCGGCTACGAAGCGGTGCTGCGTGCCAGGGGCAACGGTACTTTCGTGCTGACTAGCGGCGGGGGAAACAATGCCTTCGCTATGGAGGCGGGCGGCGGCCTGGACATCCCAATTTCCAGGAATGTGCAGCTTCGTCCGGTCGAATTAGACTATCAATTGACGCGATTTGGATTCCAGAACTTCAGCGCCAACCAGAGTAATTTCAAGTATTTCGGCGGCATCAATTTCACTTTCGGCGAAAGATAAAACCGGAGGCCGTTAGCGGAAAGTTGGCCGGTCACCTATTTGTTGGTCGAAGCTAGGGATTAGCTTCGGTCCTCGCGCGAACAACGTTTTCCTCGTCTCCCATCACAATGATGACCGCTCCCGGCGACAACCTGGTTGCAGGAGGTGGATTGAACGTGATCTGCTCACCGGCCCCGCTTGTGCTCTTAAAGGCTAACAGCAGAAGATTGTAGAGATCGCCAAGATTCAATTCAGAGATCATCCGGCCCGGCCAGGTCGACTTGTCGCCTAACAAGATTTGATCGATGCGCAGCGTACGCGATTTTTCCTGCAGCATCAGGTCCAAGAAGTTGACCACATGCGGCCGCAAGACTTCGCTTGCCATGCGGAGACCACCTATATGGTTCGGTGAGACTGTAGAGTTCGCGCCTGCCTTGATCATGCGCTCCGCATAACTAAGATGAGTGCAGCGACTGACTATGCGAATCGCAGGGTTCCTCTGCCGCACAACTACCGTGATAACCAGGTTGTCTTTATCGCTCGGCAGCACGGAAATCAGCCCCTTTGCCGAGTCCAGGCCGGCTCGGGCAAGCACACTTTCGTCCGTGGCGTCGCCAATGATATAGAGCATGTTGCGGTACATATCATGGTGAGTTTCCTGGGCCCGCGTAATTGCATCATTGGAGATTTCCACCACCACGTACGGCGTATGCGTCTTCTCCAGTTCGTCCACCACATGCCGGCCGGTCTCGCCAAATCCGCAAACTATAAAATGCTGCTGCAAATCGGAAATTTGCTTTTTCATCCTGCTTCTCCGGAAAATATGACGCAGCTCGCCTTCAACCAAAAATGCGGTCAGGACGGAAAAAACATAGACCGCAACTCCCGCCCCGATCAGTACCACAAAGATATTAAAGATGCGCAGACCATGATTATTGGCGGTGCTTACGATTTCGTCGTAGCCCACCCCTGACAGGGTAATGACCACCATGTAGATGGCATCCAGCAGGCTGACCGATGGGCCGCCGATGACCATATAGCCGATTACGGCGACAGTTCCAACGGTCAGCAGCAGGCAACAGGCGAGTATGAGGCGTTTGCGGGGAGTCACAGTTTCGTATCAGGAGGCGGCGATCGGAATGATGGTAATCCTGGCGCCAGGTTGAAGGAAGATGCTGCCGCTTGATCAGCAGAAATAACTTACAGGATGATCTCCATACCTTCTTGTGCCGCCTGCGTCTTTTCGAAGCATTTTCTCGCCTGCGTAACGATATCGACCATCATGGCATCCTCGTGCCCGGGGTCGTGATGAAACAAGATTAAGCGCTTTACATTGCATTCCCGAGCCACTCGCGTAGCTTCCAGCCATGTGCTATGGCCCCATCCCTTTCTCAGAGGATATTCCTCAGGAGTGAACTGGGCATCGTAGATCAGGACATCGCTGTCCTGCGCATGTTCGCGAAGGATCTTATCGAACTCAGGGTTGCCATGTTCAAGATCGCTGGCATGGGTGATGATTCTGTTGCCTGCCTCAATGCGAAACCCGGTAGCTCCCTGCGGATGATTCATCGGGAAGGGAAGTACGCGTACATGGGGACGTTGAATCGGGTCCTTGTTCAGGTCAATGAAGCTCCGCTTGGCGGGAAGAAGTTCAAAGTCAACCGGGAAGTAGGGATGGGCCATTTCGCCCTCCAGTAAATCCCGCAACTGGTTGGCAGGGCGCGTGGAATAGAAACGAACTTCCGATTCCGGCGAATAGAGCGGCGCAAAAAACGGCAGGCCCTGGATGTGGTCCCAATGGAAATGGGTCAACAACAGGTCGACGCCCAGTTTCGATCCCGCAAGCTCGCGCTGCAGCTCAATCCCCAGCCTTCGGATACCGGTGCCGGCGTCGATGATGAGAATGGAGTCGTTGACCCGTATTTCTATACAGGTCGTATTGCCGCCGCATCCCAGAAAATCGTATGCGGCAACAGGGATTGACCCCCGCACTCCCCAAAACTTAAGCCGAATTTGTGGTTCAGTACTCATGCCGAATTGTTAACCAGGTACAGCCCCAGTGTTCGCAGGCAGCTTTGGGGTAACTAGCGTCTCCATTCCTCGATTAGGTTCGCAACCAATCCTGTCCATCCGGTCTGGTGGCTGGCACCCAGCCCTTGGCCGGTTTCGCCATGATAGTACTCGTTGAACAAAAGATAGTCTCTCCAATGCGGGTCATGTTGAAACTTTTCATACACACCGAAGCATGGTCGCCGGCCATTCTCGTCTCTTTTGAAGATCGAGATCATGCGGTCGGCGATATCACAGGCAAGATCGTGCGGAACAATGTTCTCGCCATTACCCGAGGCTGCGGCGGATAGGTTCATGCTGAGCGAGCGATGGAACTTCATCAGCGAGCGAATCAATAGATAGGAAGTAGGAAACCAGATCGGGCCTCGCCAGTTGGAATTACCGCCCTTGATCTTCTCATCCGATTCCCCAGGCTCATAGCCGACGCACTTGCCGCCATAGCAGAATGGGTGCTCCTCGTGATATTTCGAAAGGCTGCGGATACCATATGGCGAAAGGAACTCCTGCGGATCAGCCAGGCGATGCAGCATACGGTTTAACTGGTTGGAGTCAGCAATGGAAAGTACCCAGCGGGAGCCGTCCAGCGAGTAGCAGGCGTGACCTACAAGGTCCGGCCGGTTTCTGATAAACCACTCTACGTTGGCCAGGAATTCGGGATGCGGCTCCAGGTCTTCATGGCTAAGCACCTCTACTGCGAACAGCGGGATGAGTCCTACCATGGAACGCAGACGAAACTTCTTGAAGGTACCGTCAGGAAGCCGCAGGACGTCATAGAAGAAGCCGTCCTGCTCATCCCATAACTGATAGTCTCGTCCGCCCATTTTCTTCATGGCAGCGCCGATATAGACGAAATGCTCGAAAAACTTAGTGGCCAGCACTTCGTAAACCGGATTGGTGTCGGCTAATTCCAGCGCAGCGCGCATCAAGTACAGACAGAAAAAGCCCATCCAGCCGGTTGCATCGGACTGTTCCAGGGCAGCGCCACCGGGCAATTTCTCGCTGCGATCGATCACGGTGATGTTATCGAGGCCGAGAAACCCTCCCTCAAATACGTTGTTGCCTTCGCGGTCCACGCGATTGACCCACCATGCGAAGTTCATCAACAACTTATGAATGCACTTCTCGAGAAATGCGGTGTCGCCCTTGCCCGTGCGCATCTTTTCGTTCTGATAGACGCGCCATACCGCCCATGCATGAACCGGCGGATTCAGGTCGGAAAATTCCCATTCGTAGGCCGGAATCTGACCGTTCGGATGCTGGAATTGCTCAAACAGCAACAACCATAAATTGTCCTTGGCGAAGCCTGGATCGACTAAAGATAGCGTAGTGCACTGGAAGGCAAGGTCCCACGCGGCAAACCACGGGAACTCCCATTTATCGGGGACGGCAAGAACGCGCATCGAATTCAAATGCCGCCAGTGGACATTGCGTATTCGCTTGTGACTCTCCGGCGGAGGCATGCTGTCCCCGTCCAGCCAACGCTCGACGTCGAATAGGTAGATCTGCTTACTCCAGAGCATGCCGGCGAAGGCTTGTCGTTGTATTCGCTTCTCTTCCGCTGTAGCACGCGGAGGATGGGTCGCTTCATAGAATTGGTCAGCTTCTTCCTTGCGCTGCGCGACAATCCTATCCACGTCGGCTAAGGGGTTGCACATTTCGGAGTCAATCAGTCGGAACTGGAGAACAACCGATCCTTGTGCAGGCACCTCATAGGAATAGTGAACACAAGCCTTGGTGCCTACCTGGATAGGATTGACGCACGCCTCGCCGTGGATGACATAACGATGGAACGCATCCTTTACGTAGATATCATCGGGAGGAGCACCGAAGCAGCGTGCAACATTGGTCTCATTGTTGGTAAACAGTATCTCGCCGCCCTTGGACGAATAGAGATATCGCCGGCCAAGGTTATAGCGAAAAGGCAAATTCTCCAGCCGAGGACCTTTCGAATCGTCCGCCAATATAGAGACATCGTCACGAGTTTCCGGGCCTAGTTCAATTACCGGCTCGCCTCGGCGCGGATTGCTCCAGGCCCAGGTATTGCGAAACCACAGGTGAGGCAGGATGTGCAGGGCGGCTGCCTCGGGCCCACGATTAAAGGCCTCCAAACGGATGCAGATATCTTCAGCAGAATTCTTCGCATACTCGACGAAAATGTCGAAGTAGCGATCCTCGTCAAATACGCCTGTATCCAGCAGCTTGTATTCGCGTTGTCCCTGTCTGCGCCGATTTTCTTCAACCAGCTGATGGTATGGGTACTCGCGTTGCGGATATTTGTAGAGCATCCGCATGTAGCTATGGGTGGGTATGTTGTCGAGGTAGAAATAATACTCTTTGACATCTTCTCCGCGATTACCTTCGCCGCAAGTCAGGCCGAACATCCGTTCTTTCAGGATTGGGTCGTGCCCGTTCCAGAAGGCAAATGCGAATACCAGCAACTGATAGCGATCACAGATGCCGGCGATGCCGTCCTCGCCCCAACGATAGGCCCTACTACGCGCCATATCGTGGGTGAAATAGTCCCATGCATTCCCATCGGCGCTGTAGTCTTCGCGCACCGAGCCCCAGGCGCGCTCGCTTACGTACGGGCCCCACTTGCGCCAGGGAGCGACCCCGCCGGTGTGCGCCTCAGCCAACCGAAGATGCTCCGCGGTGCGCGGCGCCTCCGGCGCAAGCTTCGGCACTTCAATGGTCGAGTTTGGACGCGCCGATGATTGCTCTTTCATATGAACGCCTAGGCCGGCAAAAGCGTGAAGCTACGAAAGAATGTGATCACCAATCCCCTAATTGCTACCCGAAGCCGAACCCTGCCGCACGCCCAGAGCTTTGCTGACGTTCTGCAGCCTATCCGCGAATTGCGCCGCGGAATAGGCGGAGGGATTTTCCTCGTTGAGTAGCTTGTTGAGAGCGTCGATCGATGCGCTCAGCCCCGAGTTCATCTCCTGACCGCCGTTTTGCTGGTACGCCTTGGACAGGTCGTCAAGGGTCATGGCCGCTTGCGCCGCCGATCCGTAACCTGCATTGGCAATGGTTGAATAGTTAGCCGCAATGCGCCGCATCAGCCGCAGCGTGAGCGCGGAATCGTACGGCTGAGTGTTCAATTTGTCGGCCAAGCTGTTGGCCAGTTCGGCAGCGCGCGTAGCGGTAGCGGCGATATCCTGCCGATTGCCGTTGAGCTTATTCATCTGATCGGCAACATCCCAAAGCTCTTTGTTGAGCTGCTTGGCCGTTTCCGGATGCAGTTCCTCGATCACATCGCGGAAGACAATGACGCGCGCCTCATTCCATGGCGGATTGCCCGGGCGGCGATTGCCGTAGTAGTCGGCCGCCTTCAGGCGCCAACTGTCGGACGCAGCCGAGAGGCTGTGATGGCAGGCGTAGCAATCGAGTTCGGAATATTCGGGCCAAGGCGTGTTGTGGTCACCGGCCCGCCGCGCTAGCCGGTACAGAGAATCACGCAATTGCACCGCTTGTCCCACGCCCCAGGCCTGCACGCTTCGCCAGGGATCTTGTTCCGGGTCGCGCCAGTGCTGCGGCATGCGGAAGCTGAAATATGTGATCTCGAACATCAGATCGGGATGGCCGGCGGCGATCATCTCGTGATCCACAAACTTATTCGCGGTCCCAATATGGCAGGTGAGACATACGGTCGTGCGTTCCCGGAGATCGCGCAGATCGTTCATCTGCTTGTAGGTGACCGAATCGGTGTGTGAGTCCTTGTGGGTGTGCGTTTCCAGCCATCCCGAGGACGGGCCGTGACAGGATTCGCAGCTCACGCCATCTTCCGGCCCGAAGGCCTGAACATGCAGCTCCGGCGCCACATGAAGCGAGTGGCAGGCCAGACACTTGGGCGCTTGTGACGGCGGGCAGGGGCTGCCGTCGGCGCACTTGGTCTGGAGAATCTTTCCCATTCGCACTGAAACGTCGTTGGTGAGAACGGTATACGCGTTGGCGTGTTTATCCTGACCGATCCAAGTGCTGTATTCGTTCTGCATCACGCGCGTCAGCTTTTGCGGCTGCACATTGCCGTGGCAACTGCTGGCGGCGCAGCTGCCGGGACCGTGGTACATGCCCGGCTTCTGCGGCGCCGCGCTTTCGGCTGGGCCCGCCGACGAGCTCGCAACATTGAACATCAGCAAGAACGTAAGGAAACCTAAGCAGCAAAACTTGCAGCGCATCGCTAATCCACTCCGGCCACCACAACTCGAGGGGCCTTCGTAACGGAATTTCAAGGGTGCAGGGTTTATACGACGAAACGGCCAAGAAATCAATCTTAACTGCGCAGCCGCATGGCGAGGGTTCACGGCGCGCGTGTCAGGGCAATTTCAGAGCTAGACACGAAGTCGATTTTGCCATATGATTTGCGCTCTTAATCGCAGTAACACTTGCACATCAAGAAACGCACGCGTAGGGAGCTCTGCCGCCTTGTACGAAGAGTTGAAATCTATACAGCGTCAGTTCGGCTACCTGCCGGCCGAACAGCTCAAGATCTTGTCGAAGAAGATCAAAACGCCGCTGAGTCAGATTCACGCTGTCGCCAGCTTCTATCCGCATTTCCATCTCTCTGCCCCGCCGAAAGCGGATGTGCGGGTTTGCTCCGACATGAGTTGCCATTTGTGCGGCGCCGACGAATTGAAAGCGGCATTGGAAACTCAGTTCCGCGGCGTCAGTCCGCAGGACGTTTCCATTCGCGAAGTGTCTTGCTTGGGCCGCTGTGATCAAGGCCCCGCCGTGATGGTGAACGACAACATCTATGCTGCGGTGGACAGCCGCGCCGCCATCAAGATGACGCGCGACGTTCTGGCGGGACGACCTCTACCGGAGCGGGAAGCGAAGCATGAGCGCTTGCCTGCCCTGTGCGATCCCTATAACGGCACGGGCCAGTACGCCGCGGTTCGCCGCTTCGTCGAGAAGCGCGATTGGCAGGAGATCATAGCCACGCTGAAGACCAGCAAGCTGCGCGGTATGGGTGGAGCTGGATTTCCAACCGGCTTGAAATGGGAGATCGTTCACAATGCGCCCGGAACCACGAAGTACATCGTGTGCAATGCCGACGAGAGCGAGCCGGGTACGATCAAAGACCGGCACATTATGGAGAATGTGCCTTACCTGGTGTTGGAGGGCATGATCGTCGCCGGCCTGGTAACGGGAGCCCATCGGGGCATCCTGTACATTCGCCACGAGTACGAAAAAGCCAAGGAAGTTCTGCAGGAGGAGCTGGATCGCGCGTACAGCAACGGCGTCCTTGGTCCGCGCGTCATGGGCAGCGACTTGTCATTCGACCTGGAAATCTTCGTCAGCCCGGGCGGTTATATCTGCGGCGAGGAGAGCGCGTTGCTGGAAGCCATCGAGGGCCACCGTGCCGAGCCGCGAAACAAGCCTCCGTTTCCCGGACAAATGGGAGGCGGCTTGTGGGGCAAGCCCACGGTCATTAATAACGTCGAGACGTTTTCTCTCGCCACCGTGATCCTCACGCGCGGCGTGGAGTGGTACACGGCGCAAGGCAAGAACGGCTCGGTCGGCATGAAGTTCGTGGGCCTCAGCGGCGACGTCGTGCGGCCCGGCGTGTTCGAAGTTCCGATGGGAATCAGCTACACGGAACTGATCTACGACTACGCAGGCGGCATCCCGGATGGCAGGAAGTTGTTGGGGTACGCTCCGTCCGGACCTTCGTCGGGATACCTGCCGGCGTCGATGGCCAATCTTCCTCTGGACTGGGATGCCGTCGCTGCCGCCGGTTCCATGGTGGGATCGGGAGCGATTGTAATTTGCGCCGAAGGCCGCTGCATGCTGGACATGGCACTCAACGCCACTCGCTTTTACCGCAATGAGTCGTGCGGCAAATGCGTGCCTTGCCGCATGGGTTCGCAAAAAATGGTGGAGATGCTGAAGGGCTGGACGGAGGGCAAGAGCTCCAAGCGCGACATGCAAACGCTGGACGAACTTTCGACAGCCATGCGTCTGGCCTCCATCTGCGGTTTGGGCCAGGTCGTTCCCGTGCCCATCGCTTCAATTCTCAAGCACTTTCCCGAGGTCGTGGACGACCATCTGGTCCGGCGCCACTGCCCGGGCGGCATTTGCTTTTCACAAATGGGGATGCAATGAGTTCCGAAGGAAGCGCACTCAAGGCGGTACCGCAGCCCATCACTCTGACCATCGACGGCAACCCGGTCACGGTGCCGCAGGGAACGACCATCTTCGATGCTGCACGCATGAGCGGGATTCCCATCCCGACGCTGTGCCATCAGCAAAACGAAAATCCGGTGGGCGTGTGCCGCGTCTGCGTCGTCGATGTTGGAGCCAGGGTTTATGCGGCTTCCTGTATCCGCCAGGCGGAGCCCGGCATGGTGGTGAAGACCAACACCGAGCCGCTGGAAGGCGTGCGGCGCACTCTGCTGGAATTGCTGATGGCCGACCATCCCAGTCCGTGCGCGCGCCAGCAGCACTCGGGAGACTGCGAACTGGAGAAGCTGGCGGCTGCGGCGCACATCGAACACCCGCCATTTCCCAAGCGCACCACGCCTCGCGGGCATGACGATTCCTCGCTTTCGATCGCGGTCGACCACGAGGCCTGCATCCTCTGTGACCGCTGCATTCGCGGCTGCGACTACATCCGCAACAACTGGGTCCTGGCCCGGCGCGGCAAGGGATACCAGGCGGGCATCGCCTTCGATCTGAACGAGCCCATGGGTGATTCCACCTGCGTCTCCTGTGGCGAGTGCATGGTGTCGTGTCCCACCGGCGCGCTCACCAATCGCGGCGTGGTCGGCACCAAGCTGGAAGGCGATCCGGTCGATCCCGAGTTTCTGCTGGACCTTCCGGTCTTCAAAAACGTCTCTGGCAATTTTCTTGAGCTGAACCGCAATGCGGTCGTCGAGCGTCACTATCGCGCCGGCGACATCATCTGCCGCGAGGGTGATTTCGGCGCCACCGCTTTCTACATCCTGGACGGCACCGTCGACATTTATATTTCCAGCCCCATGGCGCACGTGAAGACGGACGGGGGCGCCACCGGCTTACTCAGCAAGCTGCGCAGCTTCCTCGTGCCTCGAGAGCGTCACCAGGGAGGCGGAGGCAGTTCGCGTAATTCGATTCCTATCGACGCGCCCATCGATCTTCCCTACGACAAACGGGTCGCGCAATTGCACGCCGGCGAGCTCTTCGGCGAGATGACGTGCATGAGCTACTATCCGCGTTCGGCAACGGTGCGGGCGGCCACTGATTGCCGAGTGCTCGAGATGCTGCGCAATGTGCTCGACATCATGCAGCGCAACAAGAGCTTCCGCGAGCAACTGGACCGCACCTACAAGCAGCGCGCGTTGGAGTCGCACCTGAAGAGCGTGCCGGTATTGGCATCGCTCACGCCGGAGTTCATCGAGCACCTCAAGCAGCGCGTAGAACTGGTGCGCTTTCTCCCGGGACAGGTGATCTGCGCGCAGGGCGAGCCCGCGGATAGTTTCTATCTGGTGCGTCTCGGCTTTGTGAAAGTTACCGAGAGCCGTCCCGGCGGCGACCTGGTGCTGGCTTATCTGGCGCGCGGTTCGTACTTCGGTGAGATGGCTTTCCTCGGCAATACGACGCGCACTGCGACCTGCACCGCGCTCGACCATGTCGAGGTGGTGCGCATTCCGGGCGACGATTTCCGGCGTATGCTGGACGAATTTCCCGAGGTCCGGCACAAGCTGGAAGAGGTCGCAGCCGATCGCGTAGCGGCCAACCAGGAGAGGTTGACTCAGATCGAAAGCGTTCCCGTCGATCAATTCCTGAACCAGGGGCTGATGGAAGCGCAGAGCCTGCTGGTTCTCGACCTCGACCGTTGTACGCGCTGCGACCAGTGCGTGCGAGCCTGCGCCGACGCGCACGATGGCGTTAGCCGATTGATTCGCGAAGGCCTGCGCTTCGATAAATACCTGGTAGCAACCTCCTGCCGCAGTTGCCGCGATCCGCTGTGCATGGTGGGCTGCCCCGTCGGTTCCATTCGCCGCCGCAACTCGCTCGAGATCATTATTGAGGACTGGTGCATCGGCTGCGGGCAATGCGCCAACAATTGCCCGTACGGCAATATCAATATGCATCCCTTCCCGGTCGAAATGGCCGATCCTGAGCATCCGGGAAGAATGATCGCCAGCACGCGGTTGAAGGCCACCGGCTGCGACCTGTGTACCGATCACGCCGAGCCCAGTTGCGTGTACGCCTGTCCGCACGATGCCGCTCACCGCGTGAATCCGCCGCAGTTCTTCGCCAGCATGCTGAAACAACCGACGCCGGCCAAAGGGGGTATGTGAGTCTTGCGTATTGACCATACTCATCGCAAGTGGTGCACGATTAGCGTCGCAATTCTGGTGGTGGCCGCGCTCGGGTATATCCCGTACCGGCACAGCTCGCCGCAAGGCGCCAGCGGCGGCAGCGTGATGGGCCTGATTTATGGCAGCATCGGGTTCGCGTTCATGATCTTTGCCGGACTGCTGGGCGCGCGCAAGAAGGTTCCGGTCTGGCGCCTGGGCCGCGCGCAGACGTGGATGCGCGGGCATCTCTGGCTCGGCACTATCGCCTTTCCCCTGATTCTGCTGCATTCCGGCTTTCACTTCGGCTTCGGTCTCAGTCGGGTGCTCATGTGGTGTTTCGTAATCGTGTTTGTGAGCGGCATCTTTGGCGCGGTGCTGCAACATTACATGCCGCGGCTCACCACCGAGCGAATTCCGATGGAAACCATCTATGAGCAGATTGGGCGCGTCCGTTCGCAGCTTGTGGATGAGGCCGCCTTTATGGTGGAACAGGCGCGGTCGATGCTGACCGGTAACCTCTCGGACGCCTCCGTGGAGGAGCGCGCGATGGCCGCCGGGGCGGGAACCATGGGCGGAGTCACCGTCGCCACCGGACTGAACGTCGACGAGCAAGCCAGCTCCGACCTGCAGGAGTTCTTCGAGCGCAAGATGCGGCCGTTTCTGCAGCAGGCGGGCGCGCGTAAGCTGGAGATCGCCGACCCCTCCACTTCGCAAGCCATGTTCCGGCAGCTGCGGCTGCTGCTTCCCGTAAATCTCCACACTACGGTTGACGACCTGGAGAACATCTGCGAAGAGAAGCGCGAACTGGACCAGCAGACCCTTTACCACCGCATTCTGCACGGCTGGTTGCTGGTGCACATTCCCTTTTCTTATGCCGTACTGCTGCTGGGAGCGATTCACGCCGTAGTGGCGTTGCGATACTGAGGCGAACACGATGACGCGACGGGTGCGCACGACCAAGGGGTTAGCCAAGCGGATGGACCTGCAGTACTTCACCCATCTGCATCCGCTACGGCGCTGGCGCATGTATCTTTCGGTGGTAGTGCCGGTGCTCGCGGTGGTCTGGTTTTTTTCGCAGCGGGCCACGGGACAAAAGGTCTACAGCAGCGGACCGGTTTCGGCTTCGCACGCCTTCTTCGGCAAGAAGTGCGAACTCTGCCACGTCACCGAACACGGCGTATTTCGCAAGGAGGTCAGCGACAAGGCCTGCCTGGCATGTCATGACGCTCCAGCACACCATCCCACGCTCGTGACCTTCACGCCTGCCTGCGGCTCGTGCCATGTGGAGCATCGCTCCTCGCTCCGGCTGGCGCACACCATGGACGCGGGCTGCGCCCAGTGCCACACCGATCTCAAGGTCAAGACCGGAGACGTGAAGTTCGAGCGCGACATCGCGGGTTTCGATCACCATCATCCCGAGTTTGCTGCCCTGCGGCCCGGAGCAACGGATCCCGGCACGGTCAAGCTGAACCACTACGTTCACCTGCAGCCGAATCTCGCCGGACCGAATGGACGAAACGATCCGGTGCAGATGAAGTGTCAGGATTGTCATCGCCCGGCAAGCGACAATCGCCCCTGGCCGTATGCGCGGGAGATTCAGGCATGTCCGACCGAAACCGGCGCTCCCACGCCGGCGTTGCAGACGGTGTCCGCCACAATGGTCGAGACTCCACGGGATGTCAGTTCGCGGGCCTACATGGCGCCCATCAAGTTCGCCAGCCAGTGCGCCGCTTGTCACATGAGGGACCTGCAGTTCGACAAGCGATTCAACGAGTCAGTCCCACATTGTAAGACCGATGTCGTACAGGCCTTCCTGGTGAAGAAGTACACCGAATACATTGCTGCGCACCCCAGCGCGATGTCGGAGCCGCTGACGGTTAATCGTGTCGCCCTAAGCTCGCTGGTGCAGTTGCCGGCGCCGCCGAAGACGCGCGAGGAATGGGTCACGTGGCAAGTGGCCAATGCCGATCGCCTGCTCTTCGACAAGGGATGCAAGCTCTGCCACACCATGGTGCAAGGCGAAGGCCCGATTCCGACGGTGGCGAAATCGGCGATTCCCGTGCGCTGGTTGCAGCACGCCGACTTCGATCATGACGCGCATCGCATGGTGAAATGCGAAAGCTGCCATGCGAAAGCGCCGCAGAGCCGCAAGACCTCCGACATTCTGTTGCCCGGCATCGCCTCCTGCCGCGGCTGCCATCAGGAAGGCGGAGCCGCGCACGATGCCGCCGACGGCCGCTGCTCCGAATGCCATGAGTATCACGATTGGCAAAAGGAGCAGGTCCCCAGGAAGGACTTCACCATTCCACAACTGCGGAGCTCCGCAGCGGGAATGTAGCAGAGCAGTTTCAAGTTTCGAGCTTCGAATTTTCTAGGGAGACTCCGATTAGGCCTCAGCTTTGATTAGGCCTCAGCTTTGAAAGGGCACGGCTTCAGCCGTGCCGCAAGTGCGGCAAAGTCAGCGCGGGCTTTAGCCCCTGCCGGTCGGCATACCAGAATCGGCTATCGAAGAAGCAACGAGCGGCGCTACATCTTGCTTCATGATCAATACCTCCTGAGCTCCTTGCAGGCTACATCTTGGAAATTGTTTCACCCGCGTTCACCCAAATGTTGGCTCCATCGAAAGCAACGCCCGTAGCCGCACCAACTGCAAATGTTCCCAGGAGGGTGCCGTCGGAAGCCCGCAGCTTGCTGAGAGTGCCCTCGGAGCCCGCTACCCAAATGTTGGCCCCGTCAAAGGCCACAGCGTCGGCATCTTCGCCCACCCTGAACGTCCCCAGATTGGCGCCGTCAGAAGCCCGCAACTTAGTGACTGTCCCGAACGTGCTCGCGACCCAAATGTTGGCGCCGTCAAAGGCCGCGGCCTCAGCGTAGCTTCCCACGTTGAACGTCCCCAGGTTGGCGCCATCGGAAGCCCGCAACTTGGTGACCGTGTCGCTGCCGCCACTCGTCACCCACATGTTGGCGCCGTCAAAAGCGAGACCGGTGGGAAAAGAGCCCACGGTGAACGTCCCCAGGATGACGCCATCAGAGGCCCGCACTTTGGTGACAGTGTTGTGAGCAATGCCCGTCACCCAAATGTTGGCCCCGTCAAAGGCCACACCATAGGCGCCCGAATCTTCTAAGATTATCCTTAGCTCCGCGCCGTCTGACGCTCGTAGCTCGGTGACCTCGTTGCCTCCCGACACCCAAATGTTGGCCCCGTCGAACGCCACGCCGTTAGGCCCCCGGCCGTGCAGTGTAAAAGTGGCCAGGACAGCGCCGTCGGAAGCCCGCAACTTGATGACGCTATAGGTGGTGCTGTTCATGACCCAAATGTTGGCCCCGTCAAAGGCAATGCTCCCTGAAACACTCGGGCCGCTCACGGAGAAGGACGTTATCTGGTTGGCCGGATACCAGCGCAGCAGCGCGACCTGCTTGGGATTGATCGGGCCCTGCTGCGCCACCATCGACACAGCGAGCAACAGCAGCGCCACCATGCTCCACGCTTTCCAATGCATTCTCATGACATCACTCCTTATGAACTGCCCGGACGAATCCGCATGATCCATCCGGCTGAATGCTTCATGAATCCCCGGCGTGCTGCGCGGTCCTGTTGTGCAGATTGCCGTGCAGCCTGCCACTTCTTCAGCGGCAGGTCCGGGGTTAGCGCTTGGAAAGCGTGCCGTCAGCGTGGTTGGCGACCCAGATGTTGGCGCCGTCAAAGGCAACCGCCCATGGAGCACGCCCAACATTGAACGTTCCCAGGATGGTGCCGTTGCTGGCCAGTATCTTGGTCACCGTACCGTCACCGGAGTTGCCCACCCACATGTTCGTCCCATCAAAGGCAATTCCCCAGGGCTGATTGCCGACAGAGTAGGTTCCCACCACCGTGCCGGTGGAGCTTAGTTCGGTGACGTTGTTGCTGCCGTAGTTGGCCACCCACATATTTGCCCCATCAAAGGCAATGCCATGCGGCTGGGTGCCTACGGTGTAGGTTCCCAGTACCGTACCGCTGGGGCTCAGTTCGACAACATTGTTGTGGGCCGGACTGGTCACCCAGATGTTGGCGCCATCGCAGGCCAGGTCGTAGGGTCCCGGGACTGGGTACGTTGCCCGCCGGCTTCCATTGCTGTTCATCTTGACCACCAGGTTTTCGTAGGCGACCCACATGTAGGTGCCGTCAAAGGCCATGCCGAGCGGCCCGTAATTTGCGCCCAGCACGGTCGTCGATAACACCGTACCGTCACTGGCCCGCAGCCTGGTGACCGAGTGGTCGCCGAGATTGGAGACCCAGAGATTGGCTCCGTCATAGGCCAGCTTCCAGGGTTTGTTGCCTACGCTGTAGGTGCCGACGACCGTGCCATCGTTGGTTTGAATTTCGGTGACGGTGGCTGACCAGTAATTGGCCACCCACATGTGAGAGCCGTCGAAGGCCAGGGCGGAGGGATGCTGCCCGGCGTGGAAGGTCGCCGTCTCATTGGCGGGATACCAGCGCAGCAGGGCGAGATCGTCGTAATTGATCGGCTCTTGTGCTGCGATGGACAACGGCAGAGCCAGGAGCACAAGCGTCATGACAAATAGGAACGCAATTACCGAATTTCTTTTCATGACATCATCTCCTAACAAGATGGAGCACGAATGCGGTTTGGGTGTCGTAGGATGACCTCCCGTCAAGGACGGGTTTGCCTGGATTCCTAGAGGAAGACAACCTGACGGTCTTGTCTCTATTCTACCGGGTGAGAAAAAAGCGGACGTTCATACTCTCACGCTGCGGCGTTGGCTTGTCAGTGACCGCCGCTGCACTAGCTAGTGACACGGTCGCGCTGCACTACTGTTTGAACACGACCATTGCCAGCGGCGGCAGGTCCAGCAGCAGCGAATTGGGGAAGCCGTGACAGGAAATCGTATCCGTCATCCTCCCGCCGAAATTCCCCTCGTCCGTTCCGCCGTAAGTGGACGCGTTGCTGTTCAGGATTTCGTTCCAGTGTCCCTCGTGCGGCACGCCGACGCGGTAGTCCCGTCGCGGTATCGGAGTGAAGTTG
>Ga0187871_10000784_pt1 | contig 29278 bp, 34 predicted proteins | sample June2016WEW_16_1_FD_132988 | JGI IMG/M metagenome (GOLD analysis project Ga0187871, IMG submission 132988) | Peatland microbial communities from SPRUCE experiment site at the Marcell Experimental Forest, Minnesota, USA - June2016WEW_16_10 | ecosystem: Environmental > Terrestrial > Soil >...
CTTCCAAAGGGCGAGAGAGAAAACCCCTGAAGGACAGGTGGTCCTGCGAGTACGCGGGTCAACCGGCTCGTTGGGCAAACTGACATTGCAAAGAGATTGTGGCGTCAGTTGGCGCTATCAGGCCATTACACTCACAAGCCCGAAACGGTACGCCGTTACCCGGCTACCTGCGCTATGGGGATATTACGCCAGTTATCGAGGGACCGCGAAGAACGAATCCTGAAGTGAACCCCTACCTCAGCATGATTTGCTTATTGGTCGCACCCTTTGACCGGCTCGTTGTTACCGGTGCCTTCGGGTTTGTCACTCCCCCTTGCTGCCGGGATCGGGATCCGGCATGGCCTCCTAGTCCATCGACCCCCACGCGCGTGTGCGCGGGGCAGCGCTCCTTGGCGATCGGGAGATCGGCCTCGAATCCGCCATTCAACACCCCAGTCAGTAAGTTCGTCCTTATGGCCGATAGGCGCACTGCGGAGTCGCTCCGACCTGCGGTCTTATCCACGAAGTAGCCTCCTTATTTTTAATGCCTCTCCGACCTTGTCGTGGAATCTGACGGTCTGCGCTGTTCCATTGCCAGCATAGTGCAAGGTGAGAACGCAGTCCTACACGGTCCTCCCGGCATGGGAAATAGCCAGACCATCGTCAACCTCATCGCAACGCTTGCGGCTGCAGATAAACGGGTCTCGTTCGTGGCCGAGAAACGCGCTGCGCTCGAAGTGGTCTTTGGGCGACAGATACGCGATGTTCGTTGAATCCGTTGTCGTGTGCAGTTCCACCTGTACAATGCACCTGCTGGACCTTCGCCATGCCCATCGAATTTCGGTGCAAGAGTTTTTTCTCGCGATTCCAAAGCCCCAGTGGGGAGGAATGCCAACAGCGCAAGGTTCAGATTCGCTTTGATCCGTTGCTCGGCACTTCCTCCCGAATCGCAGAAGGCGTGAAGTTGCAGACACGCTCAGACGCCGTACTCGCGTCATTTCAGGCACCTGACCCGAATTGCCCCTTTTGCGCAGATCGCATCCACAAAGTGACTCCTCGGTTTGCCAAGGAAATCACGCCAGAGGGACGTATTCAGGTCGGGGATACGGTTATATTTCCTAACCTCGTGCCCTACTCGAAGTACGCGGCGGTCGCGGTGTTCACAACCAGGCATTGGCTGGATGTTCGTGAGTTCACCCCTGCCCTGCTTGCAGATAATCTGTCGGCGTCGCTTCAATACGTGCGCGCCGTATCTGTGGCTGACCCACATGCCCGGTTCTGTGCCTACAATGTCAATTATCTTTATCCGTCCGGTGGCTCCCTGCCTCATCCTCACAGCCAGGTGTATCTCGACCCGTTTCCGACTTCGATGATGCGGATGCAGCACGCAGCGGTTGAGGCCTACCGGCAAGCAAACGGCTCCTGTTTCTGGGCCGATCTTATTTCAGAGGAAACCAAACGCTCGGACCGCTTCATCTGCCGTGTGGGTCCAAGCGTCTGGATGACACCGTTCGCGCCAATCGGGTTCAACGAAGTCCGCGCCATAGTACCTGACCGCCGAACGCTACTTGACCTGTCGGCAGCCGATGTCGAGGGGCTCGCGTCAGGAATGAGCCGGGTGCTCGCGTGGTATCACTCGATCGGTTACGACAGCTTCAACCTGGCGATGTATTCCGGTGAGCTGAATAAGGAAAGTGCAGACCGGGTTAACCTGGCGATGATTACACGGACAGCTATGACGCCGTTTTATCGCAGCGACTCAATGCATCTCGAACGGCTACATTGGGAAGCGGCGCTCGATCGCACACCGGAGGATGTCGCCGCCGATATCCGTAAATACTTCAGCAGTACGAAGGCAGCTTCTGCCTAGCCTGGCGGCCATTTCATATCGCGACCTCCAAGCACATGGATGTGCAGGTGAAAAACCGTCTGGCGGGCACGCGGCCCGACGTTGCCACGGTACGCAACGTGTCCTCGATCTTGCGCTCCTGTGCGATCCGAGCAGCCACCAGATAACAGTGGCCGATGAGATCAGCATCAGTTGGCTGCGCTTCCGCTAACTCGGAAATGTGCTTCTTGGGAACAACAACGACATGGGTTGGGGCCTGCGGGTTGACGTCTTCGAAGGCGTAAGTACGGTCGTCCTCAAACACCTTCTTGAAGGCACCTTGCCTTCGACGATGCTGCAAAGCAGGCGATCAGGCATAAGCGCCTCTCGTTCGCGATGCGGTATATGTGGCAAGTTTAGACCTGTTTCAGCCGCAGGGCCAGAGAGTCACCTGATGCTCGTCGCCTCGCCTTCCTGCATGAAAACGGCCCTATACAGGTCCTCTCCGTAACTGGTCTCCATATGAGCAGGTCCGAGGCCGTCTTGCTTGATCCTGAGCCACGAACGAATCGATCATGCACAGAGGTCGATTCGCCGGTACTGTGGATTAGGACGGTACCGATTCGCAAGCGGTCTTGTCATCTGAATCTAGTTGTGCTTGAATACGGGTTGGCAAAGGAGTTTGCCTTCCCGGTGAAAGCCGGGAAAAAGCGCCCCTCACCTGTTTCGAGGCGGCTGATGACTCCTCTCGTTGTGACATGCGAGTAATTCGTGTGGGAGGGGTCATGCTCAATCAAGCACACGCTAGCCGCCAGAGCAATTCTTCTCGTTCCTCGTCCAAGCACCTTCATCGTTACCGGACTGCCGGTCTGCGCTGCGCGCCCCTGCCCATAGCAGCGCCGCTTCGCTGCTCTCTCGCCTTCGTTGTCGAAAATCAAACGCAATTCTTGGGTGAGGCATTCTGATGCTCCGCACCGTTGGATACAACCTTATTCAGCTGCTGTTTGTGCTTGGCTTCGCACCGTTATACGCAGGGGTGTTGAGTCGCTTCAAGGAAAATATTCAGAGTAAACGCGGGCCAAGTATCTTCCAGCCTTATCGCGACCTCTGGAAGTTGTTTCACAAAGACGAGGTCATCTCGTCGGAAACGACGTGGATTTTTCGCGCCACACCCTACCTGGTATTCGTCGTCCCGTTGTTTGTCACGAGCTTGATTCCTGTCCTGACGGACTATCCCTTGGCGTTCGCTTTCATGGGAGACATGCTGGCAGGCGGTTTCTTTCTTGCTTTGGGCGGGTTCTTTGCCGCTCTTGCGGCGGTGGATACAGGCAATCCCTACGGGCCCATGGGGGCAAGTCGCACACGGATGGTGGGATTTCTGGCCGAACCGGTCTTCATGATCGTGTTCTTCACCGTCTCGTTTGTGGCGCAATCGACGATACCGTACATCGTGCAGCAGAAATGGGTAGCCAGCTCCGCTGCCTTTTTTTCGCCGGCTCACATCCTGCTGCTGATCGCGTTTCTGATGCTGATTCTTGCCGAAGGGGGAAGAATCCCGGTAGATAATCCGACCGGACACTTCGAGCTGGCCATGATCGACGAATCGAAGGGGCTGGAATACTCAGGACGTGGCGCCGCTTTGATGAAGTGGGGCGGACAGATGAAGTTTCTCGTGCTCACCTGCATTTTTCTGAACGTCCTGCTTGCGCCATGGGGATTGGCCCACGGCCAACAGCTTGGACATGTGCTGCTGGCTGTGCCGTTCATCCTGCTTAAGGTGTTCTTGTTCATCATTGTTCTAGTGATGATTGAGTCTTCGCTGTCCAAGCTGCGGCTGTTCCGCATCAGTGAGTTTCTTGGAGCGGCGTTCATTATTTCGGTGGCCGCGATGATCGCCAGTATCTTTTCGGGCCCGGGCACATAGGGAGGAAAAAGAGGCATGAACAGTGCTCAAGTGCCGTTAGCGATAGGGTTCAACGCGTTGATCGCGGGGCTGATTTTGATCTCCGCCTTCGCCATGGTCGCAACTCGTCAAGTGCAAGGAGTGCTGCGCTTCTTCATTTTGCAGTCCGCCCTTCTGGCCACATCGTCTTTCCTGATCGGATATAGTCGCCACTCCATTCATCTCTTAGCCTTGGGTGTTATTACCGTCGCTGCGAAGGTTATTGCCATCCCGTGGGTCTTGAAACGTACTTTACCGGGCGAAGTCTATGAGCGTCGGGAAATTGAGCAGGTACTGAATATCCCGTCCTCTTTGTTGTTGGCGCTGCTGCTAGCGATCGCGGCCGAGTTCATCGTCGCACCCATCGCCATGGCATCCAGCGATCCAGTTGTTCGCGTGAATCTGCCGATCGGCTTGGCCGGTGTACTGATTGGTGCTTATTCATTGATCGCCCGCCGTGAAGCTCTACCGCAACTGGTCGGAATTCTCGCCATGGAAAACGGGGCATTCTTTGCAGGCATCGCCATCGCACCCGACCTTCCCTTGATTGCGGAACTGGCGGTCGCCATCGATGTGATCCTGATCGCTGTCGTGATCGGCGTCCTTACGCGTGATATCAAGCTGACCATTGGGACGACCGAACCGTCAGCTCTGACCGAACTGAGAGAGGAGCCGCAGCCGTGGCGTTAACGGTAGCCGTTTTCCTGCCGCTTGTTGCCGCTTTGCTCTGCTGGGTGAAGCCACTCAGAAACATAGCTTGGGGCGTAACGGTTGTGTGTCTGTCCATTAGCTTTGCGTTGGCGGTGGTCAGCGCACATCAGGTCCTCGTGAATGGCCGCTCGATAGGCATTCCTGGATGGTTTGAAGCGGACGGACTCGGAGCCTTGATGATCCTGCTGGTCAGCTTTGTGTGCGACCTGGCAGCAATCTTTGCCGGCGGTTATATGCACCATAGCGAACGAAGCGACCGCTTATGGTGGTTTTATTGCAACTACAACCTGCTGGTATTTGCCTTGATTGTGGTGCCTGCGCTTACCGACCCGAACCTCGTCTGGGTGGGGGTGGAGTTGATCACGCTATTCGCGATTCTGCTGGTCGGATTCGAGAACACTCCAAATGCGCTGGAAGCTGCTTGGAAATACGCGATCCTGACGCTTATGGGCGCGCCGATTTCTTTGCTGGGATTCCTGATGCTTTATTGGGCTTATCGCAGCGCTGGTGGAACAGGTTCTGAGACTTGGCAGGGACTTCACGCCATGGCGCCGCTTATGTCGCCGAACTTGTTGAAGCTGTCTTTCTTGTTGGTGTTCGTGGGTTTCGGGTCCAAAACCGGCTTTGTACCAACGCATACTTGGTTACCGGATGCTCACAGTCAGGCGCCTACCCCGATTTGCGCTGTGCTTTCGGGCGTGAAAACCTCTGTGCCACTTTATGCTGTGCTGCGATTTCTCTCGATCATTCTCGCCTCGCCGGAAGCGAAGCTCGGGGAATGGATGGTGGTCCTCGGGCTTTGTTCTGTTGCCGTCGCGGCGTTCTTGCTCCTGCAGGTGCGTGACTACAAGCGCATGTTTGCATACTCCACGGTCGAGCACATGGGGATCATCTTGACTGCGGCAGGTTTCGCAACGCAGGACGGTGCTCTCGGCGCGGTTGCCCAGATGCTCAATCATTCGCTGACGAAGTCCCTGTGCTTCTACGCTGCCGGCATCGTGCTGCTATCGCTGGGTACCCGTCAGATCAGAGACGTGCGCGGACTGTTTCGTGTCTCGCCATTCGCAGCGGGCGCTTTGCTTCTTTGTGCCTTGGCGATCGCGGGGGCCCCACCATTTCCGATTTTCCTGAGTGAATTCTCAATCTTATCGGCGGGCCTGCGCTCGGGGCACAACGCGGCCGTCGCCATCCTCGCGACCCTGATTGTTGTCGCGTTCGTGGGTATCATGCTGCAAGTCAACAACATGATATTTGGCAAATCAGACCTGTATTCTTCGCCGGAAGCAATACCTGCGAGCTGCCGCACCGCCGTCATTATCGGAGCGATTCCCATTCTTTTGTTGGGAGTCTTTATTCCTCAACCAGTGCATTCCCTGCTGGTTCTCGCGGCACAGCAATTGGGAGGACGATAACCGTGGCAGTCTCTCCTTCACGCGTGGGAAAGAACGAAGCAATCCGCCTCGACGATCTCATCGCTGCTGTCGTGGATCGCTTCGCTCAGGCAGTATCGCCGACGCCTGCTGAACACGGATATGTGCTGAGCCTCGCGGTGAATCACCCCGAGACGCTGCGATCTGTATGCCAATTCTTGTTCTGGGATCAGAGTTGCTCATTCGGCGGAATTATTGCCGAAGAACATGCGCAACATTGGCAGCTGTGTTACCCGTTCCTGCTTCCGCGAACCGGATGGATTGCCGTTACTCTTCGCTTTCCCTGTGACATAGCTACAGTACCTAGCATCAGCTCGGAAGTGCACGCGGCCGATTGGCATGAGCGAGAGATCGAAGACCTCTTCGGACTCGACTTCGAGGGCCATCCGCGGCTCGGCGATTTCGTCTTGCACGACCAAGTCTGGCACGAAGGCATTGCGCCCATGCGGAAGAGCTTTTCCGCAAACCAGCCGCACCTCGAACGACAGCCGAATCCGGAGTGGCGACCGCTCTTGGTCGTGCAGGATCCAGGCGCGTTCGCTATGCCTGTCGGACCCGTATACGAGGGTGGTATCGGCGAGCCGCTGCACTTCCTGCTGGAAACGGTGGGGGAGGACGTAGTCCGCTCCTCTCCTCGGTTGTTTTACAAATATAGAGCTGTCGAAAAGATTGCTGAGGGAAAGACCGTAAACGATGCCTTGCTATTAGCAGAGCGGTTCGCTGCCACTTCAGCTTTCGCCCATTCGCTGGCATTCTGCCAGGCGGTGGAGAATATCTGCTCGGCCACCATTTCCGCACGCGCGCAGCAATTTCGAGTACTTCTCTGCGAATTGGAGCGCTTGCGTCATCATGCCGGTGCAATTGCATCCATTTGCGAATCCACAGCATTGGGCGTTTCCGCCGCGCAAGCCGCCATTATCGAGGAGCAACTGCTGAGGGCCTCCTGTGTATTCACCGGACATCGCTATCTCTTCGGGCTTAACGTCCCTGGCGGACTGGCCCGTGACTTCGATAAGCAAGCATGTACCGACCTGCTGGCGGCCGCCAATAAAGCGAAGTCGGACCTGTTGGAATTGGAGGGCCGTCTGCGCTACAGCAGCAGCTTCCTCGACCGGCTTGAGGATGTCGGCGCCATCGATGCTGATGATGCGCGCGACTTGAACCTGGTCGGGCCAATAGGCCGTGCTTCGGCACAAAGCAACGATTTGCGTCGCGCATGCCCTTACTCGGGGTACCAGCACTATAGGTTCGATATCCCCTCTGAGAGCGAGGGGGACGGTTATGCAAGGCTGCGGGTGTTGTTTGCTGAAGCAGTCCAATCGGTAGGGCTGATTGAACAAGCTATTCAGGCGTTGGAAGCGGGCCCGGTACGCATTGTTTGCCATCCGACGCGCGCAGGAGCTTCTCTGGGATGGGTGGAAGCACCACGGGGCGCTGCCCTGCATTGGGTCAGCATCAACGACCGGGGCCTCATCGAACGGTACAGAGCTATCACGCCTTCATTCAACAATTGGCTTGGATTTCACTTGGCAGCCGAAAACTTTGCGTTTCAAGACTTCCCGATCATTCTGGCGACGTTCGGTTTGTCGGCCACGGAATGTGATCGTTAGAGGTGGAGAGGAATGAGTTTTTGGTTTTGGTACGGCTTGCGAAAAGGGGTGCGATCGACGAGATATCCCTATGCTCCAGAAACGGCGGCCGGCATTTCCCCTGGACGCCCCATCAGCACCCAGTTCGAATCTGCGGTCGACGCCGGGGCCGCTGCGAGCATCTGTCCAGTCAGCGCCATCATCGGCGATGATAGGTGGGCGATTGTAGACGAACGGACTTGCGTTCAATGCCAGCGCTGCCGGTTCGAACTTGACGCGCCCATGACCTGGCGCGCTGACTACGAATGGGCTGACCTGCCTCCGAACCGCACCGGATACGCATCGCTGCCTCGCTCGTTCTCCAACTCCCTGCATATCATGGTGGTGGACGGCGGTGATTGCGGCGCTTGCCTTCACGAAGTGAAGCAGTTGAATAACCCTCTCTATAACATGCACCGCCTAGGTTTCTTTCTGACAGCCACACCACGAGCCGCCGATTTGCTCATCGTCGTGGGCCCCGTAAGCGAAAACATGCGCGAGCCTCTGATCAAAACCTACGAGGCAATGCCCGATACAAAGCGCGTGATGGCGGTCGGCACTTGCGCCATTACCGGCGGCGTGTTTGGACGCAGTTTCATGTCAGCAGGCGGAGTTGGCGCGGTGCTGCCCGTGGATTTGGAAGTGCCCGGAAATCCGCCGCCACCGCTTGCCATACTGCATGCGCTGCTTGTAGCCACTGGACGCAAGCCCCTCGGCGCGGCGGAGCTTGTCGGAGCGACTCCGAACTCGACTCCTCTACCGGGGAGGGCCGGATTGTGATCATGGCGGCCTTTACTGGCATAGCGCTGTTGCTGCTGTTTGTGACCTGTGCTTGTGGAATCGTTGTTTCAGCCCTTGCGAGTCGCAGAAAGTCCGCTCGAGTTGTCGCTGTCGCTGGGACGGTATGTTCCCTGTTTATGATGCTTGCGTCAGGCGCTGTTCTTATCAGCGGCCGAAGTTTTGCAGCCTCATTGTGGGTTCTGCAAGGGTTGGGAGAATTCACCCTACGTCTTGACGCGCTCTCGTCAATCTTCTTGTTTACTGCTGGAATTGTCTATCTGTCCTCGTCGATCTTCGTGTGGACATTTTCCCTGAGCCGTCATAAGAGTAGCCAGGCGCGGCGCTTTGGAGTAATGTACTTCGCCCTCCTGGCTTCAGTGGTGCTCATCCTTATTGCGAATGACGTGCTGTTGTTCCTGATTAGCTGGGAGTGCATGTCGATCCTGTGCTTTCTTCTGATCAACTACGAGCACAGGGAGCGCGGAGACAGAGCGGCGGGATACGTCATGCTGGCGATGAGCGAAGCCGGGTTTCTGATGGTCGTCATCGCCTTTCTGGTCCTCGGGAGAATCTCCAGCAGCTTGTCATTTCCCGCTTTGACCGCGTCTAGCAACATGCTCTCACATGGGTCGACCTGGACCGTGTTCGTACTGGGTTTTCTTGGATTCGGGGTGAAGGCTGGACTGGTTCCGGTTAACTTCTGGTTGCCCCGGTCTTACACCGCGTCGCCCTCGATCTTTATACCCGTGTTTGCTGGCGTAACGCTGAATCTTGGTTTCTACGGAATCCTTCGACTCAATGGCGAGCTGGCTCCAGGCACCTATGGAACAGGTGTGTTCGCGCTCATCATTGGGAGCATCACGGCGCTGGTGGGAATTCTCTATGCCACCACGGAGAGCGACATGAAGACCATGCTCGCTTTCAGTTCGATTGAGAACGCCGGAATCATTGTCGCCGGAATCGGAGCCTTCCTGGTTTATCGCGCCACTGGACATGCGGTTGCGTCGGCTATCGCACTCAGTGCGGCGCTTTACCACATCGTCAACCACTCCATGTACAAGACGCTTCTCTTTCAAGGTTCAGCATACGTCGAGGCGGAGACAGGAACCCGCGACATGGATCGGCTCGGCGGATTGTCGCGACTCTTGCCCGGATTGTCGGCTGTGTTTCTGGTCGGGTGTTTGGCGATTTCCGCAGTGCCGCCCTTCAACGGTTTCGTCAGCGAGTGGCTGACATTGCAAGCGCTGCTGCGAAGCGCTGTCCTGACCTCCGGTTCAATCCGAATTGTTTTCGCGCTTTGTGGAGCCACCCTCGCGCTGACGGCTGCTCTTGCCGTCACCTGTTTCGTGAAGGCGTATGCGATGAGCTTCCTGGGCATTCGCAGAGGGGCGTGGACACCGCAACCGCAGGCACGCGTGCGTACGCCCTTTCCCCTGTCGTTCCTCGCGATCATATGCCTATTGCTGGGAGTTCTTCCCACCTACGTTATCCCGGTGCTGAATCGCGCGGTTGAACCCCTGACCCAGGCGAGTGTTACGGCGTCGCTCATCCCGCCGTTTTTTACCGCCAAGCCGACCAACCAGCAACTTCCGCTCGCGTTCCTGCAGGATTTTCATAACTTAGGTGCCCAGTCGGGTAGTAGCTTGCTCCCAGGCCGCAGCCTAGTGGTGTTGCTGCGAGGTGGAGAGCAAAACCCCGTTGTGTTTGCTATGTCGCCCTCCTACAGTCTCGCCGCCTTAGCGCTCATGCTCTTCCTGGCCTGGCTGGTGATTTCGCGCGCGACACGGCAACGTGCTGTCGTGCGACGCGAGCTTTGGGCCGGCGGAATACCGCGACTGCTCGCCGAGATGACCTACACGAGCACGGGTTTTTCTAATCCAGTACGTGTGGTTTTCCAGGCGATCTTTCGCCCAAACATCACCGAAGATACGCGGCAGACCGTTGCCGTGCATTTCCGGACGGCCATACGCCGGCGTCGTGAGGAAACTCCCATTATTGATCGCGTTTTCCTCCGTCCCGTCCGTGACGCAGTGAACGGGATAGCAAACATTTTGGCCGGCATGCATCACGGCCGGCTGAATGCGTATATCGCGTACGTCCTTGGATTTTTTCTACTCATTCTCTTCTTATATCGAGGGTCGTAGTGTGAGCTTTCTCTGAGGGACTATTGACACTAGCTCGATGTTATCGAAGTATGCGACCAGCTCTTGTGATCAAGCCATTCTGATGGAAGCTGGCCACGTGATTGCGGACACGAGCCCCAAGGACGTAATTGACGCTTACAAAGATCGTTGGAACAGGAATATGCGATTACAACGGCGCGTTAGGAAGAGCCCGACAAAGTTACCTGGGAGTGCATCGGAAAGCGATCAGCTCGTCGATCCCATTGCCCAACAGACGGTCGATTCGCGGGCGTATGCATTCGCATACGCGATTCGAGAGCGTTCGCAATTGCCGGCAGATTTCCCGGTTGATGAGGATTTCGAGCGTGCCCTTTTCCTGCCGCAGGAGCTTGTGCCGCGCTTTGAACAGCCTAGATACGTGCCGAGGTTACTTCTCTTAAACTCGGAGGATCTGATTGTGTATTCACACCCAAAGTGCGCGCCTTGGAAAACAAGAATCCCTTTTATACAGATTTCGCATATTGAAGTTGAAAGGTTTCTGACATCTTGCTCCTTGATCATCTTTACTCCGGGACGCGTAGTGCACTTGCCGTTCCACGGTCGCGACCAGAAATACCTAGCGACCTTCGTCCAAGAACTCAAGCATCGCTGGTGCCCAGGCGACTGTCTGCGGAAGACAATTTTCCGGCCGCAAGCGTTTGGCAGGGCGTGTGACTACAAGTTTGAGCAGATCGAAAAGCTGCTGGACATCAGCCCGGCAGCCGTTGTTGCGCGTTTCTTCGTTCCGCCCAAACAGCTGGTCAAATCACATCTTTTTTGGGACGAATTCTCTTGGAGCTCCGGTGCCGAAATAGTACTTACTGCCAGTGAGTTACATTACTTCTCCGATGATAAGGACGGTTATCGTCAGCTTTATGGCTTCAGCGCGTCATGGGCTCCGCTACAAAACGTCATCGGCATCAGATGGGATGAAATGCAGCAATCGCTAATCGTTCAACTGCTGGGTGACTTGTCATTGAAGCTGCCGGTTCGCGAGGAGTTGCGCGGCGAAGCCAAGAAGTTCGTTGAATTTTGTTCTCGGTGCCTGCTAGCCGGAAGTCGTGCTTGAGAAAATTCCGCGGGGATTTCTTGTAAGCCTATGACGTGCCCGCAAGCACGTTGAGTTCTTGATGCAACTTACGCAGACGCTCCAGTTCCTTGGCGACTGCGTTTGTGCCTGCAGCCATTACCTCTCTGGCGTTCGATAACGCTTGCTCGGCAGTTGCACTTACCTCCCGGAGCAGCTTTCGCACATCCGATTCGAGACGGAGTCGGCTGTCCACTACGCGCTGCTCCGCATCGCCCTGAACGCGGGAAGAATTGGTGTCCAGTAGCGTCTCCAGAAAACGCTCCGCATCTTTTCGGAACCAGCGCCGGATGTGAAGAGCTCCCATCACGAGATCTGTGCAATACAGCAGCGGGGAAGCCGGTTGCGCGATGGTGATCATGTCTTGGAAGTAAAAACGTGACCGCGTGCGAAAACCCTGCGCAGTATCCAGCGATTTCGGTAAATGAGCGAAATCAGCCGATTGTTCCTCGGATATCCTGTGCAGCAGTCCGTTGACGAGATTCACGAAGCGCTTCCTAACTGAAGTATAGAGTTCTTCGGTGTGCGCTTCTTCGCTATCCAGCCAAGGCATTACATGCCGTCTCGCAACTGTTTGGGCGATCAACATCAGTTCTCTCCGCAGCGCCGGACCGAAGGTCGTCTTCGCGGAGATTATTTCCTGCTGCAATTCCTGGAAGGCGGCGGGGAACACCTCGCGTACGAATTGCTTGCGCCGCGCCAGGAGAATATTGGAAAGCCGCATCTGCTCCGCGGAAAACAGCGCCCCGAGATCGCGCAGAGATTGCTCTGCCTGGCTGACAGTCTGCCGAAGATTGGCAATGCGCTGCTCCGAATTGGCAATTGGTTCAGTTAGCGCACGAATGCGCTCCTCAACCGAGCGCCGCACGGAATCAGAGAACCGACGCACCCCGCGCTCGGCGGCGGACCGGGTCATGTCCTGCCCGGACTTGCTGGCTAGCCGGTGCAGGTCTTCTGTCAGCGCCTCCCAATCGTCGTTGTTGCCGGAACCGTTTAGCCTGCTGAGCGCGCTGACTTCGTAAATGCGCTCTACAGGCTTTTTCAGGCGTGTCGCCAGCATCTTCGTCGCAAAGGCCCCCGCCTGCTGTCGTTCATGCAGCGACACCCGATCCATCTTGTTCAGCACAACAAAGATGTGGTCCACATTAGCGCCCACGGCTTCAATCAGCGCCAGTTCTTCGCCGGAGATCGGGGGGTCAGCACCCACGACCAGGATGGCGGCGTCAATCTGCGGGATGAAGTCCTTAGTGGCTTCGGTATTGCCGGAAAACACGGATCCGATTCCGGGCGTATCGACCAGGCACATGCCGGAAGCCAGCAACGGCGAGGTAAGGAACGCCTCCACACCTTCTACACGCTTCTTGTTCTCTGGATTCAATTCCTCGGAGACATACTGGCCGAGGTCTTCAGGACGGATCGTCTTCCATTTGCCGTCGACCAAAACCCGGGCGGTCCTTTGCGTCCCATAACGCAGCACCGTGGGAACGGTCGTGACTGGCACAACGCCAGTGGGAAGTAATTCCTCGCCTACCATGGCATCCAGCAATGTGGATTTGCCACGCTTGAACTGACCCACACAGGCTACGAAGAAACGTCCTTCGTTAATTCTGGAGACAAGCTGACCGATGTCTTCAGCAGTCGAGCGCTCGCCTAGTCCCACGGCAATTTCGGCCAGCCGGGAGAGCGCCTGCGCATCCGACGGCGCCGTTGGTTGGACCGGATTCGACGCGGATATGTTTTCTACGTTTTGCACCTGCGGCTCATTTCGGCAACGTCCGCGAACCCGATTGTTCACTTATCGTCGACATTTTGTAGTCGATATAAAGCGGCGTGATCTTGATTTGGTTTTCGTGAAAATACTTGGGGTCGCGTCCTGAGCGAATCATTTTCAGCATGGCTCCTGGATTACCTTCACTGTACTCGACCACTCTTGCGAGAAACTGCCCCAGGTTGTCAGCCTGCAATCCCTCTTTACGCGCGAAAGTCGCCGCAAATTGCTCCGCCACTTCGGGATCGAAGTTCGGCAACAGAAGCTTGTCCCTGCGATCGGGGAGCAGCGGCGACACGAATCCGACGTCCTCCATGTGTGCCGAACGCGCGACTGCGATGACGGGCACCGAACAGTTCAGCATCAGTTCGCGAATCGCTGCAGCCAACGCCTGGGATGGCCGCATGAGGTGGTCGAGGACGATGAGATACCTGGAGTTGAGCAGCGCGTCTCTGACCAGTCCCTTAAGCGACACGGCGCTTTTTGCCTGTAGGGACGCCGATCCATTGGAGCAAGATCTTGCTAATACCGGATTACGTGCAGCCAGAAGCAATTCCGCCAGACTTCGGAACAGCGCCTGCGGGGTTGGATTGCTGTGACTGTAGAGAGCGTCCGGGCAATGCAGCAGGGCCGCGGACAATAGCAGTGTTTTGCCCACACCCGCTGGTCCGTGCAACAGCAATGAGCGCCGTTGCGCCAAGCGCTGACGCAAGTGTTCCAGTTCTTCAGCGCGACCGAAAATGCTTTCGTGAGCATCAGGCCTGGTTTGGCCGGAAATGAGATCAGCATTGGAACGTGCCGTCACGGCTGGGATCTCTGCCCTTCCTGATGCACGTACTTGATCACTTCCACATCCGACATCGCGATCAATCCCTCTTGCACCATTTCATCCAGCACCGGTATAAGTCGCTGGATGTTCTCTGCCGTATCGATGATCTGCACCAGGATGGGAGCATCTGCCGAGAAGTGAAGCATGTGAGATCGATGAATTATCGTGCTCGCGCCGTATCCCTCAATGCCCCGATACACGGTGGCCCCCGCGATGTCCAGCTTGCGACAGCGCTCGACGATCGCTTCGTAAAGCGGACGACCCTGCCATTGGTCGTCTTCGCCGAAGTGGATACGAAGCATCTTGGCCTTACCCTCAAGTTTCATCTCTGCGCCTCCTCTGCGCCCGGCACCGGCTGTGCATGGGAGTACTTAATAATGTCGACATCGGAAAGCACTACCAGGCCTTGCAGCACCATCTGGTCAAGGACGGGGATGAGTGCGCGCAGCTTCTCTTCGCTATCGACAACTGTTAGCAGTATCGGAGCGTCGTGCGACAGGTTCAAAGTTGAATCTTTATGCATGCGCCGATTGGCGCCGTAGCCGAGTATGCCCCGGTAAACCGTGACGCCCGCGATATCATTTGCCCGGAAAGCCTGCACCAGAGCTTGGTGCAGGGGTTTGCCACTCCATTTGTCGTGTTCGCCAATTAGAATGCGCATCATCTTGGCGTGCGCCTGCAGCTTGGCCGGTGGAGCGTCCGGTTGCAACTTCTTGCCCGGAGGAATAGGCCGAATAACGGTCGTATCGTGAACCTCGATAATGCCGTGGCAGGCCATCTCCGCCAGCTTGGGCAGGACCTCTTGCACCCGGTCAGGGCTTTCGAGAAACTCGATTTTGATCGGCATCTGGTCGGAAAGATCGACCAGTCGGCTGGTGTGCAGTTTGTGATCGGTACCGAAACCAGCGACCCCTCGCACGACGATTGCATCCGAAATACCACGGAAGAACAGGTAATCGAGGATTGCGGCATAACAAGCCGTGCCGTGATAGGTCTGGCCTTCCATCACGTAGACGGTCACCTTCTTGGCGGGTCCCGTGTTTAGCATTTGCCCTCCTATCGCGTAAGGCCGCGCTGCGATACCAGAAACTCGGTTATGTGCCCGAGCACGCCTCCACCCTCGGTTTCTCCACGCTTGATCCGGGTCTCAAATTCCGTCAACTGCCTCGCAAGCTCATCCTGATTACTGGCAAGCATCCGGCTGACTGCCTGGGCATCGTCCGGAGGAAGTACCTTCATTAACCTGCAGCCGTGGAAGATACACAAAGTACCGAACTGCGTTACCCAATTTCGGAATCTCTCATGCTTTAGCTCTCGCGAGTACTCGGCCAGCTTTTCGTCCTCGTGTTCGCGAATCGTTAGACACCAGTGACAAGGATGGAGCTCTATCGAGTCAGAATCGGATCGCGATGAGGACTGCTCAAGCATGGCGCGCAAAACGGGTACCGCCCCCCTCGCGGGTGAGGCGTGGGCGAGCGACCATGCATGAAAGTTGCACAGAGTGGTGGCTGAGTAGCGGCGGGGATTCTCAACCATCGCGTTCTGGAGGCTTCGCATTAAGGTACAAATGGGACAGACACCGCGGGCGAGCGCCTGAACAATCGAGGTATCTGGAGCTACGGGGACAAACTGTTCCTTCATACGAGTACCCGTCCTATGAATGCCCCAGCCCAAACCGCTACAAATCCGATCACGAGGCTAAGTCCTACGTTGAGTAATCCCGTCATAACCTGACCATCCTGTATGGCACGGAGAGTCTCATACTCGAATGTCGAAAAAGTCGTATACGCGCCGATGAACCCGATGGGGATCAGATATCGCCAATACTCGCTTGCCGTCGTCCTCGCCAGCAAGGCCAGGATGAATCCGATCAGGAACGAGCCACTCACGTTGATGACAAACGTACCCAAGGGAAAGCGGACGCCATAACGGCTTCCGATGTAAACGCCGAGCGCGTACCGGGCTATTGCTCCGAGAAAGCCCCCAACACCAACCATGACATATTTCAGCAAAATCTTCGATCCTCTCTATCTGGGGCATGAAGTTAGGAAGCCATCGCTTCATCGTTGGTCGTACGTATCTCCGCAACGAACATTTTCGACAGGTTCTCCAGGTCGGACCTGACCGAGTCGGAGTCGACGGTGGTCCGCTTTCGATCCAGCAGGAGCCGTTCCAATTGCGCTCGATAACGATTGGCAACGCTGTCAAAACGGCGCGCCAGATCCGAGCCTGCGTCGATCCCCCACGAGTACAACAAGCGAGAAAAGCTCTGCAGCGCCTCGTTCAACCCGCCTTCATACGATTGCAGGATGCTCCTGGCTGCGCGCAGCAGGAACCACCTGCCCAACTTTCCGGAGCTTGGCCGATTGACAAATTGGCTCTGTCGGTTCATGTGAAAAACTGGCATCTCAGCGAGTATCTGCAAATCCTCCTCGCTCGTCACATCTCTCGATCTCAGTAAAGTTGCCGCTTTCGATAGCTCCTGTTGCAGCATCTCTCGTACTCGCGACAGTTTTCTGCGGACTTCGCCGGCCAACTCGAGAGCCACTTCGGCTGCCGTGTTTCGCAGCACTTCAGCGCAGTCCACCTCCTGCTCTCTGTCCCAAAGATCGGCTACAGTTTCGGCCGCCTTCTGCATGATGAAGGAACTGAGCTGGGGGATCTCATCGGTTGTCCGCCGTAAATCCGTTTGAAGCGTTTGCAGATGGCCAGCACTGCGCCGCAGCTCAAGATCGATTTCTTCCAATTGCACGCGATCGTCGCCCTCCGGGCTTTGATAAGAAACTTGTGCTTCCAGAGCGGAACGCACTGCACCTGCCAGCATTAAGGTTTTTCTCGCCAGCGACTCCTGAAGCAGATTCTGCTTGCGTTCGTACAAGGGCGAGAGCTCTTCAGCGAACCACCGCTCCAGTAACTCCGCATGGCTTCGCATAACACTTACAGCCCGGACCGGCAGCTCGGCGGTGAACTCGTTTTGCAATTGCCGCTTCACATAAGCGATCTGTTGCGCCAGATCGGCGGGAGAAAGAAGATCCGCTTTGCTGACCAGCACGGTCGCGGCAGTGCCGGCCTGGGTCAACGCGCTGATGATTTTCAGGTCGTCCGGTGTGAGCGTTGAACCAGCGTCCACCAGCACGATACCGGCATCGCAGCGCGGCAGATACGAAAGCGTCTCCGCTGCTCCACGCGTCGCCAGCGACCCTACACCGGGCATGTCCACAAAGATGATGCCTTCGCGTAGGCGCTCCGAAGGGTACAACACCAGAATCCTGCCCACCCGCTTTCGGTTCTCTGGATTTAGTCGTTCATCGACAAACGATGGCAGTTCATCAATGCTATGCTCGGAAACTCCGAGACCTTCCTGCCAGACCCTGACCAGTGGCTTCTGCCCGTAACTTATCCGCGTCGGTACCGCTGTGATGGGCGTAACTCCCACTGGCAGCAGATCGGCACCAATCACATGATTCAGCAGTGAGGACTTCCCGGTGCTGACTCGTCCAAAGACCGCAATCTCGAGCGCCGTGTCTTCGGCGCGATCGAGCAGCATGGTTATGGTGGGGCGAAATTCCGTCAATCCGTGACGGTCGATAATTTCCGCCAAGGTCTGCAAACCAGCAACATCCCATCCTTCTTTCGCCAGCTTCTCAACTCTTTCTCGCAGGTCGCCGGCATTGGGCTGCACAATGTAACGGGTCAGCTCCTTGATCGCGGACTGCAACTCGGCCGCGATGCCGTTCAGATCGGCGGCGCCCTCCTCAGAAACCGGGCCATAGCCGCGCATGTAGTGCGGGGCAAGTTCCGCAATGGCGATATCCACGAAGGTGAGATTGACGTGGGTCGAGTGAACGACGGAGACGCGGGGCTTCTCGGGACTCAGTGACTGTCCGGCCAACACTTGCAGAAGCTGGCCGCGAACCCTCGCAATGTAGTCTTCAATGGTTTTTCGTTGTACAGCCGTGATGTCGTTGAGGTAGTTCGGGAAGACGGTTTTCGATGCGGCTGCATTGAGCGTCGCCTCCACATCGCCCAGCAGCTTGTCAATGTGTTTGCAAGTGATCAGCAGGTGCTGGCGCTGGCTCGCGTTCAACGTGATGTGATCGTCACGCAACCTGGTGCTCTCCGCTGTTTGTATCGGTTCCCAACTTCAGGATCCATCGCAGCAAACGGCAGCGCCTTGCGTCCTCGACCGAGGACGCTGAAGCGGCTTGGAGTTCGCGAACGATCGCGTCCCTTGCAACTGATAGGTGCCGCCGTAGGAACTGTGCGATTTCGTCGACCAGCACCCAATCGTTCGAGGTCAAACGGCTCAGAAGAATCCGCAGCGCGGGTTCGGGCCGATCTATACGGAACGCCATTTCCGCCCCGCAGGACTGTAAGCATTCATCACTCTCATGGAGCAAGAATTCCAGCAATGGCCAGGCACTCGCATCGACTCCTTGCCCTACCAGTAAACGCACCGCGGCTCGGCGCCGGCGCAAACTGGTTGGACTTTCCTCGCTGCGTGACGGCTCGGGAGAACGAACGTTTTCGATCAGAGAAGGAACTGCCGCCCTGTAAATCGGACGGATGCCCTCGACAGCAGCATTGCGGCAAAAGTCACTCTCCAGAGCAGCAACGAGAACCGGGGCCGCGGCCTCGCGTCGGAACTGCGCTAGGGCCTCGATGGCGCCCGGCAGTTTTCTTCGTATCGCCAGCGCGCGTAGGACGTAGAAATTCTCGTCGGAATGGCTGCGTGCCATCTCGCGGGCCGCTGTATTCTCAACTGCCTCTTCCGCCAGCCTAAGAACAGGATCTGCAATGTTCTTGTCTCGCAATAGATATTCGCTCAGGACCCAAAATGCGCCGAGTTCACCCAAGGTGCGCACGACTCGTTGGCGTGGCAGGTACACGGTGCTGGGTGGCCGTTCCAGTAAAACGCGGCGCAAAGCCGGAACCGCCCGCTCGCCAAGGGCTACGAGGGCTGCTACACTCAGCTCGCCCTCAGTGAGCGAGAACAGCCCCTCCACGAGCCCGACGATTCCGGCTTCGTCATGATCCAACTGCGCGCCGCGTTCGACGAATTCCGTCATTACTTCTGCACCACCTCGCCAATCCACTTGGCGTACACTCCACGTCCGGCATACTTGGCAGCGCTGCCTAGTTCAGCCTCGATCTCGAGCAGTCGGTTGTACTTGGCGACGCGCTCCCCACGTGACACCGACCCCGTCTTGAGCTGGCCGACTCCCGTGGCGACCGTGAAATCGGCGATCGTGGTGTCGTCGGTTTCGCCCGACCGATGCGACACGACACATGTGTAGCCATTCTTGCGTGCCAGAGCGATGCACCTCAGGGTTTCCGTCACTGTGCCGATCTGGTTGAGCTTGATAAGAACGGAGTTGGCGATGCCTTCCTGAATGCCGCTTTGAAGTATCTCGGGGTTGGTGACGAAGATGTCGTCGCCCACCAACTGCACTCTCTTACCAAGACGTCGTGTCAGCTCGCGCCAACCTTGCCAGTCATCCTCCGCCAGACCGTCCTCAAGCGAAAAAATTTCTGGATACTTGTTCAGCCACTGCTCCCATAACGAGACCATCTCGGTGGGGGTGTGTTTGGAATGATCGGACTTGTCGAACACATACACACCGTTTACAAAAAACTCACTGGCTGCCGGATCGAGCGCAATGGCAAATGTCCTGTCCGGGCTTGTAGCCGGCCTTCGTAATCGCGGAACTCAACAGCTCCATTGGCTCTTCGTTAGACCGCAACGCGGGAGCGAAGCCTCCTTCATCGCCGACGCTGGTGGAGTATCCCTTTCGTTTGAGCTCATCCTTTAAAGAGTGGAACGTCTCAGCGGCGGCGCGCAGGCCTTCGGCAAAATTGGGAGCGCCGACCGGAACGATCATGAACTCCTGGAAATCCACGTTGTCGTCGGCGTGCTTTCCGCCGTTCAGAACGTTCAGCCCGGGAACAGGTATGACATATTCACGTTGATCGGAAAAATAGCGATAAAGGGGGGATGTGGCGCTCGTTAGCCACGGCCTTGGCGGCTGCTATTGAAACGCCCAGGATAGCATTCGCTCCCAGCCGGGCTTTGTTCGGTGTCCCGTCGAGCTGGATTAGCTTTTCGTCAAGGGCGACCTGATTGGAGGCGTCGAAACCTTTGACTGCGTTCTGAATCTCGCCGACCACATGCCCAACAGCCTTCTTGACGCCCTTGCCATTGAACCGCTTCTTGTCACCGTCGCGGAGCTCTACCGCCTCACGCTTTCCAGTCGACGCGCCGGACGGAATTTTCGCTGTGCCTGATGCCCCACTGTCCAAATGGACCGTTACCTGGACCGTTGGATTGCCACGCGAGTCGAGAATCTCAAGTGCTTGCAACTTCGTTATGATCGACATGAATGCTCTCTTTCAGTCATTAGCCAGGGACCCGACACCAAAACGGCTTCGAGATCGCGTTTTACCTCTTGCGAGACGGGCAGTTGCTCTACCTTCCGTAGCGTCTCGTTGAACGGATAGGCGAATTGCTTCAGTTCAAAATGATCGTCGCACCAGATGGCATAACAAGCATCAGACTTGCCGGTCTTGGGTTGGCCCAGGCTTCCAGGATTAACAATGGTGGTTGATCCTTGTTTGCGAATGAATGGAATATGCGTGTGTCCTACCAGCAGGTAATCAGCCTCAATTTCCTGAACTTCGTGTGCCCATCGCTCCGAATTTTCACTGCAATAGCTATACAGCGGATCGGACGGTGCCGCGTGACAGAGGTAGAACTTCTTTCCATCGCGCTCGACTGTCCTGCGGAGCGGAAGCTGCTGCAGATAGCGAGTTAGATCGCCATTCATCGATTGAATGGCAAGGTCTCGTGTTTCGAGGGCCATTCTTCGGTATCGCAGGTTGCATCGCGGATCGTCGTCAAATCCGACCGCCTGATCGTGATTGCCACGGATGACAATTCCCGCGCGAGATCGAAGGAGGGACACGACCTCGCGCGGATTCGGGCCGTAATCGACGAGATCGCCCAAGACCCATAGCTCGTCTCCCCATTCGGGCAGCGCCTTGAGCGCCTCAAGATTCGCATGGATATCGGAGATCACCACGATTTTCATGAACTGTCCTCACTTTTGACAGAGATCATGATCAGATCCGACCGGAAACCTGAATTGCACGCTGAAACGTTTCGTTCTTTTCTCCGCGCAGCTCATGCGTTATGCGAGCGCGCTCACATTCGCCATCGAACGTCAGTCCTACTTCATGTCTTGGGAAAGCTTGCCGGAGAGAGATGGCTCTGAGACAAGTTTCCCTCGTCAGGAGTCATCATCTGTCCCTCGAAGCAAGGACAGCGGTTACGGGTGAACTCCTTCACCCTTTATGCAGGTTGTGCACCTCTTTCATAGATCACGAGCCTAGAGAAGTCAAGCCGCGACTGCGCGATACGCGACCGCGTCCCGTGCGCGTTGTACGTGCTCGCCAATGGGGTTTTGATCATATGGGACAGCTTCTCTTTGTTATCATATTCGACGGTGAAGGAGTACCACCGTTAACCGCTGCTTTGGCAGCTGATGACTCCTGGGGAAACTCAGGAGTTTTCTCCGCGAGTTTACGTTACCCCGATTCAAAGAATGCTGAGCGGCTTCCGGTTGTCCGCCCATAGGCGGTGATGCGGATGGAGGCACAATGCACCCGTGGCATGACGTTACTCCAGGTGAGAGCTTACCCAGAGAATTCGCAGCGGTAATCGAAATTCCGCTCGGCTCAAGTGTGAAGTACGAGCTTGACAAGCCGACCGGCCTGATCAAAGTCGACCGCATCCTTTACTCTGCGGTCTATTACCCGGCAAATTACGGATTCATCCCGCAGACGTTGGCCGAAGACGATGATCCGCTTGATGTACTGGTGCTTTGCCAGGAGAGCGTGACCGCCCTGACTATCATGAAAGCACGTGCAATCGGGCTGATAACGATGATTGATCAGGGTAAGAGAGACCACAAGATCACTGCGGTTTCCACCTCAGATCCGGAATTCAGCGCGTACCATGAAGCCGCTGATATACCGCAACATCGCCTGCTCATGGTGCGGCGATTTTTTTAGGATTACAAAATCCTCGAACACAAAGATGTTGAAGTTGAAGAGATACAACCAGCCGAGACAGCCCTGTCCGAAATTGAGGACGCTCTCCGTCGCTACAGCTCGTTCCGAAGGACTGGTTTTAAGCACACCGAAGTGACAAAGTAGTCATGATCAATCTGAAGGAATACGAACAGTTCAAGTTCCGACTTGCGGAGATTATCCGATTTGCGAGTGCCATTGATTACGAGCATGAAAAAGGTTCCGAACAGCGCTGGCACGATGTCCTGGCGCGTCTCGCCGACGATCGCTTCAACGTCGCGGTTGCCGGTCGTTTCAACCGTGGCAAGTCAACCCTCATGAACGCTCTGTTCGGTATGGAGAGATTGCCGACTGGCATAGTGCCGCTGACCTCAGTGATCACCACTGTTCGCTACGGCACCAGTGAGCGCGTTTTGCTTGATTACGAAGGAAACGGATTGCGAGGTGAGGCGTCCCTCGACCAACTTGCCGATTACGTCACCGAGAAAGGAAATCCGGGAAACCGGAAGCGCATTCGTTCGGCAGAGATTCAGCTGCCGGCAGAGATTCTGCGCCGGGGATTCTTCTTTGTTGACACGCCCGGCTTGGGCTCAGCCATCTTCGAAAACACTGCAACAACTGAGCGGTTCATTCCAGAAATCGACGTCTTGATCCTGGTGTCGGGATACGAGAGCCCTCTAACCGAAGAAGAGGTCCGCTTTCTGAGTCGGGCTTCCTCTTCCGTCCGCGCTGTTTTCGTCGTGCTCAACAAGCACGATACGGTGAGTCCAGAGCATCGCACGGATGTCATCGCTTATGCCGACCGCATTATCGCTGAGGTTCTTGACGAAAAAGCGCGGAAGCCTTTCTCCTGATCGGCACGGGACGGACTGACAGCAAAAAAGGCCAATGATAAAGACGGCTTGAGGGGCAGCGGCCTACTTGAGTTTGAGGAAGAACTCGTCGATTTTCTAACGGCGCACAAATCAGCGCTATTCCTGGAATCCGTGTGTAATCGTGTATCGGATCAGTTGAGTGCCGAAACGCAGTCCGAATTCGCTGAGTTGCTGAACGAAGTAGCCGCCCTGAAAATCCGGCTGCACGGCTCAACCGCAGAGCAACCGACTGAGGCACGAGCGACGGTGCAATCCCTGGCGGCACATCGCCCACAGCGCCTTCCCTCTACCAGTCTTTGTGAGGTATGCGGAAGCGTATTGAAGCAGCTTATTTGAGTTTTTTCGCCGTTACCAATATGAGCTCTCTACTCGCGCAGAGGTGCAGCGGCGCCATGCCGAGAGCGGAGGATTTTGCCCGCTGCACACATGGCATTACGAGCAGATAAGCTCACCTCACGGAGTTTGTACCTCGTATCCAATGTTGCTCACCCAGTTCGCAGACAAGCTGCGATCAATTGCTGCTAAGCGATGCACTGCAGAAGCGATGGACGAGGGAGCGCCTAGGTTACGCTGTCCCGGCTGTTCGGTTCGTTGGAACGCTGAAGACCGAGCGATTCAATCGTTGCTGGCGAAGCGGGCCAAGGCAGGATCGCTCGACCGCATGGCGCTCTCGCCGTTATGTCTTCCACACCTTCGACTGATTCTCGCGCGTAGCGGCGATCAGGAGCTATCTCGATATCTGCTGGAACGTGGGGCAGATTTCCTGGAGCGGACGGCGGAGGATATGCAGCGCTTCGCGATCAGGCACGAAGCGCTGAAACGAGGCCTCACAAGCACGGAGGAACGGACTTCTTATATTCAGGCGCTGCAAATGCTGGTTGGACACAGAAACGTGAACGCAGTTTTCACGCTCAGGGACATTCTGTAGGTTCGTCACACCTTTATGTGCGGTGAGGAGAAGTGCGGATACCGGAACGACCCGTGAGGCGGAGCTGTTCTTGCGACAAAATCGCGTCGAAGCTGGGAAGGTTCGCATTTGCGGTCGCGAAAGGTACGGGGGAGGCGGCGTACAAAGAACTCAAAGCTCAGCCTGTAGCAAAACCGCGAGGGTAAGCCCCACGTGCCAGTGTCTCAAAGCGATTTGATACGAGCGCAACGTCGGGTAGGGACAGCGATGACCGCCTGTCAGTCAACTCCCACGATGACCTCGCCTGGATTGACGACAACCTCGTCAGGTAAATGACCACGTATGGGTAGGAGTCGATTCGGTTATAGGTGGCTTCGTGGCGGTAAAATGTACCCTTTAAACAGCGTCGCCATCCAGGTTCTGGAGCCCGTAGCCGGGATACCGGCGGCAACGAGAATCGGTGTTTTCCGCTTGCTAGCCGGCGTGCGCGGGGCAACGGCGGCGCCCCAAAAACCGCCGCCCCCTAACTGCTCGCCTGGAGCCGAGCCCGACGCGCGGGAGAGGGTTTCACGTGGCAGCGCTAAGTGGCCTTCCATGCTGGCATGTCGCTGCTAGCCGGCGGCGTAAGGAGTAGCTTTCGGGGTGAGCCCCCAGGGCTGAGCAAAAAAAGCCTCGGGCTCCAAACCCTTCCCCTACCCGTCTAACCCACCTTAGTCTGTGAATCCCCCGCCTCTTCACCTGGTCACTGCGGCGACGGCCCGGAAGCCCCTGGACAAAGATCCTGGGGATGAACCTAAAGCTGCCGGTCCCAAGCCGGACGACAAAACAGCCTAGAAGCTCGCCGAGGGCGTCTTGAAGTACCAAACCCTCCAAGATGAGTTCAACGCCGAGGCGCTGTCGGCACACCCGGATCTGGAGCACGTCGCCCAGCTGTTGATGGAGCTGGATGTCGTGCGCAAGGCGCTTCAGGTTCACGGCGTGAGGGTGCGGGGATGAAACGCGCGGCGATTTACACGCGAGTGTCAACCCTCGATCAATGCCCCGAGACCCAGATCCTCGATTTACGCCAGATGGCTCACCAGCGCGGCTATCAGATCGTCGGCGAATACACTGATAAGATCACCGGAACCAAGGCCAAAGCGTCCGGGTCTGGATGACCTGTTGCGCGCCGCGCGCCGCAGCGAGTTCGATGTGGTCCTCGTGTGGGCTTGTGATCGCCTGGCTCGCAGCACGCGCCACTTCCTGGAAGTGCTCGATGAACTCAATCGCTTACAGATCGAGTTCATCAGCTTCAGGGAACAGCTCGATACAGGTGGACCGCTCGGCCGCGCCGTCGTGGTCATCATCGGTGCCATCGCGGAGTTGGAAAGGTCGTTGATCGTCGAACGCGTCCGAGCTGGGTTGAGAAGAGCCCGACTCGAAGGTCAGCGGCTGGGCCGGCCACCGCGCAAGATCGACCGTGACGCGCTGCTACGCGATCGCGCCCGCGGCTGCAGCTATGGGCAGCTGGCGAAGCTGCATGCGATCCCGCGGAGCACGGTGATCCGGGCTCTTCAGCAGGCTCAGGCCCATCCAGGAGGTGCGCGATAACGAGACCGCCAGCTTCAGGCGCCACACCGAGTTCCAACTCCACCTGGCCGAACACCAGCGCATCCTGAAATACCCCGCTCGTCGGCTGTCATAGGGCCTAGTCCAAAAACGGGCAAGCCGGAGCATCGCCGCGGAAAAGTACAGCTCATCGACGCAACCGGCTGGTTCAAGCCGCTGCGCAAGAATCTTGGAAAGAAAAATTGCGAGTTGGCGGCAGAAGACATAGAGCGGATCGCTCGCACTTTCGTTGAGTTCAAGGAAACCGAACACTCAAAGATATTTCCGAATGACGTCTTTGGCTATTGGAAGATCAGGGTCGAGCGCCCGCTTCGACTGCACAGCCAGTTCTCACGCAGAGCCGTTGAGGGACTGCGGTTCGCCTCCGGCGATGAAGACTTGCGACGACGACTCTATGATGAGTTCGGCCAGTCCATTTACGACGACTTCCACAAAGTGCGCCCACAGATAGAGGCCATACTCACAGTGAAGAGTGAAAGTGAGGACGAAGAGGACTCAGGCAAGCAGAGCGCTGTACCGGAAAAACGACAGAAGAAGCTGCTCGACGAGAACACTTGGAAACGAGACCGTCGAAAGACCTTGGTCAAGCAACAGCGCCATCCTTTACACGCCGTCTGCGGGTCGCCGTTGCCACTCCAGAAGAAATAACTCTCACTCATCTGTAATAGCTCATACTTGATCTGACACTCTGGTTAAGGTCAAGCGGCGGTCGCCGGGGACGCGCCGGCGCCTACGCTGCGCTGTTCGGGGCTCCGCTCCGGCGCCGGCGCTGCATTCACGAACGAGTCCAGCATTTTCTCCCGCGCCAACGGCAAAGAATCCAAAAAGGTGTGCATCGGCGTCTTGCCGTAGCAGTATTTGCCCGAATGCGGGCGTGTCCGATTGTACTCGTCGAGCCACAGGTCCAGATCGGCTTGTAGCTCCTCCAGGCTGTGATAAAGCTTCTTGCGAAAGGCGGTGGCGTAGAACTCTTCCTGGATAGTGCGATGGAAGCGCTCGCAGATGCCATTGGTCTGCGGGTGGCGGGCTTTGGTGCGGCTGTGGTCGATGTTCTCCACCGCCAGGTACAGCTCGTACTCGTGATGTTCGCGCTGCCCGCAGTATTCCGTACCACGATCGGTAAGCACACGCAGCAGCGGGATGGCATGTTCCTCGAAGAAGGGCAGCACCCGGTCGTTGAGCAGGTCGGCCGCCACCAGCGAATGCTTGCGGTCATAGAGCTTGACGAAGGCTACCTTGGAATAGGTATCGACGAAGGTCTGCTGATTGGGTAGAGGCAAAGCACTCCGGGTTCAACTTTCCAGGCGGGATCGGCAGCACTTGGATCGGTTGTTGAGCGGCGGTTTGCGGCCGGTACGGACGGTGCTGCGAGCCTTGGCCCTGCGGCAGATGGATTCCGGGCAGTCAACGCCTGCGGCGGCGGCTAGTTTGGGGCTTTCGGCCAAAGCGGTGTGGCAGATCGGCAAGCGCTATCAGCAGGGCGGGCTGGAGCGTGCGTTATATGACGCCGCCCGGCCGGGGGCAACTCCGGCGCTGGATGGGGAGCAGCGCCAGCGCATCATCGCGGTAGCTTGCAGTCAGCCGCCGCCAGGACGGGGACGCTGGACGGTGCGCCTGCTGACCGCCGAGGTGATCCAACGCAAGTTGGTACCACGGGTAGGGCGAGAAACCATCCGGGTGCTGCTAGAAAGCCACGACCTGAAGCCGTGGCAGGGAAAAAATGTGGTGCGTGGGGAGTTGGATGAGGAGTACATCGCCCGCATGGAGGAGGTGCTGGGGCTGTATGAAAAGCCTCTGTGCGAGCGGGCACCGGTGGTCTGCATGGACGAGAAGCCGGTGGCGCTGCATGCCGACATTCATTCCCCGATGGCGATGCAGCCGGGAAGAGTTGCCCGGCGAGACTATGAATACGAGCGTTGCGGAACCGCCAACGTGTTTTGCGGGATCGAGCCCAAGGCGGGAAGGCACTTCACCAAGGTGACTCTGACTCGCGGCTCGGCCGCATTTGCTGATTACCTGCTGGATATCGCGGCGAGCTATCCGGAGGCCGACACCATCCATCTGGTCATGGACAACCTGAATACCCACACCCGCAAGGCTCTGGTGGAACGATTCGGAGAAAAAGCTGGCGGTTGGTTGTGGCAGCGTTTTACGGCGCACTACACTCCCAAGCATGGCGGCTGGCTGAACCAGGCGGAGATGGAGGTGAGTTTGCTTTCCCGGCAATGCTTAGGCAAACGCCGAATCGGAGACATCGCCTGCTTGCGCCAGCAAACCCGGAACTGGAATCGTCGTATGAATCGCGACCGGGTTACCATCCAGTGGAAGTTCACACGCAAGCATGCCCGACACAAGCTTAGTCATACGGTCGAAGCACTAGCCCCTAACACCCTGCGCAATGCCGTGGAACTGGTCGCCCAGATCCCGGTAAAAAGTCCGGTACAAACAGCCATCGGAACAGCCATTAACCACAAATAGTGCAATCCAAGAGCAGTAGAAAAAAACACTGTGATACTTAGTAAGTAGTTAATTATAAGTACTTTAATTGGTGCCGAGAGGGGGACTCGAACCCCCACGCTCCTTTCGGAGCTGCGGATTTTAAGTCCGCTGCGTCTGCCAGTTCCGCCATCCCGGCTTAAAAGGAGTAAAACACTGCAGCGCAACAGCATGCAAGGGCGGGAAAGTCGCGCAGGCCCGCACAAGCCGGCTACTCAATCGAGCAGCAGTTGCGGCCGCGGTGCTTCGAAACGTAAAGCTGCTCATCGGCGCGCTTGAGTAGTTGCTCCGCGCTGTCGCCCGGCACGACCATGGCGCCGCCTATAGAGACCGTCAGGCCCACATAACCCGAGCCGAGGGAAGTAGAGGTCCCCTGCCAGCACTCGCGCTCGTTCGGCGATTAACCCGGCCTGCTGCTGGGTTGAGGTCCCGAGCAGCATTACAAACTCGTCTCCGCCCCAGCGGCCCAGGATGTCACGGCCGCGCAGACAGTTCATGAGGGTCATGGCGACATTGCACAATACGCGATCGCCGACATCATGCCCGTGCGTGTCATTTACCGACTTAAAGCCGTCAAGGTCGATGATGAGCGCTGCGAACGATTGGCCGGTGGCATCAAACTCGCGCAGCAGCCGCTCCAGTTGTGTTTCTACGAATCGCCGGTTCGGGATTCCGGTCAGAGAATCCAGGTAGGCGGCACGCTCCAGCTCCAGGATGCGCGCCTTCCACTGGTCGACATCGCCGATCTCGCGAAAGGTTTCGACGGCGCCGATGATGTTGCAATCCGAATCGCGGACGGGAACGATGCGAATCGCCACCGGGACTCGGTAGCCCTGTTTGTGACGCAGGAAAACCTTGCCTTGGCGCGTCTCACCGTCGAGCAGCGTCTCCTGCAGAGGGCAGCCTTCGTGGCACAACTGGGTGCCGCATTCATCCACGTGTACCAGGATATTGTCCGCGCAGCTGCGATGGCGCACCTCGTCGCGCGAGAACCCGGTGAGAGCAACCGCGCCCGCGTTCCAATCCTGGATGCGACGCTCGGTATCGACGAAGTAGACGCCATCGCCAATAGCGTCCAGCACGCCATTCAGATTGGATGGATGGTCAAGAAGCGATTCGAAATCTACCTGCGGTTCAGCTTCGCGGTTGGCCATGAAAGC
>Ga0187871_10000786_pt1 | contig 29222 bp, 24 predicted proteins | sample June2016WEW_16_1_FD_132988 | JGI IMG/M metagenome (GOLD analysis project Ga0187871, IMG submission 132988) | Peatland microbial communities from SPRUCE experiment site at the Marcell Experimental Forest, Minnesota, USA - June2016WEW_16_10 | ecosystem: Environmental > Terrestrial > Soil >...
AGAAGGTGAAGGCGGCCGCGAACGAAGGAACATGGTAGAAGATGATGCGGAAGATTTCGCCCTGCATGGCGTCCGTCGGGGCAACGTAAATGGCCTGGTAGAAGCCCCAGATCATGAGGGCTACGGTGATGGCTGCGTAAAGGCCGATGGCTGCTTTCTTCATGGCATGTTTTAGTGTACTAAAACAGTTGTCAGTGGTCAGTTGTCAGTGGTCAGTGAAGGCCCGGGTGGGTCAGAATCGGTAAAACAGTAGTCAGTGGTTAGTGGTCAGTAAGCCCCTGCCCCTACCCCCCCCGGTATCTTTGCGGGAAATTCCCTGTTTTCAGGGGGATAGAGCGATGGTTCTACTGTAACTCCTTTGTTTTAAGTGAGTTAGATTCCAAATTCCTGGGAGCAAAGGGGTTAGGGGCGTATGTCGGAGCTTCCAGCTCTTGGCTTTCGGCTCCTGCGGCGCGGAAATTCGGTTCGGCTGTATGTGTTCGGAAGGATGCCATGGAATGATTGTGCGCCAAGGGAGGGTAATTTTCTGCAAAACGAGCGCGCATTTTGCTGCGGAGGGGGAGAGTGTGTCTTCAATTGGGAATAGGTCGGTTTCCGGGTAGGCCTGTCTCCCCACCACCAGGAATGATGTATTCGGAACTGCACCACCATAAATTCAGCTCAACAAAGCTTCACATTGACAGAGAAAAATCCATGCAAATATCTCGATTTGTCCAAATATGGTTATCCATTGCACAACATGCTTGTTAAATATCATCAATGATTAGAATAGTTACGGATTACTGCTAATAAGTAATATGCTCTGTGCCTAATTAATGAGACATACATTCACATCGCCGAGAGACATAGTTGTGCGATTCCACGAGTCAATTGACCGATATGCGCAATCGAGAATCGCGGAGCCTCGGTCTGTGGAGTTCCTGCTCGTCGCCAAATATATCAATGTAAGTATCATAAATAAAATAACTTAACAGAAACTGCCTCTCCTGGGAGGCCTCAGAGTTGAGATCTTCGGAACTGCGCTATCAAAAATTCGGCTCAACACAGCTTCACATTTACAGAGCGCAATTCAGGCTTTTCTCTTACGCTGCGTCCACAAACAAATATCGTTTCGTTATCAAATAAGTTTAATGTAATGTATATTGTTGTATAAGAATGAGTTATTTTTAGAATATGGTCTGCCGTGCTTGTACTGCGCTAATTCATCCCTTGACAATTTGGCGAAGGTGCGAGAAAATAAAAATGAGGGACACCTATGGACGAGGGCAACATATCGGATCTTGTGATGTACACAAAGGCGCTGGTCGCGATTCAGATTCAGGCGATTTGCAAGGATGAAGATCCGGTAAAGCCGGAAATCCTCATGGCCCGCGCCGGGCTGCCAGCGAAAGAAATTGCGGAGTTCCTTGGCAAGAATACGGACGCAGTGAAGAAGGCAATCCAGCGCGCAGGCAAGAAGGAGGCCTAAAGCTCTTATGGCGAAGGCTATGTCAGCGACCATGGATGACCTGTTGAAGCAGGCGAAGACGACGAACCGCTTGCTCGCGGCGCAGTTAAAAAACCAAATGACTCAGATGGAGCTCGTAAAGCTCCTGTCAACCACTGATCTCACCGCGAAGGAAATTGCGGACGTGCTCGACACCACGGGGAACACGGTCGCGGTGACGCTCCAGCGATTGCGGAACAAGGCGACCGAGAGCGCCAGCAAACGGGCACCCGGCCGCACGAAGGGGGAGCAATAGATGGCAAAGAGGCCCGAACATGCAGACCCTGGGGAGAAGATCGCAGAACTCCTCAAGAAGCTACTTATCGCCCAACTCGCGCTAGCGGGAGTGGGGCAAGCCCAGATACGCGAAGTTGTCGGTTGCTCAATCGGCGAGGTTAACGGGGTAGCGAAACTAATCCGGCCGACCAAGCGCGGCTTCGGCGCCGGAGGCGCCGCAAAGACGGCCAATTGATGAAAGGAAGTGGAGAGTGTCTAGAGAAATCAAACAAAAAGAGCCAATCCAGCAGCTTGCGGATTCAGTTGACCTACTTGTGCGGCTTAAGATTGATTCCCTCAAAGAGGATCGCAACAAAACACAAATGATTCATCTCCTCGCCGGGTTCGGTCTTGAGGCCTCCGAAATAGCTCGTCTCCTTAGCCTTCCAGGCACCACAGTGGCCCCCGAAGTGTCTAAGCTTCGCGCCGCGCAAAAGGGCGAGGCACACGCAAAACGCCCGAAGAAAAGGGAGGCCTAGCCTTGGCGAAGACTTCTCCAACCGACATTGACCGCGATCAGCAGATACTGAGCCGCCTAAGCCGAATCGAGCACAGAGTCGACTCAATTGACCAAACACAGGCCTTCGCTCTCCGCGCCGATGACGCAAAGCACTCTAATACGGTCAAGGAGATATTTAAGACTGGCACGCGGCGCGCCCAGGTCTATCTTGCGGCCGACGGGACTAGGGGGGTGGACGAGATCGCCAAGCATCTGAAGATGAAGCGACCAAACGTGTCACGTGAGCTAAAGGTACTCTTTGAAGAGGGGATGCTCGAGATTGCGGACGCAACAGGCCGGCGCGACATTTGGGGAAGGAAAGCGATTGACCGCACCCTACGAATCAGCGCCTATCTCCGACGCGAATACGGGCTAGCGCCGGATGGGCGAGAAGCCAGCGCAGCCAAAAGTAAAGCAAGAAGCAAGAAATGATCTTTTCAATCCAACGATTCTTGGAGGATTACCTTCAAAGGCGAGGCCTTTCCGACGGTGATCAGTACGCGGTCCGGGTTGCGAACCTCTACGCAAGCCGTCGCAAAATCGGACGGGACAAAGACTTTCTGAACATGCTCCGCCGACTCCGGACTTCTCTGTTCAGAAATAACCGGGGATTGAATCGTGGCGACGTGGAACGCCAAATCCTCGCCGCCTTGAACAGCAGGTTCAAAGGGAAAACGGCGGAACTGATGGGCCTATTCGCGCGGCCCGAAGCGCAGTCTGAACGAGCAGCGCTAAGAAAAATGCCCAGGCGGTCAATTGGGGCCATACTTCGCGGGTTCCAACGAGCCACCCGCGCGCGCATTGTTGACCCTTTCTGGAAGTCCCGGGCAGCCGGGAAGCTTCGGCTCAGGCCCGAAAAAATCGCGCAATCGATCCTCACAGCGTTCATCCTGGGAGTGCTCACGAATGGTAGCGGATCCTTGTTTCGCGAGCTCGCATCCGGCACTGGATTCGTAGATATTGTCGTGATGCTTAGCACGATTCCACACCTGGTGGAGCTCAAAATTCAGCGAGACAAATTTACAGGCCCGGCTCAACTCGGAAACTACATGCTCATTGAGAACCGGAAGAGCGGATGGCTCGTGGTCTTCGATGCCCGCAATCAGTCCGAGAAAACGCCGATCCCCAGCGTGGTCAAGGTGGCAAGCGGCACAATCCGCGTAATTGTAATCGACATAAACCCGGTGCCCCCGTCCCGACAACGGTGACGATGGGGCCTGAAGGCTCCATTGATACGATGCGTTCGGTTTCAGGAGCCTCGACCAACGTTGTGGGTACCCCGCTCCCTCCGTAAGAATCCCGGGTCCCAGCATCGGGACCCGGGACACCCGTCGCATGCTGAATCGCAAGCCCAGATGGACATCCCCGGTCCCCAAAGGCGAGGGACCGGGGGCACCCTCGTTTTAGTTTGGAAAGGGCAGAGGGATCGGGGCCACCCGGCTAACTGATGACGATCCGAGATATTTGGGGATGGGTCATGCCGTCCCTACGGGACGGCGGGGGGTTGTGGGTGTTCGCCTTTCCCCGGGTTTCATCCGGGGCTATTTTCACATGCTCCCCACAGGAGCAATGGTGATACGTGGGGATTGATGATGATGGTAGGGCGCGCGGAGGGTTGAGAGTCGTGCGCTCCCACCCATCACAAAAAAAGCCGAAACGCAGGTTCTTCGACTCCACTACGCTTCGCTCAGAATGACAGGGCACACGGCAATTTGCGGGCCCCGATTCCCGTAATCCGTCCGCTCCGGTTGTATGACCGCCCATGCGGAAGTGACGTGAGCCATATCACGTTAGGAAGTATCGCCGAGGCGGTAGCGAAAGGGCGCACCATAGCGCATGAATCTGCACGCCCGCAGCGACGATGAGCGGAATCAAGCGGGGTTTGTGGACATTTCTTGGGCAAAAGGCCTCGCAGCCAGTGCGCAGATCGCAAACCGGTGAGACGTGATCGGGATCACAGATCGGCAGCCATTGGCGGACCGATACTTCGACATCTACTCAGGAGATCCGATTGTGAATAGTTTCCGCGCGCGTTTGTTCAGTTCCGCTCTTTTCGTTCTTCTCGTTTTGGCTGCTGCCGTCCAACCTGCCATGGCTCAGCTGGATCAAGCCAAGCATATATACCATCGGTTGATTCCAGCCGGGGATACCTGTTCCACCTGTCACAAGGCGATCTATGACCAATGGAAAGCCAGTCCGCATGCCGCCAACGGTGTCGAATGCACCGTGTGCCATGGCGAGACAACAGCAAAGGACTTCGCGGGCACACCGGCATTAGGCACATGCGCCGGCTGTCACGCCGATCAGGTAGCACAACTGAAGTCTGATCCATTCATGGCGGGCAGGACGTGTGTGAACTGTCATCAAGCACATATCTTCGCGGAGCACAAGAAGGCGGCCCCGGCAGACAAGTGATCACAACTTTCAGGCGTGGCATTCTCGAAGTGCCGGCCGGTGCATCCGCACTCACCGCTCTGGAAACGTGGAGAGGGTGAGATGACAATTGTTTTGCTCGAATCTTATCCGCGCATTGCATCGATGGCGAAAAAGGTCACGCAGATGAAGATCGAGGTTCCTTACGACCGGTTGGGATTGCAGCCGCTTATCTTTGCGCCGGCCGAAGTGCTGGTTCTTGAGTGGTAAATAGGCCCTCAGGGGCTAAAGCCCGCATTTATTGTTGGTGTTATATCGGCACGACTGAAGTCGTGCCCTGACACAAGACTCAGATTATTCTGCGTAGAAGACCCGGATTATTCTGCGTCTGTGCAACCTGGCTCAAAATCACCTTCAATTTTGGATTCGTAGGGCATTGACTCATCCATTTGACCGCAAGAGCGGCGCGTGGGGATCACTCCGCGTGGAAGACTGTGTCGAAGAGGAGCAGGCTTACGGTGGTGAAGATGATGTCGTAGCCGAGGAGCATTTTGATCCAGAGGGAGGGGTCGCTTTCGCCGGTAAGGATGGAGGTGGTAGCGAGGACCATGGCGAGCAGGGCGGGGATGAAGATGGGGAAGAGTATGAGCGGGAGCAGGAGTTCGCGGTTACGGCTGCGGATGGAGAGCGCGGCGAAGAAGGTTCCGTTGGCTACCAATGCCCATGTTCCCAGGGGGAGCACGACGGCGAGAAGCCAGGCATTGCCTTCGACGTGAAGGTTATAGAAGACGAGAAAAACGGGGGCCAGGAGCAACTGGACGATGGAGACGAAGAGGAAGTTGGCGAGGACCTTGGCGAGGAAGAGTTCTGCGCCGGGGGTGGGAGCCATGCGCTGTGCGTCGAGGACCTGATGGCGGATTTCGCGGGCCCAGGCCTGGTTGAGGGCGCTGACGGAGGCGAACATTGTGGCTACACAGAGGACTCCGCCGGCGATTTCGCGGGAGAATGCGCCGCGGGGGTCGAAGGCAATGGAGAAGAGGACTACGACGAGCAGGGCGAAGAAAAGCATGGAGTTGACGGCTTCGCGGGAACGCCACTCTATGCGGAGGTCTTTGATTAGGTGGGTCCAGAGGGGGCTGGTCATTTGGGTTGGTCCTCTGGCTTTGTGGTTTCCCAGGTCCCAGAATCGGGACCTGGGCCACCCGATTGTGAGGTGGATTTTGTGAGGTCGGCGGTTTGGACTTCTACTTCCAGGGCCTGGGCGGCGTGGAGGTAGTCGGCGGGAGTGAGGATTAATTGGGTGCCGCGGGCTCCGGCGGAGACGCTGATCTGGTCGAAGAGGATTACGGTTTCGTCGATGTAGACAGGATATGGTTTTCTTGCGCCGAAGAGAGTGACGCCGCCACGAATGTATCCGGTGAGAGGCTGGACGTCTTTTAGCGGGGCCATTTCGGCTTTGCGCAGGTTGGCGGCGCGGGCCAGTTTCTTGAAATCGAGTTCGGCGTCGCCGGGGATTACGGCGAAACGGTAGATGTTGGGGCCACCGGTGACTAGCAGAGTCTTGAAGACTTGCTCGGGAGGCATGCCAATTTTTTTGGCTACGGTGAGGGCGCTGAGATCGTCTGGATCGACTTCGTATTCGCGGAGTTCGAAGGGGATGCCGAGGGATTCAAGGAAGCGTGCGCCGTTGGTCTTCATCGCGTAGGGCTCCCTTGATCGCACGAGATTAGCTTGCCGGCGCGGAGGGTTAGCACGTAATCGGCGATGGGAGCGGCTGTATCGCGCTGGTGGGTGGTGAGGACGATGGTGCGGCTGGTGTGGCGGAAGCCGGCTAGGAGTTCAACCATTTGACGGGCGGATTCTACGTCCATGTTGGAGAATGGCTCGTCGAGCAGGAGAAGCTCGGGGACGGGGAGCAGGACGCGGGCGAGCGAGGTGCGCTGACGCATGCCTTGGGAGTATTGGCCGAGGAGGCGGGGAAGATCGGGGTCGAGGCCGACCTGGCTCAGGGCTTCTGTCGGGGTTAGGCAGGGGCGGCCGGGGTAGAGGCTGCGGAAGTAGCTGAGATTTTCCTGGGCGGTTAGCTCATCGTAGAGCATGGGGGCGTGGCTCATGTAGCCGATGCGGGAGCGGACTTCGTGAGGTTCGGTTCCGTTGGGTTCGCTGGGTGAGAAGACTTTGACGGTGCCGAAGCTGGGACGGAGCAGGCCAGCGAGGATGCGGAGGAGGGTGGATTTGCCCGCGCCGTTTTCTCCGATGAGAACGTAACAGCGGCCGGGTTCAAGATCTGCCGAGACCTGGCGCAGGGCGGCGAAGGAGTCGAATAGTTTGGAGACGCCGTCGATGCGGGCGCAGAGCGAAGTGCTGACGGCGGCTGAGTCGATCATGCTTAGGAGGCCGGGTTGGCGGCGTTAGGAGCGGCTGCGGCGGTTTTAGAAGGAGCGGCGGGCTTGGGAGCGGACTGGGGCTGGTTGGGTTGGGCAGGTGCGTATTTGCTGGCGCATTTGGCCTGGAGGACATTGGCGTGGAAGACGCCGTCGCGACCGTAGGAGCCTTCGGCGAGGGCCTGGGCGTCGTCTTTAAAGGTATCGGGGGGCGGCTCGGACCCCTTGTAGCTGACTTTGAGGGTGCGGCCGGAAGAGGCTTTGGGGTTATGGCTTTCGAATTCATTGAGAGTGAATTCGACGTGAGGGCCGTTGTGCTCAATGGAGCCGGGCTTGACGAAGCCTTCTACGCGGAGCTGGCTGTGGTAGGCCTTGTCGCCCATGCCGCCTAGCTCGGCGATGGTGACGTAATAGCTCTTGTTGTTCTGGGCGCCGGTGAAGGCCAGCCAGCCGATGGTGCCGACGATAATGGCAGCCGCAATACCGATGCGCAGGGAGTTGGGGGAAATTTTCATATCAATCTATAACGATACGGGGGGAAAGGGACTGGGTCAACTGGCGAGGCACTGGGTGAGGGGATAGTTTGAAACGGCGAATCCGACGGGGGCGGCCGGTTCGCGGATAAATAATGGGCTGGCGCCGTCCCTACGGGACTCCGCAACGAACTTGTGGGATCCCAGTTCCCCACGCTAAAGCGCGGGGCTAACAAACACTGCGCCTCCAGCGCGTTTCTTGCGGACATTTCTTATGCGGTCCTCAATAAAGACCGTACCCTTGGGCGCGGTTGTCGCGGGGATTGGTTTTGCAACCCCCAAGAAGACACCTTCTCTTCAGACATTGCCTGAGGAAGCCCTGATTAAGTTCTTCGACTCCCGCAAGCATTCCCTCGGTTGCTAAAGCCCGGCTCATTGAATGGCATTTTTGTTGTACGGGCTAAAGCCCGTACCCTTCACCCGGTACCCTTCACCCTGCACCAATTGGCCTGCACTCAAAGTTAATCGTCGTTGTTGAGGGACCTGGAGCGGTGAATGGTGGCCAAGATGGCCGGAAACAGGACCATGGTGACGAAGGCGAAGCCGATCAGGAATCCAATCATTTGGAACCTCCGCTCTTGCAGATTTGAGTTTGCTAAAGGAACAGCACAATCCATATCTGGTTGCGAAGGCAGTGCAGCAAGACGAGAGGCCCAAGCATATCCTGTGCGGCTGGCCACCTGGCATGGAGGATTAGGGTGCCGAATGGTCAGCCGCCGTTGGAATGGTAGGCCGCGGGGTCCACGCTGCCTGCCAAAGCTTCAGCCTTCGTCATCGGTTCTATGCGGCGGCATGGCTGCAACAATCGCAGGGCAGGCCACCATGGCAATAAACGCGAGGGCGATTAATAGATTGTGCATCGCGGTCTCCTACTTTGGATTTGCGCCCAGTAACTTGATTACCACCCATTGGTAATCCAAGATTGGTTACGACTGTAACTCTCTTTTGGAAACAAATCAAGAGAAATCTTTCGGTTTGTTGGGGGGAGATTTTGGCCAGAAAAGTTGGGGATATCTATGCAATCAAAGATGGATGGGAGCTTTGGCGTGCTGTGTAATGGATTTGGTTACTTTTGTACCGTGTGAAGGAGTGATGAGTTAGTGGATTTCTACTGCCCGCTGGAGTGAGCGTGGACCGGGAGGTCCGCGCTACAGCCGGCCAGGGGGCCAGCGCTACCTTATCTTGCCTGGGCCAGTTGTCTAGAGGTCGTGTTCGCGGGAGCGGGCATTCTGGATTGCGATCAGGATTGCCGGGCCGAGGATCATGGCTACTGCTGCCAAACCGACGAGGAAATTGAACATGCGCACACTCCTTCAGACCAAGCTCGGCCGGGGAGTGCCGGGATTTGGGGATCATGGCGCATTGATAGAACGGCAGAGAAGGTTTTTCAAAAGAATATTTTATCCGGCATCGCAAAAGAGGAAACCGGCTCGGATCAGGGCACAAGGTCGAGGGTTTGGGCGGCGCGGCCGAGGGCCTGGGTCAGGACGGTCAATTGTTGGGCGGCGCGCTGGGGGTTTTTGGCATCAATTGCCTCGTTGACGCCGGGAATGACTACGGCGGCGTAGCCGGTGAACTCGCCGGGAGCGTAAATGGTGTGACGATACCAGGGGCGATTGGGCAGACCGGCATCAGAGAGCAGGGCGGTTTCTGTTTGGCGGAGGGCTAAGTTTAGTTTGGTCAGATCGCCGGAGGGCGTGAGTTGAAGGGCGTGCGCTTTTTGAGCTGCGGCGGCGAAGCGGGAGGCGGCGGCCTGGGCGGGGGCAAAGTCGAGCGAGCCGAGGCCGGCTTCAGAGGCTTTCTTTTTGGCGGCTTCAAGATGGGAGGCGATGGCGTGGGCGTAGGTAACGTAGTCATAGGGGAGCACGTCGGCATCGGCCATGCGGAGAACTTCAAGGCCGAAGACGCGGGCCATCTGCTGGAGATAAAGGAAGTGGGGATCAGCGTTCTGGGTGAACCAGGCGAAGTTATCGAAGGCGGAGTGGTAAACGCCATAGGGTCCATCGGAGCCGATATCGGTGGAGGGCACGCCGGCGTGCTGGAAGAAGGGCGTGTAGTCGGATCCGGAACCGAGGTCGCCGACGTGGACGTCTTCAGAGGCGGTTGGGGAGTTGGGGGCGTGGCGTTTGTCGAGGTCGCCGCGGTTCAATTTCCACTGGTCATAAACAGTTTCATTCGGTACGGTTTCGCCGGGTAGGGATGCGGCAAGAGCGCTGGGAACGGAGCGGCTGAGCTCGCGGAGGAACTGCTTGAGAGAGGGAACGGCAGAGGCGGTGAAATCGGGGCCGGCAACGGCTACGTCCATGTTGAAGTAGGCTACGGCTCGGTTGAGGGTATTGGCGTGCTGCTCGACCCACTCAGTGGAACCCATGAGGCCTTGTTCCTCCGCATCCCAACTGCAGAAGACGATAGTGCGGCGGGGACGCCAGCCCTGGCGGAGCAGCACGCCGATGCCGTGGACGGATTCGAGCATGGCGGCGGTGCCGCTGGAAGGATCGACTGCGCCGTAGACCCAGGCATCACGGTGATTGCCAGCGATGACCCATTCGTCGGGGTATTGAGTCCCTTTCACTTTTCCGATCACGTCCCAGATGATGCGGCGTTGATAATCCTGGACAGAGACGAGATGAACTTTCACTGCGCCGGGGCCTGAGGCTTGTCCGATGTGATAGCGGAAGGGTAGAGCTCCCTGCCAGGCCTGGGGGACGCCGGGGCCGGTGAGGGCCTGAAGGATTGGTGCGGCATCGTGGTAGCTGAGAGGGATGGAGATGATGTGAGGCTGGTTGCCGTAGGGTGAGGTGCGAGCGGAGTCAGGGAGATCGAGCGTGGAGGCTATGCCGGGGGTTTCGGGGTCGCCGGGGTATTTGGAGATGAAATGGACCGAGCCGCGCTGAACGCCTGTTTCGGGACGCCATGGGCCGAAGGGGTAGGCGTCGCCTTTGAAGTAGCCATCGTCCTGGGGATCGGAGTAGATGAGTACGCCGGCGGCTCCGCGCTGCTCAGCGATATCGACCTTGATGCCGCGGAAGTTGGAGCCGTAGCGGCAGAGGACGATTTTGCCGTGGAGGTCAATGTGCTGGGCATCGAGATGGTCGAAGTCTTCAATGCGGCCGTAGTTGGCGTAGACCACTTCAGCGGTGACGTCGCCGGAGCCTGAGGAACCGTTGAAGGGCATCACTACACGGGGATCGTCCTGGTATGGGTCGCCGGCAACGTGCTCGGGGGTGGGGCCGGTCATGAGCAGTTTTCCGCTGGGGTCCCAGGCTTCGACGCGGACGGTTTTGGGGTAGTTGATGAGGACGCGGTAGGGAACGATTTCAGTTTCGAGGCCGGCGGCACGGAACTTTTGCGCGACGTAATCGGCGGTTTTGCGGTCTTCAGGAGTCGCGGCGAGGTGGGGTTCTGCGGTGAGAATTTTCAGATGCTGGCCGGCTAGTTTGGCATCGGGGACGGCGAGGAATTTTTGTTCGATGCGGGACTGGGTGCTGAAGTCGGCATAGCCGAAGACGGAGGGTCCTGATTGGGCTGAAAGAAGGCTGGGTGTGAGAGCGAGGAGAAGCAGGGAGGACAGCGGGGTGCGGACGGACATTCGAGGGGCTCTCTTTCAGCTGGTTTAATTTTTAGCGAGCTAGCAAGTCAGCGAGTCGGCGAGTGGCTGATTGATGGAAACTCATTCGACTGGCTGGGTGCAGTGGGCGCAGCGCTTGGCGGCCAATGGAATCTCGCTCAGGCATTCGGGGCAAGTTTTGAGGGTGGACGGCGCATCGGGCGCGGGCTTCTTGAGCCGGGCCTGGAGCGCGTTCAAGGGCAGAACGATGGCGAAATAGACCACAATGGCCACAATGAAAAACGCAATGACAGCATTGAGGAAACTGCCGACCTTGATGTGGCCGTTGCCGACGTTGATGATGACGTTGCTGAAGTCGGGCTTGCCAATGGTGGCGGCGATGAGGGGGTTGAGCACGTCCCCTACCAGGGCCGTGATGATGGCGTTGAAGGCTGCGCCGATAATGACGGCTACGGCCAGATCAACAACGTTTCCACGCAGAACGAAGTCTCGAAAGCCTTTCAACATATTTTCCTCCAATTGCTCAACGGGCTAAAGTGCCGCGGACGATCATGGGGAACATGAACGCGGTTTGAACCATCGTACACGGATGGCGTTGACTGACGGAAGGCGGGGAGTGGATGAGCGTGAATTTTCAGAGGCGATAGAGGCAGAAAAAAAGCGTCATAGCAAGGATCATGAGCTCGGCGTAGAGGAGGATGAGAACGCCGGCATAATAAAGGTTCCATTTTCGGCCGAGGCAGCGGGCAGTTTCGAGCATTCCCCAGCAGACGAAGGGGACGACGAGGAGTTGCCAGGGAGAGGCATGCAAGGTGGCGCCGGGAAAGCCTTCAAGACGAAGGCTGGCTGCGAAGGCGAATAGGGAGAGCAGAACGCCGCGGAGAAGGGATCTCGAGCGCAGGCGAAAGATGGAGGGGCGAAGCACCACATCATAACTCTAGACAGTTTGGCCTACTGGTGCGCCAGCTCTGTTGCGCGAAGGGATTCGGCGTAGGGGGCGCGGAGGACGCCGCGCTCGGTGATGATGGCGGTTACGTATTTGGCCGGGGTTACATCGAAGGCTGGGTTGGCGATGCCGACGCCGTTGGGGGTTAGCTGCTTGCCGCCGTGATGTGTGACTTCGACGGCGGGGCGCTCCTCGATGGGGATGGAGTCGCCGGTGGGGGTGGCGAGGTCGATGGTGGACCAGGGAGCGGCTACATAGAAGGGGATGCCGTGCTCGCGGGCGAGGATGGCGACGTTGTATGTGCCGATTTTGTTGGCGGTGTCGCCGTTGGCGGCGATGCGGTCCGCGCCGACAACGACGGCCTGGATGCGGCCGGCGTGCATGAGGCTGGCGGCCATGTTGTCGCAGATTACGGTGGTGGGAATGTGGTCGGCCATCAGCTCCCATGCGGTGAGGCGCGCACCTTGCAGGAATGGCCGGGTTTCATCGGCGAAGACGGATATGCGCTTGCCCTGCTCGACGGCGGAGCGGATGACGCCGAGGGCGGTCCCGTAGCCGCAGGTGGCAAGGGCTCCGGCGTTGCAGTGGGTTAGGACAGAGCCTTCATCGGGGAGCAGGGCTGCGCCAAATGCGCCCATGGTTCGGCAGGCTTCGATATCTTCCTCGTACATGGCGTGGGCTTCAGCGAGGATTTTTTCTTTAATCTGGGCGAGGGTTGCGCCTTGAGCGAGCAGGGTTGCGAAGAGGCGCTTCATGCGATCGATGGCCCAGAAGAGATTAACGGCTGTGGGGCGAGTTGCGGCAAGGCAGGCGCAGATGCGATCGAACTCGGGGGCGAATTCACCGGGCGTGAGGGCGCTGGTGCGTTGGGCTCCGAGGGCGATGCCGTAAGCTGCGGAGACTCCGATGGCTGGAGCGCCTCGGACGACCATGGTGACGATTACATCGGCTACCTGTTGGTAGGTAGTGGCGAGGACGTAGTTCTCCTCGAGGGGGAGCTTGGTTTGATCGATGAAACGGACGCCTTCAGGGGTCCAAGTGAGCGTGGGAATCATGCTTATCCAGTTTATATGTTGGGAAGGAAGGCAGGAATTAGGGACTAGGGAATAGGGACTAGGGAGTAGAAAAGCATGCAGGTTGAATATTGTGCTATCCCAGGTCCCAAAATCGGGACCAGGGGCACCCAATTTCTGAGGGGCGGTTTAGATTTGCCGAAACTTTGGCTGGTGCTGGACTTGGATTGGCCCTGATGCAGTAGAGTTGTTGCGGTGCTTTTTTGCGCGGTTTTCGGGTTTCTGTTTGTTTGGCTCGGGTTTGGGTTGGGGACGACAGCGATTTGCGAACGGCGAAGAGAAGATGATTTTATTTAAGGAAGCAGGGAAAACATCTCATGGCTACACGATCGACATCACCGGCGGCTAGCTCGCCCAGCTATATTGGACCGTTTATTACGGTCACTGCTCTGTTCGGCATCTTCGGATTTCTTACCAGCCTGAACAATCAGCTGGTTCACAAGCTCGAAGACATCTTCCAGCTGAATCACTTCTACGGCATGCTGGCCACTTCGGCATGGTTCTTTGCTTACCTGGTGTTTTCGGTTCCCAGCGCCAAGCTGATTGAGAAGGTGGGCTACAAGCGGACCATGGTGATTTCGCTTTTCATCATGGTTGCAGGCGCGCTGCTGTTTGTTCCCGCGGCCAACCTGGTGAGCTTTCCGATGACGCTGGCGGCCATTTTTGTGCTGGCGACGGGCGTTTGCGCGTTGCAGACATCGGCGAATCCTTATATTTCGATTCTGGGGCCTGAGTCGAGCGCACCGGCTCGGTTGAACCTGGCGCAGGCTTTCAACTCGCTGGGCTCCGCGGTTGCGCCGTGGGTTGCGGCGCACTTTATCCTGTCCGATACCTTCAAGGTGCCCGATGCCGCAGGGCAGGCGCATATGCTGGCAGGACCCTATATCGCGATTGCCGTTTCGCTGCTGCTGCTGGGATTTGCAGTGATGCTGCTGAAGCTTCCGGCGATCTCGATGACGCGCGAATTTCATCCTGGAGTGGACGGCGATCAGGTGCTGGGCCGCAGCATCTGGACTTACTCGCATACCGTGCTAGGGATGGTGGGCATCTTCTTTTATGTGGGCGTGGAGATTGCGCTGGCGGCGATCGGGATACGGTTCTTCCAGGAACAGGGCATCAGCAGTCTGGAGACGGCGGGACTGCTGGTTACGCTTTACTACCTGGGCATCATGGCTGGGCGATTCATCGGCAGCGCGCTGATGAGCGTGATCAAGGCGCAAAAGATGCTGGTGGGGCTGGGATTATTTGGCGTGGCGCTGATGGTTGTTGCCATGTTCACCTCCGGGCAGGTAGCCATCTGGAGCCTGGTGCTGTGCGGGGTGGCTAACTCGGTGATGTATCCGACCATATTTACATTGGGCATTGCCGAGTTGGGACCGCTGACCAGCGAGGGTTCGGGCGTTATCACTATTGGCAACGTGGGCGGAGCGGTGATTCCACCACTGTTCGGATGGTTATCGGAAGTGATCGGCAAGCACTATGCGGCTACGCACGATATGCAATACGTGATCGGCGGAGCGGCCGATAAAGTTGGAATTCAATATGCGTTTTTGCTGCCCATCGTCTGCTACCTCTTCATCGCCTACTATGGCCTCGCGGGCTACAAGCCTTCGCGCAGGACGGCGGCGTAGAAGAGGATTTGCTGCGGTGGTTCGAGGGCCCTCCGGTGTGCGCCGGAGGGCTTTCGTGTGATTTGTGTGCTCTTGGCAGCTGAGAGGGCAATAAAGATTCTGGTTAGAATGATCGAAGGTTGGCAATCATGACGAGTAAATCGCGACAGCGGAAATCAAGAGACAAACGCCCGACCGGCGACAGGGGAGAGAAGGGCGTTTCCATCGGCCAGGTCAGCGCTAAGCCGTGGCAAATTGCCGCTGTGTGCGTCTTGCTTGCTGTGGTGACCGTGGTTGCATATCGCGGAGTGAGGGGCAACGATTTCCTCCGCGTTGACGATGACTACTATATTTTGGAAAACCGGAATGTGCAGCAGGGGCTGACGATCGAGAGCATCGGGTGGGCGTTTACCAGTTACTATGCCGGGAACTGGCACCCGCTTACATGGATTTCGCACATGATCGACTGGAGTCTTTATGGGAGGAATCCTGCCGGCTATCACGTGACCAACTTGTGCCTGCATGCTGCCAATGCGATTCTACTTTTTCTTTTTCTTTTGTATTTGACGGGGTACCTGGCGCGGTCGGCGATGGTCGCGTTTCTGTTTGCGCTGCATCCAGCACACGTGGAATCGGTTGCATGGATTGCGGAGCGCAAGGACGTGTTGTGCGCATTTTTCTGGTTTGCGGCATTGCTCGGGTATGTGTGGTACGCGCGCAGGCCGTCGTGGAAGAGGTTGGCGTGCGTGGCGATTGCCTTTGGCTGCGGCCTGCAATCGAAGCCGATGATTGTTACGCTTCCGTTCACTCTGCTGTTGCTGGATATATGGCCTTTGCGCAGGATTACATTCAGTGAAGAAACTTGTGGGCATTGGGTCTCTTCGTTTTGGAAATTATGTTTGGAAAAGTGGCCGCTGTTTGTTATGGCGGGAGTTTCGAGCGTAATTACCTTTATGGCGCAACGGGCCGGCGGCGCGGTTTCACAGCTTCAACTTCTGCCACTGCCGGATAGAATCCTGAACGCGGCAATCAGTTGCTGGAGTTATGTGCGGATTACGTTCTGGCCCGATCCGCTTACCGTCTATTATTACTACGACTTTAACCACATCAGTTATGTCGCGGCGGGATTGGCGTTTGCGGGACTTATCGCGGTAACTGCCGTTTGCTGGCATTTTCGCAAGGATAAGCCTTATTGCCTCGTCGGCTGGCTGTGGTTTCTGGGAACGCTGGCGCCGGTTATTGGCATCGTGCAGGTCGGCGAGCAGTCCATGGCTGAACGCTATACTTATGTTCCGCTGGTTGGTCTTTTTATTGTCGTTGTGTGGTTGATCGGGGATGCGGTGGCTCACTCGCCGAAGCTGAAGATTGCGGCTCAAGTGCTTGCGGTTGTCGTGATCGCGGCTTGCGCGGTGAAGACGAATGCACAGGTTAAAGTGTGGAAGGATACGGTGACGCTTTTCACGCATGCGCTCGCGATCGATCAGCGCGGGGCATTGCCGAATTCCAGTTTGGGCGCGGCGTATGTAAGGCTGGGGAAATATGCCGAGGCTCAACCGTATCTGGAACGAGCACTGTATTATAAGCCCTCGGCTTCGCTGATACTGTCGTTCTCAGCTTTTTCGATGATGCAGACCATGATTCAAACGCACGATATGGATAACATGCCGCTTGCGGGTGAACGGCTGGAAAAGGCGTTGCGCGGAGCACCAGACAGCCCGAATGTTTTGGCGGACAATGCGCTTTGGTCGATCATGGCGGGCAAGCCGCGGGACGCGGAGATGTATGGCAGAAAGGCTATCGCCGCGCAACCGGACCTTGTTAGAGCGAGGAGTTATCTTGCCGACTCTCTTATGGTGCAGAACAAACTTGACGAGGCGATTCAGGAGTACCGCAGGATTCTTGCTCTCGATCCGGAGAACGGCGAGGCGCATAACTATCTGGGAATGATTTATATCAAGCAGGGGTTGACTCCGGAAGCAATCAAGGAGTTCCGGCTTTCACTGGCGCTCTATCCCGAACAGGCAATGCCGCATACTCAATTGGCGAAGATTTACATGGAGTCGCATCAGCTTTCTGAAGCGGTAGCGGAACTTACGCAGGCGGTGCGTTACGATCCCGGGAACGCGAATGCGCATAATGGCCTTGGCGTCGCGCTGGCTCAGATGGGGGATTACGAGAAGGCGTATGAGCAGTTCAGCGAAGCGGCTAGAATTGACCCGGCGAATCAAGGTGTAAGAATGAATCTCGCACTTGTTCAAGCGAAGATGAAAAGTGGCGGCGGGAAAATGTGAAGAGCGCCGGAACTTATTTCAGCAAGCTAGCACCATGACCGTCTAATTTCGTGGTTTCCCAGGTCCCCAACAGCGAGGGACCTGGGGCACCCAGCTAATTTTGCAAGGAGCCATTTGTGGCTAAACTTACCGCCGTTGACTGGCTGATCATGCTGCTTTACTTCGGGTTTGTGGTGGGCATTGGGTTTGCGCTGAAGCCGAAGATGAAGACGAGCAAGGATTTTTTGCAGGCTGGGCGGGCGCTGCCGGCGTGGATCTGCGGGCTCGCGTTTTTAAGCGCGAACCTGGGGGCGCAGGAAGTGATCGGCATGGGTGCCTCAGGCGCCAAGTACGGGCTGGAGACGGCGCAGTTTTACGGCATCGGCGCCATCACGGCGATGATTTTTGTGGGCATTTTCATGATGCCGTTTTACTACGGGTCGAAGGCGCGGTCGGTGCCCGAGTTTTTGCGGTTGCGCTTCGACGAGAAGACGCGCGCACTGAATGCCTGCACGTTTGCGGTTATGACGGTGTTCAGTTCCGGGATTTCGATGTACGCAATGGCGCGGCTGATGCAGACGCTGCATGTGTTTGACGGACTGTTTCGCGCGCAGGGATGGGCGCCAGAGGGGATTTTCACTTTTTCCATCGTGCTGTCGGCGGCGATTGTGCTGGCTTACATTTTTATGGGCGGACTGGCCAGTGCGATTTATAACGAGGTGCTGCAGTTTTTTCTTATCATCGCCGGGTTCTTGCCGCTGGTGCTGCTGGGACTGAGAAACGTGGGCGGATGGAGCGGGCTGAAGGCAGCGGTGCCGGCGGCATATATGCACGAGTGGAAAGGTGTGGCGCACGCGAGCACTAACCCCATGGGAGTGGAGATCATTGGCCTCGGGATGGGGCTGGGATTTGTGCTGGCGTACGGATACTGGTGCACGGATTTCCTGGTGATCCAGACGGCGATGGCTTCAAAGAATATGGAATCGGCGCGGAGGGTTCCGCTGATTGCGGCAATTCCGAAGATGCTTTTTCCGTTTTTGGTGGTAGTGCCGGGGATACTGGCGATTGGGCTGCCGACGCCGCACTCGACGACTGTTACGCGGGTTGAGAACGGGGCCATCATCCATGAGATCAATGTGGTTCCACCGCAGGTGGAGCAGGGACGGGGACTGGTTCCGGCGAAGCTGAATCCGGTGACCGGCAAGCCGATGCTGACGGCCAGCGGCGAGCCGCTGCTGGACTACGATATGGCCACTCCGAATATGCTGCTGCATTTTTTCCCGACGGGGATTCTGGGACTGGGATTGACGGCGCTGCTGGCCAGCTTTATGAGCGGGATGGCCGGCAATGTTACGGCGTTCAACGCGGTGTTTACTTACGATCTTTACCAGTCTTATATCTACAAAAAAGGCAGCGACCGGCACTATATGACGGTGGGGCGATTCGCGACGGTGGGCGGGATTTTGCTGTCGATTGGGACGGCGTACGCGGCGATCAACTTCAACAACATTATGGATACGCTGCAACTGGTTTTCAGCTTTGTGAATGCGCCGCTGTTTGCGACGTTTCTGCTGGGCATGTTTTGGAAGCGGGCTACTGGGCACGGGGCTTTCAGTGGGCTGATTGCGGGGACTGCGGCGGCGATGCTGCATCACGGGCTGACGTTGCCCATTGAGGCGCGGAGCGGGATTCACGGGGGATGGATCGCGGTGCTGCATCACTATCCGAGCGATATGGCGCAGAATTTCTGGACAGCGATCTTTGCTTTCTGGGTAAATTTTATTGTGACGGTGGGAGTGAGTTACTGCACCAAGCCGCGACCGGATGCGGAACTGGTGGGGCTGGTTCACTCGCTGACGCCGAAGCCGGAGAGCGCGAAGCTGGTGTGGTGGAAACGGCCGGAGGCGTTGGCGGCGGCGATCCTACTGGCGGTGATTGCGCTGAATATTTTCTTTTATTGAGGAGTGAAGAAAATGGATTTGGATTTGCGGATTCCGATTGGGTTGATGTTTGCGCTGGTTGGGGCGATTCTTACTGCGTTTGGATTGAAGTCCGACGGCAATGTGGCGCTCTACGCGAAGAGTTTGGGGATCAATGTGAATTTATGGTGGGGGCTGGTGATGGCGGTCTTCGGGCTGACGATGTTTTGGTTCGGGCAGGCGGGGCAGATGCGGGTTGAGAAAGAGCGCGATGGGAAAAAGAAGAAAGCGGCGAGTTAGCGCCGCTCACGCGGCGTTGGCGCGTTGGCAAGTTGCCGGATGATTAACGGAGTATAGTTTTATCAATTGATGGCTAAAAGTTAATTACTCATATTAGTTACCTGTAACTTATAGCTGACAACTGGCAACGGATTACCGATAACTAGAAGCTGTTTCATAACCGGTTAGATGAGCCGCGGGCATTCCCTCAGAGGCTAAAGCCAGCGTTTTTGCCGGTTGCCAGCGGCACGGCTGAAGCCGTGCCCTTTCAAGGCCAGGTTATGAAACAGCCTCTCATAACTATTCCGGCTTTACGCTGAAGCGCATGGTTCGGTAGTCGAATGTGTAGGCTTGCAGCTGGTCGAGGGCATCGATGCCGAGGACGCCGTATACATCGTCGAGAGCGACGGAACCTAGCGGCTGGGTGAGGACCTGGATGAAGTGGATGGGGACGGTTGCGGGACCTACGGTTAGCGGGATGGTTTCGGCTACGAAGGCGGGTTGGGGAGTGGCGGACTGAAGGCCGGGGAGGGTGAATAACTGCATCTTCTGACCGGCAAATTCGGCGGCGTGCTCGTCGTAGTAGCGTGAGGTGAGGTAGGTCTGCTGGCCGCCCGCATCAATCACAAACATGCGCTCGTCTATGGTCTTCTGCGAAGGTTTATCGCTGGTTGGTGGATCGGTGGGCGCCGGATTGCCCAGAGCAACAATGATCCTCTCGCCATCGAGATAGAAGGACCCGCCGGGTGCGGGAAGATCTTCCTTAACGATTTTCTGAGCTTCGAGAGATTTGGTTGCCGGTTGCGGCTGTTTGGCGGGGCGGACCTCGATCATATCCTCGTTGGTGATGGTGAGGCTGCCGAGGGCTGAGAGCGCCGGGTAGCCGAGGACTCCCTGGACCTGGTAGCGGAGTTGAGGAAAGGAATAGTCGGCGTCGTTATAGACGAAGGCAGTCATGTTGCGGAAGGTGATGAGTCCGCCAATGGTGAAGCGGGGAATGATGGTGACGTACATTTCGATGGGACGGCCGGTGAGGGAGCGGATGGTGGTGGAGAGTTCGGAGACTTTGAGGCCAGCTTCTTTGGCGAGCGAGCGGGAGATGAGATTGAAGGGCGAGGTGGGGTCGAGCATCCAACTGTGCGGGCGGGCATCGACGTAGACGGGAATATCGGTGAGGCCGAGCGGGTTGCGGGCGGCCTGGAGCACGAAGGGGTCAGCGGGATCGACGGTCATTGCGGGACGGGAGAGATCGGCCGCAGCGAGAAGGGAGAGTTTGCGCGGCATCTCGATCTCATCCTGCTCGTCGGCGGTGAGATGGCCCTGGAGCCGGAGGTCAAGTGCCTGATAGGCTTTGGCGGCTTTGGACCAATCGCCCTCGCGGAGGTAGTCCTCGGCGAGGGATTTGCGGACGAGTTTTTCTTTGGCTTTATCACCGCTGGCTGCGACCTGATCGACGAGTGGTTCTAGTAGTTGGATAGATTGCTTGAGGTCGTTGGAGCGATTGGCCAGAATGCCGCGGTAGAGCTGGGCCTGGTGGGGCGGCAACTGGTCGAGTTGGGACTGGATGCGCAGGTACTGGTGATCGACGAGCAGGTTCTGGAGGCGGGCATCGATGTCGAGACCGCTGGTGGTGCCGGTGTGGACTTGTTCGCTGATGCCGGGTTGCTGCGGAATGGGGGGAGGCGGTTGTGATGGAGTTTGCTGGAGTGCGGTTGTTGCTTGCGGCGAAGCAGCTGGCTGTTGCGCTGCGAACGGACTGACGGCCAGGGCCAGGGTGCAAAGCGCAAAGGCGCCGGGGGGAAGAAATCTCCTTCGTAATTCTCGGTGCAAGATGTTCATGCTCAATTTTGAAGTTAACAGATTTCGGTAATCGGGACCTTCAATCTCCGATTGCCTCTGAAAACTGGGCGCCAACTTCCCGCGGGTGGGAATTGGTTGCCCAGGAGGGTAATTTTATGCGAGCGGTAAGTTCAAGAGACCCTAACTTCTAGCCTCTAGCTCTCCCAGGTCTCAAAAGCGAGACCTGGGGCACCCAGAATTAATCTTGAACGGCCAGTGGGTCAACGGGTTAGAGCGGGAGCAGCCGGGCGCGGGTGTGGGGTTGTGCTTCCTTCGGTCATGCGGAGGGCCCACTTGATGGCTTCGAAGTACATTGTTTTGATGTCGGGATCGTCCCAGGACTCTTCAGTGTGGCCGAGCGTGGAGTAAAAGACGCGGCCATTGCCGTAGAGCTTGCTCCATGCGACTGCAAAGTCGTGATCGTCGCGGTGGATGCGGTGATTGTTGTAGTCGAGCTTGGATGGATCGAGCGAGAGGAGCACGTTGACTTTGTCGCGGGACCAGGATTTGGCCTGATAAATTTCGTCGTATTTGACGAAGGCGGCGGGGAAGTGGCGGACGGCGGGGAACGACGGGTCTTCATTGATGATGGGCGCGTTGAAGGTTCCAAAGGGATGGTCGTTGAACCAGCCGCCGATCATCTCGCCGTATTCGGGCCAGGTGTAGTTCGTATCGAGCGCGGCGTGAATTCCGACAAAGCCCTTGCCGTCGTCGTGGACGAAGGAGAGCATGTCCTGCTTCTGGCCGTCGTCGAGGTCCAGTTCGCCGGTGGTGCTGCAGAAGACGAGCAGGTCAAAGTAGGCGAGATTTTTGGCGTTGGCTTTGAGTTCTTTTTTGGTGAGTAGCTTGGTATCAGTTCGCAGGGTGGTATCCCACAGGCCGCTCTCTTTGCCCATGTTGTAAACGGCAACCATGCACGCGGGGATGGAGTCGTGCTCCCAGCCTTTGGTTTGAGCGATGACCAGGACGTGTTTGAGATGGATCTCCTTGGCGTGGGGCGGGGGCGGCAAAGCACTGTTTGCGGCGGACTGGGCGTGGGTGCGGGTGCTCTGGCCGAGGATGGCCAGACAGATTAGAGATGGAAAGAGAAAGCTGAAATTTCGGAACGTGCGCACGTGGACTCCTTTTGGGTACTACTTTATCGGGTAATCGGGCCAGCGAAGATCCGTGCCAAGGATTACCTTCTCCACTTTACTACTCGAACTGGAGCAGGACGATTTCGGGGTGGGTGCCGACGCGCATGGGAGGGCCCCAGGTTCCGGCGCCGCTGGAGGTGTAGACCTGGAGAGAGCCGAAGCGATGCAACCCGTAGGTAAACTTTCCGAAGGCGCTGCGGGTGAACCAGGTGAAGGGGATAAGTTGGCCGCCGTGAGTGTGGCCGGAGAGCTGGAGGCTGATGCCGGCCTGCTCGACGATAGGCAGGCGATGGGGAGCGTGGTTGAGCAGGATGCTGGCCAGGGCGGGGTCAGGGAAGAGGGCCTCAAGATTGGCGCGAAGATGGATGGGGGAGTGGGAGTCGGCGTAGGGAATGCCGAGGATCTGGAGGCCGTCGACGTTTATCTTTTCGTTGATCAGGACGCGGATACCGGCTTGGATGAGCGCATGGGTGAAGTTCGTTTCACCACCGTACTCCTCGTGATTGCCGGCAGTGAAGAAGGTGCCGTAGGGAGGAGAGAGATCTTTGAAGGGAGCGATGAGGCGGGAGGGGTCGGCATGGACGCCGTCGAAAAGATCGCCGGGAAGGAAGACAATATCGGGTTGGAGTCGAGCAGCGAGGGCTACTATGCGACGGCAGAAACCGGGGCCGTTGATGTTGCCCAGGTGCAGGTCGCTGATCAGGAGGGCCGTGCGGCCGCACCAGGAGGGGGGAAGGTTGGGCAGCTGAACGGTCACGCGGCGAATGCGGACCCAGCGGGCATTAAGCAGACCGTAAATGCCGGTGAGAATTGCCAGAGAAAAGAAGATACCGGCGATAAGGGGGCGGTATTGCGGCAGGGACGGGGCGAGCGGGGAAAACAGTAGTGCCAGATCGACCAGCCAGCAGAAGCAGGCGGCGAAGAAGAAGTAGTTGAGGAAGCCGAGCCAGATGGCGGCGAACGTGTAGATGAGACGGACCGGCAAGCTGGAAGAGGAATAGCCGAGGAGGGCGGCGGCGATGAAGCTGAAGGCCAGCAGGAAGAGTGTGGCACCGAGCGCCAGAGTTTGAGACAGAGTGAGATCGCCGTAAAAAACTACCAAGGTATGAAAGATGAACCAGTGGGCCAGTAACAGGAGGGTCTGCATCAAGCCGATACCCAGGATTGGCCATACTTTCAAGCGGGGAATCTCCTTGGTTTAATGATTGCATAACAGGGGTCAGGGATCAGAGATCAGGGTCAGGGACTAGGGACTAGGGAATGGGTGTTTGGTTCGATAGGCGAGTATTTTGCGGTGGCAGGTGAAAGAATCTTTGTTATGGCTGGTTTTCACAGCGACGCGTTGGGTATTTATATTTCGATTCCGTTTTGCCGATCGAAGTGTACTTACTGCAACTTTGCTTCGGGGGTCTACCCGGCGAGTGAACATGGGCGCTATGTGGAACGGGTTATCGAGGATCTGAGGGGGACTGGGGATTGGGCGGGGCGGATGGGCGTGGAGCTGCCGCGACTCGTGGATACGGTTTACCTGGGCGGGGGAACGCCAAGTTTGCTTGCGCCGGAGTTGTTGGGGCGGTTGTTCGGGGAGATGCGGGCTGAGTTTGATTTTGAGCCGGACGCGGAGATTACCGTGGAATGCGCGCCGGGACAGATTGTGGAAGAGACGCTCGCGGCGATGGTGGCCGCGGGTGTGAATCGCGTGAGCCTGGGGGTACAGTCGTTTATCGACCGAGAGGCGGCGGTGAGCGGGCGGCTGCATAACCGGGCGACAGTCGAGGAGGATATGCGGCGGCTGCGCGGGGCGGGAATCACGAACCTGAATGTGGACCTGATCGCGGGGCTGGCGGGGCAGACGTTCACGTCGTGGGAGGAGTCGCTGGCGACGCTGGTGGAGTCGGTCGTTGCTCACGCCAGTGTTTACATGCTGGAGGTGGACGAGGATTCCCGGCTGGGGCGCGAGGTTTTGGGCGGCGGGGCGCGGTACTTCGCCGGAATGGTTCCTGAGGACGATGCGATTGCAGAAATGTATGCGATAGCGATCGAGAGGCTGGGACAGGCGGGGTTGGGGCAGTATGAGATTTCGAATTTCAGCAGGACGGGGTTTGAATCGCGGCACAATTTGAGGTATTGGCAGCGGAGGCCTTACCTGGGGCTGGGGTTGGATGCTTCATCTGCATTGCAAGGAGCGGATCGCTCGTTGATGCGGTCGACGACTACCGATGATCTGAGTAGTTATCTTGCGGGGAAGGGAGCGGTGGAGAGCAGTTGGCTCTCGCTGGAACGGCAGCACGAGGAGGCGTGGTTTCTGGGGCTGCGGATGAATGCGGGAGTGGATGTGGCCGCGGTGGAGCGTGAATTTGGCAGGGTTGCCGTGGGGCGGGCGATGGAGGTGGTGGGGCGGCTCAAGGTGGACGGGCTGTTGAGTTCCGATGGGAAGACGGTTCGACTGACTGCTCAAGGAAGGTTGCTTTCGAATTTTGTATTTGAGGAGTTTTTGGGGATGGAGGTACTGACCGCATGACTTCGTTCGTTGCAATGGGGTACTGAGGCATGCCACCCTGGCGACAAAAACTGACCATTTCGCTGGCAAATGAATGAACTCGGGGGATCTCATCCAAAATGGGAATTCCGCTTAGACCACGATTTGCTTAACTTATGCGGTCCATAGTACCGGAAACCATGCAAGATTCTGCACATATGAAAGAAATTAGTGTTACGATGTTTGACAATTATTAGGAACTCCCGTCGAATCTGATGGGTTAACTCGTCAACCAGTCGCCCCTAATCGAAAAGATGAACCGCCTGGAGGACTTAATGACCACACGCTGGTCTCACTTTGCCTTTGTGTTTGTGTTTGCCTGTACGCTCCCACTCTTAGCAAGCGGTCCGACCGGAACCATCACTGGCACCATCAGCGATCCCAAGGGCGCCGTTCTCTCGAAGGCACGAATTATTGTGCAGAACGAGGATACCAACGCGCGCCGCGAGGCAAATAGCAACGGCGACGGCGACTACACTGTCGCACTGCTACCGCCGGGGCTCTACCGCGTCTCTGTTGAGAGCGCGGGATTTCGCCGCAGCGTAATCCACGGCGTGAACCTGAATGTGGACCAGACGGTGCGCGTGGATTTTGCCATGGTTGTAGGCGCCGCGACCGAAGAAGTAACGGTCACCGATACGCCCCCTATTGTGCAAACCGACACGTCTACGCTGGGACAGGTGGTGAACAACCGGCTGGTGGAGAATCTTCCGCTGAACCAACGCAATTTTCTGTCGTTTACTTTGCTGGCGCCGGGGAGTGAATTGGCGGCGCAAGGCTCTGAGAACTCGACCGAAGGCGGGGCCATCAACGTGAACGGCGCTCGCGAACAGGCTAACAACTTTCTGCTGGATGGAGTAGAGAACAACGATACCTACCTCAACCAGTATGCCGCTCTTCCTTCGATCGACGCGATCGAGGAATTCAAGGTGCAGTCGGGTGATTACTCGGCCGAGTTCGGGGGGGCAAGCGGCGCCCAGATCAATATCGTGCTGAAAAGCGGCACAAACAACTTTCACGGCGGGGTCTTCGAGTTCGTCCGCAACCGGACGATGGACGCCAAGAACTACTTCGATTTTCCCGACTGCACCGCAACTTCTGAGCCGGGCACATGCGGACCGATTCCGCGCCTCGATCGCAACCAGTTCGGAGGAACCTTGGGTGGGCCCATTCTCAGGGACAAGACATTCTTCTTTATCTCCGATGAGCAACTGCGGTTGCGCCAGGCGCAGACCAGAGAAGCTACCGTTCCTTCTGTGAACCAATGGACATCGGCTACGGAGTTGGCGGAGTTGCTTTTCGGGTGCCCGTTCAATCCGTCCTGCGGGACGGGTTCGAATGTAGAGGCTCTTTACCCGGCCGCCAACGTCGGTTCGGATCTGACCAACTCCAATACCTTCCTTGCCGCCCCGGTCATCGACGAGTCAGTGAATTATGTTACGGCCAAGGTGGACGAGCAGGCGAACAAGAACGACAGGCTGTCAATTCACTATTCGCTGACACAGGATAACCGCTTCTCTCCTTACGATCTGGTCAACGCATTCACCTCGCTACCCGGTTATGGGAGCTATACGATGAATCTGGGCCAGAGCACCGGAATCGACTGGACCCGCGTGATTCGGTCCAGCGTAGTGAATGAGTTCCGACTGGGCTACACGCGCATGCGCTCGACGGTACTGCAGCAGAGTCATGGCCAGAACATCGAAACGCAACTTGGTTTTCCCGATATCCTGACCAACCCGGTAGACCTGGGCGCTCCCAACATCAATGTGATCTCCTTCGACGGCATTGGCGAGCCGATCAACTACCCACAGGAGCGCCGCGACAACACTTATCAAATCTCCGATAACGTTGCATGGACGGTGGGCGAGAACCAGTTCAAGATGGGGGGTGGCTTCCGCCGCCTACAGATCGGGGACTACCTGGACTTTCTGGCCCGTGGAGATTGGTTCTTCCTGGGCGAGACAGCGGCCGGAGCCCTCAGCGACGGCACAAGCACAACCTGCACAGGCCTGCCCCCAATGGACCCTGTGAGCTGTTCATTAGCGCAGGTGCTGGCCGCGGTTCCCGATTACGCTTTGGCGGTTAGCGGCAGCACGTTGAACGATCTGCATGGTCATGGCTTCAACGCTTACATTCAGGATGATGTGCACGTTATCCCGCGCTTTTTGCTCAACGTGGGTCTGCGCTACGAATACAACAGCCCGGCGGTGGAAGCGCACAATGAGTTCAGCGTTCCCGACCTGATTCCCTGTCCCGAACCCTGCGCTCTCTCGCCTGAGTTCACCGTGGCGGGGACCAATGGAATTCCTCGTGCGACTTACTATCCCACCCGCAGGGATTTTGCGCCTCGGGTTGGAATCGCCTGGCGGCCCATGAAGTCGGAGAGGTGGGTGGTGCGCTCCGCTTACGGCATCTTCTACGATGTGGCCATCTCACAGGTCAACATTCTTCCCCGCATCAACCCACCCTTCTATACACTGGCCGCCTATTTCCAGGCTCCGACATGTCCCGGCTTCCTATGCAACGTATCGGACATCCTCAGCCAAACCGGTCAAGAATCCGGCGTGGAGCAGGGCAACATGATCGATCCCCATTTCCGCGACGGATATATGCAACAGTGGAACGCCGACCTGCAATACGAGGTGGCTGCCAACTGGATGGTCGATGTGGCTTATGTGGGATCGAAGGGCACGCACCTGTCGAACGTGATCGATCAGAACCAGACAAATCCCTTCACCGGCCCTCCGTACGGTCAGTTTTCCTCCGTGCTTTATATTGAATCGGAGGCTGCCAGCACCTATCACTCCTTGCAGCTCCGCTCAGAGAAACGGTTGAGTCACGGTCTGGCCTTCCTGGCTGCGTATACCTGGTCCAGATCCATTGACGATATCTCCTCCATCTTCGGCGGAAGTGTAGGCTCGGGGCTACCGCAGGACTCGCAGAATCTCCACAGCAATCGCGGCCCCTCAGACTTTAACGCAACGCAGCGTCTCTCAGTGAGTTCTGTCTACGACCTTCCATTCAGTCGTCTGCATGCCCAGGGCTACGCCTGGAGCAAAGAACTGCTGGACGACTGGCAACTGGGAGGCATTTTTTCAGTGCAGACGGGCTCGCCTTTTACCGTAGTTCTTCCGGGCGCGCCCGCCGCATCCGCCGCAGCCTTCGGCAACCCGGAGCGCCCGGACGAGATCGGCGATCCAAACAAGGCCGGACCTGTTGCGGCGAATCCAACCTGCCAGGCGCCAACGCAGATCAGGACGGTGGAGAACTGGTTTAACGAGTGCGCCTTCGCCGAACCCGCCGAGGAACCTTTTGGGCCTGATTTCGGGACCGAGGGACGCAATGCACTGATCGGGCCGGGCTTCACGGACTTGGATTTAGGGCTGTCAAAGAACTTCCACCTTCGCCCTGAAAGGCAGCAGGTGCAGTTCAGAGGGGATGTCTTCAACTTGCTGAACCATCCTAACTTCGACGTGCCGAACCATCAGTTGGACACGACTGCCTGCGGACCGTCCGACGGCCAGCTTTGTCCGACGTTAAACTATGGCGCCATTACTTCCGCGAACTTCTACGGCAATAAGCCGCCGCGGCAGATTCAGGTGAGCTTCAGGTACACGTTCTGAGAGTGGATTTGCCGTTCGGGTAAATTGCTAAAGTAGTCCTGCCGAAGGCGCAGAGTGAGCGTGGACCGGGAGGTCCACGCTACAGCCGGCCAGGAGGCCGGCGCTACCTATTTTCTCCGGCGCTATCTTTTCTGGCGAGGACCGGTGATCTTCAGGTTGCCAGAGAATCACTTTATGTCTATAGGCGAAAAGCTCTAAAGGAGGAGGAGTAAGTCTTTCGGGATCGCGAGCGCTCAATCGCTGCGTCTATAATTCAGCAAGACCTCAACAATCATCGCCACGCAATCTTCTGGACCTGCCAGACCTGGATGGTGGTACTTTATGCCTGGGCTTTTGACAAAGCATCCGCGGTTTTTTCTTGTTTTTTTCCTTCTTTCGTCGTCGTTGACCTGCTGGATGGTGCGGGCGCAGAGCAGCAAGCCGGAGCACGAGAGAAGACCTGTTGCTACCCATACCAGCGCGGGTCCTACGCACAAAGCTGCCGAGACGGCTTCTCCAGCGCACGAAACGGCGCCCGAGACTCATCCCGCAACCTCACGGGAATCCACCGTCGAGCCGAAGCAAAGTGCCGACCGGGAGCTCGAACAGCCGGATGAGGAGACTCCTCGTGAAACCATGGGTTCCGGCGCGGCGACTGCGAGTGGAGAAGGCAACACGACCAGGAGTAATGTTCGAAACGGCAATTCGCCCAGACCGCCGGGACGCAACGGGTCTTCCAGCGGCACGAGCGATGACCCTCGCACTACTGCTATGCCCTGGAGAGGCGATGGTGTCTCGAGCGGCATAAGCCATGGACCTCGCGGGGTGCGCAGCACCGGGGATGGGTACGTTTCCGCTTCGACGAGTTCCAGTCTGGTGAGCCGGCC
>Ga0187871_10000791_pt1 | contig 29126 bp, 23 predicted proteins | sample June2016WEW_16_1_FD_132988 | JGI IMG/M metagenome (GOLD analysis project Ga0187871, IMG submission 132988) | Peatland microbial communities from SPRUCE experiment site at the Marcell Experimental Forest, Minnesota, USA - June2016WEW_16_10 | ecosystem: Environmental > Terrestrial > Soil >...
CCCTATTTCGTGGACTACGAAAGGTTCAGGAGACGGCTGGCTGGCACTCCCCGATCCAGCCACGGGAACCGTGACCCGATTGAGCCAGCTCTTCGGCAACCTGACGCCGCAGCCACCCGCGGCGCATCCCAACGGTTTCCTGGCGCTGGCAGTGTACGATCAACCGCTCAATGGCGGCAACGCAGACGGGATCATATCCGCGGAAGACGATGTGTGGTCAAAGCTGCGGGTATGGGTAGACAGCAACCACGATGGCATATCGCAGCCCGACGAACTCCTTACGATGGAGCAGGCGGGCATCGTGTGGATTTCTCTCGAACATCGCTTTGACCCGCACACCGACCAGTGGGGAAACGTTTACGGACTCGAGGGTGGCGTTTGCCGCTCCGCCGGCAAACAAACCATTTGGGACGTGTGGCTACGTTAGCTGCGCACGATCCTAGATCAAGCGTCTGCAGTAGACAGGGGGGCCGCGCGGGGAGGCGGCTTCCCTTTTTTTGACCGTTCCGCTGCCCCGCCACCGCCACGCTACAATCGAGAAGAAGCATGCCGTCTCCCCAGAAATTGCGGCTGGCGAAGCTCCGGATCGGCGCCGTGGCGGTGTCCGCCATCGCGGTGCTGGCGGTGCTCACCTACCTGCTGAGCGGGGGGACGTGGCTGAAAGCCAAAACTCATCTCTTCACCTATATTCCGGATTCAACCGGACTCGAAGCGGATGCCGACGTGCTGCTGAACGGCGTGAAGATCGGCAAGGTTGAGTACGTCCGCCTGATCCGTACGAAGGATCCCAATCGCGTGGTCCAAGTGCGGATGACGATCGAGGAGACGTTTCTGCCTTACATTCCCGACGACTCCGTCACCACGCTCGACAGCGAGAACCTGCTGGGCGACAAGTTCGTCAACATCAACATGGGGAGAAGCCCGCAACACGTGCGGGCGGACGGCGAACTGCGGTATCCGCCGCCGTCCAATATGATGCAGAACATCGATCTGCGGCAGTTCGATGCGCAGTTGAAGACCATCGACAAGATCATCCAGGACATCCAGACGGGCAAGGGCCCGCTGGGTCAATTCGTGGTGAGCGACGCGCTATACAAGCAGTTCCTGGATGGCGTGGTGAAGGTGGAGAAGGAGATACACGCCGCAACCGGATCGCAGTCTCAACTGGGGCAGATGTTGTACAGCGCCAAGGTGCACGACGACCTGGGCACAGCACTGCGCCAACTGGACGACCGGCTGGCACAGGTGCAGGCCAACAGCCTGCTGCGGGACACCGCGCAATACGATCGGATCCGCGAGCGGATCGCGCAAGTGCGGAAGACGCTGGCGGATTTGAACGCCGGCAAAGGCGCGGGCGGCGAGTGGATCGCCAGCGACGCGGCGTATGCCGCGTGGAACCGGCAGGTGGCTGCCTGGATTGAAAACGTGGACGCGCTCACTGCGGGCGAAGGCGGTATCGGCCGCATGCTTTCGAGCGCGCAGACCTACGAGTCGCTAAACGGGGCCCTGCGCCAACTGCAATCCACGGTGAAGGAGTTCCGCGCAGATCCGCGGAAGTTCCTGCGCCTCAAGCTGTTCTGATGCGGCTCAGGACCTGCTCCAGGGCTTCGCGGCCGGGCAGGCTTCCCTGCGCCATGCGTGGATTGCCACCGCCGCGCCCGCCGGCCTGGGCCAGCGCGGCCTTCAACAGCTTGCCTGCATCGAGGCCGCTATCGGCCGATACGGCGAACAGCACCGCGGCGGCTTCGCCTTCCCGATTCGGATCGATGGCGGCCGTGAACGCCGCTTTCGGTTGCGCCGTGAAGCTCTGGGCCAACGCGCGCAACTCCTCCAGATTACCCGCCGACAGACGTTTGAGCGCACGCCGCATGCCGTTCTCGTCCGGCGGCGTGGCGTCGTACAGTTCCCTGCCCTGATACTGGGCCAGATCCGCTTCCAGCTTGCGGCGCGCCTTCTCGGCCGTACGGGCCGCTTCGAACTGCGCGGCCACGATGGCGGGCACTTCGTCAAGCGGCCCGGAGACCATCTGGGACAGGCGCGAGAGGGCGTCGAAATCGGCGCGCGCCCGGCGGATGGCCCGTTGGCCGCACACAAACTCCACGCGTACGGTGTTGCGGATTTTCTCCAGTTTGCGCAACAGAACGGGCCCGATCTCGCCAGTGCGCGCGACGTGTGTACCGCCGCAGGCGCTGCGGTCCAGGCCCTCGATAGTGACGATACGAAGGGTGCCCTCCCGCTCGGACGGCTTGCGCAAGTCGCGGGTCTCGGCGGCATCCTCGAACGAAATGCCGAGCGGCCGGTTCTCAAAAACGGCTTGGTTGACCCGCCGCTCGGCTTCGAGCACGCGCGCGGGCTCGAGGGCCGCTGCGTCCAGGTCGATGGTGGAACTCTCCTGGCCCAGGTGAAAGCTGACGGTCGGGATGCCGAAGGCTTCCACGAAGACGGCCGAGAGCAGATGTTGGCCGCTATGCTGCTGCATGTGATCGAAGCGCCGCTCCCAGTCGATGCGGCAATCCACTTCGCCGGCATCCTCGGGCAAGGGCGACGCCAACAGGTGCGCGACACGGTCGCCGTCGTCCGCCACTTCCACGACCGGCACTCCGGCGACGGCGCCAGTGTCGTATGGCTGACCGCCCGAGGTGGGATAGAACGCGGTGCGGTCCAGGTAAATGCGGCGGCCATCGTCTGAGCGGTCCGTGACGCGGGCGCGAAACTCGCGAAGGTAGGAATCGGTGTAGTAAAGCCGGTCGGTCACTCCCCCAGCTTAGCGCCTGTGGCGCGGTGTTATACTCCCGGGATGTCGATTTGGCGTCTGTTGCCCCTGACGATCGCGCTGGCCACCGGCCTGGCTGCCCAGAGAACCCTGATTCGCGCCGGGCACGTGGTGGATGTGCGCACAGGCCAGGAGCCGGCCGATCGGACGCTGATCGTCACCGGCGACCGCATTACCGCCATCGCCGCCACGGCGGACACACCCGCGCAACCCGGCGACCATGAAATCGACCTGCGCTCCATGACGGTACTTCCCGGCCTGATCGATGTGCATACGCACCTTACCTTCGCCAACGACTTCGATCCCTACGCGCGGCTTTCGACCGACGCGGTACGGGAAGCCCTAAACGGCGTGCGTTTCGCGAAGGTCACGCTGGAAGCCGGATTCACCAGCGTGCGCAACGTGGGCGCTTCAGGATATTCCGATGTGGCTCTGCGCGACTATATCAACGCCGGCTACATACCGGGTCCGCACATGCAAGTGAGCGGACCTCCGCTCAGCATTACCGGTGGGCATTGTGACAATAACTTCCTGCCGGCGGAGTACCACGCCACCACCGAAGGCGTCGCGGACGGCATCGCGGCCGTGCAACAACACGTGCGGCAGAACATCAAGTACGGCGCCGACTTGATCAAGGTGTGCGCGACCGGCGGCGTGCTGTCAAAAGGCGACGATCCACAAGCCAGCCAGTACAGCCTCGACGAATTGAAGGCATTGGTGGCGGATGCGCACCGCCTGGGCCGCAAGGTGGCGGCGCACGCGCATGGCGCCGAAGGCATCCTGTTTGCCACCCAGGCGGGCGTCGACTCCATCGAACACGGCACCTATATCGACGCCGACGACATCGCCGCCATGAAGCAGCACGGGACTTTCCTGGTCCCGACACTGTACCTGATCGACTGGATGCGCGAGAACGGGCACCTGCCCGCGATGTTTCAGAAGAAGATGCTGGATGTCAGCTCGGTGGTGCAGCAGAACCAGAAGAAAGCGATTGCCGCCGGCGTCAGGGTCGCGCTGGGTACCGACGCGGCCGTCTATCCGCACGGACTGAACGCGCACGAAGTCGAGGCGTATGTGACGAAACTGGGCATGACGCCGCTGGCCGCACTGCAGACCGGCACGACCAATGCGGCCGAGTTGATGGGCTGGCCGGATCGCGCCGGCACGCTGGAGCCGGGCAAGTGGGCCGACGTGATCGCGGTGGATGGAGATCCGCTCAGCGATGTGCGCACCCTGCAGCATGTCCGCTTTGTGATGAAGGCGGGAGTCGTCTACAAGCAATAGTTCCGCCGGGACGGGGCTGGCCTTCGGCGTCGCCGCGCAGTAAGATCGGAAACGGAGGCAATCATGTTTCCCATCGCGAAGATCCTCCTGCCCGTAGACTTTTCCGAGAGGTCCACGCGGGCGGTTCAGTTTGCGGTTCCCGTTGCGGAACGCTTCGGCTCCGAAATCATTCTGCTGCACGTGCTGCCGCCCTACCGCGAGTTTGGCGCGATTGAGATGGCCAGCGTGATGACCGACATCCTGGCGGAGCGGCGCCGGGATGCCGAGCAACGCATCGCCGGGTTCATGCGCGAGGAACTGGCGACGCACCGCGTACGGCGTCTGCTGCTGGATGGCGATCCGGCGAGCGAGATCGTGGACTGCGCGCACCGCGAAAAAGCGGAGCTGATCGCGATGCCCACGCACGGCTACGGGCCGTTCCGCCGGATGCTGCTCGGCTCGGTGACCGCCAAGGTACTGCACGATGCCGATTGCCCGGTGTGGACCACCGCGCACGTGGAGGCGCCACCCTCCGGCGATACCGGGCTCAAACATGTCCTGTGCGACATAGACCTCTCGCCTTCCGGAGAGCGCGCCTTGCGCTGGTCGGCACAACTCGCCGCGGAGTTCGGCGCGCGGCTCAGCCTGGTGTATGCGATGGCGGAACTCGATCCACGCACGGAGGGATTCTACTTCTCGCCGGAATGGCGGAAATTCCTGGTGGATACCGCCGAACAGCAGATCGTGGCTTTGCAGCGGAAGGCAGGCACGCACGCGGAAGTTACCCTGACCATGGGCCCTGGGCCGGAGATGATTTGCGAAGAGGCCGGCAAGGCGCAGGCGGACTTGCTGACCATCGGCCGCGGCTCCGACGCGGGAATTCTGGGCCGCCTCACCAGCCATGCCTATGCCATCATCAGGCAGTCGCCGTGTCCGGTTGTCAGCGTGTAGCGGCGTCGCGCCTTTGACACCCGGCGCGCAAGGGTGATTACGTGAGGCTTCATGTCCTCGCGCCGCGCCTTCCTGAATCGGCTAGCGCTGGCAGTCCCCGCCGCGGGACTCGGCCCAGCCGCGACCGCCGCCTCCGCCGTTTGCGCCATCGATGAGCAGGTCTCACTCGACGGACTCTGGAATTTCCGCCTGAATCCCTATCGGCAATGGAAGCCGGTGACCGTGCCGCATACGTGGCAGACCGCCGCGGAGAGCGCCGGCTTCTACGGCGTAGCCTGGTACGAACGCGTCTTCGATGTACCGAAAGCATGGTCGGGCTGCGCGGTTCGCCTGGACTTCGAAGCGGTGTTTCATTCCGCGACCATCTGGGTGAACGATCGCCCCGCGGGCGAACACCTGCGCAAGGGATACACGGCATTCACGCTGGATATCACCCCGCATTTGAAATGGGGCTCGCCGAACAAGATCCGGGTGCGCGTCGACAACAGCTTCGACGAGCACATGCTGCCGCGCGGCCATGCAAGCGACTGGGCGCATGACGGCGGCATTTACCGTCCGGTTCGTATGCTGGTGACGCCCGCGAGTTATATCGAACGGGTAGATGTGGACGCCACGCCAAACCTGGAGGCGAATACGGCGACACTGCGCATCAAGCCTTTCGTGCATGGCGCGGGACAGGTCCGCATCACCATCGTGGAGGAGGAGAGCGGCCGCACGGTAGCGGAGATTGCGGCGGAGACGGACGGGCCCATCGCGGCGACACTGGCAGAGCCTAAACTCTGGCACTTCGACCATCCGCACCTTTACCGCCTCACGGCGCGGCTGTCGAGCGGGCAGACTTTCGAGACGCATTTCGGCATTCGCCGCATCGAAGCGCGCGACGGCGGCTTCTACCTGAATGGCGAGCGCGTGCACCTGATGGGCGTGGAGCGGATGGCGGGCAGCAATCCGGAATTCGGGATGGCCGAGCCGGAAAAGTGGATCGCGCACGACCACGACGATCTGAAGGAACTGAACTGCGTCTACACGCGCGTCCATTGGCAGCAGGACCGGCGCGTGCTGGATTACTGCGACCGGCACGGTATCCTGATTCAGGAAGAAGTGCCCACGTGGGGCGGCGACACATTTCGCGGCATGGGCGCGCAACCGGACGCGGACATCATGCGGAATGGGCTGGAGCAGTTGCGCGAGACGATCGCGCGGGACCGCAACCATCCTTGCATCTTCTCCTGGGGACTATGCAACGAGATCAACGGGCAGAACCCGCCGGCCGCCGCGTTCGCCCGGCGAATGTACGACGAGGCCAAGGCTCTGGACCCGGCGCGGCTGGCGACCTACGCCTCGAACTCGCTGCAGCAGACGCCCGCCAAAGACGTGGCCGCAGCGATGGACTACATCATGTGGAACGAGTATTACGAGAGCTGGTACGGCGGGACGCCCGCGGACATGGCGCGCAACCTGGACGAGATCCACCGCGCGTTTCCCGGCAAGCCGGTGGTGATCTCGGAGTACGGTTACTGCGCCTGCACGCCGGAGCGGCCCGAAGGAGACAGCCGGCGTATCGAGGTGCTGCGGGCGCACGATGCGGTGTTCCGCAAGGCCGACTATGTCGCCGGCCTGATTTTCTTTTGCTACAACGATTACCGCACGCATATCGGCGACAAGGGTACGGGCGTGATGAAGCAGCGCGTACACGGGGTAGTGGATGTGTACGGCGCGCACAAGCCTTCGTGGCAGGCGTTGCGGGAAGAGTCGAGTCCGGTGGACTCGATGGAGGCCGAGGGCGCGCCGGGCGAGTGGAACGTGACGGTGCGCGGGCGGGAGGCGGTGCCGTGCTACACGCTGCGCGGCTACACGGTGCGCGCGGTGATTTACGGCGACGGAGGCATTCCGGTGGAGCGGGTGGAAGCTGCCCTGCCCACGCTGGGGCCGGGGGAGGAGGCCGTCGTGAAGATCCGATATCAGACGCAAGCGCCGTCGCGCGTGGAGATCGATCTGATGCGGCCCACGGGGTTTTCGGCGCACAGCATAGCTGGCAATCCGGAGGGAAGGCCATGACGATGGACCGCGGCAGTTCGTTATACGTCTTCCTGGCGACCATCGTGGCGGCCACCTCCGGGCTGTTGTTCGGATTCGACATCGCGGTGATCAACGGCGCGCTGATCTTCCTGCGCGCGCAGATGCACCTGAGCGAAGTCCAGACCGAAATGGCCGCCAGCAGCCTGTTGTTCGGCTGCATCTTCGGGGCCAGCGTGGCAGGCTGGCTGAGCGACCGCTTTGGCCGCCGGCGGGTGCTGATGATTTCCGGGCTGCTGTTCGCGGTATCCGCTATCGGCGCCGCCATCCCACGTACGCTGGCGGAGTTCGCGGCGGCGCGCCTGGCCGGTGGACTGGCGGTGGGGGCGGCCTCAGTGCTGGCTCCGCTCTATATCGCGGAAGTGGCGCCGGCCAAAAGCCGAGGCAGGCTGGTGGCTTTGAACCAGATGACTATCGTCACCGGAATCCTGCTCTCGTACCTGGTGAACTGGATGCTCGCCTTTAACGCGCAAAACGGCTGGCGGTGGATGTTCGCGGCGGCGGCGGTACCGGCCATGGCGTTCTTCATCTTGCTATTCTTCGTGCCGGAAAGCCCGCGCTGGCTGGTGGAGAACAACCGCAGCGCCGAAGCGCTTGGGGTGCTGACGCGGGTGAACGGCAGCGCGGCCGCGGCGAACGAACTGCGCCAGATTCAGGAGACGGTGGCGGAGGAAACCGGGACCCTGCGGGAATTGCTGCAGCCGGGGCTGCGGCGGGCCTTCTGGATCGCGGTATCGCTGGCCATCCTGCAGCAGATCACGGGCATCAACACCGTGCTGTTCTATGGCTCGATCATCTTCAAAGAGCACGTGGCGCACCAGAGCGACACTTCGGCGGTGTTTGCCAACGTGGTGGTGGGCGCGGTCAACTTCCTGATGACCTTAGTCGCACTGGGCTTGATCGACAAGCTGGGGCGGCGGCCGCTGCTGATGATCTCGACGGCCGCCATGGCGGCGTGCCAAGCCGCGCTGGCCGTGGCTTTCCTGATGAATCCACCGCCGGCCATGCTGGTGCTGACCATCATGCTATTCTGCGTGGCGGCCTTTGCCGTGGGGCTGGGGCCGGGATTCTGGGTGCTGCTGTCGGAGATCTTCCCGACGCGCATCCGCGGGCGGGCTATGTCGATCGCCACGATCTGCCTGTGGACCGCCTGCACCACGCTGACGATGACGTTTCTGTCGCTGGTGAAAGCCGTATCGGCGACGGGCGCGTTTCTGGTCTATAGCGCGATGTGCGCGGTCACCTTCGGGATCGTCTGGCGATTCGTTCCCGAGACCAAGGGGCGCAGCCTGGAAGAGATCGAACGGTCGTGGGTGCGGCGGTAAAGGCCGCGCGCGGCGTCATTGGATATCGAGAGTTACGGTGTTGGAAGTTACGGTCACATTATCCACGGTATCCTGGACGCTTAATACCAGGCTGACCTGACCGCTGCCCGCCAGGCTGTTGGGCAGTTGCACGTTCAACTGATCCAGCCCGATATCGCCCTGGGCGCCGGCATATGCGTACGGCACGCTCTGGCCGTTGATGAGGACAGTGAGCGCGGCGGGCGACGAAATGTGACGGAAGCCGGTACCAAAGAACTCCACGACGACGGTGTCGTGCGGTCCGATGCCGAGCGGCTGCGGGGTACAACCGGCGCCGCCGCAGGTGAAGGCGTCCTGGAAGTATTGTCCATTTGGCTGGAGGTTGGGCCAACCCGCGCATACACCCGCGCAGATGGCGAAGGCGGACGGGGCGCCCTGGCCGCTGGCGTTGGCCGTAAACAGGCCGGGCGCCACGGGCGCCACCAACACGCTTCCGGCCGACTGGGTACCATCGCCGCTCGAGACTGTGACCGTCGCGGAACCGGGCTGCGCCTTCGAAGGAACGTAGTAATTGATCTGTCCCGATCCGGCATAATACATCTGCACGGGGTAGGATGTGTTGGTGGAATCGACCAGGGTCATGGTAGTGCCGGCCAGGGTGGTCGGGAACAACCCATCCAGCGCGGAAGAGGTCGCCAGATCCACGCCGAACGCGGAGATCAGGGAATCGGGAGCTACGATGGCCTGCGGGTTGCACGGATTTCCACCCGATCCGCAGGTGGGGTTGAATACGGTAGGAAGGGTGGCATAACTGGCGCTGGAGATGTTAGTCAGCCGATGCACTCCGAGCATCCGGCTGTCGGCCAGGTAGGACTGGCCGGTGGTGGAGAGTTGCCCCTGTTGAATGGCTTGCTCGTCGGCTGCGCGATAGCTGGTGTTGTCGGGAGTATCTTCGCCCGCCGGGCCATACCAGAAGAAAGCTTCGGTAGTGAAAGCGGTGATGGATTCCATGTGGTTCGCGGAGGCGAATAGCGCGATGCCGTGCAGCCAGTTCGCATCCATGGCCGCGAAATCGGTATTTACCGGCCCTACCAGCGCGATATCCGCCAGGGTCTGCCCGGTATAGGGCGGCATGGGACTGGGCAAATCGAACGGCGACCAGACCTCCTCGACATACACGCCTTTGCCGTTAGTCTGCGCCAACTGGGCCCACTGGGTGAACTTAGAGAATGCCGAGCTGTAGATATCCATGGTCATGAAATCCAGAGCCGGGATGGTGACGAAATCCTGATAGTAACTGTCTTCGCTCTGGCAATCGCTGAGTTGGATATTGTAGGCGCAGCCGGCTCCTATACGCGTGTGCGGCGAGGCGGTCTTGATAATGGGAGCGGCCGCCAGGATGAAATTGTGCCAGTCCGATATCTGGGTGGTGAGTCCCATGCGGGCGGCCATGGTATCTGGCTCATGAACGATCACGAAGTTATCGGGCTGATAACGGGCGGCCAGTTCCTGATACTCCGCCAGCGCCAGCGCCTGGAAGTCCGCGAAGCTGGTGATGGGAGATGGGTCGTTCTCGCCAACCTCATATTCCGGATTGATGGCCAACTGCAGGCCTAACTCGCGGATATGCCGGACTATGGCATCGTACTTAGCGACGTTGCCGGAATGAGACATGGTGGCCATGGAAGGATTGAACTCGACCCGCTGCACGCCGGCGGCTTTGAGGCCATCCACCCAGTCGAGCAGGACGGACAGGTCTTCGTTGGCGACCCGGGTGCCGTAGGCGGCTACCAGATTGCCGCCGAACAGGACCGGCTGGGTGGGGGTGCCCAGGGTGGCGACCGTACTGTTGATGGCGGTATTCACCGAGGCCATGTACTGCTGCTCGGTCTGGTTCTGGGCGGCCAGGGGCAAGGCGGCCAGGGCTAACAGCGCCGGAAAGGCACCGGACAATCTTCGTGGATTCGGGTGTCGCATCATATATACCGGGATACCAGAGTTTACCCGATGTAACAAGATGACATACGGTAGCGCTTACTTTAGTTAGCCCAGGAAGCGGGCCTGGAGGCCTGCCCCACCTTACTTTACTTCGATGGCTGGGATGTTGGCTTCGCGCACCTGTTTGTTGAAGGCGGGTAAGTCATCCGCGAGCAAGTGCTTTAGCTTATCCAGTTCGGCGTTGGATTGGGTGGCCAGGTCCTCGTATAGCTGCTGCTCCTGGCGGGTGGGCCGGGTATCGCTTTCTTCGACGCTGTCTTTGAGCGCCGCCAGTTTGTTATTGAGCTTGATGGGGAAGTTGAGCGCATCCTCGCCGGCCTTCAGTTTGGTCTGATACAGCAGCTCTTCGATCGCCGACAGCTTCTTGTCGAGAGCGCCGGCCGCGTCCTTCACCTTGTCTTCCCTGGCATACCGCGCAAGCTGCTTTTTCGCTTCGCGGATCTGGAGGACGGCCTGATTCACGGCACTGAGTTTGTCGCGAATCCGGAGCGCCAGGGCGAGTTGCGCGGCGTAATCCTCGGGCCGGGTCTGGAGGCGCGGATCGGGCCGCACGGTGAAGTTCTGCGTCTGGCTCTTACCTCCTACAGTCAGCTTGGCGGTGAACTGGCCGGGGGCTGCGAGGGGACCTTCGACGTCGCCGGCCCACATGATCAGGCCCGGGAACTTGGTCGCGTCCTCGTAGTGCAGATTCCATACGAAGCGATTCAATCCGGCCTCGGCGGGCAGCTTATCAGGGCCTTTGGGCCGCCCGGGTTCTTCTTCGTCGGGCGCGCCGGGAGCGTCGTCCTTCTTCTCGATGTTCGAGTATTTCTTCAGCAGTTGGCCTTGCGCGTCGAGGATTTCGAGATCGATCTCCTCTTTTTCCCTGGGTTTGGCGGCGAGCGAGTAATAGATGGCCGCGCCACCCGCGGGATTCTGGCCAACGGGCCGGCTGGATGGGCTTTCGAATCCGCCATGCACGCCATGGACGACATCTTTGGGCTGAAATAAGTGCGCCGGCTCCTTGAGGGCATCGGACGACAATTGACCGAGCAGGGGCACATCGTCCAGAATCCAGAAGGACCGCCCTTGGGTAGCCACGACTAACTCGCGCTCGCGCTTATGGAAGGCCAGGTCTGTAATGGGCACGACCGGCAGATTGAGTTGAAACGGCTGCCACTGTGCGCCGCCGTCGAACGAGATGAACATGCCGGTTTCGGTGCCGGCCATCAGCAGCCCTTTGCCATTGGGATCTTCGCGCACCACGCGCGTAAAGGAGTGGTCCGGAATCCCTTTGTCGATGGCGGTCCAGGTCTTACCGGTATCGTGCGTCACAAACAGGTAGGGCCGGAAGTCATCCCACTTATACATTGTGGCGGCGATGTAGGCAGTCCGGGCGTCGTGGGGCGAGGCTTCGATGGAGTTGATCTGGATCCATGCGGGCATATCCCGCGGTGTGACATCCGCCCAATGCGCGCCGCCATCGTGCGTGACATGCACCAATCCGTCATCCGAACCAGCCCAAATGAGGCCCTTTTCGAGCGGCGATTCCGCGACGGTGAAGATCGTATCGTAATATTCGACGCCGCTATTGTCCTTGGTGATCTCGCCGCCCGCGGGACCCTGCTTCGAGCGATCGTTGCGCGTGAGATCGGCGCTGATGGGCTTCCAGCTTTGTCCCTCGTCGGTCGTTTCAAAGAGCATATTGCCGCCGGCCCAGAGCCGGGATGGATCGTGGAGCGAAAAAAGCAGCGGGAAATTCCACTGGAAGCGGTAGCGCATACCTTCGGCGCCATAGCCCATGGGATTGTCGGGCCAGACACTGACATTGCGGGACTGTTCGGTGGAGTGGTCGTAGCGCGTGAGATAGCCGTCGTAGGATCCGGCATAGACGATCTGGGAATTGCGCGGATCGGGGGCGACCCAGCCGCTCTCGCCTCCGCCGACAGGATACCAATCGCGCTCACCGATGCCGCGGCTGTCGCTGCGGCTGGCGATGCGCACGGTGCTGTTATCCTGCTGCGCGCCGTAGACATGATAAGGATAATCGTTATCGAGCGCCACGCGGTAGAACTGCGCGGTGGGCTGATTGTCCTCGGTGGACCAGGTGCGGCCGCCGTTCGAAGAGATGGTAGCGCCGCCATCGTCGCTTTCGATCATGCGGTCCGGATCGTTGGGCGCGATCCAGAGCGCGTGACGGTCGCCATGCGCGGCGCGGACCAGGGAGAATTTGCGCCCGCCATCCACGGACTTCCACATGGCCGTGTTCAATACGTAAACCGTATCCGCGCTTTTGGGGTCGGCAAAGATGTGGGAGTAATACCAGGCGCGCTGCCGGAGGGTGTTATCCGAGTTCGTCTTCTGCCATTTGCGGCCGCCGTCGTCGCTGCGATAGACGCCGCCCTCGGCGGCTTCGACGATGGCCCACACGCGCTCGGGATTGGCGGGTGAAACAGTGACGCCGATGCGCCCGAGGACGCCCTTGGGAAGACCCTCGTTACGGGTGATTTCGGTCCAGGTGTCACCGCCATCGGTGGATTGGAACAGCCCGCTGCCGGGGCCGCCGCTTTCGAAAGTCCAAGGTTTGCGGCGGATCTGCCAGAGCGCGGCATAGATCAGATCGGGGTTAGAGGGGTCCATGGCCAGGTCGACGGCGCCGGTATCGTGGTCGCGGAAGAGGAGTTTCCGCCAGGTCTTGCCGCCATCCCTGGAGCGGAAAACGCCGCGCTGGTCGTTGGGGCCGAACAGGTGGCCGAGGGCCGCCACGAAGACGATATCGGGATTGCGCGGATGGATGACGATGCGGCCGATGTGGTAGGTATCGGCGAGCCCGATGTGCTTCCAGGTCTTGCCGCTATCGATGGATTTGTAGACGCCATCGCCAGCGGCGGCATTGCCGCGCACACAGGCTTCGCCCATGCCGGCGTAGATCACGTTGGGATCGGATGGGGAGACTGCCAGCGCGCCTACCGATCCGCTTTTCAACTGGCCGTCGGCGACGGGGGCCCAAGTGGCGCCGGCGTCGGTGGTTTTCCAGATCCCGCCGCCGGTGGCGCCGAAATAGTAGGTGGAAGGCTGGTTGACGACTCCCGCGACGGCGACGGCGCGGCCGCCGCGGAAAGGACCGATGTTGCGATATTTCAATTCCTTGAGGGCGGTGAAATCCACCTGGGCGCAGAGCACACCCGCCGAGAGAAGCCAAACCGAGAAGTTCCGCATAGACGGGTCATGGTACATCATTTTGGGTTCGGTCCGTATTTTGTTGGGCCGCGTTCGTTGTGCATTTTTGTGGGTTCGGGTGCGTGGGTGGCCGCGGCGGTTCGGAGTGCCGGCGCAGATCTGCGGTTCCCATTTTCAGTAGAGCATGCGGCGACAAGCGAGAAGACATCCAAGCCGCGCAGGTGGTTCAAAAACTGAGGAATTTTTTGGGGCTACCCTCGTGACCGGCGGGCGCGGTGGTGGCTAGGGGTTCGGGGCCGGCCCCGCAGATGGAAGTTTGGTCGCGATTCAGGGTGCCCTTGCTCTTTCCGTCCCAGAGCATCATTCCGCATTTGGCATCGCGGGCCATGGCCAAGTCTTTCGCAGCGTAGTATGCGAAGCCCACACGGGCCGATGGTGGCGCGACCTGTCTGGCCGGCCAATTGCCCAGGTTGTTCCGGCAGTGTTCCATGCAGTAAACCGTCACGTGCTCATATCCGCGACTGGCGAGGTGCCGCTGGACGGCCTTGTCCGCCCCGTTCGCGTCGCTGACGAGGATCATGCACTGGCGGTGGACGAAGTCGTCAAGCTTCTCAACGACGAGAGCGTTGAGTCGTGAAACTGCCCGAGATCCGCCGATGAATATCGTGGTCATGCGAGTTTGCGCGTCTGAGTCAAGGTTCGCAAATACAGGGCAAGCGCGCCGCCCGTTGTGCTAAGCAAATGGGCAATCGCGCTAACGGTGGCACCTGAGCGAAACAGATCGTCGATGAGGAGGATGCGTTTTCCTTTTGTCTCGTGGGAATCCACGGAAAAGGCATCCTTCAGGATCTGGGCGCGCTTTGCGAAATCAAAAATGTCTTTCAGTTGCGCGGTGTTTCTTCTTCCGAAAATTCCCCCCGCGCCGGCTAGTTTCGCTTGCGGGACAACCTGCGCGCCATTACCCGAATCGACCGTCCTCACCGGCGCGCTTCCATGGTAAGACAGGTTGACTGCCGTGGTGCCCATTTTCATCTCGATGGGCGGTCGGAATCCGACCCGGTGAGTTCGGTTCGTATTTTGTTGGGCCGCGTTCGTTGTGCATTTTTTTGTGGATTCTGGCGCGTGGAAACCTCATGCCGCGTTGCGCGCCTCGACGTGCAGGCGCTTGCCCAGTGCGGCAAATGCCGATTCGATCTGGTTCAGGCGGGAATGGTGGCGGAGAGAAAAGAGGCGTTCGATATGGGTCTTCGGTATCCCGATCCGACGTGCCAGTTCGGCCTTTTTCAAACCCGACTGCAGAAACGTAGTGTACAAGTCGACTTTTACGGCTTGCAGGGCGGGGAGAACCACGGGACGAAACTTCGGGCCGCGCTGGCGCCTGGCCAAGGGCAGTGGTCGGGAATCCCTGACGTAGTCGCCAATCGTGAGCATCAAGAGATCCTGCGCCATCTGCATGGCTTCCTCATCGGTTTCGCCCTGCGTGGCGCCGTAGCCAAAATCCGGAAACGTGACGACATAGCCGCCGGCCTCGTGGTCGGGTTCAAATAATGCCAGGTAAGGTTCCATTCAACTCCTCACATCTTCAAATCGAGATCTTTCAAAATGCTTTGCAGTGTGCCCGTTTTGATTTCCTTTGCTGGATGACGGGGCATACGCGATATCTTCAAACCGAGGGCGATACGGGTATGACGTGATTCCTCCTGGAACGTACAGCCCTGCTTTCTGAGCCACCGCCTGAGCTCGCTCGCCTTCACTATTCAATAGTAACCACTTTTGGTTACTCCGTCAAAGTTTTGTTTGCGCCATCAAAGCATGATACTCGAAACGCCCAAGCCGTGATTTGGTAATCCCTTTCGCGCGGGCCGCGACGCGCGGCTTGTGCATTTTTGTGCACGATTTTTCGAATTTTCAGACGCTTTCGAGATGTGCCGAACGAAGCCGAGCCGGAGAACCCAGGCGGCGGTTCTCAATTCCAGTGGAGCATAGGGCCACGTCGGAACCGTTCTATGGCCGCGGTAAGTTCTTGAGGAATCAGGCTACTTTCAACTCGGCTAGGGTGTAAACGCCTTCAGCCGGCCAATGAAAGGAAGCATGCGGGGCACGTTATGGCGGTAGGCGGCGAACTGCTCTCCGAACCGGGCGGCCAGGATTCCGTCTTCGACCCGCATGCGGATCTCGGCGCCTGCCAGGAATACGAGCGCGGCCGGCGCCAGGAGGTAGAGGGGCGCGATCAGGATGCCGGTCCCGAAGAGCACGCATAGCATTGACGTATAGATGGGATGCCGAACGAAGCCATAAGGGCCGGACTGGACGAGTCGATGCGCGCGATCGAGCGCCGCGTCGAGTTGCAGGTGACGACCGAGGGCGCGCGATCCGGTCCAGGAAAGGCCACACGCGAGGGTGAAGAAAGCGGTTGCCAGGGCGAAATGCCAGCCTTGCGGATGCCTTTCCCAGAAACGGCCCTGCCACAGTAGCGAATACGAGACGCACTGCAAGGCGATCCCCCAGCGGGCGCGCTTGTCGAGCTGGGATGGGTCGCGGTGTCTGGTTCGGGCAAGGACGAACGGAAGGCACCAGAGAACGGTTCCGGCGGCGAGGAGACAATACGCATAAATCGGCATACTCTGATACTTAGAGTACTCTAAATATGATATGATGTCAAGACAGGAGTGCGCATGCAGCCACCGGACGAGAAAGAGATACTGGATCGGCTGAAGCTGATCGAGAGCATGATGGCGGAGGGCAGGCGGGGCACGCAGCGCTGGGGCTGGAGCTTTCTGCTTTGGGGGATGGGGCCGCTGATCGCGATGCGGTGGGCTGGGAAGTGGCCGCACGCCGCCTGGGCCTGGCCCGTGACGATGGGGGTTTGCATCGTAATCAACGGCCTGGTAATAAAGGCGCGCGAACGGCGCGGCGGACCGAAGACGGGCACGATGCGATCGGTGAGCGCGATCTGGACGTGTACGGGCGTTACGGTGCTGCTGGTGGCCATTGGGGGAGTCTGGTCGGCGGCGGCGGACTTCCGTTACTTGTACGTTTCGTTGTTCGCGCTGGCCGCCGCGGCACACGGGGCCAGCAGCCTGATCCTGCGATGGTGGCCCCAGTTTCTGGCGGCGCTGGTCTGGTGGGTGGCGAGCGCGATGGCCTACGCGGCGCCGGCCGCGCGGCTGGGGGAACTGGCGGCGTGGGCATTGGTTTTAGGCAACGTCGTATTCGGCGGTTGGCTTACGTATCGCGAGTGGAGGCGCAGGGATGGCTGATCCCGGCCCGCTGCCGGAGCTCGATCCGATCGTGCATGGCCAGCTTCGTTTGGCCATTCTGTCGCTGTTGGCGGGGACCGAGGAGGCGGACTTCCGCTGGCTGCGGGAGAAAACACGCGCCACCGATGGCAATCTGGGGGCGAATCTGGCCAAGCTGGAGCAGGCTAAGTATGTCGGAGTGACCAAGCAGTTCGTGGCCAAGAAACCGAACTCCGTTTATCGGCTGACGCCGGCGGGGCGCGCGGCTCTGGCATCTTATGTGGAGGGCTTGCGGCGGCTGCTGGGGGACTCGCTGTACGGCTCGCCCGAGCGGGACTTAAAAGTCCCGCCGGCACGCTGAAGCGTGCGGCACGGCCCTACAAGACAGTAATCAGGGCTGCAGCAGGGTCTTTACGGCGTCCAGCAGGGTTGCGAGCTCAAAGGGCTTGCTCAGCGTCGCGGTCTGCGCGCCGGCCACGGGGCGAACGGAGTGGCCGTTCAGGAATAGGGTGCGCAAGCGCGGCTGAAGGCCTGCGAGGAGCTTCGAAAGGTCGGGTTCAGGCTCACTGATGAGAAGATCGGGCGGAGCGCCGGTGCGGGCCATTTCCATGGCGTCCGCGGTGGCGCGCGCGGACAAGACGCGGTAGCCGCGCTTCTTCAGGATATTCGCGACTACGGTGCGCAGGCCGTCGTTCTGCTCCAGCACCAGAATCGTGGCGGCACGCGCGGCTCGCGCCCGGGGCAAATAGACGCGAAAGGAAGCGCCCTCTCCAGGCTCGCTGTGCGCCCACAGACGGCCACCCATCTGGCGCACGATGCCGTGGACCGCGGCCAATCCCAAGCCCTGTTTACCGTGCTGCCTGGTGGTGAAGAACGGCTCGTAGAGATGCTGCCAGCTCTCGTCGTCGAGGCCGGGGCCCTCGTCGCTGACTTCCAGCATGGCGAAAGAGGCGTCCCCGGCGGCGCGTCCCAGGGCGGGATCGTCCACGGGGGCGTTCGCGGTGCGGATGCGCAATTTGCCGCCATGCTCCATCGCCTCGCCCGAATTGGCGGATAGCTTCAGCAGGATCTGGCGCAATTGGGCGGGGTCCGCCATCACCGGCGACAGGTCCGGAGCCAGGTTCTGAACCAACTCGATGCGGGGTCCCAGCATTTGCTGCAGGGCGGGCTGGATGTCCGCGATCAGTTCGTTCAGGGACACGGGGCCGGTTTCGAGCGACAGTTTTCCGCTGTAGGCCAGCAGTTCCCGCGCGATGACTGCCGCATGATCCGCCGCTTTGCGGATCTCGTCGGATTCGCGGAAAGTGGATTGGCCTTGCCGGGCGGAGTGGGCCAGCAAGGCGCCGGCGGTCTGCAAAGCCTGGTGTAAAGCGGTGATTTCGCCGGCCACGCGGGCGGCCAGGGAGCGTTGTGCCTCCACCCGTTCGGCGACGCGAGCGCCGGCCCGCGAGGTGACGTCCCGCAGCTCCAACTGGACGAGGCCGGGACCCGCTTCGCCGCCTGTCACTTCGAGTAAGAGGCAGCTCCCATCGGCGGTTTCAAGCGGCAATTCAGCCGCTTCCACGAGCCCGCCGCCGCGCAGATGCTGGAAAACTTCGGCGCCGGCCTCGGCATCGTCAATTAGCGGCGGCGCCCAGAAGATGCGGCCGATCACCTCACCGCGGGGGCGCCCGCACATGCGGAGGAACGCGGGATTCGCTTCAGTGACGCGGCCGGTGTTCTTTTCCAACAGCAGCACGCCGACACGCAGATTCTCAAATGCCTTTGCGAAGATATCGCTGGCCATGATGTTAGCCCCTCTTCAGTGTTTCACAAAGCGGGAAGACGGCTAGTAACTCCAGTACAGGGGCGGGTTGTAGGGGGACTAGTACGGAAGCGGGACTTAAAAGTCCCGCCGGCACGCTGAAGCGTGCGCCACGGGCTACGGCTAGCCTCCGCCGTGCTCGTTCGAGATGCGGGCGAGTTCTTTGCGGAATAGCGGATTAGAAGGATAATCGTGCGCGAGACTCTCCAGCAGCTTCTCGGTTTCGCGAGGGCGCTTTTCGCGCAGGTCGATGATGCCCAGCAGGATTTTGGCGAAGGGCTTGAAATAATGGCCCTCGCGCACCACCAATTCCAGGTTTTTGACACCCTGCTCCTTGCTGCCCTGCACGTTGTCGAAATGCACGAACCAGCGAATAAAGAAAGGTAGGCTGCCCACCATGTATTCCGAGATTCCGGCGGTAATGTATGCATCCACACAGGGAGGATTCAGGTGGACGAGCTGCTGCGCGTAACTATTGGACCGTTTCGCGGGAGAGAGGCTGGCGATCTGGTGCTTTTCGACGAAAGCCATGTAATCCGTAGTGACTCCCTCGACGATTGACATGGAAAACAATGCCTGACGGTCGTTGGGATTGGCCGCCAGAGCGGCCTGGGCGCGGGAAGTGGCATCGTCCACCGCTTTCAGGAATTTGGCGCGCACATCGGGATCCGGGCGCAGCGCTTTCTTGTCCGCAATATGCTTGTCACTGGTCAGGAACTCGGATTCCAAGATCCCCAGGCGGTCGAGTTCGTAGAACAGGTAGGCCGCGGAGCGAATAGCGTAGCCCAGAGGTTCGCGTGGGTGAGCGCCAATGTACTGGTTAATACCCGCATGGGCGGCTGGGAAATTGAAGTTGTAGAGTTGATCGAAAGCCTGGGCGATCTCGGGCGAATCGACGCCACATCCGCCTTCACCCGCAGGCTGCGCTGCTAAGACCGGCACACATATACAGATACCCAATACCCAGATCCGGAACATTCTCAACTATCCTAGCACTCGACTAGCCACTCTCACCGCAAGCGCTCTGCCACAACCGTAATTTCACGGTCGCGCGCCTGCCGCACCACTCGGTGAACTGTACTTCCCACCCCACCCCAGAACGGACGCGCACCGGCCCGCCCCAGGAAAATTTGGGTGATATTCTGCTCGCGCGCGAAGTCGACGATAGTTCGAGCTACATCCTTACCCTTCAAAACGTGAGTTTCGATATGCAAGTTGCGCGCGAAGCACAAGTGCTTTTCGAGCGCCTCGCTGTGGGCGGCCCCGCCACCACCGACCAGGTTGCGCTCCACGTGGACGGCCAGGCAGTCGGCATGCAGATAATCCGCCACGCGCTTGCCGCGGCGGATCAGCACGGCGGTGGAGGGCCGCTCGGTGAGGCAGATCAGAATGCGCTCATGGCGCGCGGGACCTTCGGCGCCGGGACGCGCGGCGGGCGTTTGGCCGCGAGCCGGAAGGTCGAGATCCGAAAGGCGGCCTTCCACCTCGTGCGCCGTATGGCGGAGGGCCATCTCGCGCAGGGCGGTGAGATTCGCTTCGGTGAAGAAGTTCTCCATGGCCTTCTTGGCCTTGTCGGCCGAATAGACCACGCCGCGGTGCAAACGATTTTGCAGGGCCTCGGCGGTGAGATCCACCAGCACCACTTCGTCGGCGGCGTCCACTACCCAATCGGGCACGGTTTCGCGGACGCGCACGCCGGTGATGTGCCACACTTCATCGTTGAGACTCTCCAGATGCTGCACGTTAAGGGTGGTGAAGACATCGATTCCGGCCTGCAGCACGACCTGCACATCCTCCCAGCGTTTCAGCCGCTCGGAACCGGGCACGTTGGTGTGCGCGAATTCATCGACCAGGCAAACGGCCGGCTTGCGCCGCAGGATGGCCTCCACATCCATTTCTTCGAATGCCGAGCCGCGATATTCGATCTTCTTGCGGGGGATGAATTCCAGGTCCGCCGTTTTGGCGATGGTATCCTGGCGGCCGTGAGGTTCGAAGTAGCCCACGACGACGTCCACTCCCTTGCGGCGCAGTTCCTGCGCTTCATCGAGCATCTGATAGGTCTTGCCGACGCCCGCCGCGTAGCCCAGGAATACTTTAAGCCGGCCGCGGGGCGGCGGCTGCGGGGCATCGGACGGCAGGGCTGAGACGGAATCGCTCATGACGTTTGCGGATGCGGGAAGATGCGGACGTCGATGTCCGTCGCGGCCCGGATCAAGCGGTCCACGGGGCTCGAAGACCACAACTCCTTCCAGCGGTCGGGAGCGCTATGGCCGACGAAAATCTGGGTGACTTTTTGTTCGCGGGCAAAGTGCATGATGGCGGCGATGGGGTCGGAACCGTCCAGCACCTGGACGTCGGCTTCCAATTCCCGGGCCAGCGCGAGGTTGGCTTCCATGGTGGCCCGATCCTTGCCTGCCAGTCCGGTTTGGCGAACATAGCAGACCAGCAGATTTCCGTGGAAGCGGTCCGCGTTGCGGCGGCCGCTGCGCAACATGGCGCCGGCATCGCTGCGCGGCGTGACGCAGACCAGAATACGTTCCTGCGATCCCCAGCGCAGCTCGACGCCGTTGGACCGGAGGTAGTTTTCGAGCTGCCCATCGATCACGTCGGCAGCCAGGAGGAGGGCGAGTTCGCGCAGTTCGGAGAGGCGGCGAAGATCTACCGGTTCGCGGGTGCCGGCGCGCTTCATCATGTCGTCGACAGCCGCGTCGACCAATACGATCTCGTCGGCGGAGCGCAGGAACCACTCGGGCACGGTCTGGCGGGCGCGCTTGCCGGTGATGCGCTCGACGGCGTCCTGATGCTCCTCGATGTGCTGGAGGTTGACGGCGGTAATCACGGAGATGCCCTGATCGAGGATATTGTCCACGTCCTGCCAGCGCTTGGGATTGCGCGTACCCGGGGGATTGTCGTATGCCAACTCGTCCACCAGGCAGACGCGCGGATGACGGCGGAAGATGGCGGCCACGTTGAGCACTTCGTATTCGTTTCCGGCGTAGGTTTCCTTGAGTGCCGGAATATATTCGAGGGTAGCCATCAAGGATTCCAGGTCGGGAGTGAGCGGAAACTGGATGGCGGCGACCACTACGTCTTCACCGCGCTCCTTGCGGCGCCGCCCTTCGTCGAGCATGCGGAAAGATTTGCCGACACGGGAGGCGTAGCCCAGGAAGACTTTGAGGCGTCCGCGCCGTTCGCGGCGTTCCTCGGCCTGTACGCGGCGCAATAATTCTTCGGGGCTGGGCCGTTTGTCGATGCTGGCGGGCACGCTATGGGCTGCTCCTCATCTATTCTCCATCTATTCTGGCATGCGATTCGAAGTAGTCTCAAATGGCGGGTAGTGTCCTAAAGCCGCATGAAGGAGAAAATGGACCGCACTGCCTCTACGTGTTGGGCGCAACCGGTTTAAGATCGAGGCTATCTTGGGCGGAGTACGGCGGGATGTCCCGATAAATCATTAGGGGGGTTACGCCGTACCAGCCGAAAGGCCGTCCGATTTGCTTGCGCAACTCCTGGATTGCCAGCATTACCCCGTCAGTTGCTTGACCAGCATCCCATGTCGGCTGGCGGGAGCAGCAGGTTCTCGGGATCCAGGGATGCCCAGAGGTATCCATCACTCGTCAAAAACTGCGCATGCATCGTATGTGGGATGCTCTTTAGCAGGCCGACGATTTCCCGTCGTCCTGGCTTGTCCTGCCCTACGACCAATGTCATGATCGGTTCCCACATCTCCTTTACGGCGGCGTAGTTCTATGATTCGTAGAAAACTGTCAAGCTGGGCGATCGTCCCAAGAGATATTCTGCTGAGGGATGACCGGACTAAACGCGTTGCGCTGAGACGGGCCAGGACCTCAATGGGTATGGCCCAGGATGTATCGAAGGTGTGCTCTATTCCCTCTGAGCCGGTATCGGTGGCTTTGGTTTCGCCTTTGATGACCTTGAGATCGCTTCCAAGGCTTTGGTCATCGGCGAAACCGTGTTGGGCAGTGGTCTTTACGGACGTGAGCGTCCCTTGCGGGAATAGTTGTGCGTAAAGGGAAGAGATGCGCTCGCGGTCGATGTACAGAAAATCATAGAGAGCGGTTTCTGCTGATTCTTGCGCCGTTTGCAATGGTTTGAGCAATACGGCGTCTCTGTTCTTCCTGTTGTGCTTGTTTTTGTCTAAGGGCTTTAATGGCCTGAATCGACGGCTCATGAGCGTCCTGTTTTCGGGGATCGCGAAAAGCGCGTACGATTTGCTCAATGGCTGCGAGAAATGACTGCGAAGCTGTCGGCGGCTCTTTCGTCATTCGCTGGCGAGCACCCATAGAACCAGTATATACCGACGCGAAATGAAACGCGCCAAATAGCGGACACAAGCGCCATATAAAGGAGTAGAATTGAATCCATGCGACGACCTGCCGGCTGGCCGTATCTGTGGGTCCCGATGCTGCTGTCGGTGTGCGGGGTTGCCGGAGCCCAGACCCAGCAGGCGCCGGCCGCCCAGAGCGAGGAGATGACTACCAAAGACACCCCGGCCACGTTCCGCAGCAAGGTCAACCTGGTGCTGGTGCCGGTGGTCGTGCGGGATAAGCAGGGGCATGCGGTGGGCAACCTGAAAAAGGAAGATTTCCAGCTTTTCGACCGCGGCAAGCCGCAAGCCATCTCCTCTTTTTCGGTGGAGACACTGGCCAGCCAGATGGCCGAACCGGTGAAGGCACAGGCGCCGGCGGTGAGCGGCGATCTGGAAGCGCCTACACCCACCAATCTGGCCGATATTCCAAAGCGTTTCGTGGTGTATTTCTTCGACGATGTGCATCTTGCGCAGGGCGACCTGATGCAGGTCAGGAACGCGGCCGAGCGGCACATGAACGAATCCCTGGTGCCGACGGACCGGGCGGCCATTTACACGACGTCGGGCCGTACGAGCCTGGATTTCACGGACGATCGGGCCAAACTGCATGCGACGCTGATGAGCCTGAGCCCGCGGCCCGTCGCGCGGGCGATCGGCCAGACGTGCCCGGACATCAGCTACTATCAGGCGGACCTGATCGTGAATCACAACGATCCCACCGCACTGCAGACCGCCGTGGGGGACACCATGGTCTGCCAGAGCCTGGCCAGCACGCAGGTGTCGCTGGCGACTTCGCTTTCGCAGTCTATGGCGTCGCAGGTACTGAATGCGGGCGAGGCGGAAAGCCGGCTCTCGCTGGACTCGCTCAGAGATGTGGTGCGGCGGCTATCGGCGATGCCGGGGCAGCGCAGCATCATTTTGGTATCGCCGGGATTCCTGGCGCTGGCCGATCTACGCGAAGAAGAGACCGTAGTGATCGACCGCGCGATACGGGCCAACGTGGTGATCAACTCGCTGAATGCGCGCGGGCTTTATACCGTGATTCCCGGGGGAGACGCCAGCACGCCGTCGCCGCAGAGTGTGGGCGGGGTGATCGCGCACTCGCAATACCAGATGAGCAGCGCGCAAGAGGAAGAGGATATCCTGGCCGAAGTAGCCTTTGGGACCGGCGGCGTATTCTTTCACAACAACAACGACCTGGTGGAGGGATTCAAGCGGGTGGCGGCGCGGCCCGAATTCATCTATGTGCTGGGCTTCTCGCCGCAAAACCTGAAGCTGGACGGCAAGTTTCACACCTTGAAGATCAGCCTGGGGAAGACCTATAAGCTGGACCTGCAAGCCCGGACGGGTTACTATGCTCCGCAGCACCTGGCCGACGAGGCGGAGACCGCCAAACAGGAGATCCAGGATGCGTTGTTTTCGCGCGAGGAACTGCGCGATATCCCGGTGACGATGCACACGCAGTTTTTCAAATCGAGCGCGGACAACGCGACGCTGGCGGTGTTGGCGCGGGTGGATGTGAAACACCTGCATTTTCGCAAGGAAAATGGACGCAACCAGGATAACCTGACGGTGGTATCGGGACTTTTCGACCGGAACGGCAACCTGGTAATGGGAAACTCGAAGACCGTCGAGATGCACCTGAAAGACCAGACGCTGGAAAGCAGGCTGGATTCGGGGATCACGGTGAAAAGCAGCTTTGACGTGAAGCCGGGCAGTTACCTGATCCGACTGGTAATCAGGGACTCCGAAGGACAACTGATGGCAGCGGCCAATGGCACTGTCGATATTCCGATGGATTGAGGTGTAAGATGCAGCTTCGAAACATATTACTTGTGGCGGCCGCTATGGCGGCAACGGGCGGGTTGGCGCGCGCGCAGGATGCCAATGCGCAGAACGCCGGGACCATGCCGGTGATCAAGTCGGAAACGCGCGTTGTGCTGGTGGACGCGGTGGTGACGGACAAGAAGGGCCAGTACATACGGGATCTGACCCAGAAAGACTTCAAGGTCTGGGAAGACAATAAGGAACAGACGGTCACCAGCTTCTCGTTCGAAGCCGATCCGAACTCGCCCAACAACAATCAGAAGCGCTACATGGTGCTGCTTTTCGATAACGCCACCATGGGCCCGGCCGACCAGATCCGCGCGCGGCAGGCGGCGGCGCAATTCATCGACGCCAACGCCGGACCCAACCGTTTGATGGCCATTATCGACTACGCGGGCAGCATCGCGGTGACGCAAAACTTCACCGCGGACGCGGACCGGCTGAAGAAAGTGGTGGCGGGCATCAAGTTCTCTCCCACTTCGCCGAATCAGCCTGTGGAACTGGCATCCACGGGCATGCCGGCGGGAGGAATTCCGAATCTGGGGAGGGCCGCGGCTTCGTTCGGCGTGTGGGACGAGTTGCTGGCGCTGCGCAGCATGGCCAAGATGCTGGCGCCGATTCAAGGCCGGAAGATGGTGGTGATGCTGACGGGCGGCTTTCCGGTGCCTAGCGAGAATTTATCGGAATTGACGGCGGCGATCGCGGAGTGCAACCGGGCGAACGTGGCGATCTACCCGATCGATGTGCGCGGCCTGGTGACCAGCATGCCTTCGGCGGCGCCGTCCGGGCGGCTGTGGTCGCCGGCGGTTCCGCAGATGGTGGAACTGGTTCCGGCGTCTTACAATCCGGCCAGCGCGATGGGCATGGCTTTCTTCCAGCATGGCGGAGGAGGCGGCAGCGCTCCCGGCGGAGGCGTGGGGGGCGGCGGGGCAGGCGGGGGCGGTAAAGGCGGTAGCACTGGAGGAGGCGGCACGGGCAGCACCGGCGGCGGCAAAGGCGGCACGGGCAGCACCGGCGGCACCACCGGCGGCGGCAAAGGCGGAACGGGCACGCCGACCGGCACGCCGAGCAATTCTCTTACAAATCCGAATACGTTGAATCCGTACAACCAGTCGCGGAACTTGATTCCGCCGTTCCCGCCGACCGCGTCCACCAACCAGCAGGTTCTTTTCTCGCTGGCGGATGGCACAGGAGGTTTCGTCATCGTCAATACCAACGATCTGCTGGGCGGATTGGAAAAGATCAGCAAGGAGCAAGATCAGTTCTATCTGCTGGGCTACACCCCGCCGGAGTCGAACGAAGGAAGCTGCCATTTCCTGAAGGTTAAACTGGACCGGCCCGGAACCTCGGTTCGTTTCCGCAACGGCTATTGCAATGTGAAGCCGCTGGACGTTTTATCGGGGAACTCGGTGGAGAAGGACCTGGAGAGCCGGGTGGCCGGATCGGCGCCGGGAGTGGCCGGTTCCGCGATGCAAGCCACGTTCTTCTACTCGGCGACCAATACGGCGCGCGTCGATGTCGCGCTGAGTATTCCCACGGATGCCATCAAGTTCGACAAGTCGCACGGTAAGTTTCACGCGGAATTGAATATCCTGGCGATCGCCTACCGCCCGGACGGAGGCGTGGCGGCGCGCTTCAGCGATAACAAGAAGATCGAAGTGGATAGCAAGAAAGAGCTGCAGGCCTTCAACGAACGGCCGTATTACTATGACGGCCAGTTTGACGTGGCTTCGGGAAAGTACACGCTGAAGGCGGCATTCAGCTCCGGCGGGGCGAGCTTCGGCAAAGTAGATCTGCCGCTGGCGATCGAGCCGTACGACAGCAAGGAGTTCGGCTTAAGCGGCCTGGCGATCAGCAAAGATCTGCACCGCGCGGCGGATGTGGGCACGGATCTGGACGCGGTTTTGCTGGAAGGGCGGACGCCGCTGATCGCGCAGGGCTACGAGTTTTCGCCTGCCGCGGCTTACCGCTTCAAGACCACGGATCACGCGGCCGTGTACTCCGAGATTTACGAACCGCACGTGACGGACAAGACGCCTCCGATCGTGGCGCTGCAACTGCGGGTGCTCGACCGCAAGACGCAAGAGGCGAAGGAAGACTCCGGATTATTCAACGTGAGCAACCTGATTCACGCCGGCAGCCCGGTGATTCCGGTGGGGATGAAGCTGCCGTTGGATAAGCTCACTCCGGGAGCCTATCGCGTCGAGGTGACGGCGAAGGATGCGCTGAATAATTCGAAGACGCGGGTAGCGGATATCGACGTGGAGTAGGCGGCAGAGCCGGCTGAAGCGGGACTTAAAAGTCCCGCCGGGTCGCTGAAGCGTGCGCCACGCTTATTTTCGATACAATGCGGCTATGAAACTTCTTTTGGCCGCACTCGCGGCATTGCTGTCGGCATCGGCGGCCGCACCAGACGCGATTCATGGTAATGCGATCGGCGATCCGAAGGCTCCGATCCTGATCGAGGTTTTCAGCGATTTCCAGTGCCCAGCCTGTAAGCGGTTTCACGATGAAGAATTGCCGCTGATCGTTTCCGATTACGTATCGCGCGGCAAGGCGTACCTGGTGTATCGATACTTCCCTCTGCCGCAACACGCGTACGGGCGCAAGTCCGCCGAACTGGCGTGCGCCTGCGCGCTGCTGGGCAAATTCGAGCCGGCGGCCAACGCGCTGTTCGCCAAGCAGACGGCGTGGTCGCAGGACGGCAAGCTGGATGAAACCCTGGCCGGCGTGCTGACTCCGGCGGAGGAGAAGAAGGTAGCGGCACTGACCAAAGATCCGCGGGTGCAGGAATCCATCGAGCACGACCTGGCGGAGGGCCGCGCGCTTCCGCTGGCCAGCACGCCGACCGTGGTGGTGACTTACAAACAGAAACAGTACAAGTTGTTCGGCGAAGGGCTTTTCAAATACCAATGGGTGAAGGCGACTCTGGATGAGCTTAAGTAAGACGGCGACGATCCTGCGCGTGGTGTTAGGCGCGATATTCATCTATGCCGCGTGGATGAAGCTACGCGAGCCATGGGCGTTGTTCGCCATGGCGATCGATTCTTACCAGGTTCTGCCCACGTGGGCGGTGGAACTGGCCGCGCGTGTCCTGCCATGGTTCGAACTGCTGCTGGGCGTCCTGCTGATCGCGGGTGTGTGGCGAGGAGCGGCGACGGCCGCGGCATCGGTGCTGCTGACGGTGTTCTTTGGGATGATGATCCGGGCGATGCTGAAAGGCATGCAGATCGACTGCGGCTGCTTCGGACCGGGCGAGCGGCTTTCCTGGGTGACCCTGCTGCGGGACGGCGCGCTGCTCGGGAGTTCCGTATTCGTGACGGCGATGGCCTGGGGCCGGACCGCGGTGTTGCGGCCGTCTGCGGCGGGCGACGGAGCTTAGCGCGGGGGGACTACTTACTAATTGGGCAATTCTGCGACAGGAGCGCAAAAATGGATCTCGAATTCGTGCGGAACCCGTTGAAGATTTTAGGCCTGCTTGCTCTGTTTGCATGCAGTTCCTTTGGCAGCACGATCGAATTTACAGACACCACCGTTGCCAGCGGTACGATCGGCACAACGTCGTTTACCGGCGCGCCGATCACCATCATGGCAGTGGGCAACACCGGCGGCATTCAGTCGTTTGCGGGGGGCCTCTTCATCAATGACAGTGAGGCCTCAGTCACGATTCAGGGAGTCGGGATTTCGGTCGGCTCTCTCTTGTTAAGCCTACCATTAGCCTTGCGTTGCCGCAACGCTGAATTGCTTCGGGGATTGTATCGAAACGACGGTTAATCGATCTACTGTAACAGCAGCTCAGACAGATGGGGAGCAAGAAAAAGAGCAGGAGATGCGATGAAGATACTAGTGGTAGGCGGCACCGGCAACGTCGGCGGAGAAGTCGTGAAGGCACTGGCGAAGCGAAACGCAAATGTTCGCATGCTGGTGCGCAAAGAGGGCGCGCCAGGGATGAAGGGAGTCGAGGTAAGCATCGGCGATTTGCTCGATCCGGTCTCGGTTAGGAAGGCAATGGAGGGTGTGGACAAACTCTACCTGCTGAACGCCGTCGTTCCGGATGAACTGACCCAGGGACTTATCGCTTACGATCTGGCCAAACGACTGAAGCTCAGACACATTGTCTACCATTCGGTCTTTGCCGTGAACCGTTTCAAGGACGTTCCGCACTTCGCCTCTAAGCTGGCCATTGAAAACGCCATTCGCGAGTTCGATGTGCCGTTCACGATCATTCGGCCGAACTACTTCATCCAGAACGATGCCACCCTTAAAGATGCTCTCACGCAGGCTGGAGTGTATCCGATGCCTCTTGGCACAGCGGGCATCTCCGCGGTCGACATCCGTGACATCGCCGAGGCCGCGGCCATTGCGCTGACCTCGGACGCGCATTTTGGCAGGATCTACAACC
>Ga0187871_10000792_pt1 | contig 29123 bp, 33 predicted proteins | sample June2016WEW_16_1_FD_132988 | JGI IMG/M metagenome (GOLD analysis project Ga0187871, IMG submission 132988) | Peatland microbial communities from SPRUCE experiment site at the Marcell Experimental Forest, Minnesota, USA - June2016WEW_16_10 | ecosystem: Environmental > Terrestrial > Soil >...
AGGTCTCGGCCCGAGCCGGCACGACGATTTGCAGGATCCGGTAACCGAGAATCGCCGCGGCGACATTGACGAGGGTGTTGCCGAAGAGAATGGTGGAGAGCAGCCGGTGGGGCTGATCGAGCAACTCGCTGATGATCTGGCCCTGGTCGGCGTGCTCCTGCCGAAGATGTCGGAGCTGGAGTTTGCTGAGCGAGAACAAGGCAATCTCCGTTGCCGAGAAGAACGCCGACATCGTCAGCAGTACCCCCAGCGCCAGCAGTTCCAGAATCAGCGTGATGGTCGGCATGGGCTTATTTTCAAGTTGTCTCTGGCGTTGTCGTCATACTGGACAATCACGCCGCAGTCCAAGGAGCCGGATACAATGACCAGGACCTTGAACCGAATTGCTGACAATCTGTTTCGGGACGAAACATCGGGCAAGTATTACTGCATTATCAAACGGGACGGCAAGCAATTCAAAGCGTCCCAAGACCACCGATCCTGCTGTTGCCAAACGGAAGTCGGACAGCAAAATCCGGGAACTCGAAATCGCCAACGGCAACGACACAGACATCGCTGTATCCGCATCGGCTGATTGACAGGCTAAGCTCTCGACCCAAACGTTTGGTCGAGATATTCGAGCTTGGCTGAGCATGATTTCCCCACTACAACCCTCGCGAGAGATCCGATGCACATTCAAACCCATGTCATGTCTGGCTGGTGTTTGGGGAACTACGCAAAGCTCTCTCCGCGCGAACGATTCTGCTGCATGCTGGCGGCAAGCTGGGCGGACTTGGATGGCTTGGGCATAGTCGCCGGCCCGGAGTTCTATTGGGAATACCACCACAAACTCTGCCACAACCTTCCGTTCGGTTTGCTTCTCTCCGCTGGACTCATGCTCTTCTCAGGGCGCCATTGGCGAGCATTCCTCGTCTATTTAGGACTGTTTCATCTGCATCTCCTGATGGATTATTTCGGCTCAGGCCCAGATTGGGGTATCTATTACCTCTGGCCGTTTTCGAACCTGTACATTGAGAATCCGCATGCATGGGAATTCTATTCATGGCAGAACTTCTCCGTTGCTGGCTTCTTTCTCGCATGGACTGTCTGGATCGCCGTGCGGGATGGTCGGACACCCCTGGAAATCATCATGCCTTCATTGGACAAGCAACTGGTGCAGTGGCTTCGGGCAAGGCATTGGCTGCAAAGCAAGATAGGACAAAATACCCCTCATTAACGCCGACAGCGGCAAGAAGAGTCGCCGCAATTCCACGCACTGAAACTACGCCGCCCGCATCCCACCGCCGGTTCTGCTGCCTGGTCCCCCCATAAACTGCCGCACCGAAACTCACCCGACAGGGCGATATTTGCCCTGAGGGGTTTATGGTTGCGACAATACTTCACGCATAATGACATTGAGATCGCGGAGAGCCTGGGAACAGTTGCCGTTGAAGCTTGAGCCGTGCATGGTCGCCAGCAGCTTGGGATTCAGGTCGGCCAACGAATTGAGGATCCTTGCGGTCTGCGGGGTGTAGGGAATGGAATAAGCAAAGGGTGACCGCTGCATGTTTTCCAGTGACTCGCGAGCACGTCCGACGATGTCGTTGCTGGTCAACGGCTCGACCGCGCCGAAGTGCGTAAACAGGTCGGAACACAGCAGTGTCCGATTGGTCTCCTCGAACATCACACCGGCATCCCAACCATGCGGCACATGGGCGGTGGAGATGAACCGGAACCGATGTTTCCCGGACGCAAACGTTTCGCCATCCTGCAAAATACGGGGCGGACGAATCGCGAAATCGTTCACGCTGATTGTCGCGCCGAGGAAACCGCAGACTGGTTGCGCCGTTGGCGCCGCGGCGAGCCATTCATTCAAGGCACCGCATTCGTCCGACTCGAAATGGCTCCAACCAATCCAGCGTAGAACCTTCGGGGTAATCAATCGCTTCACTGCCTCGCTCAGCTCCGCGAAGTTCGCTTTGTAGCCGGCATGGTAGAGCATCGGCTCGTCATCCTTGATGAGGAAGTGATTGAATTGAAGCCCGATGGCTTCATTGAAGATCGAGAGGCGGTAAACGTCTGGGGCAATCTCAGTGATGTTTGTCATGGTAAAGCCTTCCTGTGTTTCATCTGCCTGTGATCCTGCGACTCAAAATTGTTATGGATCGGGAAGCAAGTCCTTTCTCCCTGATCCAATCCACCTTCCCACCCCCAAAGACCATCACGCTCACACTCACTCGATGGGGCAAAAAGCCGCCGCAGTTAGCGTTGGTACCGTTAAAAGCCTTAGAACCGTTAGAGCGAGGGGATGGCAGACGGAGGCAGCGGCTTCGGAGCGTGGGAGGAACTGAAGGCTAATTTCACCACAGAGACACAGCGCGGCGTAGCCGCAACCAAAACGGCGGTTGACCGCCAATGAACGCGAATAGACGCGAATCGAAGGGCATTAGCTGAGCCATCTTCGCAGAATGCAACGATGTCACGACATTGTACTACAGAGTTCACAGAGCTGGAGCGGGTGATGGGAATGGTGGCGAACTTTACCCCGAAGCGTTTCGGGGTCACCTCGCCGCACTCGAACGCCTTCGAGGTAAAGGCCCGAATTCTTCGGGCTGAACTTGGGAAGCCGGTGCCGATTCTGTGAGCGACTCCGTGGTCTCACGAGGGCGTCCTGGCACGTTGCCAAAATCGGTGAGGGGCTCAATCAGATAAATTGAATGCCGTAATTTCCACCGATGCGCCCGACTTCCGGCATGAGTTGTTTCGGGTCCGCATATTTCCGACAAGCCGCATCCAGATCGGCGAACATCCGGTCTGTTCCAGTTCCCGGCGTCACCGTCACCAGCATTCTCGCTTCCTTCGCGGACGCATTGGTGAACCCATGCGCTCGGTTCCGCGGCAGGAACACTGAGTCACCCGGCTTCAGCGTCACCGGCGAGGGCAAACCATCCATTTGACAAGTCAGCTCTCCCTGCACCACACAGAAAATCTCATCCTCATGCGAGTGGATATGCAGCGGAACTCCCTGACCCGGGCCCACCACCACTTCCATCAGGCTCGTGCCCGTCACGTTCTGATCGCTGCCGACTTTGACGATGTGCGGCATTCCCAGAACCGCCAACACTTTGCCCTCACCCAGCCGCGCCACCTTGCCTGCGGCACCAGCAGAATTTGGTATGCTCATAGCCATCCTTTCCGATTGACAGTCCACTTCGTCGCGGAAACTACATTCTCTTCAACACAGCCCGGCTCCGCCACCGGACAATGCCCGCCGGTTCCGCCCTGAATCCCCCATTTCCACGCACCATTTTGGCATGAGGTGACTCCTCGTTATTTGAGGGGGCAATCCCTCGGCGGATGTTTGTTGACCATCTTTGAGCCTGCGACCGACCAGATCGACTAAACTACACCGCTTCCTAAATGTCAAACCGACTTCGTCCATTTCCGTCGCCCGGCGCGCATCTCGTTACTGCCGCCGTCTTTTGCGCACCGCGGGGGCGCGACCGCGGGGCGCGTTTTCGGCGGTCCCCGACCTCAGAGTCGGGGCAGGCGCCGACCGGCGCCCCGAAAGGGATTCGGGGCAAGCTACAGGCGGCTCGGTGAGGAGTCACAGATTGACACGGATGTTCGCGGATGGAGGAGGCGGGGCATTCGGCAATCGGCGGTCGGCGGTCGGCCGGAGACGGCATCGGAGCGGAAACGGGACGCGCCTCCCCGATGCAGGCCCCGAAAAGAATTCGGGGTAAAAATCGGGGTGGACTTGCTCGGCCCAACGGCGGGGAAACCGGACGCGCCTCACAGAGGCGCGGCTACACCGGCGCGGACGGAACGGCGATTCGTCCCTACCCAAAGGGTCGTATCAGAACCGATCGGCCTTCGTTACGATGTTCCAACCCTCTTTTGCGATCAGTTCGGCAATGCAGTTGGCGCACAGTCCCATCTTCCTGGAATTGATTCTACGCAAGGCATGCAGCCTCGTTTCTGCCACAACATACAGGCTGCCGGTTTGGTGCGAACAGCCTCCGCACTGAACCTCGTCTTTTTTGTCGAAGTCCTTGATCGCGTCGGCGGCGAACGCTTTATCCAAGGCTCCTGACAGTTCTTTAACGCCGAATCCAAATAGCTGTCCTGTCTTCATGGGTTTCGCTGTTTCTCATAAGCAGACGGGGGCAGAAAGTCGAGACCATTTGGCGAGGCGATTTGGGCTGTGAGGCATGCCTCCATCCCGCGGCCGGTTCTGCCGGCGACAAAAAAGGCAGCGTATTGACCAATTGAGCGTTGCGAGCACTCCTTCGACAAAGGATGTCGAGGTGGGCTCCTCAGTCAGCCTCTACACTGCCCTGGAAACTCTCGCTCCCTTCTTCGGATTTGTCTGTCATGGAAAGCCTGATTCTGTCGTAGTGGCAAACCCTACACAACGAATCGCCCGCCTTTCTGGCCTGGTTCTGCTCCATCCCCGCCCGCCGTCCCGCCGCCGGTTGCATTCTCCGTTGCATGTCGTAGATTGCATTCGCGTGGCGGGCAATTCTCTTATCTGGAAACAGATCATGCAGCGGTTGAAAGAACTGACCATTGTCATCCCCAATCGACCAGCCAACCTGGCCAGAGTGTTGGACGCCATCGCCCGACGTGGGATCTTTCTCCATGCCATAAGTTCCTCTCCGAGCTTTGACCTGAACACCGTTCGGTTGGTCTTGTCCGATCCAGCGGCCGCTCAAAAGGTCCTCATACGCCTGGGTTTTGCCGTGACGACTGCCACCGTCCTCGGCATTCGCTCCATCGTAAAACAAGGACGACTCTCGAAACTAATCGACGCGTTAGCGGAGAAAGCCATCAACGTCGATTATCTCTACGGTTGTGCTCCAACAGTCGGGGCGGAAACCCTGGTCATCATGCAAGTTTCCAACACTGTGGCCGCCGAACGGGCTCTCAGGAAAGCAGGCTTTGGGCAGCATTGAGGCGGCATCTCGGCGGGATACCTAAACCCTTCGACTTCGCTCAGGGCAGGCCGGCCATCCCGGCCTACAACGGACGGAAACTGCGAAATCGACAGGGCCGCTATCGAATGGTTACTTGGTTGACTTCGGATTCGGCGCCTGGACGGGGGCGGTTTGGACGCTCGGAGGTGTCAGCGCCGACGGATTCGGCTCGGGCAGAAACACCTCGATCTTGGCTGACTTGCGCAAATCGGCCACATACGTGCGGGTGGCTTCGCCGCCCTTGCGGGTCTTCAAGAAGTCCACGATCCGTTCCTTCACCTCATCAAACGGCATGGTCTGGGCCGGCTTGTGTCCCGTAACTTGCAGGATGTGATAGCCGAACTGGGTCGTGATGACGCCGCTGACAACGTTCGACCCCAACGAGAACGCGACGGTCTCGAACTCCGGCACCATGCGACCGCGCGAGAAGAACCCGAGATCGCCGCCGTTCTTGGCGCTACCGGGATCTTCGGAGACCTCCCGGGCCACGTCGGCAAATTTCTCACCGCCCTTGACCCGCGCCAGAGCGGCATCGATCCGAGCGCGTTTTTCCGCCTTGAGCGCGTCGGTCGCGTCCGGTGAGCAACGGATGAGGATGTGACTGGCACGCACAAGTTCGGGTTGCTTGAATTGTTCGGGGTTGGCATCGTAGAAGGCCTTGGCGTCGGCGTCGGAAACCTTGACCTGTTGGTCGAGGATTGACCGAACCACCTCGCGGATGATGATGTTGTCGCGAGTCTCGCGGGTATACTGATCCAGGGTAATGCCGGAATCAGCGAGTGACTTCTTGAACTCAACCTCGCCCCCCATCCTGGTCTTCGTTTGATCGATCTGATCTTGCACCCTCTTGTCGATGTCGGCGGGGATTTGTTTGCTGTTATGCTGCAGAATGAGCTCGCGGCCAATCAGTTCGTCCAATGCGCTTTGCTGCAGTGCGGCAGCCTGCCCTTGCGGAACGCGGCGCCCCTGCCGGGCCATCTGGCTGGCAAATGTCTGCATGGCTTCATCAAGATCCTTGCGCGTGATCGCCGTCCCGTTGACCCGGGCCACAACTTCATTACTCGTGGCGGCAACGACGGAAGTGGGTTTGTTGGTGGCGGTGACGGGAGCCGCAGTCGGGGCCGCGGCAAATGCCTGGCCAATAACGATTCCGACAACGGTGGAAGTGGCGAGAACGACACGAATCTTCATGAATTCCTTCTGGTGATGCGGTTTGTCTTTCGGTGCAAATGCGGGGCGACGCTACCACGCGATCCATACCCCGTCAAGAACCATCCCCCTGCGGACGAAGCGCTAGAATGAAGATCTACGGTCATCGGCAAGCTACAGGAACGACGGGATAGATATACGGCAGGCATCCCGCCCGACAAGGGCCCGAAACTGCCAAGATGCACAAATGCTTAAACCTAAGATTCCTGTTGCGATCCCGTGCAAAAGTGGCCAGCCTCACCGGCGAAAGCGGCTCTGGACGGTCACTTGAGACAGGCTCCGTGGAGTGACAGGTCGTTCGGCACGGGCGAACAGCGCCTCCATGGCATCATGGGCCACCAGATCGATCTGGTCATCAGTTGCCCCGGCGTTCACAGCCCCTGTGACCAGTTTCTCGTACTGCCAGGTGGCGCCCTGGAGAATCGCGTCCTTCAGCGCGTGCAACGCCAGACTCAATTGGGTGGGCTGGCTGCACCTGGCTATCTTCATCGCATTTTTGTCAATAGCACAGTCCGCGCCAAGTCCGGCTGCCGACGAAACAATATTGCGGGACTTGTCCCCCCCCCAGCAGCGCGGGCGGCATCTCGGCGGGATACCTACACCCTTCGACTTCGCTCAGGGCAAGCTAGTCGTTCGTCAAAGTTGATTTGAAGGGTAGGATTTCGGCGGTCATAGACCGCCGCTACAGGAACTGCGCGGTCGGCCCGGCGGTCCGACCCTACCAACAACCCTTCGACTTCGCTCAGGGCAAGACAGGCATCCCGCCCTACAAAAAGGCGATTAGAACTCAACCAGCGGGCTTGGGCGAAACCCGTGGTGTTCGTCGAAATCCGTGTTTAACCGCCATGGCCCAAACCATCCACAAAGCTTCCCGAACAATTCGTCCCGACATTTTGGATTGGCCGGCGTAACGGTCGGCGAACGTAATTGGAATCTCCTGAACGCGAAAGCCCTTCAGCCAGGCCTCGTAGGTGATTTCGATTTGAAACGCATAGCCATTGCTGCGAATGGCGTCCAGATCGAGAGCCTCCAATACGCTTCGACGCAAGCACTTGAATCCGCCCGTAGGGTCGTACACGGGCAATCCGGTGATGATGCGGACGTAGTAGGAGGCGCCCTTGCTCAGGAACAGGCGGGACAAAGGCCAGTTCACGACACGCACGCCATCAATATAGCGGGAGCCCAGAACGAGATCGGCGTGCTCGATGGCCTTTTGCATGTTGGGAATTTCGCGCGGATCATGGGAAAAATCGGCGTCCATCTGGACCAGACACCCATAGCCGCGCGACAGGCCCCATTTAAACCCGGCGATGTAGGCCGTGCCCAATCCCAGCTTGCCGGTCCGTCTCATCAGTTGCACGCGCGGATTGGTTTTTCCAATCTCAGCAACAATCGCCGCAGTCCCATCCGGAGAATTGTCATCCACCACCAGCACATCGAGATTGGCAGCTTGTGCCAGCACCAATTCGATCATCTTCCGGATGTTGTCCTGCTCGTTGTAGGTCGGAATAATGACCAGCGTTCGTTCCGTCGGCTCCACGTTAGGGTGTCTCCTTTACCAACCGCGGGTTCGCCAGGACAAGATACTCCCCGTCAACCACCACCGGCCATTTTTTTCCCGGCGCGATCTGCGCGTAGGCCACACCGCGGCCGTCCGCGTAGACCACCTTCCAGTTCTGATCGATCATCAATGGCACAATCTCGCTCGCGCCGCCAGCGCCCAGTGTGTACACGAGGTCGATTCCCCACTGCTGGCGACCACTTTCGTCCACGCCCGAGGCCAGAACCACGTACCTGGCGTTTTGCCATCGGCAATCGAACCAAAACCGGTCGCGCGGGATCGGCACCGGCCAGGCGCCGTTCGTCCGGCCTTCGATCGTCTGGCAATGCGACAGCATGCTTCGGCGAGGCGCTTTGGCCAACCAGTAAATCTGCTTCGGCACGATCACGAAATCATCGTCCGTGGTGTGATCGTTGACGTATTTCATCGCGGCTTCGGCGTCGGGAACCGACCGCTGGGTAAACCGATCGATCATGGTATCGAAATGTCCCCACGCCCCGTTCAGCGAAACAATTCCCCAAATGCCAAACGCCACCGCCCCCGGCGCGACCTGTATGCCAATCGAATCTTTCTTTTGCAACCCCCAGGCGACCAGCCGTCCCAATTGTTCCGCCGCCCCGCCGACCCCCAGCGCCATGAGAGGCAGAAAAATCGTCGCCGGATAAAAGAACCAGGAGACATTTTCCTGCTTCCGAAAAATCGGCCACATCAATGCCACCAGCCAAAACACCAACCATCCACGCAATCGGGCCACTGGAAACGCGAGGAGTCCCAGCACAGCGGCGATCAGCCACAGGTCGTGGCCTGCCACCCCTTGCGGCCCGATGCTCGTGGGTGTGGTAAAACAGAATTTCAGGATGCGCGAACCCACCTCGACAAAGCCCGGTGGCTGGGTCATGCCACCCAAACGTTGGATCTGCTGCTGCAAATGCTCCCACCCGCCTTGCGTCGCGACGTACCACAGCAGGAACAGCACGCCAAACGATCCGGCGGTGAGTGTGCCGATGATTACATTGCGCCACGCCGACAGTTCACGCCACCGCCGATAGTTCACCCACACGGCCACGGCCATGACCCCGGGGATCATGCCCACGGCGTAATAATTCGCCGCCGTCGCCAACGAACAGAAAACCCCGGCCCAGACCAAATGCATCAGCCGTTTGTCCTGCAAATAGCCCAGGAGGAATCCGATGCACGCCAGCACCAGCGTGCCCGCCATCGGATGGGACCGCACCCAGCGAAAATTCATGTTGGCTTGCGGGTAAACCAGAAGCGCCGCAGCGCACAGAAATCCGAATGTGGCGCTGCGCAAACGCCGGCCGATCCAGAACAGAATCCCGGCTGCCGCCAGTGCCGTGACCGCCCCCAGCGCGCGGGCCACGACGATATCGTCGCCGAACACCCGCAACAACGCGCCGGTCACGGCCATGTACAGCGGCGGATACGGGTACGGGAAAACGAAGTCGTCAATGATCGGCCCGACCCGCGGCGTGCCGTGAATGAACGTCCAGCATTTCTCCATCCATTCGCCTTCGTCGCCATACCAATTTGGGTTCGTGCGCAGATTGGGCAGAAACAGCGCCGCCCACCCCACGACCAGCGCGACGGCGGCGATGCGCTCCCACTTCGTATCAAACAGCGGCCTCATGGTCGGTTGAGAACGTAGATCCGCATCGGGCCAAAATTCGTCCCGGTTGCGCCAAAATTCATCCGGCTGGCATCGAAGCCCGTCCGGTTATCGTCCACGACGAGCATGAGCTGATTTGTTGGTAACGGGTTTCCCCGTTCATGCTGCAGGGCAAGGAAAGGCAAATCCAATTGAGCCGGCTGAGCCCCCTGCTGCAGCTGGTCCACCTGCAGCAAGCGGTTTTCTCTGACCAACTCACGGACATCGGCGTGCGCTGCCGCGAACTTGGCCGCTGCCTGTTTGTAGCCGAGTCCCGACCCGTATGTCCCCTGGGCGCCGCCGTACTGGGCCAAATACCGGTTCAGATCCTGCATATACACGATGTTGCCCAGCAAAAACGCCGCAATAACCGCCACCAGGATTCCCCGCGGAATCGCCCGTCGAGCCAGCGCTCCAAGAACCAGGAAATACACCGGATACAAAATGACGTAATACGACAGGTACGTCCACAGCCCGGCCACGAGATAGGCAACAAGAGGAACCACAATCCAGAGCACCAGAATCCACGTGCTCTTCGACTCTTCGTCCATGGTCACCTGTCGCCGAAACAGGCTCTTGACTGATTCGATCGCCATCAAGCCAAACCACAGCAGGGCAAGGCAAAATGCGAGTTGCTGCAACCCCGGCAACCAGTCCCCCAACGTCAGCGTGGTATCGAAATACCGGTTTTGTCCCGAATGTTTGGCGGCCCAGATATGAATCGGGTCAAATGCTTCACTCGCGCTCAAACCCAGTATGTCCTCGATTTCGCCGGCATTCATGATAGCCAGCGCGTGGCGCCAGGCTTCGGTTGGCCGCCGTGGGAAAGGATAGCCACTTTGCGGATTGATCGTCCGCCCTGGCGGCAGTCGCTCCCAGCGGTGACTACTCCGCTCTTCGGACAAGCGTTTCCATTCCGCCCAACCGTTCTTCTGCTGCTGGGCGATATAGGGAAGCGCCAGCAGCACGGCCACAGCGACGCCGCCGGCGGCAAATCTCCAATCGACCTTGGGGCGCAGCAGGACGAGAATCGCCACGGCAGCCGCTGTGAGAGCAAACCCGCTGAAGTGAATCTGGATTACGGACAGCGGCAGGCACAGCAGCCAAAACACGGCCTTGGGGTTCTTGCCGAGAACCAGTGAATAAGCGGCCCACATCGCCCCTGTCGCAAGCACCGGCACGAAATCCTGAGCCCAGATTTTTCGCGAATACACCACCGCCCACGGACTGGTGGCGAACAGGGCCGCCGCGATCAAACCGCACAGCGAACCATGGTATTTCCTGCCGATCCACCACGTCGCGACCACCGCGGCCAGTCCCAGCACGGAAATCATGCCGCACACGACCGCGATGTTGGAGCTCAGGAAGAACAGGGGAATCATCAGCCAGATGAACAGCGGCGGATTCGATACGCCCACGCTGGACATCAGGCCCGATGCAGGCAGTTTCCCGCCGTGCACAAACTCCAGTGCCTGGTTTGCCGCATAGGCTTCGTCACTCTTGAACTCGAGCAACTCCGGGTGTTGAAACCGCAACCAGGCCCCCACGGCAACGATGCCCGCCAGCAAGAGCCATTCGACGGCTGGCGGGAGCGTGGCCGCGCTGCGGCGTGGCCCTGCCAACGGCGCGGGCGCGTTCATTGTGTCCTGGCCTTTAATGGCCACAGCACCCTTTGCGCGCGATGGATCCGCAACAGCTCCATCCAGATCTTCACGGCCCGGCGAAGATTATACGGGATCCGCGTGTCCGGATCGTGGACCCATTTCACGGCGACCTCGGCGATGCGGCATCCCTCCCGGGTGGCCACCACCAACATCTCAATGTCGAAAATGGCCGTGTCCGACGTGACCTTGGGGAACACCCTGTGGGCTACATCGTGCTTCATGGCCTTGAACCCGCATTGGGTGTCGCGGAACCCATGAATACAAAGCAACCGGGTTCCCAACCCGAACAGTTTGCCGGCCAGCGCCCGATGCCATGCTTGAGGTTGTTCCACACGGGCCCCGGGCATCGACCGGGAGCCGATCGCCATGTCGTATCCAGCCGCTTCCAGTTTCACCAGCAGTTTGTCCACTTCCGAGATGGGCGTGCTCTGGTCGGCGTCGGTGAACAGGACGTACTCACCGCGAGCGTCGAGCATGCCGGCTCTGACGGCGCCGCCCTTGCCGCGGTTTGGGTTCAAATCGATCAACCGCAACATCGGATACGCCCGGGCCAGCTCGCGGGCCGCCTCCGCAGTGCGGTCCCGGCTCCCGTCGTTGACCACCACAATCTCGAACGGGCGTCGCCTGGACTGAAGAAACTCGGCGATTCCCGGCACGTAGCGTTTAAGTCTTTGCTCCTCGTTGTACGCCGGGATGACGACCGACAGATACGGGCGGGATTCCATCGTCGGTTAACTGGCTTTCCGCAACGCTCCCATTTCGCGGAGCTTGGCGAGCGCCTCCGCGGCGTAATCCTTCTCCAGTTTCTGGCGGCGGATCCACTCGATATAATCGCGCACGCTGTCGCGGGGCGTCCTGGTCGGTTGCCAGCCGAGTCGTTGAATCTTCGTGATATCCGAAGTGCTGTTGCGGGTGTCGCCGACGCGGTACTCTCCGCTCACGTTCGGGGCGATTTTCAAGCCCAATGCTTCGGCCACGATCCCGGCAAATTCCATGACGGTGTAACCGCGTCCGCCGCCCACATTGAACACCTGATCGTTGGCCTCGTCGCTTTCCAGTATCAGCCGATTGGCCCGCGCCACGTCACCCACATCCACGTAGTCCCGCAACTGCTGTCCATCCTCAAACACCGATGGCCGTTGCCCGTTGATCATCTGCAACGTGAATATGCGCAATACGCCCGAGTAGGCATTGCGGAACGACTGATGCGGCCCCTGCACAATCGAGTAGCGGATGGCGGCGCTCGGTATGCCGTAATTGCGCCCGAGCGCGATGGCCATCAGTTCCTGGGAATACTTCGCGATGGAATACTGGTTCTTCGGATTCGCGTGCGTCTCCAACTGTGGCAAAGGCTGGATAACACCGCCGCATTTTGGACAAATCGGGTCCCATAATCCCCTGGACAACCGTTGCGGGTCGCGACCGTCGGGAAACACTTCACCGTCCCTGGCGCAATGGTATCGGCCCTCGCCGTAGACAAACTGACTGCTGGCCACGATCACTTTTCGCACCGGTAGTTTCTCCGCCACGATCAGTTCGTACAGCAACGCGGTGCCGACAGAGTTCACATGGAAAAACATCGAGAAATTCGGCAACAAATCCTGGTGGGCCGCCAGATGGACCACCACGTCGATTCCCCGCAGCGCTTTGGACCAATCGTCGCGGTTGCGAACGTCCCCCTCGACGCGTTCGACCTCCGCCGGCAACCAGTCGGGCCACGTCCCGTCGCCGGGATGCACCGGCGGTGTCAGATTATCCAGCACGCGCACTTCATAGCCGGCACGCAACAGTTCCGCCGCCGTGTGCGATCCGATGAACCCCGCTCCACCCGTAATCAGCGCTCGACCTTTGCTCATGCGCTTACCGGGAATGCGCCGCCTTGAGCTTCTCGTACAGATAGCTGGTGATGATATGATCGAGGATCATGTGTACGTCCTCCACCGGGCCATATCCATCGGAGGGAACGACCACGGACACGTCCGACATCTTCGCCAATTTGCCCCCGCCGAATCCCGTCAGACCCACGACCGTTACCCCGATTTGCTTTGCCGCTTCGACGGCGGCGATGACATTCGGCGAATTGCCCGAGGCGGATATCGCCACGAGAACATCCCCGCGTTGCGCCAGGTTCTTAAGCGGTTCGCTGAAGATACGGTTGAAGTCGGTGTCGTTCGCCCACGCCGTCATTAACGATACGTTGTCGGTCAGCGCGATGACGCGCAACCGCGGCCACGGGGCGTCGCCCTTGTGGCCAAGCGTCCCTTTGCATAAATCATTCATCATGTGTGACGCGGTCGCTGCGCTGCCGCCATTGCCAATGACGAAGATCTGCCGTCGCTCGTCCCGGGCCTGCTCGATGGCGCGGATCAGATCGTCGAGCGGTTCGAGCGCGAGACGATCCAGGACAACTTTCAACCCGTTGAGGTAATCTCTGGCAAAATCGCTGGCTGTTTTCATGGTTTAGTATCGCTGCAAATTCAGCACGATCCGGCTCCCTCCCCGCTCCAGGCGGAAGGGCATTTCGCGCAGATTGGCCAATGCCTGGCGCACCGAGCGCCGTTTGTCGCTGGGAACGCACAGCAGGAAGAACCCGCCGCCACCCGCGCCGGAAATTTTCCCGCCAATTGCGCCGGCTTTCACTGCCCGCTCGTAAATCTCATCCAACTCATTGCTGCTGACGCCCTGCGCCAATTGGCGTTTGGCTTCCCATCCCTGGTGAAGCACGGCGCCCAGGCCATCGATATCTCCCACCTCCACCAGACGCCGCACCTGATGGGCTTGTCGGGTCATCTGCCTTAAAACCTCAATTTTCCCGGCAATGTTGGACTTCTGCTGTGACAGGATCGACGACGCCTGGCGAGTCTTTCCCGTGTAAAACAACATCAGCATATTGTCCAGGTCTTCCAGTGTCGTCCGCGACGCATCGACGGACGTGACGCTTACGGCCGGTCCCGGCCCGAATTCCAGACAGCGCAACCCGCCATACGCGGCAATGTATTGGTCCTGGATGCCGATGGGTTTGCCCAGGATCCGGATCTCGATATCGCAGGCCTCGCGGGCCAGTCGTTCCGGCGTGGGCACGGACCCGACGTAATGGTACAGCGCATTGAGGACGCCGACGGTCACGCTGCTCGAAGACCCCAACCCCGAACCTTCCGCCGGGATGTCCGAAAGAAACGAAATCTCGATGCCCTTGGTCACCCCGACCTTGCGCATGGCCTCCCGCACCAATTCGTGCTCGATCTGATCGACGGACTCGACGACCTCTTTCTTCGACCAGCTCACATAAATCTTGTCGTCGAAGCGTTCCTTGGCGATGCAATAGACGTACTTGTCAATGGCGGTGTTCACCACGCATCCGCCGTTGTTCTCATAGAACTCGGAAAAATCCGTCCCCCCGCCGGCGAGCGAGATGCGCAACGGTGTCTGGGTAATAATCACTTCAACGCTCCGTCGATGAAATCACGTTGTGCCTTGGCCAGTCGTTCCGGTGTTCCCACGTCCTGAATGTACGCCCTGGGTTCCAAGGCGAAGACCGGCCGGTGTTCGGCCAGCAACTTCGGAAATACGTCCTTGCCGAAGTCACTGAACTGGCCGGCGGGTATCACATCCAGAACCTGCGGCTCAAGCACGAAAATACCAGCGCTGATCATATTTGTCGAAACCTGTTTTCGATCGGGTTTTTCGACAAACCGCACCACCCGGCCGTTCGAATCGGTTTCCACCACTCCGCCCGTCCATGGTTCCGGCGAAACAAACAACGCCATGGTGGCCTGGGCCTGACGGGCGCGATGGAACTCCAGCAACGGACTGAAGCTCACCCGTACCAGATTGTCGCCATAAAACACGATGAACGGCCCGCCGCGCAGTTCTGATTCCATCTTTTTCACCGCCCCGGCTGTGCCCAACAACTCCGGCTCGTGCGAATAGAGGATCGACACGCCGAATTTGCTGCCATCGCCGAAGTAACCAGTGATTTTGTCCGGCAGATAGTGCAGGTTGACAATGAGCTCGCGGATGCCCTGCCGCTTGAACAGCTCCAGGTGATGCTCCAGCAACGGTTTGCCCCCAATCGGCACCATCACCTTCGGCGCGTCCAATCCCAGTGAGCGCAGCCGCGTGCCCAGCCCCGCGGCAAGTATGAATGCCTTCATGCCCATTCAAAGCGCTGACAAGTCAGCGCACTCCAAGGTCAGCAGACTTGCCCCCCGGCGGGACCGGCGAGCGTGAGCCATGAATCTTTTCATGCACGCTCGCGCCGCGGCGCAGCCGGCGCATCGGCAGCTCCGACGCCCTTTTCCCTCAGGTACCGCGAAAAAACCGCCCAGGCTTTTTGCATCGCTTTGGCCCGATGACTGATGCGGTTCTTCACTTCGGGCGAAAGTTCGGCGAATGTTTTCGTTTGGCTATCCGCCAGAAACAATGGATCGTACCCGAACCCGCTGCCGCCCCGTTCGGCTTCGAGAATCGTCCCGTTGCAAATCCCCTCCACGCACTCGTACAGCCCGTTCTCATCGGCGATCGCCACCACACAGCGGAACCGGGCCGTCCGCTTCTCGTAGACCACGCCTTCCAACAACCTCAGCAGTTTCTTGTTGTTCTCATGATACGTCGCCTCATCGCCGGCAAAGCGCGCGGACCGCACCCCTGGCTCGCCTTTGAGGGCATCCACCTCCAGCCCCGTGTCGTCGGCCAGGGTCAGTTTCCTGGCCATGCGCGCCGTCTGAACCGCCTTCTTGATGGCGTTGTCGCGGACCGTCGCGCCGTCCTCGACCACGGCGGGCAGACCGGGCATGTCCGTCAACGAGATCACCTCCAGCGGCAAATCCTGAAGCATTGCCGCCAGTTCCCTGAGTTTGTCCCGATTGCGCGTTGCGAGAAGTAATTGCATGGCCGCGCATTATACTGACCACCGCAGAAAAATGAAGGACAGAGTGTGACAGCCGACGGCGGGAAATCCCGCAGAATTGCGGGACTGTTCGAGGAATCTCTGTCGTTTCCCCAGTCGTAGGAGCGAATTGCAATCGCGACTGGACGGTAGGGACGCGGTGCTCCGCGTCCACCCTTTGGCCGCGCGGCAGCGTGGCCCTACCATAGCAATCCGAACTCCGACAATCGTTGCAAGTCCTTCTCAATCGATCATGCTGCATCGACAAGCTCGGCGGTCTACAGCTATAGTCCCTCGACATTCTATGCCAAACCAGCTCTCGATCCTCTACCTCGTCTCATTGTTGATGGACATGAGCGTGGCGGGAGTAATTTTTGCGATCAGCCGCCGGGCAGCCGAGTTGGGCGCGAGCGCATCGGAACTTGGCTGGCTGGGGGCGGCATGGATCGGCCTGTATTCTCTGTTGGTATTGGTCACAGGCCGGGTGTCCGACCGGATTGGGCGCCGCCTCCTGGCTTTCAGTGGTTGTATCATCGCGGCGTTCATGGCGCTGGCCTGCTCACTCACCACGCGGATTGGGTTGCTGCTCGTCTACAGCGCGATCTTCGGTGGCGGCGTGGCGTGTTTTTGGCCGCCGATCATTGCCTGGCTCGGAGAAGGACTCGCCGGCCATGCGCTGGCCGTGCGCCTGACCACCTTCGGCGTGGCGTGGAATATCGGTTTGATAGTCGGTTACAGCCTCTGTGGGGTCCTCTTCAAGCACGGGCCCGCTCTGGCGTTCCATGCGTCAACCGGCTCGATTTTGCTGGTCGCTCTTCTTTTGCTGTTGCCCGCTCGACAGGCGTCGGGTGCCGCGACGGTCAGCTCTCAACCGGACACGGCCAGGGAAGTGCCTTCGGGACGCGGCTTCCGCAAGACGGCCTGGCTGGCAAATTTTGCGACCAACTTTGCGTTGGCCGGGACGGCGGCGCTGTTCCCGCAACTGGCAACGCATCTGGGGATCGGCGCGGACATCCACGGCGGGCTGCTGGCGGCAGGGCGCGCGGCCGCGCTGGTCACGTTCGCCGCGCTGCAATTTCTGTTGTTCTGGCGAACCCGCCTCTGGCCGTTGTGCGTCGCACAGCTATGTTGCGCGGCGAGCATCATCTGGATCGGCTTCGCCCATGCCACTTGGATGTTTGCCGCGGCCTGGATCATCGGCGGCGCTGTATCCGGGTACACGTACCAGGCGAGCATTTATTTCACGCTGGAAGAAATGATTGAAAAGGGCAAAGGCAGCGGATGGCATGAGGCCATCCTCGGCAGCGGCATGTTTTTCGGTCCGCTGCTGGCCGGCTGGGCCGGCAGCCGTTATGGTTTGCGGGTGCCGTATTTTTTCTGCGCGGTCACGCAAACCTTGCTTGTCGCGCTGCAAATCATGGTGGTCTGGACCCAGCGGCGCATCACCGCCATGGCTTGGTCGTCGGCACCGGCATTTCATTCGCCGCGCTCTCAGTAATTGCAACGAGCACAAAACGACAGGAAACGGACGAGTCGGCCCCAACCTAACAGTCGGGGTAAACTTTCGTCCCTACCAACCCCAAGAGACGAGGCGCGGTTCACCACGAAGGGGAAACGGCCGGGGGTCATAGACCCCGGCAGGCGTGTCGGGGTAAACCGCCGCTACAGGCCGCGCGGAAGCGCGGCCCTCCGAACCGGAGAGGATCCAACCCACAAGAAAAGACAGTTGCTACCAACGACGGAGGACAGATGAGTCGGCGGTTCGGCCCAACGGGGCGAACACGGTTATTGCACCACTCCGGCGCGGCCGAAATGGACGTCCTTCTTCTTGATCGCCTCGATGGCCGCTGGATTCGGCGATTGGCCGGTCGACATGGTCACCCGGCGACAGGCCCAACGGCAGGCGTTGCCGATCACGCGGATGACGTTGGCATCGTGATAGGTCGGATAGGCCTCGTGGCCGGGCCGGAAATAGAATACGCGGCCATTCCCGCGTTCCCAACAACAGCCGCTGCGGAACACTTCCCCGCCTTCGAACCAGGAGATGAAGATCAGCTTATCCGGCTCGGGTATATCAAACCGTTCGCCGTACATTTCTTCATAGGGCAATTCGAAATACTCGCCCAGGCCTGCGGTGATCGGATGACCCGGCGCCACGTTCCAAATGCGCTCCTTCTCGTCGGCCTCGCGCCATTTGAGGGAACAATTCGTGCCCATCAACGCCCGGAAGATTTTCGAGTAATGTGCCGAATGCAGCACAATCAATCCCATCCCCGACAACACCTGCTGCTGGACGCGCTTGACAACCTCGTCTTTCACGTCGCCGTGCGCCACGTGTCCCCACCAAATGAGTACGTCAGTCCCGTTCAGCACTTTGTCCGTCAGCCCGTGCTCCGGCTCCTGGAGGGCGGCGGTGCGGCAGGAGAAGTCTTTTGAACTCGACAGACCCCTGGCAATGGCTGTGTGGATGCCATCGGGATAAAGCTTTTTAACCGCCTCGTTCTCCTGTTCGTGGCGGAATTCATTCCAAATCGTGACGTCAATTTTCATGCTCATCGGTGCAGCGCTCATAACAAAAATGGGGATAAGACGCGAGGGTTTTTGCCGGACCCGGTAAGCGGCGGGCGCATCTCGCTACTGCCGCCGTGCACCGTGGGGGTGGGACCGCGGGGCGCGTTTTCGGCGGCCACAGACCTCAGCCCCGACCTCGTGCCCGAAACGCACCCGAATCGCGCCCGAAAAGGATTCGGGGCAGGGAGTCGGGGTAAAAATCGGGGCCGGTGACCTACAAGTCACGCAAGCACGGAGGTTGGTTCCGCCGATAATTCCCGCTACTCGTGCCGCTTCACCAGCAGCGAGGCGTTGTGGCCGCCGAAGCCGAGGGAGTTGTTCATGCAGGCGCGGACGGTCGTCTGGCGGGCCTTATTGGGCACATAGTCAAGGTCACAATCGGGATCGGGATTCTCGTAATTGATGGTCGGGGGAATGATCTGGTCGCGAATCGCCAGGGCGCACACGGCGGTCTCCACCGCGCCGGCGGCGCCAAGGAGGTGGCCGGTCATGGACTTGGTGGAGCTGACGGCGAGTTTCTTCGCCTGAGCGCCGAACACGGACTTGATCGCCTGGGTTTCGCACTTGTCGCCGACGGGCGTTGACGTGCCGTGCGCGTTGATGTAGTCAATCTCATCGGGGTTGAGATGGCCGTGCTGCAAGGCCATCGCCATCGAGCGGGCGGCGCCTTCGCCTTCGGGAGCGGGCGCGCTCATATGGTAGGCATCGCCCGTGATCCCGTAACCGGCAATTTCCGCATAAATCTTCGCATGACGATGGCGCGCATGCTCCAGCGCTTCCAGAATGCAGACGCCCGCTCCCTCGCCCATGACGAACCCGTCGCGTTGAGCATCGAATGGACGGCTGGCGCGCTCCGGCTCGCTATTGCGCGTGCTCATGGCTTTCATCGCGCAGAACCCCGCGAAGCCCATCTGGGTGATCGCGGCTTCGCTGCCGCCGGCAATCATAATGTCCGCATCGTTGTGAATGATGGCCCGCGCGGCCTCTCCCAGCGCGTGCGTGGACGTCGCGCACGCGGACACGACGGCCAGGTTCGGGCCTTTGACGCCCAGCAGCATCGAGATGTAGCCACTGGCCATGTTGATGATCAGCATCGGGATCATGAACGGCGAAACCCGGCTTGGGCCCTTCTTCAGGAGGACTCCCACCTGGTTCTCGATGGTCTCCATGCCGCCGATGCCGGAACCGACCAGCACACCGATGCGGTTGACATCCTCTTTCGACAGGTCGATGTCGGAGTCGGCGACCGCCTTCTTGGCGGCGGCGACGGCGTATTGCGTGAAGCGGTCCGTCCGCCGCGTCTCCTTGATCGGCATGTACTCTTCGGGTTTGAAGTCCTTCACTTCGCCGCCGATTTGGCAGTCGAAGGCCGCGGCGTCAAATCGGGTGATGGGTGCAATCCCGCTCTTGCCGGCCAACAAGTTCCGCCAAAAGACTTCCAAATCACAGCCCAGAGGCGTGAGAACTCCGATGCCGGTAATGACGACCCGTCGTTCGCTCATGGTTGGTCAGAGTTGCGAAAAATTCGGGCATAAAGCGGGAAATTGCAACTCACTTTATGCCCGACAATTCCTCGGCCCCGCTGCGCCCGTCCCCAACATCCGATGTCGGGGCTGGGCTGGGGCTCGGTTGTTTGTACTACTTCTCGCCGCGATCCTCGATGTATTTGACCACATCGCCGACTGTCTGGAGCTTCTCCGCGTCTTCATCGGGAATCTCCGCGCCAAACTCCTCTTCAAACGCCATCACTAATTCCACCGTGTCGAGAGAGTCCGCTCCCAAATCCTCGATGAACTTCGCCTCGGGCGTTACTTGATCGGGATTCACGCCGAGCTGCTCGACAATGATCTCCTTTACACGGTCTGCTACGGATTTATCCGCCATTTTCTCCTCCTGTTTCAAAACGTTCGTTTGTTTATGCAAAACCTGTTCGCTTGTCAAAGGTTTGTTTCCGCTCGAATCCGCCGCTACATCACCAGTCCGCCGTCCACGGCTATCACCTGGCCCGTCACGTAACCGGACAAGTCGCTGGCCAGGAACAATACCACGTTGGCCACGTCCTCCGGCAGACCCAGGCGCTTCAACGCAATGAAGTCGGTCTGCATTTTTTTGGCTTCCGGGCTAAGCTTGTCAGTCATCGCCGTCTGGATGAATCCCGGCGCCACCGCGTTGGAGCGAATCCCGCGCGAGGCCAGCTCCTTGGCCACGGTCTTGGTAAACCCGATCAAGCCGGCCTTCGAGGCCGAATAGTTCGCCTGCCCGGCGTTGCCCATGATCCCGACGATCGACGCGATGTTGACAATCACGCCGCTGCGTTGTTTCAACATCGTTCGGGTTACGGCCCGCGTAAACAGGAACGCGCCCTTCAGATTCACCCCCAGCACCGCGTCCCAATCCTCGTCGCTCATCCGCAACAGCAGCCCATCGCGCGTGATACCGGCGTTGTTGACGAGAATATCCACCCGACCGAAGTCGGCCACGATCTTGTCGCAGACTGCCGTGACCTGTTTGCTGTCGGTCACGTTCACCGCGTACGCGCCGGCCTTGGTGCCACTCCCGGTCAGACTGTTGGCCACCTGTTGCGCGCTATCCAGCATCACGTCGCAAAGAGCCAGCACGGCGCCTTCGCCCGCCAGTCGCCGGGCAATGGCTTCGCCGATCCCGCGCCCAGCTCCGGTGACCACTGCCACCCTGTTCTCCAGGAGTTTTTGCATCTGGCTTTCCTAGCCAGCCACGCGACTCCTTGTCAACACACAAATCTCCGAAGCCTCCTTGAGCCGTTTGCCCTTCACCAATTGCTGCCTTCTTACCGTTACATCGATGACGCCGAGATCGAGGTCGGCCAGCCTGGCGAATGCGGCCCGGCTCAGGTCGATGATTCGGCCTTTCCTGAGCAAGGATTTGGCCGGCCCGTGATCGGTGATTTCCACAATCACAGTTCTGTCTTCGTGCGTGGTCAAACCTAAGCCCAAATTGCCAAAAGGCAAATCGCTCGCCGCCATCGGGTTGTCGGGAGCTAGCTGGTGATGGTTTTCACCGTCGCGTTCAGTGTCGCGGCGTCACTGACCGAGAGCATTTCAACACCTTTATTGATGCGTTTCATGAGGCCGCTGAGCACGTTGCCGGGGCCGAGTTCGATGAACCGCGTGAATCCCTGGGAGACGAGCCACTGCATCGATTCGCTCCAGCGGACCGGCGATGTCACCTGGCGAACCAGCAGTTCCTTGATCTCGGCAACACCGCCCGCCGGCCGCGCGGTGACGTTGGAAACCACCGGCACCGTCGGCAATTGCATCGAAAGCCCGGCCAGAGCCTGGGCCACCTTGACCCTGCCGCTGTCCATCAACCGGGAATGATATGCGCCGGCAACGACCAGCGGGATGGCGCGCTTCGCGCCGCGGGACCTGGCGAGTTCGATGGCTTTTGTAATCTTGTCCTTGTCGCCGGAGATTACGATCTGGCCGGGGCAATTGATGTTGGCGATGTCCACGTCGGCTTCGCGGCAGACCTCGGCCACGATTGCCTCGTCCAGGCTCAGAATCGATGCCATCCCGCCGTTGGTTGACTCGCACGCTTCCTGCATGAACTGACCACGCAGCTGGACCATGCGCAAGCCGTCCTCGAAGCTTACCGCTCCTGCCGCTGTCAGCGCGGTGAATTCGCCAAGTGACAGGCCGGCCGCGGCATCGAACTCAAGGTGTGGAACCAGAAATCTCAAGGCTTCGAGGCCAGCCATACTGGTCAGAAAAATCCCCGGTTGCGCGTTGTCGGTCCTGGTGAGGATATCTTCGGGACCTTCAAAACAGATCTTCTGGATATCGCGGCCCAACACCTCGTTGGCATGGGAGAAAATTCGCCGGCTGACCTCGTACTGGCCGCAGAGTTCGCGGCCCATACCGACGGTTTGGCTGCCCTGCCCCGCAAAAAGGAGAGCGGTCTTCACCATAATGAACGGTATTTACGCCTGCTTGACGGTTTCGGCTCGAGCCTCGGCCGCCAACGGGGTGGTCAGGTAGCGTTCGCCGGTGGACGCCGCCACGGTGACGATGAGCTTGCCCTTGTTTTCCGGACGCTGCGCATATTGGATTGCCGCCCACACGTTGGCGCCGGAGGAAATCCCACAGAGGATGCCCTCTTCTTTTGCGAGGCGCCGGCCCATGGCAAACGCGTCGTCGTTGGAAACGGTCATCACTTCGTCGATGATCGAAGTGTTCAGATTCTTGGGAATGAAGCCCGCGCCGATGCCCTGGATCTTATGCGGGCCAGGTTTGCCGCCGCTGATCACGGCAGAATCCACCGGCTCGACTGCCACCACCTTGAATTCACGCTTCTTTGCCTTGATTACTTCCCCTACCCCCGTGATTGTGCCTCCAGTGCCCACACCCGCCACGATGGCATCGGCGCGTCCATTGGTGTCATCCCAAATCTCGATGGCGGTTGTGCGACGATGGATTTCCGGGTTGGCGGGATTATTGAATTGTTGCGGCACGAACGAGTCCTTGATCTCCTTGGCCAACTGCTCCGCTTTGCGAATTGCTCCCGGCATTCCCTCGGCGCCGGGCGTCAGAATCAGGTCGGCTCCGAGCATGCGGAGAAGGACGCGTCGCTCGACGCTCATGGTGTCTGGCATTGTCAGTATCAGCCGATAACCCTTTGCGGCGCAGACGAATGCCAAGGCGATTCCTGTGTTGCCCGAAGTTGGTTCGATGACTGTGGAATCCCGGCCAATTCGCCCTTCCCGCTCGGCTGCTTCAATCATCGCGACCCCAATTCGGTCCTTGACGGAACTCAGCGGATTAAAGAACTCACATTTGACTGCGATTTGGGCGTCGAGTCCTGCAGTGATTCGGTTGAGCCGCACCAACGGCGTCCGTCCAATCGTCTTGGTAATGTCCGCGAAAATCTGTCCCATAATGACCTCCGGGAAGAACTTAGCTGTTCAGACTGGTCAGCCTTCCATCTCTGAGCCAAGCTTGTAGGAGAACGTGATGGCAAACGCAAGCTTGAAAGCTCAGTGCAAATGATCGACACCACAGCCTTGCCGGAGAGATTCCCAGCCGGTCTGGCTGGACGCGCAGAGCTGGCGCTGTGCCGCAAAGGGTCGCGTCCGTTCGTGAAATGCGGCCACCCCGATGTAGGAATCGGGGCAGGCTGCAGAGCCCTGGTTGCCTTCGGCGCCGCCATAGGCGGGTAAACGTGGCCCTCCAGTGAGGACACGACCCGTGCCGGTTTCGGTGCCGGATTAAATGCATAGATCTTCTTGGGGACGCCATCGCCATTGCTCACAGAAGCGAATCGGTGGACATGACGCCGATTTTTCACCGACGATGCTGTTAGGTACAAGAATGTACACGTCATGTCAGCGCGACGCTTGAACAATGCACACCGACGCTGGAGCTGGGTTTACGCCATCGGCCAGCGGCATTGTTTGACGCCGAGGGCTTGTGCATTTTTGTCGCTAGTGTTGTGACATCGCTCATTGGACAGGCGATCGCCCTCACAAACCTCCTCAACGACAGAGATCCTACCCTTCGACCCCGATCTCGGAATCGGGGCAGGCTGGCTCAGGGCAGGCTATCAGTCCCGTCATTCGACGGGATCCCGCCAGCGGCGGGACTCAGGATGACAACCAGAAGCGCGTCCTGCCGGACGGCGGCGCGCCCGGCGGTCGGCCCCTACCAACGACTCCTCAAATTACGGTTGACGAATCGCTAGCTGCAAATCGGCGAGGAGCCTTTGGCGAGATTCGCACATGCAGCGACGATAAAAGGCCAAAATGAAGTTCAGGAGTTGCACGCCAAGGAGGTGGGGGTGGGGAACCCCTCTGAAGAACGTGCAAACTCCTGAACCTTCAAGTTAAAATCTCCGTGACAGAATATAGCCGGTGCGTTTAGATTGCAACTAGTTTTTTGCACCACAATGACGAATGCCCAATCCGACCAGCCCGGAGGCAGTTCAACGCACGGTGACCAAGGTCTACCTGTCTTGGATAGGGTCAATTCGGCTCTACTGAATTACTCGGATAAGGATTGGAACTACAGCCGCATCTCATTGATTGACAAGCTATTGGAAAGTATTGATGGACCGTACGTGCTAAAGCTGGATGTGCTCGACTTAAAAATGACGAAGGGCCGGGACGAACTGCGTTCATTAGTCGATGAAGTTAAATGGGGCGATCGTCATTCTTCGCAACTTGGTATCCTGGAAGTAGTTAGCTTGCGAATTAACAAGGCGCTGCTGGAAGTAACCAGTGATGATTACTGGAATCAGAATCGTCCAGTCCTCCGCATCGTAAAGAAGGAAGAAGTTGAAAGCGAAGATATTACGCATGCCGTTTGGTATCAGATCGCTGAGGTGGCAGGCGAGGATTTTGACGAGCGATAGCTCATTGCAAGGGATGGATTCAGCAGCGGCCAACCGAGCTTGGACGCCCTAAAGCGGGCGAGGCGCCCGCCCCACTAAGGGTTCGGGGCAGGCAGCCCGCCCCACCAGGTTCGACACTCTATCCCCCCGCTACGGGCAGAATCACTTCAAGCCTGTCGCCATTCACCAGGATCACTGTGTGAACCTGATCACGCGTTAGAACGCTTCCATTTCGCTCAACTACAACCTGCTTCGGCCTCCAGCCATGGGTGGCGAGGAAATCTCCGACCGAACAAGACGAATCCAGTCGTTCCTGCTTGCCGTTGGCAACGATCGTAATGGGATCAGGCTTCATTAAGTGCACCCTCCCAGTCCTTCCAAACCGGCTCATACTTCAACTGCTGGAGCCGTGCTGCCACTTCTGCCGGTGAACGCTCATCGGCGATTTCGAATTGCACCGTCGCGTGTTCGCCCTCCGATTGGATCATTGGCAGTTCCGGCCGGACCATTCGCCCGCCTTTGGTCAGGTGCAGTTCTTCTCTCCCCTGCCCCGTGTATCCGCCGGGTTCGGTGTGGCTACCCGCGCTCATCAAGGTGATTCCGAGCGGAACCAGGTGGTCGCGCAAGATTGCCGACTCACGCGTGCTCAGCACCAAGCCGACTTCGGGAAACGCAATCCGCAGGGCGCAGACAAACTGGACCAGTTCGCGGTCGCTCATATTCATCAAAGGTTCAAAGTGACCCGCCGCCGGTCGCAGCCGTGGCGCGCTGATCGTCAGTTGCGCCATCCAACATTTCTTCAATAAATAGGCGGCATGCGCCGCCAGCGCGATCGCTTCGGCGCGCCACGGCGCCAGGCCAAGCAGCGCCCCGATCCCCAGCCGTTTGAATCCCGCCGCGTACCCGCGCTCGGGCGCTTCCAGCCGCCAGTCGAAATCTTTCTTCGGACCGCTGACGTGCATCGCGTCGTACACCTCGCGGTCGTAGGTCTCCTGATACACCACCAGGCCTTCCCCGCCCGCCTCAACAATTGGAACGTATTGCCCGGTCTCCAGCGGACCGACCTCCAGCGAAATGCTCGGCCATTCGGGATGCAGCCGCGACACGCAGTCCCGCAGGTAATGCTCCGAAACAAAATGCGGATGTTCTCCGGCCACCAGCAGAATGTGACGAAATCCCTGCTCCCGCAAATACCGCGCTTCCGCCGCCACCTGGTCGGCCGTCAACGTTACCCGCAGAATCGGATTGTCGCGTGAAAAGCCGCAGTACTTGCAGACATTGATGCACTCGTTGCTGACGTACAGTGGCGCAAAGAATCGCATGACCCGGCCGAAATGTTTGACCGTCAACTCATGCGACCGCTGGGCCATGGCTTCGAAATATGGTGGTTGCGCCGCAACCGGCGAAACCAGCGCCGCGAAGTCGGCCAGCGACAGCCGCTTCCCATTCGCTTCGCTCCGCGCCAACGCCGACTCCACATCGGCCAAGGTCGCGTTCTGCGTGAACCGGTTCAATTCACCGAGTGCACGCTGATCGAAACTGGATGCAAAACTCGCCACGCCGGGAGTTTAGAAGATCGCCAAGGAAACGTCAAACCTCCACGACCCAGGGCGGCTTATGGGTGTTTGGCCGCAGGAGCGCGCTCTCGGTCCGACCCTACTCCAAAAATCCCGTCAGCGGACTGGTGGCGTCGGCTTCTTTGCGTTTCAGGGCCAGACCGATTTCGTACGCGGCGCGGCCGGCGATGATGGCATACTTGAACGCTTCCGCCATTCGTTCGGGATCGGCGGCAATCGCAATCGCCGTGTTCACCAGCACGGCGTCGGCGCCCATCTCCATTGCCTCGGCGGCATGCGATGGAGCGCCGAGACCGGCATCGACCACGACCGGCACGGTGGCCTGTTCGATGATGATTTCGATGCCCGCCCGCGTTTCGATGCCGCGTGCGCTGCCGATCGGTGACCCCAGCGGCATGACGGTGGCGCAGCCGGCATCTGCCAACCGCTTGGCAAGGACGGGATCGGCGTTGATGTACGGCAGGACGGTGAAGCCTTCCTTTACCAGCATCTCCGCCGCCTTCAGCGTCTCCACCGCATCCGGCAGCAGATAACGCGGATCGGGATGGATTTCGAGTTTCAACCAGGTCGAACCGGTCGCTTCCCGGCCCAGGCGCGCGAGCCGGCAGGCTTCCTCGGCGTTACGCGCGCCGCTGGTGTTGGGCAACAGGACGTATTTCTTCGCATCGAGAAACGTCAGGATGTTGGCAAACTTGTCGCCCATGCCGGACAAATCCGCGCGCCGCAATGCCACGGTCACCATTTCCGCGCCGCTCGCTTCGAGGGCCGATGCCATCATCTGCCCCGACGCGAACTTGCCCGTGCCCATGATCAGGCGCGACCGGAACTCGCGGTTGGCAATCCGCAACTGTTGCGGTTCATCGCGAGCATTCACCACGAGCGGCTTGTCGGTCATTGCACGCGATACAGGTCCTGATTCAGCGGATAACTGCTGGGCCGGCGTTCGACCACCCAGGAGCCGTCCCGGAGCAGATAACCGTGATTGCCCACGGCGGATTCCGCGCGGTCAAGCCGCTGGAGTTCCTCGACCTTCTTCTGGTGCAACTCCAGCTTCACCACGGTAATCTGGTCCTTCAACGCCTTCAAATTGTGCAGCTTCGCTTCCAGCACGGCCTTTTCGGTCGTGAGCCTCACGTAGTCTTCGCGCATCGCCTGCAGGTGCGAAACGGTCTGCGCATGGGTGTTCTGCAATTCCGTCAGCTTCTGGTTTATGTCCGCAAGCTGGTTGTTCAGCGATTTCGTTTGCGCTGTCAGACTCGAATTGTCGGATTCGAGCGATTGGACCTTCGTCCGCTCAGCATCAAGCTTCTGCTCCAGGTCCACCTTGAGCGACTCCATCTTGTTCTCGACGTCGGTCTTCTCGGCGGCCAACTTCGAGATGTTCTGCTGCAGCTCGTTGACCTTCACCTGCATCTGGGTCCTGACTTCGGCCACCTCGACCCGCGCCGCCGCCAGTTCATTGGTCGCCGTCGTCAACTGCTGCTGCGTCTGCTGCAGTTTCTGGTCCTGACCACAACCCGCCAGCAGCGCCACAGCGCTGACCAGACCAATCCCCACGGATACAACCTTGCTCCTCATCGCTCAACCCTCCTTTGGTTTGATGAACACTTCATTCGCGCTGCCGCGCCGGTACCCCTGCAGGTCCAGCGTGACGTACGCATAACCAATTTGTTTCAAGGCGCGCATCACAGACTCGCGCGCTTCCGCGTCGAACAACCGCGCGAACTCTTCCGCGCCGACCTCGATGCGGGCCATGTACAGTTTCGCATTTCGTGCTTCGTCCTTCGAACTTCCAACCGTGTGATGACGCACCCGCACTTCATAAAACCCCGCGTCGCGCAGAATGTTCTCCGCCGCCTCGATCATCCGCAACGCCTCGTCCGTCACCGGCTCGCCGTACGGGATCCGCGACGACAGGCAGGCCATCTGCGGCTTGGTGGCCGTCGGCAACCCCAATCCGGCCGACAACTCCCGAATCTCCGCCTTGGTCATCCCCACTTCTTTCAATGGCGCGCGCACCTGGTATTCCCTGGCCGCCACGGCGCCGGGCCGGTAATCGCCCGTATCGCTGGCGTTTTCACCATAGGCGATCGTTTGCCAGCCCTCACGCTGGGCCGTCTCCGCAAGTCTTTCAAACAACTCGCTCTTGCAAAAATAGCATCGGTTCGACGGATTGCTGGTGTAACTCTCGTCGGCCATCTCATCGGTCTTGATCACCCGCACGGGAAACCCGAACTGCTCGCCGATTTCCAGCGCCTCCCGCAATTCGCGTCGCGGAAGGCTCGGCGAATCGGCAATCACGGCCAGCGCGCTGTCGCCCAGCGTGTCGTGCGCCACTTTCGCCAAAAACACGCTGTCCACGCCGCCCGAGTACGCGACCAGCGTGCGTCCACCCGAACGCAGTGCCACCTTGAGTTGATCCAACTTCGAAGCCACGAAGGAAATACTATCCCCGAACCACGGGGGTGTCAAAGCCCGGTCACCAGCGGCATGAGTCTGCCTTCATCGCTTCAACTCCTTCAGTCCATTGAGGACTGCGTTCGCCTGCTTCTCGTCAAACGCCTTTTCCCAACGCGACACCACAATTGTCGCTACGCCGTTGCCGATGAGATTGGTCACCGCCCGAGCCTGGTTGACGAATCGATCGACACCGAGCAGCAGCGCCA
>Ga0187871_10000795_pt1 | contig 29110 bp, 19 predicted proteins | sample June2016WEW_16_1_FD_132988 | JGI IMG/M metagenome (GOLD analysis project Ga0187871, IMG submission 132988) | Peatland microbial communities from SPRUCE experiment site at the Marcell Experimental Forest, Minnesota, USA - June2016WEW_16_10 | ecosystem: Environmental > Terrestrial > Soil >...
CACCAGTTTTTCGGCTTCGGCGTCGTCCATATGGATTGTCCGCGGGTCCGCCAATTTCGCGAGGCGGGCGCGGTTCTCGTCGAGCTTGGCCAACAGGCGTTCGTCCGCCACGGCTACCGCGATCATCTCGCGGCCTTCTTCGGTCTTGCCAATGCTGAAGACCTTGACGCGCGGACTGGCCGATTCCAGCATTCGCATGTAGCGATAGACTTCCTGCGCATACGGCAGGATGCCGGGGGCGCCCGCCACGTCGTTCAGGACCGCCTTGGGCGTCGGTACCTTCTTAGACGCCGGCAGGTAATCGGTGAGCGGCGAATTGAAGAACGGCTCGGTGGTGTACTCGCGGATCTTCCGGGTGTACTCTTCGTCGACGGGCTGGCCAGGATCGCGCGCCGGCCGGGGCTGCGCAAAAAGGGGAATCGCCAGAATCACGGGAACCGCAAGCGAAATCTTCATTCCAAAAGACTATAACAGACATAAGCGGAATGGCCCGTCCGATCCTGTCGAAGCTGGAAGCGGGCGCCGAACGGCGACCCACCTGCAATACCCGCCGCGTTGTATACTCATATCGCCTTGACCACTCGCATACGCGCCGCCCTGGCCGCGGTCACCGTGGGGGCGGCGGGAGCTGCCGCCGTCGTAGCCATTTCCGGCGGCGTCCCGCGCGGCGGCCTGCCTGCGCCCCGCCTCACATTGCAACCCGCGCGGATCCTGGCCGACGGCTACGATAGCGCCGCGCTGGCGATTGAAACGGGCGCGCGCACGGCACCCGTGGTCTCCATGATCGGGAACCCGCACATCGCCACCGCCGGAGAAATCACCGGCGCGCCGGGCAAATGGCGGGTCCGCATCCGCGCCGGAATCCTGGCCGGTCGTGTCGGTTTGCGAGTCTTGGTCCCTGGCGCGCCGCCGGCCGAAGTCCAACTGGAGTCCCTGCCATTCACCCGCGACAGCGCCCAGGATGGCACCCCGGACTTCCTGCGCCTGGACGACGAACGCGACCGCCAGGCCTTTCGCCGCTGGTTCACATGGCTGGCCGAGGCCCAATACTTCCAGCCTCCCGCAGCCCGGCCGGCCGAGATTCAGGATTGCGCGGCGCTGATCCGTTATGCCTATCGCGAAGCGCTGCACGCCCACGATTCGGCCTGGGCCGCCACGGCGCACACGCCGCTAATGCCGGGCTTCGATTCCGTCGCCAAGTATGCATATCCTTTCACGCCGCTGGGCGCGGCCCTCTTCCGCGTGCGCGAAGGATCGTTCGAGCCATCGGATTTCAACGTAGGTGAGGATGGCGCCGCGTTCGCGCAATTCGCAGACGTGCGCACGCTCTATCGCTTGAATACCCATCTGGTCAGCCGCGTGCTCTCGGCCGCCGTGGCGGGCGACCTGCTGTTCTTCCGCCAGGAGTCCGGCGCGGAGCCGTACCACAGTATGATCTACCTGGGCCAGAGCCAGATGCACAACGACGGCCGGCGCTACATCCTGTACCACACCGGCCCGACCGGTTCCGATCCCGGCGAGATACGCCGGCTCACGGTGGAAGAGCTAATGCGTTTTCCGCAGCCCGAATGGCGGCCCAACCCCGCCAACCCCGGCTTTCTGGGTGTGTCCCGATGGAACATTCTGAGGAAAGAAAATGACACGCGCGTTCCGTAGACCTTCACGCCTGCTGTTGCTGGCGGCGGCGGCCGCCATCGGTCTGAGCCAGAGCGAAGACGAGCCGTACTTCTCGCTATCCAGTTCCCAGACCTTCGGCACCGACGGCAAGCCCAGCGTCTCGCTGGGGGCCTTCAACGTGGATTCGCTGGCTTTCCGGGTCTACCGCATCCACGATCCGGTGAAGTTCTTCACGCAACTGGAAGATCCGCATCAGTTCGGCGGGAATGTGCCGCGGCCGCCGCGCGACCGGACGCTGCTGGAGCGCCTCCACTTGTGGAAGCGCGCCTTGCACGCGCAGATTCGCCGTTCCCTGCGCGCGCAGTTCAACGAACCGCCCAGCAGTCATTTCGAGAGCTTTCTACCCAAGGAATCCCGGCCATCCGGCAAGGGAACGCATTACGCGGAAGCGCCCGTATTGAATTCGCAGCAACTGGTGCTTTCCTTTCAGCAACCCGTATTGAGCCAATCCCGATGGGAGCGCGCTACGGTCGCCATCGGCGTCAAGGATAAGGGCGTCTACCTGGTCGAGGCCGTGCACGGCGACCTGCGCGCCAACACCATCCTGATGATTTCCGATATCGCCATGGTCACCAAGACCGGTAATGGCCGCGCGGTGAACCTGGTGGTCGATCGCAATACGGGTCAGCCGGTGGCGGCAGCCAAAGTGGACCTGCTGGCGCGCGACCAAAGCCTGGGAGATGCCACCACCAACACCGACGGCATCGCGGAAATGCGACTACCCGCGGAGCATCCCACCGATCTTCGCCTGATCGCGCACGCCGGCGCGGATTTCGCCGTCAACACACTGGCCGGTTACTCGCTGGGCGCCGGCAACGAACAGTGGACCGGGTATGTCTATACGGATCGCCCGGTCTACCGCCCCGGCCACAACGTGCATTTCAAGGGGATACTCAGACTGGTCACACCTGACGGTTACAAGATCCCGGCCGGACGCGACGTTTCGGTGACCATCAACGATGCCGAGCAGAAGCCGGTCTACCAGAAGACGCTCACGGCCAGCGCCAATGGCACGGTTCACGACGACTTTACGCTCGAAGCCGGCGCGGCATTGGGTTACTACAATATCGAAATCAAATCCGGCGAAGCCTTCATGAACGGCAATTTTGAGGTGCAGGAATACAAAAAGCCGGAATACGAAGTGCGGGTGGTTCCGTCCAAAGCGCGCGTACTCGAGGGAGAAACCGTGCAGGCCACCATCGATGCCCGGTACTATTTTGGCGAACCGGTCAACGGCGCAAAAGTCGTTTATGCCGTCTATCGCAGCCGCTATTGGTTCCCGCTGTGGTACGATCCCGACGAAGAATCGTTCGCACCCCCGCAACCGGGCGACGATGCGGACGACAGCGGCGACCAGGTGGGCGAGACCAAGGGTCAACTGGACGCGGACGGCAAGCTGACCATCACCCTGCCCACCGCGATTTCGGAGCGCAAGCAGGATTTTATCTATCGCGTGGAGGCGCGCGTCACCGACCCAGCCAACCGCGAGATTACCGGACGCGGCTGGGTGATCGCGACGTATGGAAGCTTCGCGGTGAATGCCGAGCCGGAGCGCTATTTCTACTTGCCGGGCGCGGCCGCTGGCATGGCCGTCGAAGCCCGCGATTACGACCACAGGCCCGTGCGCACGCCGGTGCGCGTGGAACTGCTCTCGTGGAAGTATCGCGATAAAGGCCCAGGCCAGGTGAAGGCCGCGGAAAGCGCCGTTACGGGCGCCGACGGAAATGCCCGCGTCACGATGCAGCTTCCGCGGGAGGGCGGGTCCTATCGCCTGCGGGTCACGGCCCACACGCCCGAGGGGCGCGACGTGGAGAGCTATGCCTTCCTTTGGATATCGGGCGGTAGCAGTGAGTTCGAGTCGGGTCCAAACCGAACCGTGCCCATCGTTCTCGACAAGAAGTCCTACAGCGCCGGCGATACGGCCCACTTGCTGATCGTGACCGGCCAGCCCAACACGGCGGTGTACGTGAGCGTGGAAGGCCGCGATTTGCGCCAATACAAGCTGATTCATTCGGCGGGCGCCACGGCGGCCTTCGATATCCCCGTCACCGCCAACGACGAGCCCGGCATCACGGTGGCTGCCGGTTTCATCCGCGGCGGCAATCTCTATGCGAGCGACAAGTGGATCAAAGTGCCGCCCGTGGACCACGAGTTGAACGTGAAAGTATCCACCGATAAGCCGCAATATCTGCCTGGCCAGACCGCTAACTACAGCATCGATGTTACCGACGGGCACGGCAAACCAGCGCCAGGCGCGGAATTCAGCCTGGGTGTCGTGGATGAGGCGATTTACGCCATACGCAAGGATGGCACCGCGGACATCCTGAATTCCTTCTTCGATCGTCAGTGGAATCGGGTATTTACCGCCGACTCATTGAACTATTACTTCAATGGCGAAGCGGGCAAGCGCCGCATGCGCCTGGCCGAGTTGCGTCCGCCTTCGCGGCTGGCGCAACTGAAGCCCGAGCGCCTGGTGCAGCCCAAAGTGCGCAAAGCGTTTCCGGATACGGCATTTTGGGCGGCCGACGTGGTCACCGATCGTTCCGGCCACGCGCAAGCCAAAGTGGAATTTCCGGATTCGCTGACCACCTGGCGCGCCACCGCCCGCGGCGTCACCCCGGACACCAAGGTGGGCAGCGCCACGCTCAAAACCATCGTGCGCAAGAACCTGATCCTGCGCCTGGCCGTGCCGCGATTCTTCGTACAGGGAGACGAAGTGGTGATCTCCGCCATCGTTCACAACTACCTCGCCACGGGCAAGACGGCGCGTGTTTCGCTCGACGCCACCGGTCTCGAGATCCGCGAAGGGGCTACCAAAGAAGTCCAAATCCCGAGCCGCGGCGAGGCCAAAGTGGATTGGCGCGTGCGAGCCGCTCAGGTGCGCACCGCCAGCGTCACCGGCAAGGCCCTGACCGATGAAGAATCGGATGCCCTACAACTCGATCTACCGGTGAATGTGCCGGGAGTCAAGCTGTCGCAGGCCCGCGGCGGCGCGCTGAAGGCCGGAGCTTCCGCGGCCTTCGACCTCACGTTCCCGGACAAGGTACAGCCCGGCTCGCGGTCTATCTCGCTGCGGGTCTCGCCTTCGTTGGCCGGTTCGCTGTTCGGCGCTCTCGAATACCTGACTTCTTTCCCGTATGGTTGTGTCGAGCAGACCATGTCGAGTTTCCTGCCCGACATTATTGTGGAGCAGGCCGTCCGCGATCTGAATTTGAGAGTGGACCTGGACCAGGCTGCGCTGCACGAGAAGATTGAGGCAGGCCTGCAGCGCCTCTATAATTTCCAGCACGAAGACGGCGGCTGGGGATGGTGGGAAACCGACGACAGCCATGCCTTCATGACGGCGTATGTGGTGGCGGGGCTGGTACAGGCGCAGGCAGCCGGCGTGGATGTGAAGGCCGATGCCATCCATAAGGGCGCCTCCTGGCTGAAGGATAAATATATGCAAGATCCGAAGCTGGCCGCCGATCTGCGTGCCTACATGCAATACGCGCGGGCGCTGGAGGGACACGCGGACCTTGCGGCGCTCGGCCAACTCTACGACCAACGCGCCAGCCTGTCGCCATACGGCTTAGCAATTCTGGGCCTGGCGCTCGAACAGGCGAAGGACGGGCGGGCCACCGATATCGCCGCAGCCCTGGAGCGCGCCGCGGAACAAGACCAGGAGCAGGCCTGGTGGACCGCTACCCGCGATCAAATGCTGGACTTCGACGAAGACGCCACCCCGGAAGCCACGGCCTATGCCGTGAAGCTGCTCTCGCACGAACGGCACGATAGCGCCTTGCTGCCGAAGGCGGCTTTGTGGCTGATGAACCATCGCAACGAGGGCTACTGGTGGTCCTCGACCAAGCAGACCGCCATGGTGATCTACGGGCTGGTGGATTATCTGAAGGCCACCAATGAGCTGAATCCGGATCTGAGTGTCACCATGCTGGTGAACGGCAAGGCGGTGCTGACTCGCCAGCTCACGCAGGGCGGCGGCGTGGCCATCCCAGCCTTGACGCTCGATGAGGCGCAGGTACAGCCGGGCGTAAACCACATTCGCGTCGAAACCAGCGGCGCGGGCCGGCTGTATTACTCGGCGCGCGCCGAGTATTTCTCCACCGAAGAGCGCTTCGAAAAGACCGGCGCGGTCTCGCTCAATATCCTGCGCGATTACTTCCGCCTGGCGCCCGGCCGCGACGGCGAGAAGATCGTGTACGATACCGTTCCGCTAACCGGCCCGGCCGCGCCGGGCGACGTGATCGCCGTGAGGCTGACGGTCACCGGATCGGAAGGGCGATACATGATGATTGAGGACCCCATTCCGGCGGGCGCCGAGTTCATCGAGCGCGACAACCAGTATCAACTGCGCAGGCGGCCGCCATGGTGGGAGTATTGGTTCACGCGCCGCGAATTGCACGATGATCGCATGGCCATTTTCGAAACCTACTTTCCGCGCGGCCAAAAGGAGTATTTCTACCTGCTGAAGGTAGTGAATCCCGGACTGTTCCATGTCAGTCCGGCGCGCGTCGGACCCATGTACCAGCGGGATGTGATGGCCACGACGGAAAGCCGCAAACTGGAGGTGAAGTGATGCGCGCCCTCGCCGTAATCCATCTGGCTGGCAACGCGCTGCTGTTGTGGATGGGCTATTACTGGCTGGGCTTGGGCGAATCTAGCGGCGTGGCGCTAGCCTGGAGCGCACTGGTCGGGTTGGCCCTGCTGACGTTCGAATGCTGGCTGCAGGGCGCAGCCTTCGCATATTTCGCGGATGCCCGCCGGTTTCCCTTGCGGCGCCTGCCTCTGCTGGTGGCTGCCGCGATCGTCCTGCTGGCGGTCTACTGGGCGCTGGCGCAAGGCTCCGGGTACCTCGCCACGCCGGCCTTCAAAATCGCCTCATGGCTGACCCTGACGTTTCGCAAGCCGGTAAAGCCGGCCGCGGTTTCGAGAGCTTTCGATATCGTGCTGTGGCTGGCGCGCTGGATGGTATTGCCGGCGCTGGCTCTGCCCATCGTCGCGCGCATCGCCGGGGGCGCGCGTTCCCGCCATTGGTGGTTTTGGGTCGCCACGCCGATCCTGCTGGTATGCGCGTTCTGGGTACCGCTGAAGCTGATGGGCTGGACGCCGCAGACCGGCGGATTCAAGATACAAATGCTCAGCTTCGTCGCGCGGCTCCTGGCTGCTTACCTGCTCTTTGTGGGGGCCTGGCTGGCGCTGGTTTTCCTGACTTCCGGCGGCAGGCCGCGCGTCACCCAGCCCAGTACGGTGGCCTCGCCGTAGCGCGCCACCAGTCCCGCCACGGCGCGCGCCGCTTCGCTGTATGCACGCCGGGCGCGGGCCGGGTCGGTTGTTTCACGGACCTCGGAATCCGCGGGCACGCCCGGCAAGCCATCACCCGGCGCGCCGCCGGACAGGTATTCCACGATCCCTTCCCGGAACCAAACCAGCAAGCCCGGCGCCGCACGCGACTCCACCGCGACATGGAATAACTCGTGCCGCAGGGTTTCCTCGAGCGCGCCATGGCTGCGAAGGACGGATGCCGGCTGAAGTTGGATGCGCGCGCCCTGCGTAGTGGCCGCCACCCAGCCAGGCTCGGCGGTCGCGTTCCGAAAGCTGTCGAGGTCTGGATATAGACGGATTTCGACGTGCGCCGGCATGGGCCAATTTGTCCGCCGGGTGACGGCACGAGACGCGCGCTCCGCGATGGCCAGCACGGCTCCATCCTGCTCCGGCTGCGTGGTCCACAGCGTGACGCTATCGCCGCCCAGCCGCTGCCAGGGCAGTCCGCGCGCGGTCACCCCCACCGCAGTGCCCGGATAGTAATACGCCAGAATGTCGCGATAGGAGCGCCCTTCCGCGGCCATCTGCTTGGCTCCGCGCTGGCAGAGACCCACACCGTGGCCCGCGCCGCGGCCCTGGAACAGAATGGGTCCACCGCCCGGCTGAATGTCGTAGAGATCGCTGCGCACGGTGTTCCAACCCAACGCGCGGCCGATGGCGAAGCGGAACGAGCCTGCGCTGAGCGGTACGGATTCGGCGGCTCCGCGCAGCGAAAGAGTCAGCGCCCGCCCGGAGGTGGTGCGGCTCACGATGGCAATGCCTTCGAGCGCGCGGGGCACGCGAAGACCGGAGGCGAATAACACCTTTTCGATCCTGGCGGGATCGCCGGCCCATTGCCAGGTCTCGGTTCCGGCGCGCGCGCAGTAAGCATCCGGATGGCTTTTCAAATATGGCTCGGTGCCGGCCTCCGTGCGGCCGCCGCAGTCGCGCGTATACGGCGTGAATGCAGGTTTGCCCTCAAACCACACGATCTCGCCCGCGGTTTCGGCCGCGATAGCCGACAGGCGGGGCGTGATACCGTCCATATCCAGGCGCTGGCAATGCGTTGTGGAGCAGAAGTCGTAGCCGTCGGCCGCGTGGCGGCCGCGCAGATGCACGGCGTAGGTTCGCGCGGCGACCGCCATCGCGCGTAGCGCGGCGTCCGATTTGAAGACGCTGCACTCGCCGGCCAGCACGCCGGCCACATAGCGCTCCCAGGGCAGATCCAGAACCTGTGCGCCGTGCGGGGTGTCTACGCGCACTTTCACGGCCGGCGGCGCGGCGCCGAGCGGCATGGCCAGCGCGCACATGAGCCACAGATAAGGAAGCTGCGGGTCCTGGAGGACCCGCGCAGACCTGGAGGTCCGCCCCACCGGCATCAAAGACGCCCCGTCCTGTAGGCTGCCAGGATTCTGCCGGCAATCGGGGCTGCGTCCGAACCGCCCGCGTGGCCTTGGCGCATCACCGCAATGGCGACCTCTGGGGCGCGGCTCGGCATAAATCCGGCGAACCAGGCGATCGGGACGCCGGAGGCCGCGATCACGCTGCCGGTCTTCCCTGCCACCTGTACGCGTGCCACTTGTGCGCGCTGGGCCGTGCCATATTCGACCGCGCCTTCCATCCCGGCAACGATGGATTGCATGTCAGCGCGGCCCGCCTGTAAAGCCAGCATCCGGTATGCGGAAGCCAACTCCGCGGCGCTGGTCAGAGTTCCCGCTTCGCCGAGTGCCAGCAACTGCGCGGGATCGCGCCGCCCGGCCGCATCCCCAAAGCCCGCACGCGCCAGCTCGCCGGCCAGATCGCCGGGCGCGAAACGTTCGGCCATGTGCGCCACAAAGCAATTGCAGGAGTAGGCGATGGCAGTGTCGACATGCATGGGTGAATCTAAGCGTGGATGCGAGCAATCGAACGACCGTCCGGCGATAGTGAGACGGGCGGGACACGGCCAACCCTCCCCGGACGTCAGCTTTCCACTGCGCAGCAACGCCGCCAGCACAAAAGGCTTGACCGTGGAACCGGGAGGCGCCAGGAACCTGGCGGCGACATCCGGCGCGTGCAGGGCGATCGCGCGCCGTGAGCGGACGTCGAGCAGAACTCCAGCGCCATCGCTCGATTCAAAGAATGGATCGAGGCTGGCGGAGCCCCGCGCGCGGACCGCCGAAACCGCCAATGCGGCCAGCATTTCCCGGCGAAGCATCCCAACACTCAAATCAGCTTATGCGTGAACATAACCCAGACTATCAGCGCGGTGCCCGCGACCAGCAGCGCGGCGACCATCCTTTTCGCCACCGGCCGCATCAGCCAGTCGCGTAGTCCGGCGGCCTGCTCGGACGGCGGCTTCAAGTAGCGGCGCTGCAAGCTGGAAGGCAGGTTTTGGATGGCGCGGGCGATCTCTTCCCTGCCCCGGCGATCGGCGATCAGGATAGTCTGCGCATTGAGCCCGTTGGTGGATTTCAGCAGCTTACGGCGCAAGGGCGCGGGCACGTCCTTCACCGAGCGGTACATCGCATCCATGCCGCCCACCGAGATCAGGATGGTCGAGCTCTTCATCACGCCCGACTTCACGGCCTTGTGGGCTTCGCCGCAATAGGGGCAGGTCAGGCCATCGGCCGCCTCGAACTTCATACCACATCGCCGGCAATTCATTTCATCCCACCATTACTTTCGGGCGTTTGTCGCGCACCAGATGCCGGTCGCCCAAGTTGTCCAGAACCACTTGAATGAAGCCCAGCGCGGCTTTGGAAAGGGCTTTGTCCTTACGGTAAACCAGCCCGAGACGCCGGACCATCGGCTCAGGCGCGAGCGGAACGGCGCGCAGTTTGCCCGCCGCCATTTCCTCGCGGCAGTTCGAAACTGCCAGAAACGAAATGCCCAGACCGGCCATGACGAAGCGCTTCATCATTTCGGTGGAGTCCAGTTCCATGGAGACGTGTAAATCGTCTTCCACCAGCTCAAACCAGGCGTTGAGGCGCGCGCGGGTGGTTCCGGACTTGGGAAGCAGCAACTGGTGTTCCAACAAATCGACCGGATGGACGGCCTTGCAGTCGGCCAGGGGATGGCGCGCCGGCACGATCAACCGGATTTCGTCTTTGTAGATATCCGCCACTTGCAGGCGCTTTTCTTCGACGGGTAATTGCGTGAGTCCGAAGTCGGCGACGTTTTCCATGACGGCGTCTACCACGCGCGAGCCATACGAGCGGTCCACCTGGAGTTGCACGGCGGGGAAGAGGTTCTTATATTCGGAGAATACCTGGGGCAGGACGTAGATGCAAGTCGCCTCGTTGGCGGCGATTACCAATTCTCCGCGCGGGTTGCGTTCCAGTTCGTTAATGGCATCCTGGGCCTGGCGGCGCTGGTCCAGCATCTGCGCGGCGTAATCGGCGAAGATTTTGCCGGCGGTAGTCAGCGAAATTCGGCTACCGAAGCGTTCAAAAAGGGCAGTATTCAGTTCCTGCTCAAGCTGGCGCACCTGGGCGCTGATGGCCGGCTGCGTGCGGTAGCAGGTCTGAGCGGCCTTTGAGAAGCTCTTCAGCCTCACAATCTCGAGGAATGTGTGCAGTTGGTCGAAATCCATGTGCTACGCCACCCCTCGCTCCCACCCTTTGGGGTCCCTTCGCACCCAAACAAAACGTGAATGGGAGGGATAGAAATAATCAATTTCCCTCTCGCCAAGCATTGTTGGTATGTATTGTAACAGAAGACTCCGGGTGGTGCGGTTTAGAGAGAGAACTGTGGGAATGCCTTAAGCCGCAGCCGCACCTCTAACCCGGCGCATGTTGCTTGCTCTCCAGGTGCAATGTAGTTCCCGGGGCGCGCTAACTGCGTGGCGCGCTCACCGGATCATTCCGCCATGGGACCGTCGCCGCGCGACAACTCGGCGAGGATCGTTTCGCGCCGAAGATAGGCCGCCGAAACAGCCGATTCCATAGCCATCCAATAGACCGCAACGCCCAACGCGCCAGCCAAAGCCAGGATGGCATAAAAGACGACCTGGTTATCGAAGGCATAGCGCGCGAGATAGGCGAGAAAGACCGGCAGCAGGGCGATCGGATAGAGCAGAAACAGCAAGCCTTGCGTACGTCCAGCGCCGCCGCCGGCCGAGACCCTGTGGACACTCATGGCACGCGGATAATTCACGGAACTCAAATTGCCCACGCCCAACAGATAGAAGGCGGCGATGGCGGTAACCAGAAACGCCTCGCCGATCTGGCCGGGCGAGATCCCCAGACGCAATAAAGAACAGGCGGCGGCCACGGCCGCAACCTCCAGGAAAATGAAGATAGCGGCGGCGATGTTTTTGCCGGCCAGCGCGCGAGAGATGGACACGGGCGCAAAGAAATAGAGCTGCGCGGCGGAACGGTCGAATCCGAAGGCGTTGCCGTAGGTGACCTGGGCCAACAAAAACAAGGCGTAAAGGCTGACGACCACCAGGAAATTACCGGACATGGCGGAATGCTCGACTCGGCCGCGCAGCATCATCGGCAGCCAGACGACCAAGCCGAAGGAAAAGCCCATCACGAAGACTAATCGGAAGCGCGGGGTGCGGGCCAGCGAGCGGAGTTCCTTTTCGACGATGGCGCCAAGCGGATCGGGAAAAAACAGGGACGGAAGGCGGTAGAGGCGTTCGGCCCAAGGGCGGTCGTTGGCGGCGGCTACGGTGGCTTGCGCTTCCTGGAAGTCGTAGCGCAAGTTGCGCGTAAACTGCCAACGTCCGAACAAATAGGCGGCCAGCGTCCAGGCGGCGAGCGCCGCGGCCGGGGCGATGAGCGGCGGACCGGCCGCCGGACCCAGCATCCAATGGGACGCGGCGCCCCAGGGCCAGAACGGATTCGCGGAAGCCGGGAAGACGTGCGCGAGCCGGCGATTGGCAACACCGGTGACCATTAGCAGGCGCGGGAGAACGCCCGCAAGCATGAGCAGGAGTGCGATGACTTCGCGGATGCCTTTGCGGGTGAGCAGACGCTCAATCAGGTTGCGGAGTCCGGCGGCCAGCATCAGGTTGAACGCGGCGAACAGCAGCATGGCGAGAGACACGCGCGGCAGCGAAGCCAATCCGCCGAATGCGGGATTGCGAACGAGGCCGATGGCCGTTCCCGCCATGAGCAGGAGCAACTCCGCACAGGTGGCAATGCGCAGCAGGATCTCGACGAAAAACAAAGAGCGCCGCGGCACGGGGTAGACCAACAGCTTGCGTAAATCGAGCGAGGCCCCCATATTGGCTGACGCCAGGGGCGCCAATTGCCAGTAGGCGAATACCGCCAAAAAGGCGACCGGAAGGAAACTCACGATGTGGGAGCGCAGCGCCGGCGCGGCGGCGAGCTCCCCGGCAACCACGGCCAGAACGGTCCAGAAGCCGTACCAAAGCACGGCGACAATGACGGTAAACACGCCACTGCGCCGGCTGGACGCCAGGCGGAAGAGGCGCATGCTAAGCCATTGCGCGCGGAGGATGGCCGGGATCACTTCAGCCACTCCAACTCATGGAATTCGTGGCCGGCCCCGACCAGACGGACGAAGACATCTTCGAGCGATTCGGTGCCGCCGCGCAGTTCGTCAAGGGAGCCTTCGCGCACGATTTTGCCTTTGTCGATAATGGCAACGCGGTCGCACAAGCGCTCCACGACTTCCAGCACGTGGGAGGTGAGGAAGATAGTGGCGCCGCGGCGCACCTGGTCGAGGAGGATATCCTTCATAAGGCGGGCACCCACCGCGTCCACGCCCTCGAAGGGCTCGTCCATCAGGAACAGATCCGGATGATGGATTAGGGAGGCGGCCATGGCAAGGCGCTTGCGCATACCTTTCGAATACTCGGCGATGAGCTTGCGTTTTTCACGCAGTTCGAATAGATCGAGCAGGGACTGGGCGCGCTCGATGGCGACGGGGCGCGGGAGGGCGTACATGCGGCCCACGAACTCGAGGAATTCGGCGCCGGTGAGGCGGTCGAAGAGGAGGGATTCGTCGGGCACGAGGCCGATGCGCTGCTTGATTTCGAGCTCGCGATCGGGCAATGGCATGCCGAGCAGCTCGATGGAGCCGGATGTCGGAGGGACGAGGCCCGTCAACATCCGGATGGTGGTGGATTTGCCCGCACCGTTGGGACCCAGGAATCCGAAGAAACAGCCTCGCGGCACGACCAGGGTTACGCCATCTACGGCCGCTTTGTCGCCGTAGGTCTTGCGCAGGTCATGGATGGCGATAGCGGGGGTGTCGGACATGGGAGGCAGCGATCCGGGTTCAGCGGCCGGCTTCGCGGTTTGTAATGATTTCATTATAAGTTCGTTGGCGGCGATATTCGAAAATCAAGACGGCGAACTAAAGTTCACCGCGGTACGCTCGAAGCGTGCGCCACGGCGCCGATTCACATTTTGTTACGATCGAAGCCAATAAGTCATGTGTTTTCATTGTGGCTGAAATACGACGAACCCAAAACCGAAAAGCATATCACTGCAGGTGCCGGCTTCGGCTCGCATTCTTCTCGCCCCAATTATACGGGACGGAATGCCGGAAACCGGGGGATGTTCCGCGCAAGCGGTTGATGGGAAAGGATGAAAAATCGGGCGCCGGTCAGATCCGGGGATGCTATCCTATATCCAGTGACGAAGAGTGTTTTGGCGAAGATCTCCGTCTTTTTGGCGCTGGCAGCTTCGGTATTCCTGCTAGTGTATCCGTCGGGTAGCGGCTACTGGGGCGGCGAGTTCCACAGGACGACACTGCTTCAATCGGCGGGCCAGGGGATCCTGGTTCTGCTGGCGTTCCCTGTGGTCCTTACCCTGCTTCCGGTTCTGTTTCCCAAGCGGGCCATTTGGATTGGGGCGGCCTTTATCATTTGCGCTTTCGCTATTCTCGGCGGATTTTCGATCGGTTTTTTCTATATCCCCGCGGCGGGGGCAGTGCTGCTGGGTGCGTGCGTAGACTCCCCGGCAACGCCGGGCTAACATGCGACGGCGTGTGCCGGTTTCCCTCATGGCCCTGGCTGCGGCCGCGTCGCTCTACGGGCAGACATGCGGGGCTTCGGCTGCGGTCTTGCGCAGTCTCAGCGCGGTCCAGATGCCGGACGATATGCGGCTGCCAGCCGCGGAACGGACTGCGCGGAAGATCGGGATTCTTCGCAAAGCGCTGGATGCAGCGCCCAACGATGTGTTCCTGCATGAGGAATACCAGCACGTTCGCATGGGCAGGATGGAGGCCGACCGTCCCCAGGTGATGGAAGAGTACGAAAAGCTGCTGGCCCTACATCCGGAGGATGCGGTTTACCTATACCTGGCGGCAAAGGCGGAAGCCGGCCGCAACACCACGCAGTCCATCACGCGACTGGAGCGGGCCATCCAGCGCGCACCGCAGTTCGGGCTGCCCGAACTGCTGCTGGCGCAGATTTACTCCGCTCCATCCCACGCGGATGCTGCCGGAGTGAAGCGGCATCTCGATAGGTTCGAGGCGGTTTGCCCCGAGAGCGTCCGGGCATTTCCCGATTTACGCTGGAACAAAGACATGGCCGTGGTGACTCAGGTTAGCGCACGCATCCGGCGTAATCTCAAGGACCGCACGGATCCCGAAGCCCTGGCGGCTTACGCGGTATTGTGGGGACTGGAAGCGGCGCAAAGCAGATCCGACGAGCAGGCCGGGAATGTGGCGCGGCTGCAGCGCGATATGGCGCGCCTGTTCGCCCCCGGTGTGCCACGCAACGCGGTGTGGCTCGCGACGCTCCGATCCATCGAATTCATTCAAGACGGCGTCGATGAATACGCGAAAGCGGCGGAGCACGAGATCGCCACGCGTTTCCCCAATTCCGCATCCGCCGTAAGAGAAGCGTACCTCGCAGCCCGGGATCCAAACCCTCGCCCCAAGAACGGCACGCCGGAGCAGATGGCAGCCTACTGGCGCAAGGAATGGCAGCCGGCGGTTCCCCTGGCGCGCCGGTTTCCCGGCTCTCTGGCGATCGCGAGCAGCGCAGCCTGGGCCATCGTCCGCGATACGTCCACGACGCCCGCCGAAATCCACGAAGTCGTGGCCCTGTTTCTGGCTGCCGCAAAGGCCGATCCGGATGGTATGCCGACACTGCCTCCGCAGCCCATCGATATCGCGCGAGGGCTGGCCGAGCGCGGGATTCCGGAAGATATCCCGGACCTTGTTTTCGCCGGCGTGGCCGCGGTCGAGCGGGGATTCTCGCCCAACCACGCAAACGATGTTTCCGGTGAATCCGCCAGGGATCTGCGAGAGCAGCACGATCAGATGACTTTTTGGGGCTATAACGCCCTGGTGGAAGCCTATGTCCGGCTGGGGCGGGGGGCCAGCGCCAAGGATCTGCTCATCCAACAGGACAATATCCTGAACCGCCTGCGTCCCGCCGATTCGGCGCCTGCCGGCGAAAAATTCCGCTTTGCCGAGGACGAGGCCATGTTCTGGTATCTGAAAGGCCTGGTCGCGGAGACTGAAGGGCGCAAGACCGACGCGCTGATCGACTATCGAAACGCGATTGCGACCTATCCGCCGCGACGCCCGTCGGCCGACCGCCGCGACGAGGCGCTGCTGGCGGCGCAGCGCATCTGGAAGGAACTCGGCGGCACGATGCAGGGATGGAATGACTGGGCCGCCCACAGTTCGCTAGGCAACTTCGACGCAGGCAGCGGTGCCACGAACGCCTGGACGAAACTGCCGGCCGGCCTGACGTTCACGGATACTCTGGGCCGCCAGTACAAGCCTGGGGACCTGGCGGGCAAGGCCACCCTGGTGACGTTATGGGCCAGTTGGTGCGGCCCCTGCCGGGCGGAGTTGCCATACTTCGAGAAGCTGTACCGGCAGTTCCAAGGGCGCGACGATATCGTGCTGCTGGCGTTCAACGTGGATGACGATGTCGCGGACATGCAGCGGGCACTCGGGGAACTGAAGGTAACGATTCCGGCGGTCTATGCCGCGCCGTTTGTTTACTCGATGCTCGCCGAGATGGCCATTCCGGCCAATTGGCTGGTGACGCCGGGGAGAACGGAGTTGCTGTCCATGCGCACGGCGACGCTTTCGGAATGGCAGGCGCGGATGGCGGAGGTGTTGGAAAAGGCCGCGGGGAGGTAGCGATTGGGCGGGGTCTGGAGACACTGCGGGCCTGCCCCACAACGCTAGCCGAAGAATTTGACGGCCATGCGCTGCCACCAGGGCCAATCGTGGCCCGTACCGTTGCCCCAAACATCCAACCAGTGGGGAATCTGCTTAGCGTTCATGATGCCGTCGAGGCGCAGGTTCTCATTCAGGCAGATATCGGTTTCGCCGGTGGCCAGCACCATTTTCATGCCATTGCGATATTCGGCGAGATATCGGTCGTCGTTCAGGTTGGGCAGGAAATCGGGCGGGCAATTGAAGTAGCAATTGTCGTCGTAGTAGCCGTTGAGGAACTGATGAATATCGAATGCGCCGCCCATGCTGACGCAAGGGCCCACGAGCTCGGGATGGCGCAGCGCGAAGTTCACGCAGTGATAGCCGCCGAAGCTGCAGCCGGTAACCGCCACGCGGGCCTCGGGGTTGCGTGAGCGGATGAACGGCAGAGCCTCGTGAATCACGTAACTCTCGTATTGGAGATGACGCAGGGCGCGCTCGCGCGGAGGAATCTTCTTGTTGTACCAGCTTTCGGAATCCACGCTATCGAGGCAGTAGGCCTGCAGGCGGCCCGCATCGTACTGATAGCCGATGGCGCCGATCATGCCGCGCTCTTCGTAGTCGTAGAAGCGGCCCATGGAAGTGGGGAAAACGATAACGGGCATCCCCGCGTGCCCGAACGCCAGCAGTTCCATGTCGCGCTGCAGATGGGGACTGTACCACTTATGATATTCTCTGTTCACTCGGAACAGTATAGCTTGAACGCGTGTGGCGGCGGGGCTGAAGCGGGCAGGCTGAATGCCGGCACACTATGGGGCGGCTACGGAGAGGATCACGGGGTCGCTGGCCAGTCCGTCGATCGTGATGACGAGGGGATAGTCTCCGGAGGCGAGCTGCGGCACCTGGATGTTCGCCTGGGCCAGACCTACGTAGTAGGGCGTCAGTCCGAGAAATTGGATTGGGGCGGCCGCATCGGCGATGGTGGCGGTGGCGGAGAGAAGGCCATAAGCGAGGGGGTTCAGCGGAGCGCCCACGCCATCGAGGGGCGTATTGGAGAGGCTGCCGATACCGGTCAGATAGACTACGATCACGGAGCCCGCGGACGCGGGATGATCGGGCGTGATCAGGACGCCGGCGGCATCGGTGGCCACGGCGCGGCTCCCATCGAACTCGAAGACTCCGGGCGCGGCCGCGGCGATGGCGATGGGATACTCCAAACTCATCCCCAGCGGCGAGCGCACCAGGAGGGTGGCGCTGCCGGGCTGCGCTTCAAAGGGCACCTGGAAGTTGATCTGGGAGGAATCGGCGTAGAGCATCGGGCTGTTGAAGCCGTCGATCGAAACGCTGACGCCCGCGAGATCCCCGGGCAGCGGCAGGCTGGCCGGCTCTGCCACCTGTGACGCAAAGCCCGCGCCGAAGATGGTGGCGAGGCTGCCGGGCGAAACGGCTCCCGCGAAGCTGGCGGAGTTGGTGACCGCACCAATGGCGGGCGCCGTCTGGCAGCACGAGGTGAGCAGGACCGGCGAATCCGTGGCCGTGAGGCTGGTTCCCTGAACGGGCGTTGCGCCGCCGAAAATATCTCGCACTGCGCGCGCCTGCAGCGCGGCGGGTATGGTGAACGTCGCGTTCCGGTCCGGATTCCATAAGATGACGCCCTGTCCGCCGGCCGCCAGGGTGAGCCAGACCTGCCAGGTGCCGGACGGATCGATTAACGCCTGGGTGAGAGACGCGCCCGACAGCCAATCGAACAGGTAACGATAGGCCTGGCCCGCCGCGGTGAGGGCGTAGGGGCTGGTCTGCTCGGTACCCACGCAGAAGGACGAAGCCGCACCCCAGGTGTACCAGTCAAAACGTCCCGCGCCATAAGCCAGGTCGGTGAGATACTTGCGCACGAGGTAGGCGGCGGCCTGCGCGGGCGGGGTGGTGGTGTCGCCGGATGCGCCCTCGGTATCCCACAGGGGCAACGCGCCGAGGCCGTATTTGTTCATGACCAGGCGAACATTGGCGAGCAGAGGGCCGGTCGATTCGGGAGGGGTGGCGTAGATGTGATAGCCGATGACGTCCACATACTGGCCCGCCCCCGTAGCCAGGAAGGTATCCAGATAGCCTGCCGAATAAGCGGCGGGTGACATCACCGTAATCTGGGGATCGACGGCTTTGAGGGCCAGGTATGCCGCCTGAGTCAGTTGCGCGAGTTGTGCGACGGTGCCCGTAAAATACGTGTCGTCATTAGGCTCGTTCCATATTTCGTAGTAGCGGATGCGGCCCTTATAGCGTTGGGCGACGGCGGCGACATAGTCACTCCAGTCCTGGATGTTGGTGGGCGGGGCGGGTGCACCGGCGCCTACGTAGTTCACGTCGTCCGGATTGGATGACGCCCAAGCGGGAGTCTGGCCGAGGGTGAGTATAATATCCGGTATGCCGTTCGCCTGGGCGGCGGCCACCCAGGCGTCCAGCGGGGCGAAGTTCCAGACGCCGCGGAGCGGTTCGAGGGCGGTCCATGCGGTGCCGGAGTCCCAGAGACGCAGCGTTCCGAAACGGGCGGCCGGCCAGGGTACACCGCCGTAGACTGGCTGGCCGCCGGCGCCGGTGAACGAAGCGTCATCCACCGAAAATATTCCAGGCGCAGTGGCTTGGATCATGAGCAGCACGGAACCCGTATCGTTAATCCGGCCAGTGACAGAAAACTGCTGCCAACTCGCGGTAAGCTGCGCGGCCGTAGTGGCGTAGTAGTTATAGGGGGTATTCTGATTCTGCAGGATCAGATTGACGCTCATTCCCGGTAGCCCGCGCAGCCAGACGGCAAAAGTATAAGCCAAGCCTGGAACCACAGTCAGAGGCTGGACCAACTGTACGGCCCCGCTGACGACAGCCTGCACATCGACCTGTTGGGCCGCGGACCCGCTATGCGGTTCGGTGGTATCTTCCGAGTAAGTCACGGTGACGTCGGCCCATGAGGAATTATCGTTCCAGTCGATGGCCACATTGCCGGAGATCGGGTTATTTGTCCCGGCCGAAACGAAGGGCGGCTCGAATCCCGGGTTGGACAGAACGCCTTCGAGAAAATGGGCGACGTGAATGCCGAAAAACGAAGTCGGGATGGGACCAATATTGGGCGTGGGCGGCGCGGATCCGGGGACATAAGAGACGGCGGCGTCATCGATCCAGACCGTGCCCGGGCTGCCGAGGGCGATCATGAGGGTGGCGCCGGTGCTGACGACGATGTAGCCGTGAATGGCAATCTGCTGCCAGCCGGGGGTGACTGCGGCGTAGATATCCAGGTAGGATTCGTAGGGCGCGGAACCATCCTGGATGCGGAAAATGACTTGCGTTCCGGGATCGCCGCGTACCCAGACGGTGGCGGTGTAGAGCGATCCAGCGACCACGGAAATACTCTGCAGGAACTGGGCCTCGCCGCTGCCGATGGAAGCGACGGCCATCTTCTGGCAGGATGCGCCGGTATGAGGGTTGTTGGTTTCCTGCGTATATTGAACGGTGGAATCGGACCAGGTGGAGTTATCGGACCAGCCGTTGGCGATATTACCGGCGATCAGGCCATTGTTGCCGGAGAAAGGGATATAGGGGCTTTCGAAACCGGGATTGACTAGAGGAACATTGGTGGGGGCGGCGGCGCGCGCGACGACGGGCGCGGTGAGGATGGCGGCTGCCGATAGCTGGAGGAGGAAGCGATAGATACCGGTCATCGAGCTTATTGTCGCGCGGTTTGCAGGTCGAAGGCGCACGACACTTGAATGGGCTTGCAGCGCTAGCGCCTTATCACCCAACAGCCCCAAAATCCATGCGTATCACCGCGCAACCCTCAGCTATAGATGGCCCTGGAATCGCCTGAAGTCTCAGCGTTTTGTGTATTGCCGATAAACGCAACAGATTTTCTGAACTGGCTGTCGAAATGCTGTGCACTGCGGCATCCGTGAAGACCATTCTGAAGGAATCGGAGCATCTGATCCGCCTGGTGCTGGTGGCGGCGATCCTGGTGGTGGTGTTTCTGGTTGTGCGGAATGTCGTGGTACCGGCCGGATTCGGCAAGTACGGGCACTATCGGGCGGAAGCCCTCGACGATGTGCGGGCGCGAGCGGTGTCGTTCGCGGGACGCCAGGCGTGTGAAGCCTGCCACGGCGAGGTGGTCCAAACAAAGAACCAGGGAAAGCACGCGCAGGTCGGCTGCGAAGCCTGCCACGGCCCGCTGGCGGCGCACGCCGGCGACCCGATCGCGAACCAGGCGGTGAAGCCCGATCCGGCCACGCTCTGCGTGCGGTGTCACGAGGCGGATTCCGCCAAGCCGAAAGGCTTTCCGCAAGTGATTTCGAGCGAGCATGCGGGAGGGACATCCTGTGGCGCGTGTCACAACCCACATCGTCCGGCCATCTAAGAACGGAGACTGAGCCATGGAGCTGAATCGGCGGCAACTGCTGGCGGGAGCGGGCAAGTTCATTATCCTGTCGGGCGCGGCGCGTGCGGCGCTGGACGGCGACGCTTCGCGGTACAACGCGGCCGAACACTGGTGGGGCATGACCATAGACGTCGGCAAGTGCATCGGGTGCGGGAATTGCGTGCGCGGCTGCGCGGCGGAAAATGGCGTGCCCAGAGGATACTTCCGCACGTGGGTGGAGCGCTACCAGGTGAACGGAGAAGACATCGAGCATCCCCAGGTGGATTCGCCGGACGGGGGCTTCAACGGATTTCCTCCCCGTCATGAAGCCTGGGCAAAGAGCTTCTTCGTTCCCAAGCTCTGCAACCATTGCGCGGATTCGCCGTGCGTGCAGGCGTGCCCGGTGGGCGCGACATTCGATTCTCCGGACGGGGTGATTCTGGTCGACGAGAAATACTGCGTGGGATGCCGTTACTGCATCCAGGCTTGCCCTTACGGATGCCGGTACCTGCACCCCACCAAGAACACTGCCGACAAATGCACGCTGTGCTACCACCGCATTACCCAGGGACTCACCACAGCCTGCGCGGAAGTCTGTCCCACGGGCGCGCGGAAACTGGCCGATTTGAAAAACCCCGCCGATCCGGTACACGAGTTTTTGCGATCAAACAACGTCCAGATCCTGAAGCCGTATATGGCGACCCGCGCGAAGGTCTACTACAAGGATCTGGATGGAGCGGTGAGGTAAAGGAACGATATGGGACCGGCAGGCGTGCAAGGCTTCATGTATCCGAACGAGGTGGAGCTGCAGTGGAGCGTTCTGATTGTCCTGTATCCGTATATCACGGGCCTGGTGGCGGGCGCGTTCATTCTGGCGTCGCTGTCGCGCATTTTCAATATCGCAGCCGTCAAACCGATCTACCGGCTGTCGCTGCTGACGGCGCTGGCTTTTCTGCTGGTGGCGCCGCTGCCTCTGCAACTGCACCTGGGGCACCCCGAGCGCTCCTTCGAGATGTACCTGACACCGCACAAAACGTCCGCGATGGCCATGTTCGGCTTCGTGTATTTGTGGTACCTGCTGGTGGTGCTGCTGACGGAGATCTGGCTGGACTACCGCGGGGACATCGTGCGGCTGGCGCAGACCCATCGGGGGCCGATGAAGTGGATTTATGCCGCCCTGACTTTGGGCTCGTATCACGTGAGCGCGGCTTCGCGGCGCATCGACGACCGGGTGGGCTGGGCAGTGACGCTGATCGGCATCCCATCCGCCTTCCTGCTGCACGGTTATGTGGGCTTCATTTTCGGCGCCGTCAAGGCCAATCCCTGGTGGTCCACGCCGCTGATGCCGATCGTATTCCGGTTTTCGGCGATGGTTTCGGGCATTGCGGCCGTGCTGGTGGTTTACCAGGCCACCACGCGAATCCGCAAGAAAGAGGCGGACATGCTCTGTCTCGACACGGTGGCCAAGTACCTGTTTTACGTTTTCCTCATCGACTTCTCGCTTGAAATGCTGGACCTGGTGCACCGCATGTACGAATCGAACGAGTCGTTCCGGGCGCTGGATTTCATGGTGCACACGCGGCTGTACTTTTCGCAGATTGTGGTGCAGATTTACCTGGGCACGCTGCTGCCGATCGGCATGCTGGCGGTGACTCAGGTGGTAAAGCTGAGGGCGCCCATACGGCGGGTGCTTTACACCACGGCGGCCGGCCTGACGCTGATCGGCATTCTGGCCATGCGCTGGAACGTGGTGATCGGCGGACAGTTGTTCTCCAAGAGCTTCCTCGGCTACACGACGTATAAGATGGCGTTCGCAACGCGCGAAGGGCTGCTGCCTACCATTGCGCTGATGATCCTGCCGTTCCCGATTCTGTGGGCGCTGCTGAAGCTGCTTCCGCCGTGGGGGGAACAGAAGGCCACGTGACCGAAGCGGACATCGGCGTACTGGTGCGGGACCTGCAGGACCTGCAGCGCCGGGTCCAGACTCTGGAGCAGCGTCTGGGTGCGCGTGAAGGGCCGCCAGCGGGCGCGGAGGAACCGGCCACGGCCGAACCGGAGAAGGCCCTGGCACGCACCGCGGCGGATGCAGGCCCTGGGCTGCCTTCCGACGCACTGCCTATATTCGGACGGGCTCTGCTGGCGATCGCCGGCGGTTACATCCTGCGCACGCTTACGGAAATGGGCTTGTTCTCGCACGCGGCGGGTGTGACCGCGGGGCTTGTTTATGGGGTGGCGTGGCTGATCGTGGCCGTGCGGCTGCCGGAGAAACCGAAGTTCGCCGCGGCGGTCGCCGCCGTCACTTCGGTGGCCATCGTAGCGCCGCTTCTGTGGGAGGCGTCGGCACGTCTGAATGCCATCTCTTCGTGGACATGCGCCGCGGTGTTGGCCGGCTACGTGGTGTTGAGCCTGGCGCTATCCGTTAAGGCCCGGAGCCTGGTGGTTCCCGGCATCGTCTCGCTGGCCTCCGCCGCGGTGACCGGGCTGCTGCTGCTGGCTACCCACGATCTCTACCCATACACGTTGGCCCTGCTGGCCATCGCCGCCGCGATGGAGTTCGAGGCGTGCCGCGGACGGGAGGGCGGCCGGCGATGGTTCACGGCAGCCCTGGCCGACCTGGCCGTGATCCTGCTCACCTGGATCGTCTCGCGGCACGAGTTACCCGAGGGATACGCGGCCATGCCGGCGCACGCCGCGCTGGTGGCGCAATCGCTGCTTCTGGGGATCTACGTGGCCAGCGCGGCGACGCGCACCTTGATCCAAGGCCATTGTTTTTCTGTATTCGAGACAGCCCAGACGGCGGCGGCGCTGGCGATCGGAATTGGCGGGGCAGCGGCGAGTGTGACGCATATCGCCAGCGCTACCGCGGCGGTGGGTTTGTTCGCCCTGGCCGGCGGCCTGGCATGTTACGTGGTCTCTTTCGTGGTGGCCGGTTTGCGAATGAAGTGGAATTTCCGCGCCTGGGCGACCTTCGGCCTGTTCCTGGTGCTGGCGGGCACGTTCCTGCCATTTTCGGGGTCGCAATACTGGATTCCCTGGTGCGCATGCGCGGTAGCGTGCTGCTGGACCGCCCAGGCGTCCCATCGGCCCACACTCGGCCTACACGGCGCAGTCTACCTGCTGCTGGGCTCGCTGGCGTCGGGGTTGATGGCGCAACCCCTGGCGCAGTTATTCGGCGCGGGCGGCGGCGCACCCGAGTGGGGGTGGGCATCCCTGGTGGTAGCTTCAGCATGGCTCTCGTGGGTGGCCGTGGTCCTCAGTTCGCCGGCAGAGACGGCGCGCTGGCGCAACCAGGCTTCGTCGTTTATCTTCGCGGCCATCGTGGCCTGGATTCTGGCCGGCGCCGGGACGTACGGCATGGTTGCGATCTGGCCGGGAAGCGGAATTCCCGCCGACACCCTGGCGACGGTCTTCCTGACGTGCTTTTCCGTGGCGCTGGCCTGGTCGGGCATCCGCTGGCAGAAGAAAGAACTGGTCTGGTTGGTGTACGGGTTCATGGCGCTGGCCGCGTGGAAACTGGCGGCACGCGACTTCCAGCACGAACATAGCCTGGCGCTGGTGGCTTCCCTTTTGTCTTACGGCGGAACGCTGATTCTGCTCCCGCGGATTCTGCAAAGCAAAACGGCGTAGCCCGGCGCTCGTCGCGAAAAGGCCGCTTCGCGCGAGAATAGGACGATGATCCTGGCTTCTTCGCGCGCGCACGCGGTTTTTTGTATCGCACTCCTCATGGTCCCGCCGGCTTGGGCACAGGTGTCGGCATCAATCTCGGGAAGAGTGGAGGACGCCTCGGGCAGTCCGGTCGCCGGAGCCCGGGTGACGGTGAAGAGTCTGGAGACGGGCGCCTCGCGGACCGCGGACACCACGGCCGACGGGAATTACCGGGTGCTCTCGCTGCCCCTGGGAGCGCAGGAGGTGAAGGCCGGGAAGCCGGGATTCAAGGCGGCTTTGCGGACCGGCATCAACCTGCGGGTGGGGCAGGAGGCGGTCGTCAACCTGCGGCTGGAAGTCGGCGAACTGGCGCAACAGGTGACCGTATCGGAACAGGCGCCGGTGGTGAACACGACGGCCGCGTCGGTGGCGGGGCTGGTAGGCGGGAGCGAGGTGAAGGACCTTCCGCTGAATGGGCGCAGCTTCGATAACCTGATCACGCTGAATCCGGGGTCGATCAACTACAGCGCCATGAAGAGCTCCGGTACGAGCACGAGCGACGGCAACACATTTTCGGTGGAGGGGCGGCGGACCGCGGAGAACCTGTTCCTGTTGAACGGGATCGAATACACGGGCGCCAGCCAACTGGCCGTGACCCCGGGGGGTGTGAGCGGGGAGTTGCTGGGTATCGACGCCATCCGGGAATTCAACGTGCTTACCGATACCTACGGAGCGGAGTACGGCAAGCGGGCAGGCGCGCAGGTGAGCGTGGCGACGCAGGCCGGCACGAACGCCGTGCATGGAACGTTGTTCGAGTTCCTGCGCAACAGCGCGCTGGACGCGCGCAACTTCTTCGATCAGGGTTCGACTCCGCCGTTTCGGCGCAACCAGTTCGGAGGCGCGCTGGGCGGTCCGCTGCGGAAGAACAAGCTGTTCCTGTTTGGCAATTATGAAGGCTTCCGGCAGGCGTTGTCGGTGAGCAACGTGGCGGTAGTTCCAGACGCGCAGGCGCGCCTGGGCTTGCTGCCCAATGCGGCGGGCGTGTATACGAAAGTCGCGAACCTGAATCCGGCGATGCTCGCGTATACCGCTTTTTGGCCGCAGCCTAACGGTCCGGAGAGGCTGGTGAATGGGCTACCGACCGGCACGGCGCTCGCCTACAACAATCCCCGGCAGTCGATCCGGGAGGATTTCGGCACGACGCGCGCCGATTACACGTTGCGCGCCAGCGATTGGTTGGCGGGAGTCTACACGATCGACGACGGGAACAGCCTGATCCCGCTCTCGGATCCACTCTTTGCCTCTTACGAGACCCTGCGCGCGCAGGTCGCGAGCGCGCAGGAGACCCACGTATTCACGCCAGGATTCCTGAATACATTCGACGCCGGGTTTTCGCGCGCGGGATTCGGTCTGGATTCATCGCTGCCGTCATCGTTTCCGGCGAGCGACTCGTTTGTGAACGGGCTGGGGCCGGGGGGCATCGTGATTGGAGGCGGGGTGACCACGACGGCAGCCGGAGCGATCACGTCGGCGGGACCGAACAATGCCGCGAATGTCTGGTCGCGGCGCAATCTGTTTACGTGGACCGACAGCGTGCAGATCGTGAAGGGAATTCATCAGATCGGCGCCGGCGTCTGGTTTCAGAGGCTGCAGGACAACGACGACACCGCGTCGCGGCAATTGGGACAGGCGAGCTTCGCCAGCCTGACGACCTTTCTGCAGGGCAAGGTGACTACTTTCCAGGTGGTGCCGACGCCGAGCGAACTGGGCTGGAGGAGTCTGCTGGGCGCGTGGTATTTCGAAGACAACATCAAGCTACGGCCGAATCTGACGCTGCAGGCGGGTATCCGGCAGGAGTTTACGAACGGATGGAACGAAGCGGACGGCCGCGCCGCAAACTACATCACGAATGGCGACGGGGTGCTCGTGACCACGCCGCTGGTGGGGCATTCGGCATTCACGCAAAACAACGCGACACATCTTTTCGGGCCGCGGATCGCACTGGCATGGGATGTCCGTGGAAATGGCCGAACCGTGCTGCGCGCCGGATTTGGCACTTATTACTCCCTGATCGACGATCTGAGTTTCCTATTGAATTCGGTGCCGCCCTATAATGGCGCGCTGTCGTTTGCGAACGTCTCGCTGCCTTCGATCCTGCCGATACTGCCGAACGTGGCTCCCCCGCCCTCGTGCGGCCCGGGCGTGCCGGCGCCTTGCACCACGTACGCGCCGCAGGGAATCCAGCCCGATGCAAAAACGCCAACGGTGGAGGAATGGCGGTTGACGCTGGAGCGCCGAATCGATCGCAACACGGTGCTGCGGGTGGCGTATGTGGGATCGTTTGGGTACCATGGCCTGCTGAGCGTGGATCCCAACACGATTCCGGCCGAGGTTTGCACGAACGCCAGCGGCTGTAAGGCGGGCGGAACGCCGGGAACCACTACCAGCACGGTGCCCGAAGGCGCACAATACATCCCCGTGGGAAGCCGTCCGAACCCGTATCTGGGAGCCGGTTTCTTCTGGTACACGGAGGGAAATAGCAGTTACAACTCTCTGCAAGTGGATGTCAGCCGCCGTCTGGCGCAGGGGTTGGAATTCCGGGCGAATTACACCTGGTCGAAAAATCTGGACATGAATTCGGCGTTGACCGGCGCGCAGGCCAACAACCAGGCGCAAATGATCCTGGATCGCAACGATTTGGCCAGAGACTGGGGGCCTTCGGCATTGAACGCCGCCAACCAGGCCGGCTTCTCGTGGATTTATACGCTGCCCTTCGCACGCGGCCGGCGCTGGATCGGCGGATGGCAGGTCGACGGCATCGCGACGTTGTTGAGCGGCTTCCCGTTCACGCCGCAGGTCGGCTCGAACCGCTCTGGCGACGGAGATACGCGCAATCCGGACCGGCCATCCTTGAATCCGTCGTTCAGCGGGCCGGTGGTGCTGGGCAACCCGAACGAATGGTTCAACCCGAATGCGTTCGTGCTGCCCGCGGCCGGAACTTACGGAGACCTCGGAAGGGGAACTTACCTGGGCCCGGGACTGGCGGCGCTGGACCTGTCGTTAGTCAAAGACTTCGCGATCAGGGAAAGGATGAACCTTCAGTTTCGTTCGGAATTCTTCAACGTGCTGAACCATACCAACCCGGGAACGCCCAACGCCATTGTATTTTCGGGCACTACGGTGAGCCCGTCGGCGGGGTTGATCACTACGACGGCAACCACGTCGCGGCAGATTCAGTTCGGGCTGAAGCTGATGTTTTGAAGTGAACGTGGATGCTTGGAACATTCCCCGGTACGCTGCGTAGGTCTAGTCAGATCCTGGAGGGTCCACTTAGTATGAGAATGGGAAGAAGGCTTCTGCCGCTGCTCGCTTCGCTGATGGCTTCGCTTCTGGCGACCTTCCGGCTTTCCGCCGCGGATATTGCACCTGCGATACCCAAAGGCGCCGCCATCGACGCCGAGGTGGGCAAGATCATGAGCCGCACGCACGCCAACGGGATGGCGGTCGCGGTGATCGAGCGCGGCAAGGTCCAGTATGTCAATGCCTACGGGATCCGCGACGCCAAGGGAGATCCGCTGACCACGGACACGGTCATGTACGGCGCATCGCTTACCAAGACCGTGTTTGCCTACACGGCGATGCAATTGGTCGACCAGGGCAAACTGAACCTGGACACACCGATCAAGGACGATCTGGACAAGCCGCTGCCGAGCTATGGCCCCGATCCGGTTTTCCCGGACAAGTACGGGCCGTATAAGGACCTGGCGGACGATCCGCGGTGGGAGAAGATTACGCCGCGTATGTGCCTGACGCATTCGACCGGCTTCAGCAACTTCTGGTTCATCGAACCCGACCAGAAACTGCACATTCATTTTGAGCCCGGCACGCACTTCAGCTATTCGGGGGAGGGTCTCATCCTGCTGCAGTTCGCGATCGAGCACGGCCGCAAGGCGCAGGGGTTGGGGCTGGATGTCGGCGATCTGACTAAGGCCAACTTCGATCGTCTGGGGATGACCCGGACAAGCATGGTTTGGCATAACGGCGGCGAATCCAATGTTGCGGATGGATGGAACGATCAGGGCCAGCCGCAGGCCCATGAAAAGCGCAGCAAGGTGCGCGCGGCGGGCTCGATGAATACGACGATTTCCGACCTGTCCAAGTTTACGGCCGCCCTGGTACGCGGCGACGGCCTGAGTGCGGCATCGCGCGCCGAAATGACCAAGCCGAACCTGCATATCGCCACGGCCCACCTGTTTCCTCTTTTCCAGCCCGACGTGCCTTTGCGCGAGCAACGCAAGGATTTGTATTCGGGCCTGGGCGTCACCATTTTCGACGGTCCGCAGGGCCACGGATTCTACAAAGGCGGCCACGACGGCCAGACTGCTAATACGATGGTCTGCATAGAGGCTAGTGAGCGCTGCGTGTTGATCCTTTCGAACGACGTCCGTTCCGAGGCGGGCTTCGCCGATCTGGTCAGGTTCATCCTCGGCGACACTGGGGTACCTTATGAGTGGGAGTATGGCGACCACGCGGGCCGGTCGTAGGTTTTAGTGGATCTTTCCGGATGGGGCGATCGCTGTTAGGATGGCTGTTACATCCGATGCGCAAACTTCTTCCGCTGTGCCTCGCCCTGTGTGCCGCCGGCGGGGCGCAGGACGCCCCCACTCCCTCCTGGCAGTTCGCCGTCTCGGGAGACTCGCGAAATTGCGGCGACGTGGTTATGCCCGCTATCGCCGCCAGCGTGCTGCGCAGCGGCGCCAGGTTTTACTGGCACCTGGGAGACTTTCGCGCCATCTACGACTTCGACGAAGACATGGCCCCGCCGGCCTCTTTGCATCTTCCATATCGTCACCTGAACATCATTTCGTACCTGAAAACCGCGTGGCCGGATTTCATCGAACACCAGTTACAGCCAATGAACCCGCTGGAGATTTTTCTGGGCATCGGCAACCATGAAACGATTTTTCCGCAGACGCAGGCGGCCTATCTGGAACAATTCGAGAAATACCTGAA
>Ga0187871_10000798_pt1 | contig 28989 bp, 30 predicted proteins | sample June2016WEW_16_1_FD_132988 | JGI IMG/M metagenome (GOLD analysis project Ga0187871, IMG submission 132988) | Peatland microbial communities from SPRUCE experiment site at the Marcell Experimental Forest, Minnesota, USA - June2016WEW_16_10 | ecosystem: Environmental > Terrestrial > Soil >...
ATTGTATTGTTCATGTTCGCCTTTATGCCTACCAATGAATTGTCCGTGAAATTGATCTCTTTATTGAATTTTAGCGAATTATCTATAACGTATTTGTAGGGCAGTACATTCAATTTCTGGTACAGTAATTCCATATTGGCATAGTACAGGAACGGCAGGCTTGACATGTTTACTAATTTAAGGTAATACTGGTAACCTGATTTGTTCAATATGGGAATGCTCTGGTTGCTCTGCCTTGATGTTATATTGTAATTTGCTTTGTTTACATCTAAGCTTATGGCACTTCTTGAAACGTTGTTGACAAACAAATTGAATGTGTTGTTGTTGAGCACCAACGATTCTGAATTGTTCTTCTCAAGGTTTTGGATCAAGTAGCCATTGATTATGTTTGTTACTGTTGTATTTACTGTTGTGTTCCTTATCGAGACAGGGCATGCAGACATCGTAACCGAATGCTCTATTGGGAGATAGGACACGTTTATGAGTTGCATATAAATCGGATTGCTTGAGAAGTCATTGATCAAGGTTGCGTTTGAAAGGTTCAATATGTAATTGTAGCCGTTTACAATAACTCCTGTATAACTTGTTGCAATGTAGCTGTCAGTTACCTTGTACTCGTTTCCTGAGAGTGTGAAGTTGAAGCTGTTAGGCACTGCTACGTTGCTGATTATCAGGCAGATTCCGCTTTGTGTTATTACTGGCTTGCCTGATCCGCCTCCTCCACCTCCGCCTCCACCGCCCCCTCCTCCTCCACCTCCGCCGCCTATGGTGGTTGTTGGCACTGTCACTATTGTGCTTGTGGGTGCGGTGCTTGTTGAGCTGCCGCATGAGCCTATGCATATGGTTGATGTAGTTGCAGTGCTTGTTGAAGTTGTTGATGAAGTACTTGTTGTTGAAGTCGTTGTAAATGTGGTGCATACTCCCGAGCAAATGCTTGACGAGGAAGTCGATGTGCTTGTGGTTGATGTAGTTGACCTTGAAGTTGTAGAAGAAGTGGTCGTGCCTATGGTTGTAGTCGTTGACCTTGATGTGGTCGAAGATGTTGTTGTGGAAGTAGTTGGTATTGAAGTTGTTGTTGATGTGGATGTAGTAGTAGATGTGGTCAATCTTGATGTTGTGGTTGATGTTGTTGTGGTAGAAGTGGTAGTTCTTGATGTGGTTGAAGATGTAGTGGTTGATGTTGTGGATGAAGTTGTTGGTTCTGTGGTAGTTGAAGTACTTGTAGTTGTTGTCGCTGTTGTTGTGGTGTCTATGGTTGAAACTGTTGTGGACAATGTTCCTGTGCCTGATATTATTACTGAATAAACTCCATTAAGTGCTGGTAGTGATGCTCCCACGAAATTGCCATAATTGTATTGCTCTCCTCCGTACCATAGGCCATTTGCAGTTCTTCCTGATGCTACCTCTGCCTGAACTCCATCGTATACATTTCCCAATGCCGTTACGATTCCCCAGTTATCATTTGCATAACCTAACCATTGGGCATCTTCGGTAAGTGACCAATGCTCATATCCAACTACATAGTGTACGCCATTTGAACCTGTCATGTTTATCAATTGCCCCAATCTTGTAGCTACCATCTGACCTCTTTGGGATTGGTTCCAGGCAAGATTCAATTCTGCGCCTTGATCATCGGTACCCCAATATGCAACTGCATAATGGACATAATCTCCAACGTGCAAACAATTTGGTATGTTTGCATAATCTGCCCCATTGCCTCCTATATTAACGCTGTACCATCCGTTCTGTATGGCCCATGGGAATGCATAATAATAATCGCATGAGGAATTCTGGAATGTAATATATGTATCGTTTGGTTGATTCTCCCCCCTAAATTCAACGTTCCAGAAGCTTGCATAATTGGACTCCAATGGCTTGCCTCTCCATGTTACTGTTGTCTGCTGGTTGCTGCTATTATACGTAAGGGAGGTAATTACTCCTCCGAAATTGTTAGGGGAATCCGGAGTAGCTGATAAATAATCGGCATATATTACCGGTTTTAGATATGCATTGTAAATTTGCTGGGTGTAGCTTACATTTGATGACACCCATAAGGCATCAGAGTAATTGCTAACTGCATTTGCAACTATTGTTGGAGGCACATACAATATTGCAACAAGAGGAGTGCTTCCTATGTGCTTTCTCAATTGTCCATTCAAGTCTGAAAATAGTTTTTTTGTAAACAACTGCGTGAAATTATTCAGATCACTTCCTATTGCCGGTTTGTTCGTGTAGGACCATGAAATGTATGTAATGTCTCCACAATTGCCGCTTGCTGGCAAAATGTGCTGTCCATTCTCATCCATGAATCCTGTTCCTGTTCCGTATGCATTTGTTCCGTTGAGAATAGTTCCGGAAGAGGTGCCCCATGTTGTATAATGTGTGCCCCATGCATTATTCAGTTTGGTAAGTGCTTCAGAATCATAGGTTGCGTTTTGTCCTGAATTATCAAAGCTATTATCGTAAGTTATTGCGTTTGCTGTGCCTATGGTGTATTGGGGTACTGGATCTCCCGATGATCTGTACTCGTATCTTAGCATGTCTCTAAGCGCATATTTCTCATAAAGCCGTGGATCGCTGTAACTTCCATCTCCGCTGCTTGTTTCGTGAGGATTATCACCTGCAATTGCAAATCCCATATTTACCTGGCTGATGTCTGTTAATCCGTACAGGAAATCAGGTTCTCCTGAAACCATTGCATAGGCCCATGGATTGGTCCTGTCCTGCGTAACTCCCGGGTTGTTTTTGCCTATCCAATACTGCAATGCCAACGGATAATTAATATCAAACGGATCTGGAATCTGGCCTGGGTATTCATATCCCTGTTCACCGCAGTATGAGTTATCTACACCAGTAAGGCCATCTTTTACTAGGTATGGACCTTGTGTAAGTAGCGTTTGATAGAAGTTAAGCCCGTAGGTAAACATGGGCAATCTGTTGTTTTCGGATAATCCGCTATACCACCAATAGTTGGTAGAATCATAACCAGCAGCATTCCAGCCCCAGGAAAGCATTTGAGATTTAATGTCTTCAATCCAGTTTATTCCTGGGAATTGCGTATTTGAATGCATATTCTCAAGCACATATGAGGTATACGATGGCGCATCAAAAATCTGCCTAAGTATCGGCGGCGTTGAAAACGCGGTTGTTACAACTCCCTTGATGTAATATCTTGGAGTATTGTCAACTCCAGCAATTGTTGTAGGAACCCATTGAGGTGGTATACCCACATCATAATACTCCCACCAATTGACTAAATTTGACTGGTCTGAGGAACCTCCATACAATCCTTGATTGTTGGGTGCATAGAATGCGCCGGTATCCATGCTATATGCTCCATTGTTCAATTGCGATGCAAATCCTGGATTTCCGTTTCCGTTGATCTCTCTCCATCCTGATGATGAATTGTAATAATACCATGTTATGTGTCCTCCGGCTCCATTCTGCCATGTCAGTAGATAGGTATCGTCAAAAGGTCGAGAATTGCCTATGTATATAGTATCTCCTACTTTCTTCAATGTTACTCCGCTGCTGTTCACAAGAACATATCCATTATATGGGTCCATTGACTCGCTTGCAAGGTTTGAGCTGTAATGGGTTCCTCCTTCAGTTGCAAGGTAAAGTGCAGTGTAGGGTATTGTATCTGGAGCTGTTCCTGAATATGCGACAAGGCTAAGCGCCTTTGGAAAATATGCATTTCCAAATGGATCAAAGAAATACCATCTGTTGTTTACTTGATGCAATGAGAAGTATCCAAGCACCCTATAGGTTTGGCCATCGGAGGTATTGCCATTCAGGGTTCCTCCCTGTGTTGTATTTACATATATTGTAGTTCCGGAATTTCCTACTATGTTCCACCAAAGGTCATCTCCTGTTCCCTGGACGGTTCTGCCTGAACTTGTCCAGTTTCCATTACCTTCATAGGTTGCAATTCCTACATAAGGATTGATCGCCATTCCAACAAGGCTTCCAGGAGTAAAATGGGCATTGGAATCCGTTATTGAATTAAATGTAAAAGAGGTAACTGTCCCCCAATAGGTTCCGTTGGGATAGCCAGTAGTTATGTTGAGGCAGGAATTTCCCTGGAATATGTCAAGATGCGTTCCTATGTTGCATTCTCCTGAAAAATTAGGAATTCCTATGTTCTTAGATAGCGTACTATTGAGGGATAATATTAGAATTGCTGCCAGAGCAATTACTGCTACTGCTACCAAGTAAAGCATGTACTTTCTCTTTGAAACTTTCCCCATCAGTAACCATCTAAAAGATGTAAATAATCTCTGCAAATAATTATTTCTGAAATATCACTAATAGATTATATATACCTATCTGAATTTAATTTAGATACAAATATATATTTTATAATCGAAGCATTAACGGTGTTTAATTGTCAAAAAGAGAAATAGGACTTATCGGATTAGGAAAAATGGGAAAGAATATTGCATACAACCTTATGAGGAACGATTATGCCGTAATTGCATCAAACAGATCACCTGCTCCTTTAAATGAAGTTGTTTCGAAAGGAGCTGCAAAGGCAGATTCGATTGAAGAGCTTGTGAAAAAGCTGAAAGCGCAAAGAATAGTATGGGTAATGCTAACTGCAGGTGAGCCAACCATAAATGCAATTACTGAATTATCAACGCTTCTAGAGCCTGGAGACATAGTTATTGATGGATCCAATTCCAATTATCATGAATCCATAATGCTCTACAATATGCTTAAGGAAAAAGGCATAATGATGCTTGATGCTGGATGCAGCGGAGGTCCATCCGGTGCATTGAATGGCATGTGCACAATGATAGGAGGAGAGAAAAACGCATTTGAAGTAACAAAGAACATATTCAAGGATGTGAGCGTTCCCAATGGATCGCTGTACACTGGAGAAATAGGATCAGGGCATTTCGTAAAGATGGTGCACAATGCAATCGAGTATGGCATGATGCAGGCCATTGCAGAAGGATTAGAACTATTGAAGGAAGGGCCCTACAAGGAACTTCCAATGTTTGAGATATGCGACCTGTGGCAGAACGGCTCAGTTGTGAGAAGCTATCTTGTTGAATTGGCAGGAAGAGCGCTTAAGGCAGACAATTCTCTTTCGAAGATTGCACCTTATGTTGAGGATACAGGAGAAGGACGCTGGGCAATCCAGGAAGCAATAGAATACAACGTTCCTTTCAATGTAATAACATCATCGTTATATGAAAGGTTTCACAGCAGGTCCCAGAACCATTACAGTGCAAGAGTATTAGCTGCATTAAGACATGAGTTTGGAGGCCATGCTGTTAAAACAGAGCAGTAAATTATTACTGCTGCTCTGTTCTTAAGGCCGCTTCAACTTTTCTTTCATTATTTTCTTTTATGAGCCTACCCAATTTCAGAATTATTGTCATACCGAGAGTAACTACCTCAACGGATTTCTGACTTCCTGAAAGTAACATATTTGAATGCATTACTCCTATATTTTCCATACGTTCATCAGATAAAACTCCCAAATCCTGTAACTTAGTAAGGGCTGGAAAGATTTTTTCGTTGTTCAGAATCTTTACTGCATCATCTAACCATTCTTTCTCTCCAGGGTCCCATGCACAAATAGCTGCAAGTTGGAACATAGTATCTGATATAATTATAACTGGTTTATGTATGTTCTTTATACGATTTAACGGATTGACAATATCATCTCTGCTTACAGTTTCTGTAAAACTTGTTAGCTCTTCTATGCCAGATAAGCTATCTTTATCGGTCAACTGACGAGCTAATATCAACGGTACCTCTGGTATTTCAGAATATCTTGAAATCGCATCCGCAAATTTTACCGTAAGTGCCGGGTATTTTACAATCTCGCTTTCATATATAATCCTCAATATCTTATCCTGCATTTTTTCGTCTGGAAAGTTCATTCTTATTATTGCTACAGCAGTCTCATGAATCTTTAGTCTGGTTGTAGTTGTCATAGTTGCCATTTTACCACACAAAATTTAATTAGTTCTTAATATATATACTTTTTGTTGAATGGCAATATTCCATTATATTCTGGTTTGATGATTATACGAAAGGCTTTTAATTAATAAATACAGAAGAGTTAAGTTAAAAGGTGCAGCTTATATGACATTTTTATGTGAAAAGTGCAAACGCGAAATCTACAAGAATGAGACATGCAACTATTGCAACAGAAAGATATGCAACGATTGCGTCAAGAGCTCTATGCGTGTCCAGAAGGTAACAAGGCTGGTAATCTGCAAGGATTGCTGGACCAATGTCAAGAAAAGGACCGCATTCAAGAACAAGAGATCTGAATTGAAAAGCACTATTGAGGCTAGGGAATAACCTCAATAATATAGGGGCTGTTTATGCTTGATATGAATTCTAGGGAGCAGGAAGTTCTCAAATATTGGGAGGAAAACAATACAAACGAGAAGGTAAAGCAGAAAAACAGCAACGGCAAGAAATTCTACTTTCTTGATGGGCCTCCCTATGTTACTGGCGATCTTGCTGCCCATCATATCTGGGTAGAAACTATAAAAGATCTTGTTCTGCGATACAAAAGATACAAAGGCTATAATGTCCATGACAGAGCAGGATTCGACGTTCATGGACTTCCCATTGAAGTCAAAGTGGAAAAAATACTCAATGTGACTTCAAAAATAGACATAGAGCAGCGAATAGGAATTGAGAACTTTGTAATATCCTGCAAAGACTATGCAAAGGAGCAATCAAGAAGCGCAATTTCAACTTTTATAAGATTTGGCTCATCGCTTGACTTCAATACCGTTTACATGCCCTATGAGAATTACTACATAAGCAAGGGCTGGCACATTTTCAAGGAAATTCACAGGAAGAAACTACTGTACAAAGGGCTAACTCCTCTTGCCTATTGCCCAAGGTGCGAGACGGTTCTCTCTGCTCAAGGCCCTGAAGTTGAATATGAAGATGAAACTGATGCATCGATATTCGTAAGATTCAAAATAGACAAGCAGAAAAGCAAGAACGCAAAGATAAACATTCCAGACAACACTTACCTTGTTGTATGGACAACAACCCCATGGACTCTTCCGTCTAATATCGCAATTGCTGTAAATCCAAAGGAATTGTACGTAATAATGAGGTCAGGAAGCGACCATTACATACTCGCAAAGGAACGTCTTGATTCCTTTGTTGAAGCTGCAAACATGAGCTCTGTGCTCAATGCGGAATTCTACGGCAGCGAATTAAAGGATGTATATTACCTAAGCCCATTGGAGAAGGAGGTTCCAATCCAGAAGAAGTTTGCCAATGCGCATAGAGTATTGCTAAGCGAAAGCTTTGTCACTGTAAGCGAAGGAACTGGAGTGCTTCATGTTGCGCCAGGCCACGGCCCTGAGGACTACAAGCTAGGCATTCAAAACAAGCTGCCTATATTCTCTCCCATAGACCAGCATGCGCATTATACCGAAGAGGCAGGCTCATTCAAGGGATTGAAAGTGCCTAAAGAGGCAAACGAAGCTGTGCTTGCAAAGCTCAAGGAAAATGGAAGCATATTATTCCAAGGAACAATAAGGCACAGCTATCCCCACTGCTGGAGATGCCACAGCAAATTAATATACAGAGCAACGGAGCAATGGTTCGTTAATGTTCAAAAGATAAAAAAGAAAATGCTAAGCGAAAACAGGAAGGTAATCTGGCATCCGGCAAATGCCATTGACTGGTTTGCCGATGCAGTTGAAAGCTCTCCAGACTGGTGCGTCTCAAGGCAAAGGTACTGGGGTGCTCCATTGCCCATTTGGGTATGCGACTCATGCAAGGAAATGGAAGTCATCGGCTCATCAAAGGAATTGAAGGAAAGGGCAATGCTGAACGAGGAGCTTTTCGATCTGCATAGACCGTATGTTGACAAAGTCACATTCAAATGCAGAAAATGCAGCAACGAGATGCACAGGGTAAAGGACATTTTCGACGTTTGGTATGATTCTGGGATTTCGCACACTGCAAGTTTGAGCGATGAGGAATTCAAGAAATTATTCCCGGCTGATTGGATAACCGAAAGCAGGGATCAAATAAGGGGCTGGTTTACCGTTCTGTTAAGAACAAGCGTTGCCGTATATGGCAAAAGCTCATTCAAGAGAGTGAACATCGGAGGCATGATAAAAGACGAACTGGGACAGGAGATGCACAGGCACCTTGGCAATACCATATCAGCACAGGAATTGCTCGGAATAACAACAGCAGATGGCTATAGATTATGGTGCGCAAGCCATCCTAGATGGTTGGAACTCAAGCTCAAGAAGCAGGAATTGAATGAAGCTGATAGCAATTTAATGACATTGTATAACATATCTCAATTGGTAAAGGAATTAGCACAGCTTTCAGCTAATGACCTAAAATCAGTAAAGAAGCCATCACTTTCAAAGCTTGAGAAAGAAGAATTATGGATATTGTCAAGGCTCAATACGCTAATAGAATCTACAACGGCGAATATGGACAATTACTATGTTGACGTTGCTGTAAATGACATAAAATTCTTCATACTCGAGGACTTCTCCAGATTCTATCTTAAATTTGCAAAGCAGCGCGCAGAAACTGCAAATAAGTCTCAATTGAAAAAATTATCAAACATAACTGCATATGTATTGCACCAAACGCTGATCATGGCATCTGTAATAACTCCCTTCGTTTGCGAGAATATCTACCAGGAATTGTTCAGCACCAACAAAAAGAGCATCTTTGAAAGCGAGTGGCCTAAATCATCGAAGAAATTAATAAATGCTGAATTGGAAAACGACTTCAAAGTATTGAAGGAAACTGCCAATGCAATATTATACTTAAGAGAGCAGAAGAACGTAAAACTTAGATGGCCAATTCAGGAGGCAATGGTTGAAACCAACGATGCACATGCCATAGGCTCATTGGAAAGGGTAAACAATCTGCTTTCCATGTACGTAAATGCAAAGTCAATAAAGACAATACAGGGAAAGGCGTCAAGGAAAGAGATAAAACCAATTTTCCATAAGCTGGGGCCCATATTCAAGCAGAATGCCCAGGAAGTTGCAGATGAATTGAAGAAGCAAGATGCGGATGAAGTTGAAAGTGCAATAGAGCAGCATGGGCATTACATGCTGAACACATCAAAGGGAACCTTTGAGATAAAGGCAGAGCAATTCACAATACTTGAAAAGGCATCATCGGAAGCAGGAACAACCGCAAAGGCAGGCAATTCCGAATTATACATAAGCATAAACTCTGAAATGACTATTGAATTGAAGGAAGAGCTCATGGCCAGGGAATTCATAAGAAGAATACAAATGATGAGGAAGGAAATGAATCTAACAAGAATGGACAATATAATCGTATATGCAAACGTCGACAATGAAATGAAGGAATTATTGCAAAAGAACAAGATTCAGATAAAACAGGTAGTCAAGGCAAAGGACATAAAAATAAACCACGAAATACCTGGAGAATCATTCAAAAAGGACTGGGACATTCTTGGGGCAAAATTAGAGATAGGATTAAGCAAGGCATGATTTTATCTGCTCCTTGGGCTTTGATATCTTTCTAATACTTCTGTTCTTAATATATCAAATCTCCGCATCGCATTTGTAATATTGTCTGAAATCTGATCAGGATATGGATTTTTCAGGCAATGCCTGCTTTGTTGGCATTTTTATCACACTGATGTTATTCTACTGATATTTATAGCTAACTAACTGAATTAGCCTATGAAACACAATCTATTTATTCTAAATGCGAAATATTATCATGTTCGACCAGAACAAAGATTCCTATAGCGGAGAGAGTTCCTACACATATGTTGACAAACTAGTAAAAAACAAGGACAAGGAACTTATGATAATTTCTCCCTACATAAGCAACTATTACACCAGAATGCTGTTGAAGCAGGCAAACAGCAAGAGAATAAGGGTAATAACATCTGAAAGCTCCATGAGCTACAGGGACTCAAAGCTAAGCAAATTGGTAGTAAGCGGCATAAAAGGCTACATAAAAGCGATAATATTTCTAATTATACTTGATATAATATCTATTTACCTCCAATTCAACTACACAACCATAGCACTATCTGCAATAATACTAATCCTATCCTTATTTTCCTATCTAAGGCACAAAAACCAGAAAAGGAATCTTCAGGTAAAGGTAATAAGGAACAAGTTCGTTCATGAAAAGATGTACATAGCAAAAGATACTGCAATAATAGGCAGCGCAAACCTCACCTACAAAGGAATGCACAAGAACGTGGAACACATAGAGATAATAAGAGACAAAGAGAAGATAAATAGCCTGAAAACGCATTTCGAGGAAATGTGGAGAAACAATTAAAAAGCATATACGTTTTTCAAAGAACTTGAGCGGAATGCTTTTAAAGCTTAAGGAAAAAGGTATAAATTAATAAGTGTTAAAGTGGGTACTGAAATGACAAGAAGCAAAAGATTACCTAATGGAAGAGTATATTATAATAAAAATAAGATAGTTTTTGTAGCTACTGGAACTAATGGGGGTGCTTGCCCTACAGTAAGCGCAATAAATTTAGGAAATAAGATTAAATTTAGAGACGACTATAATAAAGGTTTTAAAATTTCTCGAAAATTTGTTAAATTAATATTTAAATGAATGTCATTTAAATTTTCGATCTAAACCTCTTATATCAGTAGCATATTTATTTTTTTCTTTTTTAATCCTTCCTGTTTCTTCATAATATGTTTTTGTTGTTATTTCTTTTTCACTATAATCATCAACAAGTGTCTTGTATTGTACAGAATAGTAATTATCAAAGTTTCTATAACAAAAATTACCTAGTAAAATGGATGTGATAATATAAGTTCTTGTATTTACACCTAAATTAATTGAAGTTATTTGTTCAATTGTATCCTCTAAATCACCATCTCTGAAAACTGGAAAATATAAAACTATACCTGCAGGACTTGTTGTATCATCAACTAGCAAGTATTTGTTTATTTGTGTATTACTCTCAGATATTATATCTTTTAGTGTTTTATCTTTACGCTCTATAAATAATTTAAAATCTATAATATCTTCGAATATCATAGCGATATACTTTATTGGTAAATTTTGTATAGATATTGTAACCCTTTTTATAATCCCCTTTTCTTTTAATCTATAATAAGAATATTGTGATCTTCCTTTATCAAAGTTATGTAATCTATCTATCTCTGAAAAATCAACCTTTCCATTTTTTGAAAGTTCCTTTAGTACAGCATATTCCCTTACTAATAATTTATTTCTTAAAAGTTCAATAAATTCTTCTCTTAATTGTATTGTTCCATAATCTTCAAAAATTGGTGCCGTATCCCATATTGCTTTATAATTTAATTTTGTTCTAAGTTTAAAAACCAAAGCAACTATTTCGTGACTATTTTCTGCCAAGGCACATATGGCGATATCAAAATTTGTCCCTTTTGTAAGTAAAACTAACTGAATTAAAGGTTCTTTTGACAAAATATTATTCAATTCTTCTGTTTTCGGAAAATTTTCTGTAAATTTAACTGTGATTAAGAATTGCAAATAACCTAATTTTGATGTGTCTATTTCTGCCAAGTATTTTATATCATATTTTTTTTCAAGTTTCTTTACTTGATTAGAAACTGCAGTCTCTTTTAGACCTATCATTTTTCCAATTACTGACATTGGAATCCTTCCATTCATACTTAAAGCTGTAAGAATTTTTGATTCATGTTTATATTTTTTTGGGTCTGTTACTATTCTTTCTAATTTTGTTTGTCTTTCTTCTTGAATTGATTGCATTGTATTTATGAGTTCTTTTGGTAACTCTTTTGGTTTTTTCTTTTTTCCTTGTATGAATTTACCATCATTTGTTATTCTTCCCAAATATGATGGTATTTTTATCGGCTTCTTTTTCTCTTTATCCCATCTGCTTGTTGATTGGTATACAAAATAATAATTCTTAATGTGTTTTATCTCTAAGTATAATGTATTCCTCTTTTTTAACCTAAGAAACTCTGCTTTTACTCTCGATGGTAAATTTATCATATGGATTACATATTGATTAATAAAATATAAATACCTTACTATTCCCCTTTTTCTTTAGAGGAAAGTTATGGATTAACATATGGTATAAATATATTATATTAGCGATATTATTGATATTATATAAAATTTCTGAATAATACTCTTTAATAATTGCCTACTTAATGCGGGTATCCATATATAGTTGGAAAGTGTTTATCATTACTAAATTGGTTGTAGGATGATTAATCCCAATAATCCAACAATCCATTTCTTACAGAATTACAATAACATTCCCAACCAAAATCACCCAATGCGTATGGCTTTATGCCATACGCCTTTTTCTGCTTATTTAAATCAAATGCTTAGCTGTAGCGCTTTTCCTGATTATCTATCATGTTAAGGTGTTTGCCATGAATAACCATAACCAGAATAGAGTTTTGACTTATGTGCAGTCAAAGCATGTGAAAAAGAACTACAGGTTCTATTTTGTAGAGCCATTTGAGAATATGGATGCAAACAACTTTGCAAGAAAATTGATAAACATTAAGGATGTGGAAGAAGTCTTTGTCACTGAAGGGGATTATGGCTTTGTAGTCAAGGCAAAATCATCCGAAGATAAGCAACAGGACAACATATGCAAATGCATCTCAAGGCTTGGCGGAAGCTTCGGAAAAGTAACAAGCCATTACCAGTACAAAAAATAGTGATCTTTACGATAATTGAAATAGGCAAAAAATCTAGGACTAGTGACACAATCGTTAGAACAACCAATACTCTTATGAGAAATGCAGCAATAGCGAGCGGAAATCCGTATATGGTGCATGTTGCTGATGTTGATTATATTCTTGCGATTCTTAGAAGAGCATCAAATCCATTCATATCAAAAATTATAAGTATTAGGAACCATAATAGACTCTTAAGGTAAAAGCGATAAAAATACAAATTCCAGAATAACTTATTACACTATGGAATATGATGATAAAATGACAACAAAAGAAATATCCGAAAATAAAAGAACATCTGAACCATTATATACTAACAGTGTAAGTCTCTTCTCAATAGTTAAAAATAGCAGGTTAATCCAGGCTTATTTAGCTGCATACGAAGATAGTATGCCTACTCCAGTAAAAAAATACTTAGATGAAAAACAAAAGTGCCTTTTGGAAGAAGTAAAAAGATTTGTTCCATTAACAGTTAATCTAAAAGATGGTGAAAGTGAGGATAATCCTCTTTATAAAAGTTCAATTTGCGAGCTTGTTCTTGTTGCGGCAACAGAAACCTTAATAACAAATCCAAAAATTGCATTTGAAATCTTTGAGAATATGCATGGGGATGAGTTAGATTATTTTGACGAAACACAAAAATGGTTTGAAAGGAATATGAAACCTGGTGCGTATAATATGTTATTGGCATTCCAACTACGTCATGACCATTGTAAAGCAGATAAGATAATGTATTCATCTCTTGATAAAATATCAGAAGAAATAGCATGGAAAAGAAAGCTCTTGAGGATGTTCGATTACAATGAAGAAGAAGCATTCTCTTTCTTGAGTAAAAATCTGTATTCTTCTGAATTGTATTCAAAAAAAGGTAAAATAAAAAGAGTGTTGAAACTTCTAAGAAGAATAGAGAGAGAATCGGTGATGAGCGAAAACTCTTTTGATCGTCCGAACTAAATCATAATCGCTCCTTTCTTTGTCACTATTATGTCGTCTTCTATTCTGACTCCACCAAACCCTACGACATATATTCCTGGCTCATCGCTCACTACCATGTTTGCCTTTAGTTTCTCCTTTACTCCATAGCCCATGCCAGGACCCATATCATGAACATCTAATCCTACTGCATGCCCTAATGAATGTATAAATGTCCCTTTGTATTTCCCATTTCTTGCATCGTCTATGTGGTTTGCAGCTATTTCATGAACAGCGCTTCCAACTACATTTTCCTTTATCTTTTTGTATGCAAGCTTCTGCGCTTCGCTCACTATGTTGTAAATTTCAGTGAATTTCTTGTATCTTTCTGAGTTTTTTTGAGGTTGGAACATGAACGTTCTTGTTATATCAGAGCAATAGTTGTTGTACTTTGCGCCCATGTCTATCAGTACTATGCTGTTTTTCTCTAATTTGGTATCATCGGGCATGTGGTGTGGCAATGCCGCGTTTTTGTTGAAAGAGACAATTGTCTTGAATGCTATGTCGTTTGCACCCAATTCCTTCATGAAATATTCCAGTTTTCCTGCAACTTCCTTTTCTGTTGCATGTATCTTCAATTCTTTCCTTGCTTTTTCAAGTGCCTTCTTTGCGATTCTGTTCGCAATTTTTATGTTATCTAATTCGCTTTTATCTTTTACTGCACGTGCATCATAAAATGCCAACGATTCATCTATCATCATTTTTGGTTTTCCTACTTTTTTCAAGTATTTGTAGTACCTGTAGGGCAGGAACGACGCATTGAATCCAACTGTCTTGTTCTTCATGTATTTTGAAAGAATTGAATTGATGTGCTTTCTTGAGTTTGTCTTTATGATTTGCATCTCTTTTGGTCTTTGCTCCTTTGCAATCTCGTATTCCAGCTCATTTACCGGTAAAATCATCTTGTTTTTTGTGACTATGAGAATTTGCTGCTCGAAATCACCGCTGGTGAATCCGCTCAAATAGAAGAAATTGCTGTCATGATGCTCTGAATTCATTAGTATTATTACATCTGCTTTCGCATTTTTGAATATTTTTTTCATTCTGCTTGAAAAACTGTTCATGGCATTACCAGTATAGATTGTCTGCATAGGTTTAACTATTTTTATTTAGATATTAGTATCAGGTGCTGTTTTTGGACAGAGGGACGATAATACACGAACTGGATGAGAATGCTCCAGGGGTAAAGAGATCAGACATTGCCTACAAGCATATGCGAGATCCTGCTCTTCTTAGGTATTACTACAGGATAAAGATGCTTCCTTTTACCAGCAAGTTTGAAATCGTTGGAAGCTCTCCTACTGACTTGTTTATAGGTAGATTCGGCTATCCCTATGTCAACATAGGGCCTCTTGTTCCTCCAGAGTTTGGAGACACTTCCATTCTTAGCACTCCGGAGCGCTGGAACCACATGGGAATAGACGAGATAGTAAACATGCGCTCAAAGCTTGTGCGCGGATTGTACCGCACAAAAGTACAGAATGTAGAGCATGGCAAGATGGAGGAGATGGTACGAGATCTTGCTCTTGCGGAGAAGCCAGCTGAGGCAGAAGTCTCATTTTCCAGCAAGCCCTTTGCAAAGCTTACCATGAAAGACGAAGTAGAACCGTTCGGCCCCAGCGCCAAGATAAAGAAATTCGATTTGTACAACATCAAAAGCGACAAAACCGTAGAGAAGCTCTACGGCGATACCGACGCACTGTCAAAGACGGCAATGCTTGAATTGTATGATAAAGGAATACCAATATCAAAAATACAAAGAGGCTTATCTGCCGGATTGTTCGGCATAGGCACAAAGCGGAAGTTCGTGCCAACCAGATGGAGCATAACTGCAGTTGATGACACTATTTCGAAAAGTAACTTGGAAGAAGTCAAGTCATTCAATCCGGTAGATGCGATACATGCCTATTACAATGTTGCGCTTGACAACAGATGGCTCATATTTCTAATACCTGGCAATTGGCAATACGAGTCAATAGAAGCATGGTATCCAAAAACAGTATGGAACGAAAATGGTGTTGATATATCAATTTACGGATCCTACGAGCAATATACTGGCAGGAAAACATATGCAGAAATAGGTGGATGCTACTATGCAGGAAGACTGGCCATAACGGAAAAGCTGCAATCATTGAAAAAGCAGGCTGTTGCACTCATATTGAGGGAAGTGCACGAAGGCTATCTTATGCCAGTTGGAGTCTGGAATGTCAGAGAACATGTGAGAGAAACACTACAAAAGGAACCAGAATTATTGTACAGCAGCAATGACATGTTCAATTACATAAAATCAAAGCTAGAAATAAAAACAAAAGACTGGATAATCAACAGCAGAATACTCAAAGACATACTGCAACAAAAGAGAATACATGACTACACAATGATGCAGAATTAGGTAATTATTGACTTGATTTTCTTTGCTTGTGCCTTTTTACCATCCTCTCTTTTTGTGCCTTTCTGAAATCAGGATTCCTATTCAAATTTATCAAGCCTTGTCTACGCGCTTCTACAAATCCAGGATCTTTATTCTTCTCTATCATAAGCTTGGAGTTTATCTTTTTGGTTGTTCTAAGGAACTTTTGCATCCTTTCCAATGCTTCCAATAATTCTTCATGGGATTTTCCCTCTAATTCATCCATGCACAAAGGACTACCAGGCAATGCATAATACTCATCACGAACTTTGCGCAATGTTTTTGTAGGATGATAGCGCCGTTGAAGCTCAAATGCCGCTTCCTCTATTATAAGTCCTTTATACTTCCCATCAAGCAAAGCTACTGCCCTTGCAATGCTTCTCTTGTCCTTTAATGCCATTTTATCAGTATAATCTTGTAATTAGGTAATATAAAATCCTTATGAATGCAAAGCAACGAAAGCATAAAAATATATATCTCATAAATCCTATGATTTACGTGATAATCTGACCCAAAAAACATTGGATAATACAATAAACGATTTAGTCGCACTTGCACGCAGGGAAATTAGCAGGAATGCAAGAAATACTGCACTATTGACAGTTGTAAACATATATTGGATTGACCTTTCAGAAAGGCAACGTTTGAAAGTAGCTCCAACTACTGAAATATTATCTACTAAAGTCGACATCAGTACACATTATTATATGATTGACCAGTTGACAAAAAACACAACAATTGTTTCAAACGCTAAGGCATTCAAAATCTATGATGGGTTGGTAAATGGTGAAGACGGCAGAATAAATTCCTGGCTTCGGAGAATAGAAAGAAAATACGATAAATATATTTCTGCAGTACAAAAGTGCAACAAAATAGGGATAGAAAGAGCTAATGAATTATTTACCGAAAGCGTAGACGTTTCTTATTTAGGCGGGCAGAAATCAGAGCAATATAATCTATTCATAAAAGAATTGGAACGTTTAAATATGCAAAGACTTAGACACGACCAGGAAATAACAGTAACTATGATTAGTTCAAGTATTCAATAGTTATTTTATGCTTGCAACGATTCCGTCTATAACTCCGTTGACTCCTATTCCTCCCGTTGACCTTACAACTAATCTGTGACTTAGTATGGGTTTTGCAAGGAACTTTATGTCATCTATACTTACTTCCTTTCTACCTTCTATCAAGGCCTTTGCCTTGGCGCATTGCATGAAGCTTATCTCTGCCCTTGGGCTTCCTCCCATTACCACGTGAATGTCTTCTCTTGTAGCATCAACAAGCCTTGTTATGTAGCCTACTATGTCATCGGACATCTTGACGTTGTTCACGTCCATCTGCAATTGCAGAATATCCTTTATGCTTATTACCTTCTCAGTTTTTACGTTTATCTCGTTTTCCTTCAATCTAAGCATTTCCTGCTCCTGCTCATTTGATGGATAGGTTACTGCTATTCGCATAAGGAATCTGTCAGATAAGACTTTTGGTATTGATATTGTACCTTCTATGTTCAACGGGTTCTGGGTTGCAAAGGCTATGAATGGGGAATACAAGGGCTCGGTAGGAGCTCCAGGTATTGTCACCTGTCTTTCTTCCAATGCCTCAAGAAGGCCTGCCATGGTCTTTGCCGTTGTTCTGTTGAGCTCGTCTATTAGCAATATGTTGGTAAAAATAGGCCCTCTCTTCATCTTTACCGAATGGTCTGCATCGTCTATGTAAGTATAGCCTAGCACGTCCTGCATCGAAAGGTCAACGGTTCCCTGCACTCTTGCGAATTTGGCATCTATTGCATCTGACAAAGCCTTGGTCATAACTGTCTTTGCCACTCCTGGAACTCCCTCCAATATGCAGTGGCCGTTTGCAACTATTCCTATGAACATAAGCTCTATAATGCTCGCATTGCCCGCAATATGCTTCTTCACTTCACTGTAAACCAATTGATAAGCGTTTTTAGCGTCCATTTATAAACCTTCATAACCATAATATATTCAATGCAATTAACTTAATATATAAGAGTTAAATATTTAACAGTTGCATAATATATAGCGGGGAAACTGTGATATACATGGAAATAAAGGACACTAAAACTGTATCAATAGAAGAGGTAATAAAGGTACTGGAAGAAGGCAAGGAATCTGAACTAACCTATGAGCAGCAGCTTGCTTTGCAGCACGCAAAGAAGTTCTCTGTCTCGATGGCAAAGAGCGAGAAATTGAAGAAGGCTCTCGAGGCGCTTGACCTGCTCAGCGAGAAGAGCATTATAAAGATACTTGAGGTAAATCCTAAGAACGCAATGACCCTAAGGCAGATACTTGCAAATGAGAGAAAGACCTATACTGATGAGGAAGTAAACAAGATACTTTCAATAGCAAAGGAGAAGGGCTAGTGTTTTAATGCAATTAATGCAAAATTGGTTGGGAAAATGGAAACAGAAGAGAGAAGAGAGGAATACGCATATGTTCTTGACTTTATGGTCAGCGGCAAGTCTTTCTCAAACAGGTCAGAGCCGCTTACTCAATTGATAGGAGAGGAAAAGTTCACCATTCTTGAAGCTACAATAAAGCCCAACGCTGTGCTAAAGCTGGACGAGCGCGTCTATATTGGAAAAGACGAAAGAGACAAGATTCTGCTTATAAAGGCAAGGATAGGATACGATGAATTAACCCAAACCGCAAAGAATGAGCTTCATAACGTGGTAATGACAATAGTTAAGTCAAACGAGAAAAGGTTCGTTGACATATTCAACAATGCCGGTTCCTTGAACATAAGGCAGCATGCGCTTGAATTGCTGCCAGGAATAGGAAAGAAGCATTTGGAAGCGATATTGAAGGCAAGGAACGAGAAAAAGTTCGAAAGCTTCCAGGACATACTGGATAGGGTGCAATTGCTCCAAGATCCGGCAAAGCTTATTACTGACAGAATAGTTGCAGAACTAACCGGAGATGAACGATTCTACATGTTTACAAAACCTTACAGGAAAAGAGAATTTGGCGACAACAATAATTACAGAAGGTAAAATATTATTTTTCATAAAAGTGAATATATTTATATCTCCTAGGATAGAATCTGATAAGTGATAAAGTTGCAAAAAGATAGTAACGCTATAATAGAGCGTACCGCCAGAAAAATTGAAAGGCACGAACAAAGAGCAGATACATTTAGTACTCTTTTAAGAGATTCACGATTGGCTGCATATGTGGCTGCTACCTCTTATAATAAGGCTGCAGAGTTATCGAATTCCATTAAAGATAAAGATCAGGAAAGAAGACTACTATTAAGAGCTGCAAATAGTTTTGAAGATCTGGGCGCAATGTCGCAACAGGAGGCAGAAAAAACTTCTGGAAGAAAAAGAGCAAAACGCTATCTATCTGCATACAAATCCTTCATAGAAGCAGCATATGCAATACATCAATTAAATCAACCGAATTTCAATAATAGGGAAAGAAACCTGATGGTTAGAGCCGAAAGGATATTGGAAATTATACCTGATGTTTCAATTGACTTTAGTGGCCTTTTTATGATGCCTGGTATTTCGAGATGGGAGTTAGAAGACAAGGTTTTACTTATTAAAAAGGAACTTAATTTAGATAATGATGTATTGAAAAGCATAAAACCTGATGCCAATCTTTCAGAAGAGGTATTACCCAAAATAAAAAGATCAGAGTTCGGAACTTTTACCAATTTGGCTTTATATTTACAAAGAATAAAGCTTGATGATTTTAAAGATAGAATAAGTCCTGATGATGATTTGGAATCGATATTGGGAGTACTTGCCTATGGTATATACGATAAGATTTTATGTACTTTAAAGGATTCGAAACTCGAGAAAATTGGAAAATGTTTATCTGTATCTGTTGAGGACTGGTGCTCCGAACTTACTATAGACAATGATGATGGAATTCAGGAATGGGAATTGAGCCATCAAATTGTAAATACACCAATCATGGAAATCGCTTTTTATAGAATTCCAAGAGAAAATTTGGAAACTGCAATTCAAATTGTTGATAAAGTTGCAACTGAATTAAGAAAAGAACACGAAATTAATTCGATTGATCCTACTGAAACCGAATTTATACTTTGTTAAGGTGCAATACAGGAACAGTAAGCCTTTTTGTTGCGCTCATTATCTTCAATTCAACAACATAGGCTGAGCCTCTTCTTGCGATTACCTTGCCCACCTTGCCCTTGTATCTTGGATGAGGAATGTTCTTTACGCTGCCCTTGGGCACAATTGCAACGGTATCTCCAACTTTAAAGGTCTTTATATGCTCGCTAACGCTAAGTGAAGAAGGCTTGTGGTGCCTTGCGAGATGCCTTGTCTTTCCTGTGAATAAACCCTGTGATCTTTTGGTCATTTAATCAACTTACAAATAATATTACAATATCAATATCTATAACTATTTAAAGGTGTACGTCTAAGTATTATCATATAATATAAAGTGAATTCATATGGCAAAACATAATACTCAAATATATCCTCCACACAAGAGGGTAATACTAAAACCAACCTACAAAGTTCAGAACATAGTAACAAAAGCTGAACTTAATGTGGACCTTGATTTATACGGATTGGCAAAGCTTTCCCATGATGTTGACTACGAGCCTGAGCAATTCCCAGGCGCGATATTCAAGGTTCATGATCCAAAGGCAGCGCTTCTTCTTTTCAAGAACGGAAAGATAATATGCACTGGTGCAAAGACAACTGCAGATGTAAAAAGGGCAATAGACAAGGCAGTTGAATTGGTAAACAAGTACCTAGCAAGCAAGAAAGGCAGAAGGCAAGGTTAATTCTGTTCTATTTTCCTAATCCAGTTAATTGATTCCCTAGCCAATGCTTTCTCATGGCCGTCAAATCCGTGGTTCGCGCCTTTGATTATCAAAGGAGTAAAAAGTTTTGAGTTTGTATTTTTTGCAAGAATATTCATATACACATTAACTGGTTTTAATGCATATTGTTCTTCGCTGCCAAAAACCGCAAGTATGGGCTCTTTTATTGCACTAAATTCTTTTAGTCTTGGCAGATTATAATTGAAAATTCTACTTTCAACGAACTTAGAATCAGAAAAACTTAGGAACCTTCTAATACTATATTGGAGTTCCAATGGTTTTGGCATCATAGCATTTTTATTCTTCTTATAAATATTTTTCGCTTCGGTTATTATTTTATTAAATCTTCTGCCGAGCTCTTGTTTTTGTATATTATAATCATCTGCTGGTGCAAAAAGAAGCAAAGCCTTAACTTTTCTGTTCTTCTTTTTGTATTGGTAATAAGTAATTTTCTGGCAGCCTGTGCTATGTCCTTCCAAATATATTTTGTTAATCCCTAATTTCCTGAGAAAATTTATTGCTCCGTCTATATCATAAATGCATTCTTCAAACTTTTCAAAGGAGCCTCCCTGCAGGGTACTTAAATATTTTCTATTTTTCTTTTTAGCTAATCTGATAATGCTATAACTTCCACGCTGTTCTATCATAAAAAAATTAAAGCCATTCTTCAACGCCTCCTTTGCAAATAATTTCACGTACTTGCTTTTGTAAAAATTACCTCTTAGTCCATGGATATGAATTATTGCCTTATTGCTCTTATTCTTTGTTCTGCATAGGAATCCATTAAGCATTAATTTATCAGTAGCTAAAAAGGACACAAGAGCGCCACCAAGCTGGTTATCTATCATAAAATCAAATCCTATATAATTCCGAATTATGTCTTTAAAATGGTAAGGTTTAAATACCTTTAAGTTGAATATTTGTTCGCGCATTTTTTATGCGTTTATAAACCCTATTCTCATCCACCCAGGCGTATGCACCGCATACGCCTCGATTTCTTTTTAATTTAGTTATTTCTTAGCTAGCAGCTTCTCCTTTGCGAGCCTTTTGTCTCTCTTTATGCTGATTCTTCCTAAGATATAAAATGTCAAGAATCCGACAATCGATGCTCCTGCTCCTGCAATTCCAAATAATTTTGTTATTATTCCTGCACCTGCTATTATTACGAATATCCAATAGTAACTGTCGTAACCTTTTTTCGTTGTTATGAAAAAAGTATCCAACGCGTTTCTCAGTTTTGATGCCATGGAATCAATTACTTTTTAGCTGATTTCTGCGCGAATACCAAATACGCAGTATGCCAGACTCCCTTTGTTGAGGGTCTCATTCCCTCTTTTCGGACCATCATGTCCCTGACTATCACTTCCATTGTTTCTATGTTCCTGAATTTATTCTTCTCCAATTCTTTTACGAACTTCTTTACCTGCTCCATGTGCGGCAAATAGCTGCACAAATACCCGTTTTCCTTGAGCGACCTATTTGCATTTTTTATCACTTTGTCTGAATTTGGCATGTCAAGAGTTATGATATCTACTTTTCTGTCAGGAATTCCTTTTGTAACATCTTTCCTTTTTATTGTTAAATTTTCCAATCCTTCATTTGTCTTGTTCCTCTGGGCGATTTTTATGAAATCATCGCGTATGTCGTAGCTTGTTACTTTTTTTGATATTCTTGCAAGAGAAACTGCAAGCCATCCGCTTCCTGTCCCTGCATCAACGCATATGCTGTTCTTGTTCACTCCTGTATAGGAAAGTATGATGCCTATGTCCTTTGGGAGTATCACCTGCGGACCTCGCTTCAATCTTCTATAATGGTCTGGAATATACATAACATCATGCCGTCGCTAATTTTTTACTGCTTTTCTTTTTTGGTTTCGCTTCCTTCTTTTTTGTTTTTTCTACTTTAACTTTTGGTTTTAGTGGTTGTTGAGCTTGAATTTCTGACGGTTTGGCATCCATGACAGTTTTTGCAACTTTGATTTTTGGTTTTGCGACATTTTGCTGCATTGGAACTGCAGGTACCTTTGCTTTGGCAACTGTTTTCTTCTCAATTTTTGCTTTTGGAAGTTTTGCAGGAATTGCCTTTGCCTTCTCTTCCAGTGCTGCTTTCTCCAATGCCTTCTTTTCTCTCTTCTCCTTCCATTTCTGCTTTGTTATGCAGTCTGGATCCAGATCTATTTCAAATACGCCTTTTCCTTTCCTTATTACTTTTACTATTGGGGTGTGACAATGCTCGCATATTTTTCCTGTAGGTACTATCAGCGCGTTTTGCGGAACAGAATAGGTTTGTGTGCACTTTGGATAATTATTGCATGCTACGAACTGCTTTCCTATTCGTGATCTCTTTATTACCAAATCTCCTCCATCCTTCAGGCATTTTCCCATGGGCACTTCAGTGTCAACGATTCCTTTCTGCATTTCCTCTTTTATCTTTTCCTTGTTTTTGTCGAATAGGTTCAATGCCTCCAGAAGCATTTGCTTTCCCTCATCTATTACTTCCTCTGGTTTTTTCTTGCCTTCGGAGATCATTTCCATATCTTCGTCAAGCCTTTTTGTTGTATCCTCATTTACTATCATGTTTGAATTCTCGTTAAGCGCATTGTAGACGCTCATGCCGAACTCTGTCACTTTTATGCTTGCGCCTTCTATGTAGTCCCTTTTGAACAGAGTGTCTATTATCGAGGCCCTTGTTGCCTTTGTTCCTAATCTTCTTTTCTCTAATTCCGCAATGAGCCCTGCCTTTCCGAATCGTTTTGGAGGCTGCGTCTGAAGTTCGACCATATATGCTTTTGACACAATTACATTCGCACCTTTCTTGAATTCAGGAAGCATTTTCTCCTTTGCTGATCCATATTCGTAGAATTCATACCAGCCCTTTTCTATTATTGTTGTTCCGTTTGCTGTGTACTTTTCGTTTCCTATTGCTACAGTTATCTTTGACCGACCTACCTTTGCATAGGCAGCAAAGCATGCCAGGAATCTTTTTACTATTAGATCGTAAAGCTTTGATTCAATGTCCGTTAAATTCTTCGGCATTACTCCGGTTGGATAGATTGCAGGGTGCGCTTCATCTGTCTTCATTCCTTCATTCGGGCGATATCTATTTTCGCTTATCAGTTTTTTCGCAAACTTCTCATATGTAGGATTCTTCGCCAGTTCGCCTATGACCTTGCTTAGCCCCAATGTTGGAGGCAGCTTCTGTGATGAGGTTCTAGGATATGAAATATAGGCTCGCTCGTAAAGGCTCTGTGCTGTTGCAAGCGTAACAGATGGGTCAAGTCTCAGCACTCTGCTTGATTCAAGCTGCAATGCAGTAAGATCAAAAGGAGGGTACGGCCTTATCAACTGTTCTGTTGTTTCCATGTTTTCAACCAACGCGTTTTTAAGGTTTGAGTTGGTGTGTTCAAGCGCGTTTGCTGCTTCCTTGCTGTCGAATATGTCCCCCCTTGAATTTGCAAACTCTATCTCCTTTATCAATGCGAGTAAATTCCAGTAGGGCTTGGATACAAATTTGCTTATCTCCAGTTCGCGCTTTGCAAGCATTGCCAGTGTTGGCCCCTGCACTCTTCCTATGCTGAGCGAACGCACGAACTTGGTTCCGGCCAATGCGCTTGTCAATGCCCTGCTGAGGTTGATGCCCCAAAGCCAATCCAGCATGTGGCGCACTTCACCTGCATAGAAATTGTTCATGTCCAATGGCATAAGATTCTCATAGGCGTTTTTAAGGTCAGGAATTGTGGTGGTTGAGAATTTCATGCGCCTTGCCTTGTGCTCGAGGTCTCCTCCCAGGAATTTTATTATATTGGTTCCTATTACTGTTCCTTCTATGTCGAAGTCGCAGGCATTTATGTAGGAATCGCACCTTTTTGCAAGTATCTTGAACACATCAAGGTATTTCTTAGTGTAATAGGAATTTTTGCCGACTTCGTAGGAAGCTGCCCATTCCACTTTAAGAACAGGATAACCTTTCTTCTCATCTGCCTGTCTTATGGTGAATATGTGTCCAACTGCTGCCGCAATGTAGATCTTGCCTTTGCTGTCGTCTATTTCATAGTAATTAACTCCGTTGAGATTGATTCTTCTTTGGGCGTTGTTTCCCAATGCGATTGCTAAACGCAGCGCAACGCTTGGTTTCTCTGCTACTATAAGTGTATCCAACAAATGACCCAACTAGCTTCTTCCTGAAGCCCTTCTAGAACCAGCCTTTTTTGTAATAGTATCTTCAGTTAAGGATATAAGCCAAGCATTGTAGAATCCGATAATCATAGTCATTACGACTACTACGTAAAATACCAAACTACTACCAGAATATATAAATAAGGCAACAGCCAATATACCAAGTATTACCGTTACAAATGAGGTTATTAGCTCCTTAGCAAGCTTTTTCAAAAGACCACTAATGATTCCATGAATATTTACCTGGTTATATTTTTAACACTTATTGCAGCGCTTATTTCTTCCTTTTCACAGCTTCTCTTCAAGAAAGGCATAAAGAAAAGATTGGACAGCGTATACGAAATACTTGGCCTTCTCCTAAACAAGACCGTGCTCATAGGCCTTTGCGGATATCTTGCAAGTTTTCTAATCTATCTTTACGTGCTTTCAACTTCACAATTATCAATAGTGTTTCCCATATTCGCAAGCTCGTTCATATTCGTTACCATAATAAGCGCAGTTACCTTGAAGGAAAAGGTAACCTTGATAAGGGTTGTTGGCGTATTGCTCATATTCTTCGGCATAACCATGGTTGCATTGACTGTATAGGGTGTAATATTTGAAAGACAGCAAAAAAATATTTTTGATTCTTCTCGTTGTTTCTACAGTATTGGGAGGAATAGGCCAATTTCTTTTCAAATACGCCTTTATCGACCATAATCTAGATATTACCATTGCGTTAGGATTGGGAGTATACGCAATTTCAACAGCAATATACTTCTACGTGCTTAGCAGAGTACATTTGTCCTGGGCCTACGGGCTCAGCGGAATTAGTTATATACTTGCAGTCATATTCGCCGCAACGCTTCTTGCAGAGCATGTGTCTCCGTTGCGTTGGGCAGGAGTATTGGTAATAGCAATAGGGGTTGTATGCGTAAGCCTGAGCTAATGCATAGTAGTTAAATACTGTTTTAATAAATAGTAAATCAGATAAAATGGACTCTGTTACTAAAGCTGCAACTGTGAAAAGTGGTGGCAACGGAAAAGTCAAAATTGACCTATTGGATCTAGTCAGGAAATGTAGCGACTATATGCATCAAACCGTATTATTCGATGCTGTAATATCTACATTGGCAAGGCCAGATAAAGATTCAAAAGAAAAGGTTACTGGTTTCATGTCAACTACTGCTGGATACCTATGTGCTGAAATAAAGGTAAATCCAGAAATTGCCGTATCTTTAAGGGATAGATACGCGCATCAGCTTTGCGAAATTAATCTAGAAATAGAAGGTACAGTTATCGGCATCGAAAAAGGCGTGTTCATGCCAATAATAGATATCATACGTTGGAAACCCTTAGAACTATAAAAATAATGACACTACCAAACAAATAAATATCTCCTAATAAAGATAAATAAGTGATAAAAATGGTTACGACGGAGAAAGCTTCCACGCTGGAAAAACCTAATACCAAACACATAGATGTTCATGTGCATTGCAGGGATTGGGGTGAAACGCACAAAGCAACAATAAGAGAAGTCATGCAACTTGCAAGAAGTCAAGGGATAGTCGCAATAGGTGATATGCCAAATACAAAAATGACTGTTGAGCAATTATTAGGATTACCAGAAATGAAGAATTATCCCACGCATTTTATACAGAAATTAATTCAACAAGTAATGGGATTCAAAGGCGGCATAGTAACTAGTGAATTAGTTGATTTAAGACTTAAAACAGCAGAAAGAGAAGGATCTTTAGACGGTTATTACCTACACATAGGTGCTACCAAATACGAATTGCAAATAGTTGAAGCTGCAAAAGTCGCAACAGAAAATCCAAGAGTATTAGGAATAAAGGATTTTTACGGAAAATCAACCAATAATCTTTCAATACTTGAAATGGATGAGCAAAAACATATGTTCCAAATATTAACAAGGGAAGGCTATGGCGGTGTTGTTACTTTGCATTGTGAGAAAGAAGAGTTAGCCAGACCAGGTTTATGGAATCCAAGAATACCTGCTAGCTGGAATGAGGCAAAGCCACCCATCATGGAATTGTTTGGAGTATTAGATATAATACAAATTGTTAGAGAAACAGGTTTTAAAGGTCACGTGCATATTGCACACATCTCAACACCTCAATCCGTTGAATTTGTATACGAGGCCAAAAAAAGTGGTATGCGTATAAGCTGTGGAACTACACCTCATCACAATACTTTTTCAACTGAAGATATGCAATCACCTGAGGGTATGAAATACAAGGTTAACCCTCCAATTAGGTACAAGTATATGATGCTGGAATTAAGGCAACAATTGAGAGATGGCAAAATCGATATAATCGAAACAGATAATGCACCACATACACCACAAGAAAAGACATATGATCCAAGCAAACCAAACGAGTTCTTCATGTCTGGCATAAGAAGTTTGGATAATTATTCCACTTTCATACAGGGTTTGTTCAGTGAAGGAGTTACTACAGAACAAATAGAAAAATTAACGTATTTGAACGTGAAAAAAATATTCCCAAAAATAGTTCAATAAGTGAGGATATGCTTTCAACCCAAACTAAAGATGAAAAACAAGAGAATATCACTCCAAAACTAACCATTTCTGAGAAAGTAAAACTTTTGAGAGGAGCAGTAGATTATGAATATTTCCATAATATAGTAAGGCCAATGCTCTATCAAAAATGCAGCGAAGATCCAAAATTAGTTAGGGAAGGACTTCCCGAATCTGTTCACGAGCTTATACTAGATTCTTTGCATGAAAATGCATGGGCGACCAGATTCATAGCACCTTTCTTCAAGGCTCCGGAAAATGTTATCATAACAATAAAAGAGAAGCGCTGGGTTCCTTTTGGAACTGCCGCTGGCGTTGATAAGAATTGCCTTGCACTTGAAGCATTTGGAAATATTTTCGGTTTTCAGGAACCAGGAACTGTTATAATTCCTGGAAGAAAGGGAAACGATAAACCAAGAGTAGCTGTAAGCGAAAAGGATCAAGATATCTACAACGCACAGGGTTTTCCTAGCGATGGTGTTGAAAAATCAAGCAAAAGGCTTTCTGATTACAGGGAAAATGGCGGAAACGCAAAAATAATTGTAAGCATATGCGGCCTTCCACTTGATGATTCTAAAGTTTCTGAAGAAGTTGCAGTTGGAAGAGCACTGGATGAAATATTAGATTTGATAGAAAAATTGCCAAATGTTCAAGGCTATGTGTGGAACCCTTTCTCTCCAAATACTGCATCATTGAAAATGCTGAGAAAACCTAGCACATTCCACAGGGTAGCATTAATGCTTCAGGTTTTTGAATATCAACTAAAATTAGTGAAAATGGGCCCCTACGAAAAGCAGGAAAAAGACGATGCACTTGCATTGATGAATGCTTTCATATCTGGCGGAGGCGATGGTGTTGTTACCACAAACACGAAAATGTTTCCAAAGGAGCAGCTTCCATATTCTATAAAAGATACTTGGGGTTATCAAAGTGCAGGAAGAAGCGGAAGATTCCTACGAAACTACAGAATGCGAAGCGTAATGGACATAAGAAAAGCATTCCCTAATTCAACAATAGTTGCAACGGGTGGCATATTTGATGCAAACGATGCGTTTGAAACTTTTGTTGCAGGTGCAAACCTGCTTGAGGGATATACACCCTATGCCTACTACGGACCAGGATTGGTTAGGTATTTGATGCATGGCGTTTCAGAAAGACTAAGTATAAATGGAGTGACTCTAGAGCAATTGCAGCAGGAAGTAAAAAAATACGCGCTCAAAGGAAAAGATTTTTCTGATTATAAGCTTAGATAATAAGGCAATCAGCTCATTTGAAGGGTCTTTACCTCTATTTTATGGAGAGGCGCAATGTGCTTTAGCTTTGATGCAAGTTCAGCCTGCATCTTACCCTCTATTATTGAGTTTA
>Ga0187871_10000799_pt1 | contig 28955 bp, 20 predicted proteins | sample June2016WEW_16_1_FD_132988 | JGI IMG/M metagenome (GOLD analysis project Ga0187871, IMG submission 132988) | Peatland microbial communities from SPRUCE experiment site at the Marcell Experimental Forest, Minnesota, USA - June2016WEW_16_10 | ecosystem: Environmental > Terrestrial > Soil >...
AAAGCCTATGCCACCAAGCCCTGCAAAAGCCAGCCAGAGCTTCGAGGCCGGCGGCCTGCGAGGCCGCCGGCAGGCTGCGAGCCTGCCCCACCAAATGGCTCCGGGCGCTGTACCACTTCAGGGGTGCGGGGGTCTTTCTGGCTCCAGATTAGCATTGCGGTGGGCTGGAAACGGGCGGGGCGCGGCGCCGGTTGAGCCGTAGGTGATTGGAAAATTGGGAGAAACGGGGGCGAGGGAATTTCATGCGGACGTGTGACCGTATACCGGCCAAGCGCTGAACGCAGTTCTCTCTCGACCGCACGAAGGCGATGTGGTAATCCGCTGTGCGCCGCTTTCCTCTTTGGAGAAACCCACTCGCCAGAAACCCACTCGCCAACCTGTAGATTTGCGAGGCGCGGGGCTGAAGCCCCGCGCGGGATAAATCCCGCCCCCCAAGGCTTTGGGTTTCCTGCCGTCCGCGCTGAAGCGGAAATGAAGGGGAGCGCCGGCCCAGCGACGCATACCGACCTTGCGCCCCTGCCCCTCTTGATCGGTCTTGGACCTTCGCAGCGTCACCGTGAGGCCATCCTTGCCGAAAGCGCAATCCGCCACGTCTAGCCCCACCAGTTCCTACCGGCGGAACGCGCCCGCAAACCCCAAGAGGATTAGCGCCCGATCCCGCTATCCAGCTTTGGTGTTTCTAGCCTATCACGCCTTCGTGGACTCCGATAAGCGATAATTGGGTATGAGTGAAGCGTTTGCCGCTCATCATCTTCGTCGTTCCGCTCGTGCTCGTTTTCTTCGCCTATCGTACTCGGCAGGCGTCACGGGGTTTGAACATCGAGCCGCACACCACAGGGAAATAGAAAAGGCGAAGCAGCGATAGTCATCATCGTTGGGCGTTTTTGGCGCTCAAACGACCTCACTGATAGCCAGGGCATAGAACCACGCCAGCGCAACCAATCCGCAAGATAAAACAACTGACCATCGAGCCGGATGCCTTCGGAACAGCACGGCGATTCCAGAAATTAACACGCCAATCAAGTTAGTACACATGATTAGCTGTCGTGCGATGCTGTACCACGGTCCTAAAATGGGTGGAAACACCAGACCGCATAGCAGGAATGCGTAGCTACCAGTCACCATCCATGCAATAATGCGTATAGTCGGTGACATTACAACCGGCGACAGCCGATACCCCATGAAGGACAGTGCGGCAAGCGGACCCAACAGCACGGACCAGATGACGACTTTATCCATAAAGTGCCGTGTATTCGGATCATCCCTGTTCTCGTGACGGCTGCACGTTTTGAAGATGCCATAATACCATCATTCCGGCAATTCGGTTCTTGTTCCCTGTCCCAGGAAGACTTCAGGCAGCTAAGGACGTTGTACCGCTGGCTACGGGAAGGCGGAGTGCTGCCGCTCACTCCCCGACAGCGATATCGAGAGAAGAAACAGGCCGAAGCGTCCTCTTCCACTGAACGGCGATGCACTGGCGGCGTTGGCGCGCCTCAGGGAACGCGCTGAGCGGCTTGGCGCGGGCGAACCCGAGCACTTTGTATTCCCCACCTGTGAACATGAGTGGATCGGCCCAACACGACCACAAAAGAGTTGGCGCACGGCATGGCGGGCGCTGGTGAAGGAAACCGCAAGCGGGCCGGGCGGACTGCTGCACGGGCGGCGCTGGCTGCTGGGCGTGGTCTCCGCGGCTCAAAGGCCGCATGGAGACGGGCGGCGGACCTTTCCACGGATTACGCTTCCACGATCTTCGTCATCAAGCCATCACCGAATTGGCCGAAGGCGGCGCGTCGGACGCCACAATCGAAGCCCTAGCCGGGCACATGTCACGGCGGATGTTGGAGCACTACTCTCACGTCCGCATGGCAGCGAAGCGCACGGCATTGGACAAGCTGGAGAGCGGACTCATGAAGCCAGCGTCACATTCCGTTGCGGAGTTGCCGACCAAAGCTGTGAATTGACCCGGTTACGTCACAATCCACGTCACATTGGATCCAGTCTTCGGGCTGGCTTTTTGGTATCTTATTGATTCTATGGTGGGCGCGACAGGACTCGAACCTGTGACCTCCTGCGTGTGAAGCAGGCGCTCTAACCAACTGAGCTACGCGCCCGAGGCAACTTCTCTATTGATTCTAGACTACTTCCAACCGTTTTGCCACTCCCATCTCCTGCCTCCTTCGGCCAAACCGTATCAAAACTGTATCAAAACCCCTTCAGTTTGGCCTGCCTGTATCAAAACCCTGATCCTGCTCGTTCGCGTGGCGATTGAGCTTCTGCAACGCCTCGCGCTTCATCTGCAACTTCATCTGCGAGTACTTCTTGAACACCTGCGCGTCACCCTGATGGAATCGACGGCCTTTGTTAGACCGCCAACCAATGATGCGAGCTTGTCCGACCAGTCAGGCAAAGTTGACGAACTCCTCTAAAATGATATACTTACAACCCAACGAAGCTTTCGCGGCCCCTTTCGTTCGAGGCCCCGCCAATGAATACCTAAATGTACTCCTCTTCGGTTGCTCTGTGAAGGGTAAACCATCAGGCACCTGGCCTGACACCAGGTTCAACCTGGCGTCCTTCTAAATCAACCCAAGGAGGAGTTGAAATGATGACGTACAGTAAGGATGACGGCCGACGGGTCAGCCTGCATTTCGAGGCAATGCTCGCGGATCACAAAAAGCTCGGGGCGATGCTGCTGGAGCGGCTCGATGAGGTCCACTACAGGTATGTGGCCGAGAGCAACGAGCTTCCTCGTCGCCCTCTCCGAATAGTTCAACCTTCACCGGCTTCAGATATCCGACGGCACCCGGATCTCCAGGGGCATGGGCCGCTGCCTCTACCGGCGCGTACAAACACAGGCCCGCGCCTGTCGCCGCCCACCAAGCGCCGGTCCGGGCCCGCAGCAGGATGTGTTTTCCCCAGGACGGGCGCTCGCTGAAGCCCTTGACTGGCATGGCGTGGAACCTGGTTCCATCGAATCGATTTACCAAACCAGATGGCCTTTCCGAAGCTGTCACCGCCAGAACCGTTCCGGCGCGATCCGCAATAAGCGACCAGACGCGATCCGTTGGGAGGCCGTCCTGTTCGCGAAACGTGGTGAACCCGCCTCTGGATTTTCATCACGCCGGCCGCTTCCGTTGCCGCCCACACGTTTCCGGCAAGGTCCGTGGCCAGCGCGTTAACCTGGCGGTCGATGAGTCCCTGGGCGCGGGTCAGCATCCGGAACACCGGCGGGCGGCTGCCCGGCAGCCACCGCATGATTCCAGCACTGGCGCCGGCCCAGATGGACCCACCTGGTCCGGCCACCAGCGACGTCACATCCAAGTGTTTCAGCTCTCCCGCTTCACGGTAGACTTGCTGAACACCACACCGGCCCACTTTGTCCTCATCCCGCATCAACGCCAAACCATCTTGCGTTCCGGCCCATATCTCGCCGCGGTTGTCCAGCAACAGCGTCCGCACATTCTCGGTCCATCCTCCAATGGCGATGTGCTGGACGGCACCGTCCGTGCCGATAACATAGATCCCCGATCGCGTAGCCACCCACAGCTTGTGGCCCGCATCCTCGACGACATCGTTGACCGAGATTCGCTCTTCTCCGGACGAGGGCGCAGGCAACGGTTGGCGGCGGAACCGATGGCCGCTCAGCATTTCGAACAGTCCTCCCCCCGTACCGCACCAGATTCTGCCGGCGGAGTCCTGCATCAGAGCGGTGACACGATTCTCGGGTCGAGTGTTTCCGGGCGGATATGTGGTGAATTTTCCGCGACCTTCCGCCTGGAATTGGCAAACGCCGCGTGCGGTCCCGACGAGGTATTCGCCGGAGCGGGTTTCCAGGAGAGCGTTCACCGACCGGTGCGGAAGTCCCTCCGCCAGGCCAAAGTTGACGAAGCGGTAACCGTCAAACCGCGAGAGTCCTTCCGGCGTGCAGAACCAAACGAAGCCGCGTGAATCGGCGACGATCCGGTTGATGCTATCGCCCGCCAGGCCGTCGGCCGTGCTGTAAGATCGGATCGGCAGCACCTCGGCGATGAGACACGGGAGCGCGATGGTTGCAAACAGAATAGGCCGCCATGCCATATCGCCTCCGGTGTCCTCAGTTTACCGTGCGATGGACAGTTCCAGGAAACTGGCGCTCCCGGGCAGCGTGGTAAAAAGCGAGGCGTGGGCGGACCCGAATCGCCGACGCGACCGAAGACGCATGTAGCTACCAGCCGGCCCACTAGCTTGAGAACGACGCAGGTGCGCCTTTTCGACATCGAGATTGGGCCCGGCGGGCAGTTCGGCTTTTGGGGACGGAATAGTCGGGCATCCGGAAGTTGAGGCTCGTCCCCAAGCGCGAAACGAACTGTCGCCCGCTGCTGGTCGCCCAGCGTTTGCCGATGAAGCCACCGGCAACCGATGGTTCCGGCCTCGGGCGGCTTCATCGCCAATCCGATGCGGTCGCTCGTGGGCGGTCAGTTTTTCTGTGCAATTGCCGAGAAATTCCCGGAATCCCGGAGAGCGCGATCAGGCAAAGCCCAAATGGGATCCAGCACCAACTCCGGCTGGTTGAGATAACGTGGAACCGCCGTGCCGTCCACGGGATCGGTGAATAGCGGAGAAATGGTAAAGCAGAACAGGCCCGTGCGCTTCGCCGGCCCAGAACACAAGGGGATGATTGACGAGATCCATCAACCGCTTTCCTCCAGCTTCGCCGGTGGTTTCGACTAGAACGGCCCGGACAGGATGGATACCAAAGGAACCATGCCGACACGACTGCTTCTTGAACAGCGCGAGAGCTAAAGCGCTTTGATTCAGTTTAAAGGCTCGTAGCCGGCACGAACGGCTCTCAAGAGTTGTCCGCGGAGCTCCAGGTAACTGGCGTGGGCGTTGTTTTCGCGCACGCGTTGGTCTGTTATTTCAGAGAGAGTTTGCAGTGACGAGGGTTCGGGGAGGCATTGGCCCAGCAAGTCGCACATCCTTTCGGCCTGATGTACATAGTGCTTGAGCGCTTCCCAACACCGTGCGTGCAATTCAATGAATTGTTCGGGGTCCATTTGTTCCTTGGGGAAATCGGAGTGGATGCCCGGCTTCTTCGCCCGCTCGCAGGCGCCCGGCCCGGGGGTGGGCAAAGCAATAAGTTGCAGCTTCGTCGGATCGCGCGGGATCTAAACGATCTTCACTGGACGATGCTTAGAACTAAGCACTCGTACTAATAAACACCGGCAGCGGCGCTAAGTTGTGGATCTTCTTTTCAATTCCGTTGGCGGATCTTGCGGCTGACGACGTTGCACAGCTTGACACAACAGACGGCGCTTTCCCCCTAGCGGGACTGGTTCCGAGCCGTTGGTGTGGGCCAAACGGCTTACTGGAATCGACTCCGCGACACCGCGTGGCGCACTGATTCGACCGGCGCCTGCCGCCGATTCAGCGTTTGCGGCCGGATCCCTGCGGCGCCGGACAGCTCGCGCACAACCCATATACCACTAGCTGCGGCCCGTATGCCGGGGTCACCCCCGCCGGCGAGCCGGAAGTCGGCACGTACACCTTGCCATTGGCCACCGTCGGAGTCGTGAACTTGGTGGAAAACCAATAGTCCGTGCTGACAAACAATGGCTGGCTGACGTTGATGGCGTTGAAGGCGTACAGTGCTCCTTGCCCGGGCGAGGTATTCGTAATCGCCGCGATGCCCCATACGATTCCGTTGCCGGCTCCGTTTGACGAAACTGCCAGCGCCCCTCCAGGATAGTTGGCGGCGGTCACCGTGCCCTGGTTGGGCGCGCGCGCGAAGTGGTTGGTAGTCTGATTGAAGTCCCATACCTGCAGCACATCCCCATACCCCCATAAGTACAGCGTCGGGTTCGCGCTGCCGGGCGCCCACAAGGCCGGATTGTGAATCTCATAGCACTTGAGCAGTCCGGGCCCGGTTCCGCAACCCTTGGAACTGCCCGTGAAGACCTGTACCGCGCCGGTGTTTCCGGTATTCAATCCGCCGAGGTTCGCCCTGTTCAGCACGTACACATTCCCGGTCTTTCCCACCGCCAGCATCAGGTTGGGCGCCGCCGCGTTGGTGCTGGGAAACAGGATGCCTCCCGCGTCGCCCAGATCCAGATCGTGTTGGTTCAGGCTGGCGTAACCCGCGGGTGTAAACGAACTGTCGACCGCCCCCGAGCCGTTCAACAGCAGCGCCGATTCTCCCCAGTTGCCCGTGCCCGTCCCGCCGTAGCCGCCATTTCCCACGACTACGTAAATTCCAGTGTTGTCCAGCGCCGGCCCACGGCCCGACATCCAGATTCCGCCGCCATGACCGCACTGATTGGTAGCTGGCTTGACTCCGGAACAAGCCGGCCCGCTTTGGGTTGCATTTTGCGTCGTATTGAAGGCCATGCTCTGGGTGAACGTGCCGTTCGCATAGCTGTAGCCCATTACCCAGCCGTGGTATTGGCGCGCGGATTCTTCCCCGCCCGCGCTGCCAAATGCCAGGTATACAATCACATTCGCGGTGTCCTCCAGCAGCGCCGGGCGCTGAAACTGTTGGGCGGCCACGAAAGGGATGCAGGGCGGCGGGACCGTGCCGCCATTGCCGGATGTGCAGGCGGCCGTCTGAGAATCGTCGCCTGTTCCCGCCACCGCCGCCTGTATGACGACATTCGCGATTTCGGTTCCCGTCGGCAAATTCAGCGCGTGCAGCCGGTAAACAGAGGCGCCGCCTTCGTCGGCCAGAGCCGCTACGAAAAGCGTGTTCGAGCTAAGGTCCGCTACTGGCGTGCTCAAAATCCCTATGTTCGCGCCGCCTTCGACCACCGCCGGAGTTCCCAGCGAGACGCTCCACAGCGCGGGCTGCGCACTGTCGGCGTCGAAGGCATACACTGTATCGTTCACGGTGGCGACGAACACCACGTTGTGAACCTGGTTATCGATGGTCAGCCCTTGCACATAAAGCGGTTGCGCATAGAAGGTTTGATCTACCGGCTGCGCAAACAGCATCCCGAACGTGGCAGCGGCCACGTTTGCAGGCGTGAGGATCGTTTCAGAAGGGTTCGAGCCTGAACGGAAATTGTCATATTGGCCGGTGACCACGTTGACCGCCGTCTGTGCTCCGGCGCCGCACGCCAGAATCATTGGCAAAAGCAAAACCACTCCGCGGGTGGCGCAATTTATATTGTGCCATTTCATAGATACACGTCCCTCCGTAGCCAGGAACCGGGGCGCCCATTGGCCGCCTCCGCTGCCCTGGCTATTGTTGGTGCTGAACCATACCATTTGGGCTTTGCGCTATTTTACACCATTTGTTAAGAAGTGTGACGGCGGGATTTTCCAGTGGGTTTGGAGGGCGGGCAATTCTGCCCGCAGCCGGCTTTCAGCCGGCTAAGGCGAGCTTCGCTCGCCTGTGTCGGCACGAGTGCCGACACGGCACGCACGAGTGCGTGCGCCACGAGGGCTACCCACGGATAAGCGGACGATGTTGCCCTCCCGGCTGGATGTTCAGAAAACTACGTTCTCAGACGATCGCTGACAATTTGGGTACGTGAATCAGGATCGGAAGGCGCCAATAGAACTCCCGCTGAGTCAAACAACTCGACCCTTTGTTTTCAATAAGAACGGGGAAATCCAGGGCAATTTGCACCACGGCTCAATCCCGCGGCGTCTGGGCGGCCTGGGACGGCGCGCGGCAGCGCATGGCGCTGCCCCACTGCAAATCTGCCTGAGAGACTCGCCGCCCCGCGGCCACTCAATTACCCAGACGGACGATTACGCATGCAGCTCAACACAGAACCCAAGAAACAGATCCTGATCGTTGAAGACGAAGGCATTATTGCCGCCGATATCCGGAACCGGCTGGAGCGGCTGGGCTACCAAGTGCCGGCCATCGCGCGCTCCGGCGAAGAAGCGCTCCATTTTGCCCGGTCGACGCCGTTCGACCTGGTCCTGATGGACATCCGCATCAAGGGCGACATGGACGGCATCGCCACGGCCCAGGCCTTGAAGACCGAACTGGAAACGCCGGTGGTCTACATCACCGCGCATGCCGACGAAGAGACCATCAACCGGGCCACGCGCACGGAGCCGTTCGGGTACATATTGAAGCCCATACGGGACTCGGAGTTGCGCAGCGCGGTGCAGATTTCGATTCACAAGCATGAGATGGAGCGGCGCCTGCGGGATAGCGAAGCGTGGCTGGCTACCACTTTGCGCAGCATCGGGGAGGGGGTGGTGGCGACCAACACGGAGGGCGAGGTGGTATTCATGAACCCGGTCGCCGAGCAGCTCACGGGCTGGTCCGGGAAGGACGCGCATGGGCGCCTGCTGATGGAGGTGCTGGGGCTGCACGAGGAATCCACCGGCGCTCCGGCGGAAAACCCCATCGTCGATTTCCTGGCCGGGCCGGCGAGCAGCGCGGCCGCGCGCGGGCATCGCGCCTACACGCTGACTTCGCGCACGGGGATGTCGGCGACGGTGGAGCTGGCCTGTTTTGAGAACCGCGCGGATGACGTGTTGGGCGCCGTTCTGGTGGTGCGCGATATCGGCGGCCGGCGGGACCTGGAGCGGCGGGTGATGCAATCGCAGCGCATGGAGGCTATCGCCAACCTGGCGGCCGGCCTGGCGCACGATTTCAACAATCAGCTCACGGTGATACTGGGATGCGCCGACGAACTTTCCGAAAGCCTTTCCGGCGGCGAACGGGAGCGGGCCATCGAGATCAAGCACGCCGGCTCCCTGGCCACCGCGCTGACCAGCCAGTTGCTGACCTTGAGCCGCCACCAGGCGATGCGGATGGAGCCGCTAAGCATCAACGCATCCATCGTCGAAATGCAGCCGTCGCTCTCATCCGCGTTGGGCAAGATGCGCATCCTGACGACGAACCTGGGGCCGAACCTGGGGCGGGTGCGCGCGGATCGGAACCAGGTGAAGCAAGTGCTCCTGAATCTGGCGCTGAATGCGCGGGATGCCATGCCCACGGGTGGGGAGTTGCGCATGGAAACCTCAAACTTCGATGTCCTGCCCGGAAGCCCGAAGGCGGAGATGTTTCCGCCGGGGCCGTACGTGCGGCTGCTGGTGTCCGACGGCGGGGAGGGGATGGACCCGGATACGCTGGCGCGAATTTTTGAGCCGTTCTTCACCACCAAGAAGCCCGGATTCGGAACCGGGTTGGGCCTGTCGATGGTGCACAGCATCGTAGTGCAGAGCGGCGGCCACGTGACCGCGCGGAGCGAGCTGGGTCTGGGCACGGCCTTCGAGATCCTGCTGCCGCGGTTGGCCGCCTTCCGGAAGCTGGGCGAGATCGAAGGCCAACAAATGCATCCAGGCCACGCCGCGGCGGCCGCGGAGGCCACGCCGACGGTGCTGCTGGTGGAAGACGAAGACAATGTGCGGCGCACCATGCACCGGCATTTCGAGAAAGAGGGATATCAATTGCTGGAGGCCAGCGATGGCGAAGAAGCCGCGCTGATCGCGGAGACGTATGGCGAGCCGATCCATATCCTGGTGACCGATGTGGCGATGCCGGGCATGAGCGGACAGCAACTGGCGGAGCGCCTGGCCGCGCTGCGGCCGGAGATCAAGGTTCTCTTTGTTTCGGGCTACCCGCACAACTCGCTGGAGGGGCGGTGGAACTTTCTGCCCAAGCCGTTTTCGGGATCGGAGCTGTTGGGCCGGGTGCGCATGTTGCTGGGCGCGGCGGCGCCGGCGGGCGCCTGACGGTCATTTCCGGCCGCCGGCTCGGGTGAGCTGCGCTGGCCTGCGCTGACAGGGGTGTCAGCGCGGCAGCATCGAAAGCCTCCGGTAGGCGACTGAGAATACGGCCGGGCAGGCTGCGAGGCCGCCGCAGGCTGCGAGCCTGCCCCACAACTCGGCTTTCATGCGCATTTGGTGGGCCCACGCGGCCCATGGAGACAGGCATGCGTGCCTGCGCCACGATTATGCATGCTACCTATCTGGCCGCCATTGTCGACTCTTCCGACGACGCCATTATCGGCGCGCGTCCGGACGGCGTCATAGAAACCTGGAATCGAGGGGCGGAGAACCTGTACGGCTATGCCGCGCGGGAAATGATTGGCCGCCACCTCGCTCTGCTGGAATCGCCGGAACAGCCCGGCGAAATCTCCCGCATTCTGGAGAGGATCGCGCGTGGCGAAACCATCCGGCACCATCGCACGGTGCGCATCGCAAAGGACGGCGCAAGGGTGGAAGTATCCGTGACCATCTCGCCGATCCGCGACGCCGGGGGGAGTGTAGTGGGCGCCTCGGCGATCGCGCGGGACATGGGCGAACGAGCGGCCCTGGAAAACGCCCTGCGGTTCAGCGAGGAGCGCTACCGCTCATTGGCGCTGGCCGGCGCGCAGATCGTCTGGACCAAGAACGCGCGGGGCGAGGTGGTGGAGGATTGGCCCATGTGGCGAGCATTCACGGGCCAAGCCGTCAGCGAGACGACGGGCCGGGGTTGGGCCAGCGCGGTACACCCGGAGGACCGCGAAAGAATCGGCGTGGTATGGGAGGCCGCGCTGCGGAACGGGAGCATGTACGAGACAGAGTATCGGCTGCGCCGGCACGATGGCGAGTACCGGCATATGGCGGTGCGGGGGGTGCCGGTGCTCGAGCCGGGAGGCCGCGTGCGCGAATGGATCGGCTCCTGCGCCGACATCACGGAACGAAAGCGGGCCGAGGAGGAAGGCCAGAAAGCGCAACGGGAACTGGCTCTGAAAACCAGGTTCGCCACGATATTCCCGACCGCGGCCGAGCCGGAGATATTCGCGGCCGTACTGGACGCCATCCTGGATCACACCCACAGCGCGGAAGGCGTTTTCGGATACATCGGCGAGGACGGCGCGCTGATATGTTCCATCCGGACGCGAAAAGCCGGGAAGGAGAGCGGCGCTTCCCAGGATGCCGGCGCGGCCTGTGAAACCTTGCGCATCCCGCAGAGCGAGTGGGAGGGCGTTTGGGGACGCGCTCTTAGGGAAAAGCGATCGTTGTATTCCAATGAACCGGGAGCAAGCCCAGCGGGCCGCATTCCCGTCCGCCGGATGCTGGCCGTGCCCATCGTTTTCCAAGAAGAGCCGCTCGGGCTGTTTGCCATCGCCAACAAAACCGCGGATCATGTGGAAAGCGATCGCCAGACCTTGGAGCGTATCGCGCGGGATGTCGCGCCGGTCTTCAAAGCCAGACTGCAGCGGGACGCCCAGGAGCGCGCACGCAAACGCGCCGAGGAGGAGGTGCGCACGGTCAACGCGGAGTTGGAGAAACGCGTTCAGGAACGCACGGCGCAGTGGGAGGCCGCCAATCACGAACTGGAATCGTTCGCCTATTCGGTCTCGCACGATCTGCGCGCGCCGTTGCGGGCCATCCACGGATTCTCACGGATACTGATTGAAGAGTGCGCGCCGGAGCTGCCCGGAGACGCCAAACATTATCTTGAAGTAATTCGCGATAACGCATTACAAATGGGAGAGTTAATCGATGATTTACTGACCCTATCCCGGCTCAGCCGCCAGCCTTTGCAGAAACAGGCGATCACGCCGGCGGATCTGGTCGCACAAGCGCTCGACGAACTACGCCCTGAGATGGGGCCGCGCATTGAAATCGCGGTGGGCGACGTGCCGGTCTGCGAGGGCGACCCGGTGCTATTGAAACAGGTATTTGTAAACCTGCTCTCGAACGCCATCAAGTATAGCGGCCGGCGGGCACAGGCCCGGATTGAAGTGGGGGCGCTGCCCCGCGCGGACGGGCATGCGCCCGTCTACTTCGTGCGGGACAACGGGGTCGGCTTCGACATGCGGTATGTGCATAAGCTGTTCGGGGTGTTTCAGCGCCTGCATCATGCGGTGGATTATCCGGGCACGGGTGTCGGCCTGGCGACGGTACAGAGGATCATTCACCGGCATGGCGGGCGCGTGTGGGCCGAATCGGAAATCGATCGAGGCGCGACGTTCTATTTCACCATGGAGCCTGAAGCATGAACGATCGCGTGCAGATTCTGCTGGTGGACGATAACCCCAGCGATGCCGAGCTGACCCTGCATGTACTGAGCCGGCACTTCGCCGGCCGCATCGGCGGCAACGCCGACAATGCCGCCGAACGCATCGCCGATCACATTAAGGTAGTGCACGATGGCGCCGAAGCGCTGGATTTCATCTTCTGCACGGGCGCGTACGCCGCGCGCAACCCCCAAGACCTTCCCCAGACGATGCTGCTGGATCTGAAGCTGCCGAAGGTGGATGGCCTGGAAGTGTTGCGGCGGGCAAAGGCGGACCCGCGCACGCGCGACATGCCTATCGTGGTGTTCAGCTCTTCGTGGGAGGATTCCGACGTGCGGCAGGCGCGCGCACTGGGCGCGCATAGCTTCGTGGTGAAACCCGTGGATTTCACGCAATTCGTGGAGGCCGTGCGGGCGGCCCTAAATTTAACCGAGGCGCTGTGAAGTGAGCCAGGAAACCGTACTTCACGTATTGATATTGGAAGACCGGCCGGCGGACGCCGAGATGATGGCGCACGAACTGCGCTGCGGCGGCTTCGATGCGCAGTGGCAGCGGGTGGAAACCGAACCTGATTTTCTAGCGCGGCTGGATCCGCCGCCCGACGTGATCCTGGCCGACTACAGCATGCCGGAACTGGATGCCCTGCGGGCACTGCAGTTGCTGCAGGAGCGGGGGCTGAACATTCCGTTCATCGTGGTTTCCGGGACCATCGGAGAAGATGTGGCGGTGGCCATCATGCGGCAAGGCGGCGCCGACTACCTGCTGAAGGACCGCCTGGGGCGGCTGGGGCCGGCCGTGAAACACGCGCTGATGGAGCATGAGCTGCGCCTGGAGAAAGGCCGGGCCGAAGATAAGCTGCAAGCCAGCGAGGCGCGCTTCCACACATTCATGCATCACAGTCCGGCATTGGCGTTCATCAAAGACGCGGGCGGCCGGATTCTGTATGTGAACAATGCGTCGGAAGATGCGGAGGACATCGCCGCCCAACTCCGCGCCGATGCATCCGTCCTTGAAAGCGGCGAGCCTTCGCGCACCATTGAAGAGGTGACCACGGCCGGCGGGCAGCTACGCCAGATGCTGTGCTTCCGCTTTCTGTTCCACGACGTAGCGGGGAGCCGGCTGCTGGGCGGAGTGTCCGTGGACATAACCGAGCAGAAGGCCGGGGAGAAGGCCCTATCGGAGGCGCTGGCGGCGAAGGACTTGCTGCTGCGGGAAGTGCACCATCGGGTGAAGAACAATCTGCAGACTATTTCGAGTTTGCTGAACATGCAAGCCGAGTTGTTGCCCGATCCGGCGGCGCGCCACGCCCTGCGCGACGCGCAGCGCCGGGTGCACTCGATGGCGCTGATCCACGAGCAGATGTACGGCGACCAGGACATGGACGAGGTGGACTTCGGCGAGTATGCCAGGCGGCTGTCGCGCGACCTGATCGAATCGTTCGGGGCCGCGGCCGCGCGCGTGCGGCTGCGCTTCGCGCTCGATCCGGTGCCGCTGGCCATGGATCAGATGATACCCTGCGGCCTGATTCTGAACGAGTTGGTGACCAATTCGTTAAAGTACGCGTTCCCGGGCGAGCGCGTCGGCGAGATCGTGGTTTCGCTGCGGTGCGAAGGCGGGAAGACGGTAACCATGGCGGTGGCGGACAACGGAGTGGGGCTGCCGGCGGGCATCGCGGAGAAGCAGTCGCTGGGGACGCGCATTGTGGAGATCCTGACCCAACAGCTCGGCGGGATCCTGGCACGCCAATCCGGCGATGGAGTGGCGACGGCGATCACCTTCGCCAGATCAAGCCGGCCCTGATAGACTGGAGGGCGGGCTAATTTTGCCCGCAGCCGGCCTTGACCCGGACGCACGCCGCCTGAAAGGCGGCTGCGGCCAAGATTGGCCGCCCTCCAATCGCCTATGACGATTACTCCCGAAGAGCGCGCGCACGCCATCGGGCTGCTGCGCGATTCCGCCAACGAATTTCTGGAACTCATCTCGGGTCTGACCGACGCGGAGTGGACCGCGCAGGCCGCGCCGGGCGGCTGGTCGGTCCAGCAAACGGCCGAGCACATCGTGTTGGGCGAACGGACTATGCTCGCCAAGATTACGGAAGCCCTGGCCAGTCCGCCCAATCCGGACTGGGAGGAAGAGGACGCGCGCAAGACCAAGTTCCTGGGCCGGGTGCTGCCGGATCGCGGCCGCAAGGCGAGCGCGCCGGCGGTGTTGGAGCCGCATCGCCACTGGACCCGCGACGAAACCATCGAGCGCTACCAGGCCGGCCGCGCGCGCACGCTGCAGTTGGCGGAAGAAGTGGACCGGCCGCTGAAAGGCCATCTGGCCAAGCATCCGTTCCCGGTCTTCGATATGCTGAACGCCTATCAATGGTTGCTTTATATTCCGTTGCATAACGTGCGCCACAACCAGCAGATAGCCGAATCGTTAAAGGAACTCGTCCGGTGAGGACTATTGTGATTACGGGCGGCGGGGCGGGCATCGGCCGGGCGGTCGCGATGCAGTGCGCCGCGCGCGGCGATGGTGTGGCGGTGCTGGATATCGACGGTCCCGCGGCCGAGGACGCCGCAGCCGCCGCGCTGACCGCCGGCGCCCCCGCGGCGATCGGGGTGGAATGCGACGTTACGCGCGAGGAGAGCGTGGCGCGCGCGTTTGAGGAGACGGCGGCGGGCCTGGGTCCGCTATACGGCGCATTCGCTAATGCGGGCATGGATGCCGGCGGCTTCTTGCACGAGCTGCCGTGCGCGACCTGGAAACGGGTGCTGGACACCAATCTGACCGGCATTTATCTGACGTGCAAGTATGCGCTGCAACAGATTTTAAGAGCTGGAACGGCGGGATCCATCGTGTGTACGTCGTCGCCGGCGGCATCGGTGGCCTTCGCCGCGGGCGCGGCGGGAGCTTATAGCGCCTCCAAGGGCGGCATTTCAGCGCTGGTGCGGTGCATGGCGGTGGATTATGCCAAATACGGTATCCGGGTGAACGCGGTAGTACCGGGCGCCACCGAAACCCGCTTGATGTGGGCCAATGTGGAGCCGGCGGCGATGCCCGAGATGCGGCGGCGCATCTGCGCAGAGGTGCCGCTAGGCCGCCTGGCGAGCCCGGATGAGCCGGCGCGCGCCGTGGTCTGGCTTTTGTCCGACGATTCGTCGTATGTAACCGGCTCGCACCTGGTGTGCGATGGGGGCATATTGGCCAAGGCATCCATCAGCGTTTGACGGTCACCACGCGACGCATTTTTTTTTGCCCTTCCGTTTCAGTCGCTTGCGCAAAGGGCTCGGCGGTTTGGCGCGCGCCGCATGTCATTGTGAAATCAAGAAAGGGCGCTGCGCTGACTTTGGCGGCGTCCCTTATGAGGAGCGCGTGGGGGCGCTTCTCCCGCCCACAGCCGGAAATCAGCGTCCGGCTGGCGGCGATCCATCCCGGAGCCCTTGAGAAAGGCTTGCCGCACAATTGCGACGGTTGTCCGGACGGGGTTCAGGGACGAGGCTGGGGCAGCCTCCGATCTGCGCTGGATCGCCGCGCTCGGCCTTCTTCCGCCATAGGGGAAGGCCGGGCCGCGACGGTGGCCGGGTGGGGGGAGGGCGCTGGCGATTGCGGAGCGCCAACTTCCGTTCAACCTTTGCGCACTTCGGAATCGATGCGTTCGACGAAAAGATAAAGCCCCAAGCAAGCCGCAAAGAGAATCGCGGAGACGATCGCGCCTGGCACGGCCGCCGCGCGATGGCCAGCCAAGTAGGATTCGAGGGTGGCCGAGAGCAGCCAGATCTGTACGATCACGGGAACGGCAATCAGCAGGGCGGTTTGCGCGGACGTCAGGTGAAGCGTCTCGCGGAAGCGGGGCGCAAAGGCGCCGATCAGCCCCCACGCCGGAAAGCAGACCGTGAATGAGATGGCGCCCAGCAGGACGTGGCGGCGGTTGGCCATATCGCTCCTTATCCCAATCCAATCCAAATCTAAACACCGGGGCTCGACCGGCGTGACCGTTCATCGGCGCAGGTGTGCTTTTCCTCCGGCCCAACGCGAAAATCAAAACCAAATATTGGCCGCCGATGAACGCCGATAAAACCAGTCTTGGGGATGCTGCGACTCGTCCGGTGGTACGGTATGCGGGATTTCCATTTTGGGTGGCGCGCGCGGGCGAAGTTCACCAAAGATAGTATATAATCGGACGACAAGCGGAGCTAACATCCACACAGCCGGGGCACGGTTGAACGATCGGCCACTGGAGGGGGAGACGGAACACCGAGAACCGCGGAGCCGGCCGACCCCGCCGGATGTGTGGTTTATGACCGACTGATAGATCGTCGTGGGTGCTGAACAAATGCAGGCTTTCGACGTTAAATTGTTCTTGGCGAAGGCCGGCGACAAACGATCGATTCTGCGCTGCCGCAAGAAGCAAGCGATTTTCTCGCAAGGCGAACCCGCGGAAGCCATTTTCTATGTTCAGAAAGGCCGGGTGAAGCTCACCGTCATCTCAAAACGCGGTAAGGAAGCAGTTATCGGAATCTTGGAAACTGGCGACTTTTTCGGGGAAGGATGCCTGGCGGGACAGCCCATCCGCATGTCGAGCGCCACCGCCTTGGCCGATTGTTCAATCCTGCGGCTGGAGAAAGGCGGCATAGTCCGCTTGCTCCACGAAGAGCCGGCCTTCGCCGAGATGTTCCTCAAATATCTGCTGACCCGCAATATTCGCATCGAGGAAGATCTGGTGGACCAACTCTTCAACACCAGCGAAAAGCGGTTGGCGCGCGTACTGCTGCTGCTGGCCAACTACGGGAAAGACGCGAAGCCCGAGCCGGTTGTCGCGAAGATCAGCCAGGAGACCCTGGCGGCCATGATCGGGACGACGCGCTCCAGAGTCAGTTTCTTCATGAATAAGTTCCGCGAGCTGGGCTTCATCGACTACAACGGGGAGCTTAAAGTGCACATCTCTCTGCTGACGATCCTCCTCCACGATTGATAATTTCCATTGTATTAAACAAGACGGCGCCGCCCTAAGCAAGTCCACAAATCCGGAGAAACCGAGCATATTTGACCATGTTTCGGCAATGTTCCGGCTTATTCTCTAGTCACAGGGACTTGGAACTTCGGCTCCCGGACCCGAGGAGGAATAATGAAGAGCTTAGTATTACTATCGTTGAGTATCGCATTGTTTGCCGCGCCGGCCTTTGCACGAACCCCGAACACTTTGCAGACATTCGCGGTCCTGGGAGCCTCGACGGTGACGAACACCGGCCCTACGCAAATCACGGGAAACCTGGGGGTCGGTCCCGGCACCGCTGTTGTCGGCTTTCCTCCGGGCATAATGGAGACGGGAACCATACACGTGGCCGACGCGATGTCGATGGAGGCTCAGGCTGAACTGACTACCGCGTACAACGCGGCCGCGGGCATGCCGTGCAACTCCAACCTGACCGGACAGGATTTGGGAGGCCTTACGCTGACGCCGGGCGTCTACTGTTTCGACACCTCGGCGCAGTTGACGGGGCCCTTGGTTCTCGACTTTCAAAGCAGCCCGAAGGCGAGCTTCGTGTTTCAGATCGGGAGTACGCTGACGACCGCAAGCAGTTCCAATGTGTCGGTGACAAATTGCACGCAACATTGCCTGGTGGCCTGGCAGGTCGGCAGCTCCGCAACGCTTGGAACATCCAGTAAGTTCGTCGGCGATATCATGGCGGAGTCCAGCATCACGCTGACGACGGAAGTAAACATCTGCGGCAGAGCTTTGGCGCGAACCGGCGCGGTGACCATGGATACGGACATTGTGAACTTCATGGGGAATTTGAATCCGCTGTCGACGATCACGGGCCGCGGGCAGATCCCGGTGCCTGCGCCGGATTCCAGCGATCCGGCTGCCACCGGCGCCGGCAACGCGAGTTTCGCCTTTATCGACGGCCCAACCGGGAAGGGCGGTTTTTTCAGCTATCGCAATGACGTCACCGGCTTGCGCGCCTATGGCTCGATCGACGAAGTTGAAGTCCTTTCGACGCGTCAAGACGGATCGCCGAAGACTGTCCGGATCTCAGGCGCTTGCCATAGCAGCCTGGCCCCTTGCTCCTTCTCCGCCATCGTGGAAAAACCCGAGGATCCCGGCGGAAGCCTGCAGTTCGGCGTCACCATCGCCGGCGGGCTTGCCGAGGCGAGATCGCCGCGCGCCGCCAGCGCCGGGCAAGTCCAGTTCCGCTAAGACGTTTCAGCTATCGGCTTTCAGCTAAAGTGCGGGTGAAAATCCGCCGATACACCTTGTGTATGAACGTCACCGGTGTCGAGTGGAGAGACCCGCACGAGGCCAAGTACCCCGCGAAGCGTCCGCCGCGGCATACAGCCAAGCCCGTGGAGCCCGCTGAAGACGATGTTATCGAGATCCACGGTCAGGCCGATGAAGAAACAGCCGACGGCTTGGACGAAGTCGGATAGCAGGCAGGCTGAGACCCGATAGCTGAAAGCCGATAAGCTACTTTGTCAGCGCCACCGGCACCAGATCGCGGCTAGCGATCACGCGGTCGATCATGCCGTACTCCACGGCCTGTTCAGGGCTCATGATGTAGTCGCGATCCACATCGCGCGCAATGCGGTCCACGGCTTGGCCGGTGGCGTCGGCCAGCAGCATGTTCAGGGTTTCCCGCATGCGCAGGATTTCCTTGGCGTAGATATCGATGTCCGCGGCCTGGCCGGCCAAACCTTGCATGGACGGCTGATGGATCATGATGCGCGAATTCGGCAGGCTGAAGCGTTTACCCTTGGTGCCTTTGGCTAACAGCACCGCCGCCATGGAGGCCGCTTGCCCCACGCAAATGGTGACGATATCGGGACGGATGAAATCCATGGTGTCCAAAATAGCCAGTCCGGCCGTGATGGAGCCGCCCGGCGAGTTGATGTAGATGGAGACATCCTTCTCCGGATCCTCGGCTTCCAGGAACAGCAATTGGGCGATCACCAGGTTGGCGACGTTGTCGTCAATCGGCGTGCCCAGGAAGATGATGTTTTCCTTCAATAAACGGGAATAAATATCGTAAGCGCGTTCCCCACGCGAAGTCTGTTCGACTACCATGGGAACAAGGACTGACTGGCCCATTGGGCACCCCCTAGCTATTTGATGCAGCAGATTATCTGCGGGCCGCAACGACGCGCTTGGGCTTGCGCTGCTTGGCAAGCGACTTGCGCTTTTGTTCCAGCGCCTTCACCAGGTCCGCGATGGTGTTCTTCTCCAAATAATCTATGATACGCGAACGCAGAGCCACCCAGCTATCGTGCATGGAGCAGGGCATTTCGTCGGAGCATTCCGACAAGCCGCTGGCGCAGGCCGTGTATTGCGACATGCCGTCGAGGGCTTCCACAATGTCCCAGAGCTTCACGTCCGCGGGAGGCACCCGCAGGGCGAAACCGCCGGTGGGACCTTTGCTCGAGCGCAGCAATCCCTTGCGGGCTAGCTGCTGCAGGATCTTGGCCAGGAAGTGCGCCGGAATGTCCTCCTGCTCCGCGATGTTCTTGACCATCGCGTATTTTCCATCCGGCACCTGCGCCAAGTGCACGAAAGCCCTGATGGCGTATTCGGCGGACCGAGAGTAGATCATCCTTCAACTCCCTCCAATTCGGAGTTATCCACATCGTTATCTTAAACTTATATCAGCCCCGTTTGCAAGCGAATTCGATTCCGCGCAAACACGGTGACAGATCCGTTATCCTTCGCCCCTTGCCGCCCGCACCATTTCGACCAGTACGGTACGTACTTCCCGGCTATTGCGGACTTCCCGCGGGAACGCGATTCGGAGGCCGTGCACCCGGTCGCCCGATTGCAGCCGAAGTTGGAATCCCAGGCGATCCACGGCGGTCATGCTCGCGGCAGCGATGTCAGCCTGCGCGCCCGCTTCCCCCGCGGCCCGCGCCAACCGCACCAACGCCTCGGCGTGGTCGGCGTTCATGTGCTCGAGGATCCCGGCGGAGGAATCCGCCAGCGGGTCCGGTTGGCTGCCGGCGTATTCATCCGCCGTCACCCAGCCCATTACGCCGAAGCCGCCGATGAAGTAGACGTCTGCCGGTTGCATCCGGTAAAAGCCGAAATCGTCGAAGTCCACCCAATAGCGGGCATTTTCGTGCCGGCCGAGGTATAGTTCACGGACAACGCCGGTTTCCGCCGCGGGGACCGGCAGCACTTCGCCCACCAGAGTGATGCGGGCGGCGCCCAACGGATCGTCATCGCCGCCGGGTTGCGTCACCAGCAGGCTGGCGCGCGCATCCGCCTTCAGGTTCTGCGTGTGCATAGCCATATTGCTGATGAGGAACACCGGCCGGCCCTGCTCGCCGGAGCCGTAGGGCATTACGGAGCCGAAGGGAAATCCGGGCTGTTTGCGCGAGTGGGTGGAGAGGGTTCCGATACGCCCGAGATGTATGAGCGTGCGGCCGCGCTCGGCAAGGGTGGGCTCCGGAACCGGCGCGCGCCCGGAAGTCGACGGACCCGCATGCTGCCGGGAAGACGCCATGGATCAGATTTTTCCCTCTCCTTATATTATTTACCATACCCAGCCGATCACCGCCACATGACGGCCCCGACGATGGCAGTGGCCACCGGCCGGGCGAATGCGGCGATTGTGCAGCGCCTGATCGACGCGGGAGCGGCCCCCCGCCTGGATGAGGGGCGAAATCCGGGAAGGCCGCGACAGGGCGATACGCAAGCTTTGCAGGCGGCGGGCCAGTCCCGGCAACCGCTATGCGATTATAGACAGCATCGGCCCCACGCAGAACACGCAGCCATGCGCACCCTGATCCAGGACCTCCGCTACTGCCGGCGGCAGCTCATCGCCAACCCCGGATTCACGCTGACCGCGGTAATCTCGCTGGCGCTCGGCATAGGCGCGACCACCGCGGTTTTCAGTGTAATCTACGCCGCCCTGCTGGACCCGTACCCTTACCGCGCGCCGGAGCGCATCGTGCGCCTGACAGTCGAAAGCAAGGCCGGCCCAGGCTATTGGATCAACCTGAATGGACCGCAAATCCGCGAGGTGCAGCAGTTACACGCCGTAGAGAGCGTGCTGGCCATGGATTATCATGCACTCACGATGACCGGCCAGGATCTGCCCACCAACGTAAACGCCGTCTCCCTGATCTCTACCGGCTTCCAGGATCTGGGCGTACCTCCGGTGCTTGGTCGCGCGCTTTCCCCGTCGGATGCGATCGAACCGCAACCCGTGGTGGTGTTGTCCTACAAGTTCTGGCAGCAACGGTATCTTTCAAATCCGGACGTACTGGGCAAGACGCTGCGGCTCGACCGCAAGAGTTACACGATCGTAGGCGTAGGGGCTCCGCGGTTCACCTGGTACAGCGCGGATGTCTACCTGCCGCTGAAGCTGGCGCAAGATCCGAGCCTGGTGTATGTCGTGGATCTCCGTCTGAGGCCAGGCGTGACGCAGCGGGCCGCGGACGCCGCACTGCAGCCGCTAATGGAACAGTTCGCCAAAGGCATGCCGAAGCACTTCCCCGAGCACTTCCGAGTGCGGTTAGAGGGCCTGAACGAATGGGTGGTCCGAGGCATGCGCGCAACGTTGTACCTGCTTCTGGGCGCGGTGGCGCTGCTGCTGGCGATCGGCTGCGGGAACGTCTCGATTCTGCTGCTGGCGCGCGGCACCGTGCGCCAGGGTGAGTTGGCGCTGCGCGTGGCCCTGGGGGCGCAACGGCTCCGGGTCGTGCGCCAGTTGCTCACCGAGGCCATGCTTCTCTCGGTCCTGGGCGTGCTCTTAGGCGTGTGGATGTCTTACGGAATTCTGGCGGGAATCCGGACCGTGCTGCCGCGATATGCCTTCGCACCCGAAGTCGTGGTGCGCATCAATCTCCCGGTGCTGCTGGTTAGCGGCGCGGTGGCGCTGGCGACGGGGCTGCTATTCGGGATGTGGCCGGCGTTGCGACTATCCCGGACCGATGTCAGCCGGATTATACAGTCGAACGCCCGGCGCGCGGCGGGAAGCATTCACGGACGCAGAACGCATAATGCCCTGATCGCCGGCCAGATTGCCCTAACGCTGCTTCTGCTGGCCGCGGCAGGTTCGGCCATGAAGGGCTTTGTGCGCATGATGCATACGCCGCTGGGCTACGATCCGCACAACGTGCTGTCGCTGGGAATTCCGCTGCATGAGAACTCGTACAACACCTGGGCCGCGCGGGCAGCCTACTTCGAACAACTCCGCGCCAAGGTCGCGGAGACTCCCGGCGTTACCGTGGCGGCCATCTCCAGCAACGCCACGCCGCCGCGCAATGGATGGAATTCGCGCTTCGAGATTTTAGGCAAGCCCGCATTGGAAGAGCAACTGGGCTCCATCAATCTGGTGAGCTCCGCTTACTTTGCCACCCTGCGCATCCCGCTGGCCGCCGGACGCCTGTGGAGTGAAACGGAGAGTCGCAACGGCGCGCACGTCGCGTTGATCAATCGCACCTTGGCGCAGCGCTACTTCCCGCATGGCGATGCCATCGGACACTCGGTAAAGTTGTCCGGCATCGAGGAGCGTCCGCCGGCAGTGCTGACCGTGCCAAACGCCGCGGACTCCTGGTTGCAGATCGTGGGCATAGTGGGCGACGCCCGCAACGATGGGCTAAGCAGCCCGATCAAGCCGGCGGTTTTTGTGCCCTACACGCTGAGCATGTCGATGGGGACCCAGATTCTGGCGCGGACCACAGTACCGCCGCTGGCGCTGTTGCGCGGCATGCAGGCGCGGTTGACCGCGGTGAATCCCGAACAGCAAACCTACAGCCCGGTCGAGGAACTGGACTCTTGGATCTCGGATCAGCCGGAGTGGCAGCAGGAGCATCTGGCCGCCTGGGTTTTTGGCGTATTTGCGGGATTGGCGCTGGCTCTGGCGGCTGTGGGACTTTCGAGCGTGGTGGCCTACACGGTAGCGCAGCGCACCAGCGAGTTTGGGATTCGCGTTGCGCTGGGCGCGCAGCGCTGGGACGTGATGCGCATCGTTTTTGCGTCGACGGCGGTGAGTCTGACCAGCGGCATCCTGGCTGGTGTGGCCTTCTCGGTGGCGCTGAACAGCGTCCTCGAAGCGTGGGCCAAAGGTAATTCGGGCGATCCAGTCGTTCTTCTAGCGGGAGCGCTTTTGCTCAGCCTGGTGTCTCTGGCGGCGTGCGCCATGCCGGCCTGGCGCGCCTCCCAAGCCGATCCTATGACGGCGCTGCGCAGCGAATAAGCGCATATGGGCCGGCGGCCGTAAATCGACATGGCGCCGACGGCGGGGTACTGTGAGATTTCGGCAAGCGTGCGTGACTGCCGTTAACTTCGGCTGGTAAGTCCAGTCAGATGCCGAGGAGCATCTGATTTGTGAACCGGAAAAGTACAGCGCCGATCCCTGAAGCGATGGCACAACCGCAACGGCAATTAGATCAGTTTCGCAGCACCCAGCCGCGGCGGACCAAACTGCCAGAGCCACTGTGGGGAGCTGCGGTCGAACTGGCCCGGGAGTATGGCATATATTCGGCCGCACACCGTTGCGGCTGGACTATGTGGGGCTGAAGAAACGGCTTGGCGGAATTCCCACCGTCCGTCGCAAGTCAACCAAGCCGGCATTCGTTGAACTAACCGTGCCACAAGCGACGCACTCTTCTAAAAGACGCCGAATGGCGCCGGAGTCGGCGATCCGTTCATGAGTCCGATCCATACCCGCGAGCTGAACCGAGCCAATCCGTTCGACTATCCGACCGAGTTGCAGCGGCACGCCGACGAGTTGAAGCAAAGCCCGGAGTGGATGCCATGGAACTACCGCGACACATTGGCGCGCCTCGCACCCGCCGCCGCGTAATATGCGAATCCAGCCTGGCCGGAAAGGATCGTCTGCGGCCAGGCAAGGGTGACAGTCTGAAATGCCCATAAAACGGGCCTCTCGGAAGCCAAAATCAGACGACGTTTTTGGCCGGATACGGAAGCGGCCGAAAATGTTTCGCGCAGGCTTGTATGGCCGTCCTCCGACAAATCTCTAGCAGACGCCGTTCCCCTCAGTCGTGCAAACGGACATAGTAGAGTTTTTCCAACTCGCGCATGCGATTCCGAACCAGCATCAGTTCACATGAGCTTGCCTGGGGGCCGGCCGCGGTCCCGCCTTTGTACAGGTCGAAAGCTGCCGTGCATTGCGCTTGGCGGTACTTCCGCCAAGCTGCCTCGGCTCCGTCAAGCTCCTCCACCAACTCCTTCGAGGTCAAGGGTACGCCGGTCGGCCCAGGAGTCCGGTTCTCGCCGTTCCCAAGCGTAAGGGCCAGCAGCGAGTGCAGCGCATCGAGGTAAGCCCTGTAGTTCACCGTAGCGACTTCGTTCTCCTTACCCAGGCACTCTACGATATCTCGAGTGCCGACCGCCTCACGGCAAGGGTCGGCCTTTTCACGATCCATTTCGCGGTTGAAGGCCGCGGCAGCGTCCCTTTGAAAACGAACCGCCTGGCGCGTAGAAGCTCTCCATCTCTCCTGGTCAGCCTGCTCGCCTTGGGTCTGTCCTTCGGCACTCCTTGGGAGCGCCGGAAGTATCAGTATCAACAACACTATTGCTTTGTTGAAGCATTGCGCGGTGAGGGTGGGCATGCCTTCAAGTGTATGCCGAAGCTCCGGCACATGTGGCGGGCGAGGCGAGGTTAATCGGAATACGAAGTTGAAAGTTCGCTTGCCCCGCGCCAATTGCCCCGATCTGTGCAATTCGGCGTACCCATCTCTAGCAAAGCTCACGCAGCACCCCCCTCCCCGGCTGGCGCTGGATGGAGACCGATCAGTCTCCCTTCAGTTTAACGGCGCAAGAAGCCTTCAGTTAGCCCGGTCCGCCAACCCTGTCGCGCCATGTGACAGCCCTGTCACTCATGACGTGCCACCGCTAACGAATAGCCCTGCAATTACAATCACTTAGACCCTGCCAGGCTCCTGGAACGCGGGGTGCTTCAAGAAGGTGCGGGGACACGCAAATGAATCCGGACCAAAATTTCAATCACACCATCGGTAGTGAACAAGAGAGGTTCAATTTGGATCATTCGGTCGATGGATGCCAGCCTTCACCCGACCATGCGGTTTGGGGCGACATTCAACGGCCTACGCCTGGCGCGTTTCCGCGCCGAGGGCTGCGTGTGGCAACGCTTGCGATGTTTGTTGCCTGCGGCCTGGCCATGGCCGGGCCCAAGATTTCGAGCGACCTCCGGAAGCAACTGAGCGCCGGCGGAAACGTCGAAGTCATCGTGCAATACGACCGCATACCGACCGGCGACGATCTGGCGCCGTTTGCGGCGCATCAGATCCTGCGGCGTTTCCGGAATATCAAAGCGGCTCACCTGCGTCTGTCGCCGGCCGAAATTCAGGCGCTGGAACTGAATCCGCGAGTGACTTACATCACGCCGAACCGCCCAGTATACGGCACTCTGGACGTCACCACGCAGACGGTGGGGGCCAACGCCGCCTGGAAATCCGGCTGGAACGGCACGGGCATCGGCGTGGCGGTGATCGACAGCGGCATTTACCCGCATGACGACCTCAAGGCCTCGTCCGGCAACGGCTCCCGCATCGTGTACACGCAGAGCTTCGTCCCCGGGATGAACGGCACGGATCTTTACGGCCATGGCACGCATGTAGCGGGCATCATCGGGTCGAATGGCAAGGACTCGACAGGTTCGGGCTTTACACGGACTTTCAGCGGCATCGCGCCCAACGTCAACCTCATCAACCTGCAGGTGTTGGATCAAAACGGCGCCGGCACCAATAGCAATGTGATCGCGGCGATCGACGAGGCCATGAATCTGCACTACACAAGTTACAACGTTCGGATCATTAACCTGTCGCTCGGCCAGCCGGTCTACGAAAGCTACAAACTCGATCCGTTGTGCCAGGCGGTGGAGGCCGCCTGGAATTCCGGACTGGTAGTGGTGGTGGCCGCCGGGAATGCGGGGAGGAACACCGCCGGCGGGCTGCCCGTCTATGGAACCATCGGATCCCCCGCAAACGACCCTTACGCAATCACTGTCGGCGCCACCAACACGCATGGTTCCACCACGCTGGGGGACGATACGATCGCCAGTTACAGTTCCAATGGTCCGAGTTACATCGACCATATCGTGAAACCCGACCTGGTGGCCCCCGGGAATAACGTCGTTTCGCTGATGGCCCCGAATTGCACTTTGGCGGCGCTGTATCCCTCCACGCTGGTCGCCAACTCTTACTATGAGCCGGGCAATCCCTCGGGTACGTCCACCAAATACTTTTCGTTGAGCGGGACGAGCATGGCCACACCCGTGGTCAGCGGCACGGCGGCGCTCATGATCCAGAAGACTCCGTGGTTCGGTCCGGATCAAATCAAGGCGCTGTTGATGAAAAATGCCACTAAGTCGTTCCCGCTTTATAGTAACGCGGTGGATACAGCCGGCCTGATGACTTACAACAATATTTCCGATCTCTTCACTGTGGGCGCCGGCCAGGTGAACGTTACAGCTTCGCTGAACGACCTAACCTGGGCCAGCGAGCCGGCGATTTCGCCCGAGGCGATCGTCAATTCGAAGGGCCAGGTTACGCTGAGTTTTTCCGAGAACATCGTCTTCTCGACGAATATCGTTTGGGGCACTAACATCGTGTGGGGCACCAATATCGTCTGGGGAACGAACATCGTGTGGGGCACCACGGTGTTCACGGGGCAGTTTCTCAATTCCTTCCCGATGCCGTGGGCAGGCACCGGAGCCGCGTGGGTGAACCCTGCAAGCGCCGTCTGGGGAACGTCGTCGTTACCTCCGTCGGCGCTGTCGTCGTTCACCTCCGCTGACGGCGACCAGTAAGAGCCGTTCCGCGAGCGAACCCAAGGCTTGCAGTTTGAGCCGCGTACTCTCTGTGAGGGTGCTAGCCGCATCGGCGAATCGCGGACCAAGCCAGCCAGATGGGGCGGCTGGCTCCGCCGGACATCGCGCGCAGCGCCCGCCTGTAGATAAGGGTGCGCGGCCCGTCATTTCAGCGGCGTCTCCTTCGAGAGAACCGCCGCCTGGAAAGGCTCGATGACGGTGGCCCCACTTTGGGGGTTGGTTACCTTGAAGTACAGGTTGTCCTTGTACGCTACCGGGCAGGCTGTCGCGCTGGTCGGGGGCACGGCCTGGAAACTCAGCGGGCCGATGTCGCTGAGCGGCGACAAATAAACGCCGGGCTGGTAATCCTGCTCGTATTCGTCCTGCAGATGGATTTGAAGGTTGGCGGCCAGCGATATGCTCGTGTCCGTCCAATTGGCGACGTAGACCTGGCAGCTTGCGCCATTGCTGGTATCCCAGGCCGAGAGGTGCGCACCGGAGGCGTTGTCGTCGGAGATTTCGAGCAGGTTCGGGCATGCGGACGGGCTGGCGCAGCTTGCCATGGTTTGGGGCAGGTTCGGCAGAAATCCGAAGCCGCTGCCGACGATGGTCACAGGCAACGGGGGTTGCCAGGTTGTCCCGGCCGCCGTCTCCGTGGTCTGCGGCGATTGGACTACGATCTGGCTGCAATTGTTGGGCGTTGTGCCACAGTTCTGGGCGGCGGAGGCGGTATCGACCGGCGTGGGGAATTGCGTCGCCACGAAATCGATGGTGGGCGAGCCGGCTTTTCCCGCCGTGCAATTCAGTGGCGGCGCCGAGGGTCCCGGGGAGCTGGGCCAGGCTTGGGTCGGCCAGTCCAGCGGCTGGCTTGGCGTAGGCGCGTTCTGCCCGGGGAAGGCGCTGGCGGGAAGAACACCGCAGTAGGCCGCCGACGGCAGGGGAAGCGTGGTCAGAGAGGGGGGATTTTGCGGCAGACTGTTCGGGTCCACGTAATCCACCAGCGGCACGTACGGGCCCATGAGGGTGGCGCCGGCATGGTCCACGTTGGTGTACACGGCCGTCGAAAAAGGAACCGCCGCGCCCGAACAATTGAAAGGCTTCGCCAAAGCCAGGTTCAACAACGTGTTTCGGATGGTGATCAGAAGGGGATAATCCGCCGGATCGAAAACGCCGGTCTGGTTGCCGCCGTTGAACTGCGTCAGGTCCAGGACGTTGTACCCGCCTGGCGTGGTCCAGGCCGAGTAGTAGAAGTTTCCGTTCGCGCCCGGCGAGACCCCTTGCTTCACTCCCGTTCCGTCCGGTAATTCCGTGAGCCATCCGGGCAGACCGCTGGGGCCGACGTTGACGATGAGCGAAACATAGCCATTGGCGGTGGTGAAGGCGCTGTCCGCCAGGCTGACAAGGGAAGCCGCGCAAGTGCCGCTGCTGTTATTCTTGCCGTCCGGGACCGCCTGGGACGCGTTCTGGTTTGAGCAATGCTGCTGCTGCCAGAAGGTCAGGCTCAGATATCTCAATTGCTCGTTTCCGGTTAGCGAATTGCAAGTGGCGAAGCCCACTGGCGTGCAGGGCATTTCCGGGAGCTGGAAACGAAACCGCATCACACACCCTTTTCCGGTCTGCACGCACGAGGGGGCCTGGCTGCCTTGGGTCATGCCTGCCATATCGGCCTTGGAAATGGCTCCGCCGATGTAGGTGTCGTCCGGTCCCGGAGTTCCGTTCCACTGTGGGCCGCGGGTCCACGGCACCCTGTTATAGAGGTATGGGCCGATGGACGGCGGGCTGTTTTGGGCAGGATCGCCGTTGGCATAACAGGCCTGCGCGATAAGGTTGGCGTCGTTGGTATGCTGCTGCTGCTGGACGGTGTCCAGCCAGTTGGGAACCGGGTTGGTGGCATTCCCGGACATATCCGCGGTGGACGCGATGGCGTCGCAACCTACGGGCAGTTTGGGCTGGGTGCAGTTCGGAATTTGCGTCTCCGGCGCCCGCGCGTACACCAGCGGTTGTTTAGGCGCGCCGGCAACTGGCGTCCAGGAAGGAGTCTCGAGATAGCTCACCGTATACGGACAGCCGGATTGCACGTCGCGCACGAAAAAGTAAGGCTCTGGCACGGCTCCGGCCTGCGGGGCGCAGCTCAGGCTCGAGCCTAAACTACCTCGGCAACTGTATGGGGGAAGATAACCGCGGACCACGACGCTTCCCGCCATGTTCTGGCCGTTAGGATCGG
>Ga0187871_10000800_pt1 | contig 28924 bp, 26 predicted proteins | sample June2016WEW_16_1_FD_132988 | JGI IMG/M metagenome (GOLD analysis project Ga0187871, IMG submission 132988) | Peatland microbial communities from SPRUCE experiment site at the Marcell Experimental Forest, Minnesota, USA - June2016WEW_16_10 | ecosystem: Environmental > Terrestrial > Soil >...
ATCAGCCGACCGTCACGTCGATCAGGTCCCCCAGTTTAAGCAGATTCCTTAACGTCCAGCAAGCGAACGCAGCCTTGCCGAAAGCACACGAAGAACTTGAGGACATCGTGGGTCACCAGGTCCATTTCGACTCCACTGCGCAAGCCTGAAAACTCAACCGTCTCCCGTTTTGGCAGTAGACCTACGGCTTCTGTCGCTGGCAGAATATGCGCGCCGCGTAAGTCGTAGTCTGAATCTGGTGACGGGAATCCGTAGAGGTGTGCCCCGCTCACCGTCGCAAACAAAAGTGGATACGGATGGCGAGCCACCTCGGCCCGTAACAGTTCGTAGTCGATCATGGGCCGTACTCCGGTAGAGCAGCGGCCCGGCGAGCGCGAATCAAGAACTCATTGGCGCGCTCGTAGTCGGGGTGTTCCGGCAGCGGTGTTGATTTGAGAGCCTCATCGAGTTCTTTGTGGAGCGCGAGCCGCCAGCGCTCAACCTCGTCCCAAGGCACGTCGCCTCGGCGTATGGCGAGGAGCCGGTCCCGGTACTCGTCCACCCGGAGCGGAACGAAGCCATGCCTCAAGACGACGACACCGGAAAGCAGCAGGCGAATCAGATGCATCACGTGTTTCCACCTTATCTCGCCGTGATTCCGAAGATCTTGTTCCAGCTTCTTGAATTGCGAGAGCACGTACGAGTTGTACGTGCGATGGACGTATTGCGAGAGAAATATAGGCCGCAAGTCAATCAGTTCCTGCGCCAGTGGCGTGCACATCTCCACGAGCGGCGAGTAGAAACATTCCAGGACGTTCGGATTCGCCTTCAGAGCGAGTCGGACGAACTTCTCGATTTCCCAGTAGACCTCTTCGTTGTCCGTTTCCAGTTGCTCGGGGACTCCGGCCAGCGACCATTCGAGGTCGGCAGGCGGCAGGTAGAAACCGCGCCGGTCCATGTCGGATCCTTCTTGAGTCAGCCCATATGCGGTGGAGCCGACGACACAACGATAGATCACGAACCGATACAGATCTGAGGCGTCCGGTCCGCCTGGCACTTCGTCCTGCACGTGTTTGAAGATCGTGAGGTCGGTGCGGCGAAAGCTCTCTTCAGGACTGTCGGCAAATCGGACGCGATAGCTGTGCTCCGGAGCGCTCGGCGCGTGGGCGACGATGCCGACGCGTCCGCCCGGCCGCGTCAGGACCTTGGTGCCTTCCGGAATGACAAGATGAACCTGCTTTTCGCGTTCCAAGCTCTGTCCCATCTCTGAGCTTACGATGTCGAAGTCAGTCGCGTCTTGGACCGACCGCCTCAGGACTGCGCATCGGCTGTCGTGTAGACCGCGATCATCTCGATCGGCCCCACCAGATGTCGATTGAACTCTTCAAGATCGTCAGCGGGAATCCAGTACTCCTGATGGACACTCGCGCCGACCGTACGAACCTCATAACGTGTCAGGAAGTCGGCGTCCACCTGGAACCGTAGAACATAGCCGGTCCCGCCATCCTTCGTATTCCAGTCGCGCGCAATCTGAGTAGCGTACACCTCGTTCAGAACCGGGTAGAAGAACGGCTGGTCGGGTAGGCGCGGCGGAAAGGCCTTCCACCCGCTTTCTCGAACCAGCGCCAGCTCTCGCTCTCCGGTCGGCCGAAAAAGCGTCTCTGCGCCCGCTGCCGACATCGTCGATTGACCTTCTTCCATAGCGCCCCCATGATCTACTGGCTGAAACGGTAGAACTGAGCTGGCTTGCGGCCCGTACGCTGCCATTCCTTTGTCGGTTTCACGATCCCCTTTTGGATGATTTTGCGACGGAAGTTCCTTTTGTCAAGATTCTCGCCAAGAATGGCTTCATGCACCAACTGGAGTTCGGTAAGTGTGAACTTGTCCGGCAGCAGTTCGAATCCGACGTTGGTGTAGTCCAGCTTGTTCCGAATGCGCTGATGCGCGTACTCCACGATCTTGCGATGATCGAACGCTAATGCAGGCAGATCGGCGATCGGGAACCACGCGGCATCCGAGGCGTCGGTTCCGGCGCGAAGCACCTGAGTGTCCGGCGCCAGGGCATAGTACGCGACTGTGATGACGCGACCGCGAGGATCCCGCTTCGGCTCACCGAATGTGTAAAGCTGTTCGAGGTACACCTTCTCGACGCCGGTCTCCTCGCGGAGTTCCCGGGTCGCTGCCGCATCGAGAGATTCCTCTTCCCGGACGAAGCCGCCGGGAAGCGCATAGCGATTCTCGTATGGTCTTGCGAGCCGTCGGATCAGTAGAAGGTGAAGTTGGCGATCGCGGATCGTAAAGAGGACGATATCAACGGTCACGAGTAGCTTCGTCATAGTAGTTGTTTCACGCGACGACCAGGTTCGCTGTCTCCGGCGCGATGCGGATGTTTGCGATGGCGCCGGAGTTAAAGTCCAAATGGTCTGCCTCTATGCCGTCAGAGAAGATGACCCCACCCACCGGCATTTGCGATTCCAGAGCAAGCGGCGCGCTGGGTAAAACGGTCCCGGCGACGATCGCGGCCTGCGAGTGCCGGCTGACGAACGGTTCGCGAACGACAAAGAGAAGGCGCTTCTCTTCCCACTCCATTCGGACCGGTCTCACTGGCGCACCCCCGAGAAAGGAGAGGATACCAGAGGTCTCGTTGAAGATGGACGACAGCCATCCTGTGCTGCCGGCGCCCGTGGACACTATGATTCCGCTGGATGAGTGATTCTCCCGCCGATCGCCGAACCGGATGCGGTAGCGGGCGGAAACATGCGTGCTGGCCCCGATGAACAGATCGTTGAAGGCGAGCAGGCGCTGTCCGTCCTTCAGTTTTGCCTCTGCCAGCGTCACCGCGCGCAGTCGCGCGTTGCCTGCAAGCGTTCGTTCCAGGTTCGGTCGGAGGTCGAGCGGTTGAAATGGCAGAAGAATCCCATCGAACCGCTCGACATCCGGATTGACCGCCAAAATTGGCTGTCCGCTCACATACTTGGCGGTGTTTGCGACCAGGCCATCCTGACCCAACGTGACGACTATGTCGTTCGTCGAAAAGACGTAGGTCGGCACCAGCGTTCGATCCATGACTTGGATCTTCAGCCCGACCTCAATCGAACGGCGCACCGATTCCAGTGATCGCCGATACGCATCATGTTCGAGCACGTAGGCGGAGAAGTCTCCGCCCGCGTGCTCGATGTAGAACTTCGCCTGTGCCTGCGTGTTGAAGCGCTCGATCAACTCTTCGAGGCGTGTCTTGCGTGTCACCAGTACAATCTTCTCGAACACGCTCTCACCCCCGCTGCGCAGTAGCCCCGATCAAGGTGCGCAGCAGGTCGGGTGAAATATTGAGTTCACCGATCTTCTGCGCGTTGCTGGCCAGTTCCTGGAATGCCATGGCGATCGTATTCCGCGCATCGCCGCCCTGGGGATTGAGCATCATCAGCATGCGCCAGTCCAGCCCCTGCACCGGTGCGATCACTGCTTTCAATGAATACGCCCGGCTGTCTGCTTCTTTGCGTTCATTCTCCGTCTTCTGGTCGGTAAGAGCGGCGCGCTGCTTCTCCAGGGCGATTTCCGCTTCGAGTTCGCGCTCGTGCAGCTCTCGCTGTTTGGCCTGAACCAACAGCTCGGTCTGGAGCTCGTTTTCCTTGATGCGGCGCTCCTGCTCGATGGCCGCATTGCGGCGCGTGTAGACTGCCTCGTCTGCGTGCCGATTGAGAGCCTCACGCGCTTCAGCTTCAAGCGCTTTCGCCATCTCAGGGGTCGGTTTCAACGAGAGAATTGCGAGGTTGAGGATTTCAACCCCAAGCTGTACGACCTCAGGGCTGACCTTGAGCTGCTCAAGCACCCGGACTGTGAGCGCATCGCCGTGCACGAGTGCCTCACGAAGCGGCAACCCCTGAATTTCGGCGCGGACCAGAGTCTGTAATCCGTATACAAGCCGCTCCGGGAGTTTCTGATACTGGTCGCTTGCGTACCGGCCCCTTGCATCCAGAGTGAAGTCCAGCATCGCGGCAGCCTTCTTTGGATCCATGATGCGGTACGTCATCTGCCCCTGCACGGTCAACGCCTGAAAATCGACCGTGGGTTCATTGAAAACAAACGGGATGTTCGCGCTGGCAAGGGGAACGGAAACAATACTGGACGCAGGAACGAAATAGAAGAACGAAAGGCCGGCTCCTTCGCGTGTCAGCTTCCCTCGGGAGAAGTGAAGGACATAGTCGGTGGGATTCGCCTTACGATAGCTGATGCCTAACATACTGTTGCCTCCGTTAGTGTCTCTACAACACCATTATGGTGTCACTATGACACCAATGTCAAGGGATACCTCTAGAAAATGTGAGATCGTCAACGTAAGTTGCCGGTGGGAGGCATTCATGCGCTCAGTAACGGAGATTCCAAGGAAGCTAATCTTGCACAGGCGGTCCAGCGGAAGTTCCCACAGTTGCCGCCCTCACTTAAACCAGGTTGGCCGCCAATTCGTCCTTCGAAATTCCGAGAATCATTGCCCCCTGCCTTCTATCTGGAGGTTCTCCATTGGCCGCGCTTGTACTTCGTCTCCGCCACAATCCGGCGCATCAAGGCCTGCCGCTCCGCATCATCCGTGAAGAAGCGCCGCCCGAGGGGTTGACTTGGGCCCTCCACGTTCCACGGCGTCATTCTAGATTCAACTCCAGTGCGGACGTCACGGGCTTGTCCACAAAGCGATGGCTGCCCAGGCCTATACCCGACGGTGCCTCCGGCGGGTGCCTCTCGGGTTGGAGAGTTTCAGGAAATTCCGAGATCATTTCCCCCCGTTCCAGGAGTTGGTCATGACGGACGTTTGGCCGATACCATATCCTTGGTCGGTCGCCGCGAGCACCGCATAGGACGAATGAGGCGTGTGGGGTTGTGCCGGAACAAGGAAGGAGCGGTGGCACTTTGACGAAGAGGCCGCGGTCCAAACTAGTTGTTGGGGCTGTGGGGACTTTTGTGGGTACTGTGCTTCAAAATGGCGGCAAAAGCCGAGCAATTCTGCTGTCAACACAAGGTCGAGTTCTGCCTGTAAGCACTTGATACCGAGCAGCTAAGCGCAATCCCGAGCAAAGCTGCAAGCGCCTGCCAACTAGCTGTTAACCGAAGGGTTGTAGGTTCGAGTCCTACCTGAGGAGCCAAACCACATGATATCAATGGCTTACAAAGACCAATCGATTGCAGCTAGACTGCCGGGGACGGTTTCTGTACGCCGAAAACCCCGTGTAAGCCTTTGATCCCAGGTACCAATCACCTTTCGGTTTCCTGCCGAATGCCCGCCTGTGGCACCTCACGTAAGTCCTTATTGTGGAGACGGTTGCGGAACCGAGTAAAGTCCGAATCTCACTTTGCCTATTTCTTGCCTATTTCCCGCATCGCGAGCGTCCAGTGCTGAAATGGGAATGGGTGGAATTGCAGAGGGCAGAAGAGCCGGAATCCTTGGTGGCGTTGGCAGCGAGAGCGGCATGAATGCTAAGGAATCCAACGTTTCGGAACGTTGTCACAACGCTAATTCGGCGGGACGGAGTATTTGCGGAGGACACGGGTCCGGCAATTATTGAAATCATGCAATTTCGCAAGCTGTAACAGAATCCGGCTTTTGCTTCCTGCACCTTTCCTCGAAAACGACCTGCTGCCTGATTGTCAGCGGGGCGAGGACTCCAGAAAGAGGCGCGGAGCTCGGGCGGCGGTAACATAGGGCCGCCATTCGAACTCCCTGCTTCACACGCTCTGAGCGAAGGCTCGAAAGCGTAAGACCGAGTAGACGCAGCACGGCAGCCCCGTTCGGTTGGATGTATCGTGAGAGTGTGGAACCTGTGCCGCCACAATCCGCGTCCCGCGATGTTCTGGCAATTCCTTCTACTAGCGATCAGACGCCGGAACTGGACACGGTTCAGGAACCGGAGTTGCGCCTGAGGGAGCTATCTGGCCTGACGATCGACGAGTTGTGGCGGGAAGCGAATGCCGAGTCCGTTGGTCTTGGCAAGGGCGAACTAGCGAGTGCGCTGCTCGCGATCGGCGTAAAGTGCAACTATGGACTGGCCCCTGGAGTTGGGGCCACGCGGTCACAAATTGGCACGTTCTGGCGCACACTTCAACTGCGAGACCTGGCTCTGGCGCAGTCCTGCGCCCTCGGTCGCGACGTTGCCTGGCGGCAGTTCCTGGCGCGCTATCGGGAGCCGCTAACGCAAGCCGCGATCGCGATCACGAGATCGGCGGCTGTTGGGCTGGAACTAGCCGATTCGATCTATTCCGAGATGTTCGGCCTCAGCGAGCGCGATGGACAACGCCGGTGCCCGCTCGCCTCATACTCCGGGCGCGGGTCGCTGATGGGGTTCCTGCGTGCGACACTCGCTCAGCGGAATGCCGGCCAGCACCGGCATGCCAATCGCGAGACTCCCCTGGAAGTTGAAGCGCTCGTCGCCGCGCCTCCGGCTCCCATTGCCTCGCTCGATGTACTCTCGCGTCTCGGCGACTCGGTGACAACCGCGCTGCGCTCGCTGACGGCGGAGGAGCGTTTCCTGCTTTCGGCGTGGTTTCTCGATCGGCGTACTTTGGCTGAGATTGCCCAGCTCATGCGGGTGCATGAATCGACAATGTGCCGCAGAATCAAGCGCCTGACTTCCAGCCTCCGCAAAAGCCTCCTCAGGAGCTTGCGGGAGTCCGGGATGAGCAGTCAAGCTGCGGAAGAGGCTCTCGGCACCGACCCGCGCGATCTCGACATTGATATTCGAAAGTTGTTGCAAGGTTCCGCACCTGATGCATTCCTTCAACAGGGAGAAGCACGGGAGGTGAAACAAGTATGACCGGACACATTCATCCCGGACCTCACCCTAACGCCGATTCGCTCAGCGCTTTCCTTGAAGGCGTGTTATCCGAGCATGAGCGTGCCGAGTGTCTGGCGCATTTTGCCGAGTGCCCCGAGTGCCGGGAAGCAGTTTTTTTGGCCCAGCAGCCTCCGCCCGCTCCGGTTGCGGCGAATCCGATTCGCGTGTGGGGGCGCTGGTTTGCGCCGATTCCCGTCCTCAGTGGTGTGCTGGTTGCGAGTGCGCTTGTCCTTGGCGTATGGTTATACGTGCACCGCTCGCCTGCGGCGCCAACCCAGTATGCGATGGTGCGCAATCCGGCGCAGCCAAAGTTAGCGGCGCCTGCGCCGACCATCCGGCAGCCAGAACTCAAGCAGTCACCCGCTGCTGCGAGGGAAAAACCCGAGTTTCGCCCTCCAGCTCAACGGGAAACAGCTGCGAAGTCACCTAGCGGCAGCGCCAAATCGGGGACGGCTGACAAGCTGGCCCAGCCACTTCCCGCGCCAACCCCTTCCCCACCCCCGATGCGCCCCGCGGAGTCGCCCACGGTCTTAAGCGGGGGGGCTCTCCGGCTCAGCATCGAGCATGATCAGGGGACGGACAGCGACCTTGCCCAGCGCGCGGCTGGTTCAATCGCCGGCACCGTAGCCGACAAGTCAGGCGCCGTTATTCCCGGCGCAAAAGTGACGGTGAAGAACGAAGCCAACAATAGCACCATCGACGGAGTTACCAACGGCTCCGGTGTCTTCAGCTTCCCGGCGATTCCGCCCGGCAGTTACACGGCGACGATTGCCGCTCCGGGGCTCCAGACCTATGAGCTCCAACACATCGTCGTAACGCAGGGCGCCGCGGTCGGCATTCCGACCATCCCCTTGCAGGTTGCCACAACCGCCGAGGCGATCGAAATCGTCGCGGCGGGCGACGTGGCTATGCCCATCGACTCGCCGCAAGCCAGCCAGACGCTGAACCAGAACATGATCAGAGATCTTGCGATCGTCGGCCGCGATGCGGCTGAGCTGATGAAGATTATGCCGGGCACGGCCATGGCCGGCGTTCCACCCCCGCCGCCCCGGACGGCCGTCACGACCGGACCGCCCCCGCCGACCCTCACCACCGTCACGATAGGCAAATGCAAGCTCACCGTGGATCTTTCCGGTGCGCTCGTCTTAAGTCGGGACGCGGGAAGGCATTGGAAAGCCGTCAAGCCTCTCTGGCAGGGTAAGGTGGCAAGGCTAGCCATCGCGAACGAACAGGCTGCCGCGGCCGGTCTTGGGTTCTTTCAACTCACCACGGAGTCCGGGTCCGTCTGGCTCAGCCGGGACGGCACTCACTGGTACTCGGTTCCCGCGCAGCACTGACCCCGCACTCGAAAGAACTCTTAAATTCTTCCTGCAAGATTCGCATAGTCCCTCATTCTCAGTCATAGAGCGCCCAGGTTCATATCGCAAATGGCGCCAGGTGCTGGAGGCTCGCTATGAATATCTATCGTGGACTGTCGTTCTTCCTGACCGGGGCGTTGGTAATTGGCTCTGTCGCTGGGTTGGCGTCTTTCTCGCCAACCGAGGCGGCGAGCGGCGATTCGATGGCTGCCACTTACGCGCACGGCACGCTATACGTCTCCATTCCGTACGATGCGGCTCGCCGCGGGGCGGGCGATCTAGTCGTTGAAGTTCTCGACCCTGAGGACGCGGCCGTCGGGCGCTTCGACTGGCAGGTACATGTCGGCGCGGGGCGGGGATTGTGGAAGCACGATCTCCAGCTTCCGAGGACACTCGCCATCGAGGACCTGGTGTGGCACCGTCTGCACTACCGATTCACTTACAAAGGCGAAGACGCCCCCGCGATGCAGGGAATCGCGTCGATTTCGAAGATTCTTCACATACCGGTGGTTCACGTGCTGGGCCAGCAATCGTACCTGAGTGGAGCGGCCGCGGCTGTGCGGCTGATCGTCACCGATGCAAACGATGAACTCATCGCGAACCCCGGAACGGTGCGAATTGAGTTACTCGCGTCAGGACAAGCGACTCATCTTCTCTACACGGGGCGGCTGAACCAGCGAGGCACGACGGAGGCGCAGTTTCGCTTCCCCAACGGCCTCGAAGGGAACTACTCTTTGCGCTACACCGTCGACACTGGGATCGGACCAGCGGAGTATACACAAGCCATTCGCGTGGATGACAAGGTCTCCATTCTCCTCACCACCGAGAAGCCCATCTATCAACCCAGCCAGACCATTCACGTGCGCGCACTGGCGCTCGATCGATCAAATCGTCAGGCCAGCGCCGGCCGCAAGCTGACGTTCGAGCTGGAGGATTCGCGCGGCAACAAAGTGTTCAGGAAGATCACCGAGACAGATCAGTACGGGATTGCATCTGCGGAATTCAGTCTGGCCGATGAAGTCAATCTGGGCACGTATCATCTGCGTGCGCTGATGGACGAGACTGAAGGCAGCCCGCGCAACACGGCGGAGATAGCACTGCAAGTCGAGCGCTACGTGCTGCCGAAGTTCAAGGTGGCTGTAGACATTGCCGGGAAAGACGCGAAAGCGAAGCGCGGGTACCGGCCCGGCGACCATGTGACGGGAAGCGTCCGCGCCAACTACTTCTTCGGCAAACCGGTGGACCACGCTGAAATTACGGTCAAGGCATCGGCCATGGACGTCGCGCTATTTGAGGCAGGGACTTCGCGAGGAGCTACCGACTCCGACGGTGCCTTTCGATTCGACATCCTCCTGCCCAGTTTCTTCGCCGGTCGCCCGCTGAGCCAGGGCGCGGCTCGCGTGCTGATTGAGGCGACGGTGAAAGACAACGCCGGACATAGCGAGACGCGAGGCGAACCGATTATCGTAAGCGACTATCCGCTCCTCATCATGGCGGTGCCGGAAGGCGGCACGTTGATTCCGGGCCTCGAAAACCAGGTCTTCATTCTGACTTCGTATCCGGACGGTACGCCGGCTCAAACCGACATTCGCGTCCATGCTCCAGGAAATGCCGACCGGACTGCGCACACCGACACGGGCGGAGTTGCCGTAGTTCCAGTGCGTGGCAACAGCGGAGATATGACGTTAGATGTCGAGGCCCTCGATGGCGAGGGAAACCGCGCGAAGAGTTCCGTTTCACTGCAATTCCGTTCGGGCATGGACCAGATTCTGCTGCGAACAGAACGCGCCGTCTATCGTGCCGGAGAGCGTATTCGGCTACAAGTCTTGTCGACGAAGCAAAGCGGAAGCGCCTATGTCGATGTCATCAAGGACGGGCAGACCGCCGCCACACGCGACGTTGACATCGTGAACGGACGGGCGGAATTAACTCTGGAAGCCACGCCGGAACTGGCGGGCACCATCGATTTCAACGCCTACCTATTCAGCCGCGACGCCCGCCCCGTGGGCGATCACCGGTTGGTGTTCGTGCAGCCCGCCGACGAACTCCGGATCGAAACGGCGCTGGACTCAGCGGTCTATCAGCCCGGAGGCGAAGCGCACATCGGCTTTCGTGTGACCAATACGCGAGGCGAAGGCGTACAGGCGGCCCTTGGCTTGCAAATTGTCGACGAGGCCGTGTTTGCACTGGCGGAGAAACAGCCGGGATTCGCGAAGGTGTTCTTTTACCTGGAACAGGAAGCCCTGAGACCGCGTTACGAAATCCACTCGATCGCTTTGCCCGATGCGATTTCATCGAACGAGCCGGCGCAATCGAGCCAGCGGGACCGCGCGGCGCGAGCGCTGTTCTCCGCCACGGAGCTTGTGAATACGAACAAGGCGGAGTTGGAGTTCGGCCGCACCGTGCCGCGGACGAAATACGCGGAGTATGCGGCGCGGTATCAGAAGAGATTCTATAACCAGGTCAGCCAGCTCGCGGAGGCACTGACACATGCCTACGGGGAGGACTTGGGGGAGTGCGACCTGTCTCAGTTGATTGCCGGACTGCCGAGTGAGAACGGGACGATGTTGATCGATCCGTGGGGCAACAAGCTCCGCATCCAGGATACGGGTCCGGTTCGATACTCCACATATCTTTTTCTGCGAAGCGCAGGACCGGATGGGCAATTCAACACCGCGGATGACCTGGTCGCGACGCTTCTGCTTACCGGTTGCGCAGTGCCCGGGCTTCCTGGCTCCGGAACCGAGCACGGCCGCGGACCATTCACCAGCCTGGCCCAGCGCGCGGCCGGTTCAATCGCCGGCACCGTAGCCGACAAGTCAGGCGCCGTTATTCCCGGCGCAAAAGTGACGGTGAAGAACGAAGCCAACAATAACACCTTCAATGGCGTAACCAGTGGCTCCGGTATCTTCAGCTTCCCGACGATTCTGCCCGGCAGCTACACGGTGACGATTTCAGCACCGGGTCTTCAAACCTATGAGATCCAGCACATCGTGGTGACCCCGGGCGCCGCGGTCGGCATTCCGACCGTCACGCTGCAGGTCGCCGCGACGGCCGAGCAGATCGAAATCGTCGCGGCAGGCGACGTGGCTGTTCCCATCGACGCGCCGCAAGCCGGCCAGACGCTGAACCAGAACATGATCAGAGATCTTGCGATCGTCGGCCGCGATGCGGCTGAGCTTATGAAGATCATGCCGGGCATGGCAATGCTGGCAAAGGCCAAGGCTGGCGGAGCAGTTCCATCGGCGCCGCCTCCATCGCCGGAGACGCATGTGCGCTCGTGGTTTCCGGAAGCTCTTTACATTGCTCCGGAGATTATTACGGACCGCACCGGCCGAGCCAGCATTACGGTTCCGATTGCGGATAACATCACCACATGGCGCATGGCCATGCTCGCATCCACGACGCGCGGCGCCCTGGGTAGCGGGACCTCGAGCCTCAAGGTCTTCCAGGACTTCTTCGTAGACCTGGATTTGCCTGTCACCCTGACGCAGGGCGACCAGGTTTCCATTCCCGTGGCCGTCTACAACTACTCCGGCTCGCGCGGGGATGTCAGCCTGCGGCTCCAACCGGACAACTGGTTCTCACTCGTTGCAGACACGTTCGACAAGAACGTGACTGTCGACTCCGGCCGTGTCGGCGGGTCGCAGTTCACAATTGAGGCAAAACGGATCGGCAAGTTCAAGCTGACACTCAACGCCCGGATGGGCGGGCCAGCCAGCCGCGCTGACATTGTCGTCCGTGAGATCGAGGTCGTTCCTAACGGCCGCGAACAGACCATGGTATTCAATGGGCGCCTGGATTCGGTTGTCCAACACCAACTGGAATTTCCCTCCGCTGCCATACCCGATGCCAGCACGATCTTCGTTCGCCTCTATCCGGGTCCGCTCAGCCAGGTGATCGAAGGCATGGACAGCTTGTTACGCATGCCATATGGGTGTTTTGAACAGACATCATCCAGCACTTATCCGAACGTGCTGGCGCTCGATTACATGAAACGGACCAGGAAACTCACGCCCGAAGTGCATGCCAAGGCCGAAGGCTATATCGCCAACGGATATCAGCGCCTGCTTACCTTTGAAGTGCCCGGCGGCGGATTCTCCTGGTTTGGCAACGCACCGGCGAATAAGATCCTGACCGCCTACGGCCTGATGGAGTTCAGCGACATGTCGAAGGTCTACGACATGGATCGGAAGGTCATCGAGCGGACTCAGCAATGGCTCGCCAATCAGCAGCAGGCCGACGGCAGTTGGAAGCCGGACACGGCATTCATCAACGAAGGAGCTACGAATCGGTACAACTCGGACCTTCTGCGCATTACAGCGTACATTGCCTGGTCGCTCGAGAATACCGGCTACCAGGGCCCAGCCGTCGAGAATGCCAAGCAGTTCATCGAGGCGCATCTCAGCACGGAGGCCGGCGCAAGGCCCGATGGCTACACCTTGGCGGTCTTGGCCAACTTCGCGGCGGACTACGCCAAAGACCGCGCGTTTATGAGTCAGACGGTGCAACTCCTGCTCGACGCGCGGACGGAACAGGACGGCCAAGTCTGGTGGAAGACGGAAAAGACCGATGTGTACGCAACCGGCCCCAGCGCCGTGGTGGAAACAACCGGGCTTGCTGTGCAGGCGCTGCTCAAGTGGGGCGCCGATGCGGCTGTCACTGCGAAAGCGATCAACTACATCGTCGCCAAGAAGGACGCCGCGGGCACATGGGGTACCACCCAAGCGACAATCATGGCACTGCGAGCGTTGCTGCTCTCCACGGAGAAGGGGGGCGCGACCGCTAAAGGCGTCGTCGAGGTGGTGTTGAATGGCAAGACCTCGGGCAAGCTCGCTCTCACCTCGGAGAACAACGACCTGCTCCACCAGTTCGGGTTCAAGGAAATCAACTCGCAATCAGCGAACCTCGTCCAAATCCGCTTTAGTGGGGAGGGCACTCTCGCCTATCAGGTCGCCGGGCGATACTTCCTGCCGTGGGAGAAGAAGCCTGCGCGCGAGGCCCTGTCCATCGACGTGAGTTACGATCGCACGCACATGGCGCAGGACGAAATCGCCGTCGCTACCGCGAGCGTCCGCAACAATCTCGCCCAAGCGGCCAACATGGTGATGGTGGACCTCGGAATCCCTCCAGGGTTCGAATTGCTTAGTGAAGACCTGCAGAGCTACCGCGAGAAGAGCGCGGGTCAGAAGAGTGGGCGCCTCGAGAAGTTCAGCCTGACAGCGACACAGGCTATCCTCTACTTCGATTCCATCGCGCCACACCACGGGTTTGCGCTGTCTTATCGATTGCGGGCGAAGTATCCGATCCATGCACGAACCTTCGCGTCGCGGGTCTACGAGTACTACGATCCGGAACTTAGTTCAGTCGCGCGTCCGATCCAAGTCGAGGTGCACAAGCGGTAGACACGGACCGAAAAAGGTCACGTGGGCACCGGTGCAGTTTGGTACCTGCACCACTACCGCCGCATAAAGTCTGCACCACGTCAGTTATCGCGGCTGAGCGTGCTGAGGAAGGTGTCTTTTGCGGGCATGCCTAGACCGACAGCCACGGCCTTCGACCGGTAGTAGGTGAAAAACCAATCGTGCCCCGGCTTGAGCAGCATGGTCATGCCGATCTGGGTCTTTTCATGGCCGCGCGTGGAAGCGTGAAAACTGCATTTGCCCTGCCGCACAAATGCCTTTATCCGCTCTTCGATGCAGAAGACGGTCAGCATCTTGCGGTAGAGTTTCAGCGTCACCGGATGCGGAACGATAATCCTATCTGTGACTTCCAGATTTCGAGTGGGCGTGGCTATGGACTTTCCCTTCTACCTTCATCTTAGAAAACAGCGGAATCGGCGTCGGTGACTGAGGTCACGTCACGCGATCTGAATCAAGCCGTTGGATTCTGCGCCGTTCTTGCGGATGGCGTCGGTGAGCGCGGCTTGAAACGCGGCCAAATCAACCTGCCTCAGGCGGTATGCCTGTTCAACACTGATCGAACGCGCAAAGATCCGCGGCGCCACCAGGTTGTCGACCCTGCTGAGGCCGAACTCGCGGAAGAGAATGCTCTGCTCTCTCCAGTTTCCGCGCCTCAGTCGAGGGGTTCACTCCAGCACGTACCGGAAAATCCGAGTATCTTTGCCCCCCTGTCACGACGATTCCCATTGCTCAGAGGTTCCGAAGGCTTGCCTATTTCTTGCCTATCCTGCGCACCAACAGCCCACAACATCGGACCAACCGCGGCAAATGCGAGCAACCTGCAACTCGCTGGAGGAAAGGAGGATAGGCTCGAATCAGCTCCTAATAGCAAGAACGCGCAAGACCAGGCAGAACACCTCTGGTTCGGCTGTTAACCGAAGGGTTGTAGGTTCGAGTCCTACCTGAGGAGCCAGCTTATTTTCGGGGGCAAACCATCCGGGTTGCCCTTCCTTCGTTTCATCCCGCATTATCCCGCAATATCCCGCACAAGTTTGAGGGAAGCTACACTCGGACCCTTCTTCTCCTGCTTTCCGAAGAGCCGTTCCTGCACACGTTCGACCGCCTGCTCGCGACGCGTCAAAGCAACCACCGTGTAATGGCTGGTCATGTTAGAACGTGTATGACCTGCCTGCTCCATCGCCTCGAACGGCGTCGCGCCCTCCTCCTGAATCAGGGTGATGTTCTGCCTGCGGAAGGAGTGGCAGCCGAATCCCTCGAAATGAAATCCGAGACGTTCGGCCACCGGCCGGATGATGTCGCGCAGAATCTCGCGATCATCAAACGGCTTGCCATCCTTGTGGAACACATACTCGTGCCCGGAGAACTTCGCGTGTTCGGCCAGAGCCAGCGCCCGCAGCTCGCGAAAGTCCTGTGTCAGGTAACCCAGAGGAAGAGGACGCCGCGATTTGTCGGTCTTCGGCTCGTCGGTGTCGCCGCGGTAATAACGCTCCTGCACATGCACCAGGCCATGCTCCAGATCGACCGCACGCCACTTCAGACCAATGATCTCCGACACCCGCATACCGGTTGATACCGCCGTACGGACCATCAAACCGATTTCCGGGGGTAATCCGGCGAGCAGGGCGCGAAGTTGCTCATCGTCGAGGATCCGCCTCTTTCGCTTGAGCCGCTTGCGTCCCACCCTGACGCGCAAGACCGGATTGCGACTGCCGTTCCAATAGCTCCAGTCATCCGCCTTGGTAAAGAGGGAACCGAGGATGGCGTGCATCGCTTTCCGTGTCCAATAGGAGAAGCCGTCTGCACACTACCGCACGATCCGGCAAGCTGCCTCCGCGGTCTCGCGGGCCACTCGATGTGTGGATACGGCGCCATCAGAGGGAATATTCACAAAGGCCCCTGGGCGTCCCGCTTACCGGTGACGGCGGTGGCCGAGGCTCGCTCGGCCCTACATCCTGCACGACATTCAACAACTTGACCTCGACGCCCGTGCCGCCGAGTTCAACATCGTCGTCAGCGGACACTCGCACAAGCCTAGCCGCACCGCACGGTCTGGCGTGATGTATTTGAATCCAGGGAGTGCCGGCCCTCGCCGCTTTCAGTTGCCGATCAGCGTTGCGCGCCTTGACCTTCGGCGGTCACCGTGGAAGGTTGAGTTTGTCGACCTCTCGGACTTAGGGGCGTAGCCGCTGACGGGTTCGGTGTTCCTCTATGTGCCTTGAAGATGCGGGCGCTGACTCGGACCGTACATACGACCTGAATCTGCTCTGAGAAATTATGCCGCGCGGCTAATCGCATCCATCCCGGTTTTGAGTACTAACGCCTGTCCGCGTAAGGCAGATTCGGCAACTAAATCCAATCCGTGAGAAATGAACTTCCCGGCTCGCGTTCTCGTAACAATCGAGAGCGCGCCAACACTGTCGCACTATGCTGGCCCGCCCAGGAGCGTACATGACGAACACGAAGAATGCGCGTATCGCTGGCTTCACTTTTCTCTTTTACATCATCGTCGGCATTGTTAGCATGGTTTTGTTCAGCCAAGCGACGGGCGGTGCAGGAATCACTGAAAAGCTGGCGGGCATCGCGCACCATACGTTCCAACTGCGCGTGAGTATTCTGCTCGGCCTCCTTCAGGCCGTGTGTGCGATCGTGCTAGCCGCGACGCTGTACAGGGTCACGTGCGACCAGGACTCCGACCTCGCAATGCTGGCCTTGACCTTCCGCGTTGGCGAAGGCTTGCTCGGCGCCATTGCTACTCGCGCAACGGCTGACCTGCTGTGGCTAGGGACCGCCCCCGGACCAAGGCCACTGGATGCTGCGATAGTGCCGACGATCGGCACGTACCTTCTCAACGGGCCGAACTGGAACGTGGGCGCGATCTTCTTCGCTATGGGAAGCACTCTGTTCTCATACCTCCTGTTGCGCGGCCGGTCGATCCCCATTCCACTGGCATGGCTCGGTGTGGTCGCCTCGGTCCTTCTTCTGGTGGGCCTTCCTCTCGAGTTGGCAGGATTCCTCAGTGGCTCGGTCGTTTCATTCATGTGGATACCGATGGCCGCGTACGAGGTGCCGCTGGGCCTCTGGCTGCTCGTCAAAGGTGTTAGAACGAAAACAACTTGGTGAGCCCCACGGCGAACAGTCGTGTGGCAAAACCTTTTGACAGGCTTCGCCATATCTGGCCCGAGAAATTCAGGTGCGAAATGCGGCCGTCTCCGTCCGATTGGTCGCCCACTCGGAGAATACCCCGCGAGGACGTCCCCGTCCGTTTCTTCCGTGAACACATCAACTAGACGAAGCAAGCCGAGCACGCGCGCCATGCGATTAGCGCGGAGAGCGACTCCGCAGCGCACCCGCGGGCGAGTCGACGAATCCGACGCGCGCGGAGTGGAGCGCGCGGTTGCGCCGACTGTGCTCGGCCGCGGCACAGACCACCGTGGGTGGAGTCGCACGCGCGATTGCACCGCGCGCGACACGGCACGAAGGGGGCGGGTCCGCGGCGCCGGAAGCGCGGTTCCCGTCGAAAGGCATTCGGGGCTTGCGCCGGCGCCGCGCTTGGGGGTCCACTTCCGTGGACGGCGTTTCACGGGAGGAACGCCCGCTCGCGCCCAGTCCATTTGATGCCCGGACGCAAGCCGACTTCAGGGTACCGATCCGCACTCCGCGTCTCCGTGCAAAAGTCATTCGACATGCGTAGGGCAGACTGACGGCATCCGTTTGACGGCATGCCGCGGAGGATTGCCGTCAATCAACACCGATACCAGCTCACGCGCCGCGGCCAGCGCGATGTCGCGCCTGGCGGCGTTTGTGGCGGACCCCAGATGGGGTGTGAACACTGTATTCAAATCCCCAGCGAGCAACTCGCTCGCAATCGAGGGTGGCCTGTCCGCCAACGCCCAATCCTCCATTTCGAACACGTCGGCCGCATAGCCCGCCAGATGCCCCGAGCGCAACGCTTCGGCGACCTCCCGCTCACAGACCAGCGATCCGCGCGCGACGTTGATCAGATAGGCGCCATGCTTCATTCCGGCCAGACCCGCCGCGTTCAGGTAGTGCCGCGTATCCGGCCTGAGTGGCAGCAGCAGGAATACGAAATCGCTCGCAGCGAGCAGGCCCTCAGGCGTCGCATAGAGGACGCCGTACAGCGCCTCCTCGGCGTCCGCGAGGCGCCGCTCGTCCGAGTACAACATCGACAACCGCAACGGCTTCAGCCGCTCGGCCAGCTCTCGCCCCACGCCACCCATGCCGATCAGTCCGGCGCACCGTCCGCTCAGCTCCGTCCCGTAAAGTCGCGGACGCCAGCCGTGAAACTGGCCTTCGCGAATCAGCCGATCGCCGCGGAGCAGGTTTCGGGTCAGCGCGAGCAAGAGACCAATGGCCAGCTCGGCCGTGGGAGTGGCCAGCAGGTCGGGCACAATCGTCAGCCACACGCCCCGCCGTGTCAGTGCCTTCACGTCGAAGTTGTCGTAGCCCTTGAGCGCCGCACTGATAATGCGTAGACGCGGGCATGCCTCGAGGAATTCGCCGTCCACCCAGTCGGGCATGAACATCATTGCGCCGTCGGCGTCGCGGCAGCGCGCCAGCACCTCCGCGCGCGGCCACGTTTCGTAGGTCTGGTTCGCTACGACATGGAAGTGGTCCGCGAGAAAAGTAAGTACCTCCGGGTGGACCCAGTGGGTCACCACGACGACCGGTTTTGTAGCGCTAATCACTTGTACCTACGCTGGAGCAATCTGCCCAGTCCGTCCACCAGAGTCACCATCACGAGGATCACCAGGATAATCGCAAGCACCTGCCGGTACTCCAGGACACGTAATGCCGCGATTAGTTCGAGGCCGATGCCGCCTGCGCCGACCGCGCCTAGAATGGTCGAGGCGCGGAAGTTGTACTCCCACCGGTATATCATCACATCCCGCCAATAGGGCCACACCTGCGGGAGTATGCCGTGGAAGATCACCTGCAGCGGACTGGCCCCGGTCGCGCGCACCGCCTCCACCGCCGCTGGGTCGGCATTCTCGATCGATTCCGCGAAAAACTTCCCGACCATGCCGATGGAATGAAATCCTATCGCTAGAACGCCTGGCAACGCGCCAAATCCCACCGCCGCTACGAAGACGATGCCCATGATCAGTTCCGGCACCGCCCGCAGCAGGTTGAGCAGCGTCCGCGCGCATCCATACACCACGCGATTCGGAGCCGTCGTCCGGGCCGCCAATACGCCTAGCGGGACCGAGAACAGGACCGCCAGAGCCGTGCCAGCGATGCTCATCCCCAGGGTCGACAGCACTGGCCCGATCCAGGCGCCGATGCGAGTGAAGTCGGGCGGAAACATCTCACCGACTAGGCTCATCAGGTCCGGCGCGCCTTCCCGCAGGCGTTTCAGATCGAGCAGTCCGCTGGCCCACGAAGCCACCAGCACGACGGCGACGATGATGAGGGCTTCCGGCGCCAGCCTCCGCCAGCGCCGCCGGTCCTCGCGCAGAATTGCCTCGATTTGAGGACCTGCCGCGGCTTGGGACCCCACCTTATTTCGAGAGTTTCGCAAGATCCAGGTTTAGGATTTTCGCCATATTTCGGATTCCGTCGTAGTCCTTGTCCTCTATCGGCGCGAACCCCTCGGCTTTGAATGCCTGCAGCACCGCGGGATCCTTCAGTTCGATAAACGCCGCGCGGATCTTCACTTTGAGCTGCGGCGCGAGCGTTGTCTGCATAGTCCAGGGGTACTCGGGAATCGGCTGTGACACGGCAATCACCTTCACCTTGGCCGGGTCAATCGCTTTTTTCTCCACCAGGGACTCGAAGATCGGCTTGCTCAGTCCGCCGGCCTGGGCTTTGCCGCCTTGCACCGCGAACGCTACAGCGTCGTGTGCGCCTACGAACTGCTCCTGATAGTCGGTCTTCTCGGTCAAACCCACTCCGCGCAGCATCGACTTCGGCACGAGATGGCTGGAAGTGGAAGCCGGATCGCCAAATGCCATGACCTTGCCTCTGATATCGGCGAGCGAATGGATGCCGGACGCGCTGTTCGCGATGACAACGGCCTCATAGGTGGCGCGCCCGTTGCGCATGAGCGCGGCGAAAGGCTCGATGTCGGATTTCGACCGTGCCAGCACATAGGAAAGGGGTCCGAAATAGCCCAGTTCGAGCCTCCCATGGCGCATCGCCTCGATCATCGAAGAGTAGTCGGTGGTCACCACCAGTTCGATCTTCTTGCCGGTTTTCTGCTCCAGATATTGCTTGAGGCCCTGGTTGTGTTGAATCACAACCGAGGCGTTCTCGTCGGGCAGAAGGGCCACCCGGAGGACGGAGGGATCAGCGGGGTTTTCAGCCCACAGTTTTCCGCCTGTCGAAGCCAGGCAAGCGGCTAAAGCGAAGATGAATCGGATCGAAGTATGCATAAGGAAAACTCGCGGGGATTAGTAAACTGTGAGTGCGGCGGCGGGGCATCCGCGTTTCCGTATATCCGCTGGAGCACTTCCTGGGTCATCCGTTCCGGCCGGCCGTCGAAGACGACCTTGCCCGCCGTCAAGCCGATGACCCGGTCGGCGAACACACGTGCCAGTTCCACCTGATGGAGACTGACGATTGCCGTGATCCCGCGCTGCCGGCAAACCTCGGCAATCAGCGCCAAGGCCTGTTGCGCCGAGGTCGGATCCAGACTCGCCACCGGCTCATCGGCCAGCAGCAACTCCGGCTGCTGGACCAGGGCCCGCGCCAGGCCAACGCGCTGTTGCTGGCCGACGCTCAGCTGATCGACCCGCTGGAGGGCCTTGTCCAGTAGACCCACCTGAGCAAGCGTGTCGAGGGCGAGCCGGCGATCCTCGATCGATGCCGGAAGGACGGTGCGCCATATCGAGTGGTAGCCCAGTCGCCCATGCAGGAGGTTGCGGAGGACGGTCAGACTCGGCAGCAAGTTGTGCTTCTGGAAGATCATCGCCGCGCCGCGGCGGTGCTCCCGCAGCAATCGTCCCCAACGCAGTGTGCCGTGGCCAGCCGAGTAGACCTCACCAGTACTCGGACTGACAAGTCCATTGAGGCAGCGGAGCAATGTCGATTTTCCTGCACCCGAGGGACCGAGAATCACATGCAACAGCCCCCGCTCGAACGTCAGAGTCGTAGGCGCGAGCGCAGTCACGCCATTCGCGTAGACTACGCCGGCACGCCGCATCTCAATCACAGGAGGGGAAGGCAAAGGGCAGATTAACACGCCCGAGTGACAGACACGTTACACGAAAACCGAGGAGTGAGCCATAGGGGACGCCCACCTGGAGGTGGTTCCTTGCTGGGGGCGGTAAGTCTGTGCCGAAGTCGTTCAACTTCCCAGATTCGGACTTTCCGGGCAAACGCTGATTCGGCACACGCGATCGCCGCAGCGATGAGGGCGCCGAGCGAAGCATCACGAACAGGAGAAATTCAATGTCCACCAATCTCCAATAGCTCAATTTCGAAAATCAGCGTGGCTCCGCCTGGGATCACGGGCGGGTGCCCGTTCTCCCCGTAGGCGATGTCGGACGGGCAAACCAATCGGGCCTTCCCACCCACCTTCATCTTCTGCACGCCTTCCGTCCAGCACCGAATGACGCCACCCAGCGGGAACTGCGCTGGTTGATTCCGCTTGTAAGAGCTGTCAAACTCCGTTCCGTCGACCAGCGTCCCCCGATAGTTTACCTTCACCGAATCGGAGGCACTCGGGGAGGCACCGGTTCCGCGCCGGATATCCCTGTAGATTAGTCCAGATTCTGTCTTAATCGCGCCTGGCTCCGTGGCCGCCTTTGCGAGATACACGTGGGAGGCCACCTTCTGTTTCTCCGCCACGCGAGCCGCGCGAGTTTGACCAAACGCCTGAAGCTTAGGTCCCCATTCGTTCACATCCACCGCTGGCTTGCCAGCCGAAGCGTCGCCGAGAGCGCGCTTGATTAGCTCCATTTCGGCTGGTGAAAGGTCGAACTGAGCCAGGGACCGGTACATCTGGAGGCCCAAGGCGTAGACAGTCTTCTGTTCGTCGGTAGTGATCACCGGCGCGGTGGCCTTCGCCGCAGGAGCTGACTTTGGAGCGGATTTGGGCGTAGTTTGGGCATTGGGCGCCGCGGTCGTCGACTTGGCTGGGGGCGCCTGAGGAGCCGTGTTTTGCCCCATCATAACGGCCGGTAGCAGGAACATTAGAGCACGCATTTGTCCAGGCTATCATCCTTCCGCATTCGCAGGAGCCCACAAGCCGCGCCCTGTGAAATGTGTACCGGGCGCCCTCCTGACACGAGCCCGTTCGAAGCGTTGCGAAATGTCTGGCCGGCGGTGTGCAAAACGTCGGAAACATCGTCCCATGCGTGTTCACGGCGATATTGGCAAAACATTCGAAGAACTTCTCGCTCCAGGACAGCCTGTCGGTCGGAGTGGACCGCATGCAACGCTTCGAACCGAGGCGTTGCCAAGTCGCGCGCTGGCGGGACCAGCAACTCACAGACGCCGCGGCGAAGCTGATTATCTACCGTGCATTCATCGAGTCCGACCTTGATGTCCCGAAGCACCTGGCGCCGCGCGTGCACGACCTCTATTTCAATCCGAAATACGCCGAGTTTGAGCCTCGCGCGCTGTGGAGCCTGCCGAATGCGTTCACGTGTTATGCCGTTGCCGGCGGCACCAGGGTCTTGAGGAATTCGTGCGCCAGGCGGAAACCGCGCTTGTACTGTTCCGTGAAGTTGCTGCCTCGGTAAGCGGGGTAGTAGAACTCGTCCTCATTCTCGATGTTCATGGCTCCGGTGTAGCCGACTTCTGAGAGCACCGTAAAGAAGCCTTTCCAATCCATCGAGCCGTAACCGGGTAAGCGGAAACGCCACCAGTGAGCGTGGTTCACCGGCTGGATGCCGCCGCGCTTCAGCACATGCCAGAGAATCTCCGTGTCTTTGAGGTGGACATCGTAGATCTTGTCGGCGAATTCGCGCGCAGCCGCCACCGGGTCCATGAACTGCCACACCAGGTGCGACGGATCGAACTGCAGTCCCACGTGCGGACTGTCCTGGAAGGCCTTGAAGAGAGCCTCCCAGCCCACCGGTCCCGTGGCGATGTTGGGCCCGCCGGCGTAGGGCTCCCACAGGATGCGCACTTTGTTCTTCTCGCAGGAAGAGAAGTATCTTTCGGTGTAAACCTTGACGATCTCATCCACCTGCTGCTTCAGCTCCATATTCGGGATGGTGCCGCTCTGCCCGCCGATGTTGGGGATGCCAAGTTTGCCGCACAGATCCAGGCATTTGAGGGTGTATGCATTCTGGCGCTCGCGTTTGGCGGGGTCGGGATCGATGTGGTTTCCGTCCACCGCCAGCGCGGAGATATAGATGCCGCTTTTGGCGATATTGTCCTTGATGGCGGCAATGGCGGCATCGTCCAGTTGGTCGGGATTGAGTCGGAGTTGCGCGCTGGTAAAGCCTTCGGCTTTGACGAACTCCAGGTTGACATCCGAGTACTGCATCAGCACGCCGAGCCGCGGTCTCCAATTCGGCGGGCGGTCGCGCTGCGCCTGGGCGGAGGCGGCCGCGGATATGGCGGCAAGCATGGTACGTCGCGTGACGGTCACGACATGACGATACTCCGCTAGCGGGCGCATGCGCAAGCCTCACGCCGAAGCTCAGGGCTTGGCAGCAGGCGAGCAGAAGGGATGGCACTGAATCCAGGGTAGCCGGACAGGCATCTAGATGAGCGGCGAAGTTTGCCGTAACCCAGCGGCGAGGAGGAAGCCATGTACGTGATTACAGGGGCCACAGGGAATACCGGAAGCGTGGTGGCAGAGAGATTGCTGGCGGCGGGTGAGACGGTGCGCGTTGTGGGGCGGGACCCGCAGCGGCTGGAACGGTTCACGCAGAAGGGTGCAGAATCATTCATCGCCGATGCGACCGATGCGGGTGCGCTCACGAAGGCGTTTGCAGGTGCAAAAGCGGTGTACGCAATGATCCCTCCTAATATTGCCTCCCCGGACGTTCGCGCCTACGAAGAGAGCGTGAGCGATGCTTTGCGCGCCGCGATCGAGAAGAACGCGTTCCAGTATGCAGTCGTTCTGAGCAGCGTCGGCGCGGACAAATCGCATGGAACGGGTCCCGTCGCCGGGCTACACAGTCTTGAAAAGAAACTCGAAGCAACTCCCGGGTTAAATGCCCTCTTCCTGCGAGCCGGCTACTTCATGGAGAACCTTCTGCCACAAGTCGGAGTGATTCAGTCGATCGGAAGTATGGCCGGTCCCGTCAAAGAGGACTTGCCCTTGCCAATGATTGCAACGCGCGATATCGGCGCCTTTGCAGCCGAATCGCTATTGAAATTGGATTTCGTCCGAAAAAGCACGCACGAACTGCAAGGGCCTCGCGACGTCACTTATGCGGACGTTGCAAAGATCGTGGGCGCGGCGGTTGGCAAGGCTGACCTTGTATATAGACTCGCACCATCGGCCCAGTTGAAGCCCGTGCTTGTGCAGATGGGGATGTCGTCCAACATGGCAGACCTGTTGCTGGAGATGGCTGGTGCGCTCAATTCGGGACACATGAAGATGCTTGAACCGCGATCTGCGGCGAACACGACTCCGACCACTCTAGAAACCTTCGTGGCCGAGATCTTTATGCCTGCGTATCGAGGAAAAGCATCGCGCGCGTAGCCACTGCGGCGGGATCAAGCCGATCACGAATCCTGGTCGTGCTCCCAGCAGGTCTGGCTAAGCGCCGGGAATAATTCAGGCTTGCCGGGGTCTTTGTTACCAGGCTGCGATTCGGGCTCTCTTGACATGAAGTACTTTGAAGTATAAAGTATTTCCATGAACGGTATACGACAGCCATTTATACAGCCTCCGAAACGCCGGTGGTGTCCTAGCGAGATGACCCATCCGCCACTTCTGGATGCCGCGATTAGCGCAGGGCGGGTGCAGCCGCGGTATGCGCTGCTGATCAACCCGTTCTACCCGAAGGATCCCAACGCGAGCTTCGGCAAGCACGTCCTGACGCCGACGTTGGCTTTGACGAGCTTCGCGGCGACCACACCGGAACACTGGGCGGTCCGGTATTGGGACGAAAACCTGCTTGACGGGCGACCGCCATTTGCCCCGATGCCTGAGGTGGTGGGAATCACGGTTCACCTGACGTTCGCGAACCGGGCGTTCGAGCTGGCGCAGTGGTACCACAGGCGCGGCAGCAAAGTCGTGCTGGGCGGCCTGCACCTACAGTCGTGTCTCGCGGAGTGTGCGCCGCATGCGGACGCGCTTGCCGTGGGCGATGGCGTGCAGCTCTGGCCGCGGATTCTGGCAGACGTGGAGAAGGGCTGTCTGGAGCCGGTCTACACGGCCACGTACACGAACGACTATCGCCAGGACCCCGCGCCGCGGCGATCGATTCTGCCGCGAAAGAGCTTTCTCACTACCACCAGCTTGATTGCCACCCGCGGCTGTCACAACCGGTGCGGGTTTTGCTACCTGGCGACCGATGGCCTGCGTATGCCGTATCGAATGCGAGATCCCGCCCAGGTAGCCGCGGAGTTCGCGGCGGATGGGCAGCCTTATGGCGTCTTCACCGATAACAATCTCGGATCCAACCGTGCGTATCTGCGCGAGTTGTGTCAGGCGCTGAGGCCGCTGCACAAGATCTGGAGCGCGGCCGTTTCCATCGACGTCACCGACGATCCGGCTTTGGTCCGCGTCATGGCCCTCGCCGGATGTACCGGCGTATTCGTGGGATTCGAGTCGCTGACGGATGAGAACCTCGACGACGCGAAGAAGAAAACACCGAGGGCGAGCGACTATGCGCGCCGGGTTCGCATGCTGCACGAGAATGGCATCCAAGTCAACGGTTCCTTTGTAGTGGGGTTCGATCACGACCGGAAAGACGTCTTCGCCAGGACCGCCGACTGGATCGAGCGAAACCGCCTGGAGTGCGCCACGCTTCACATTCTTACGCCCTATCCCGCGACGCCGCTGTTCCGGCAGATGGAAGCCGAGGGGCGCCTGCTGCACCGCGACTGGTCCAGGTACGACACGGGGCACGCGGTGTTCCGCCCGAAGAATATGTCGCCGGAGGAGCTGGAGCAAGGTTATGCCTGGATGTACGAGCGCCTCTTCTCACACGCCTCGATCTGGCTGCGCCGGCCCGCGGATTGGCGCGCCGTGGCTCCGTATCTGGCGATGTCGTACCTGTACAAGCGCTCCAACCGGTTCTGGCGATTCCTGATTCGGCACCATCTGGTGAATGCCGTATGGCGGCCGTTGATCGAATTGACGCGCCTCAGGCACGTACGTTTCCGGTTGGAGCTGGCCGCCAGCGAATCGTCGCATCGGCCCGGCCCCAGCGTGGTGGCCGCCGGCGTATAGCGATGGCCCCCGCAGGACGCGCAGGGCAGTCTGCCTTGCCTACCGCAAACAGCCGCATCGCCGCCTTCGCCGCCACGCCTTGCTGAGCGACGCCGCCTGGAACAGTGTTGATGTCTTTATCGAAATACACCAAACATTTATTGACAATCGATAATCTTTGCCGGATAATGGATATTGGTTGGAGGGTAAAATGCATCTCGCTGCCACGAAGTCGCCGGCATCGGCGCTACATACCGCGTGTACGAATCGTCACGCGTTTAGGTTTGCTTCGCTTTCATGGCGGAGGAATCGCATACGATCCGGCGCGCTTTTGCTGTCCATCTTTGTCGCAGCCCATTGCTTGCTGGCGCAAGCATCGCAACCAGACCCGGAACAGATACTTCACGATCAAGCACAGAAAGCGGATGCGCTATATCAGAAGCATTCTTACTCTGAAGCGGCTGCGCTTCTTGAGAAGCTATCCAGTGATCCCCGGATCACGGCCCTTCCTGATTGGCTCAGCGTACTGGATGAGCTAGCTTCGTGCCAGGCGCTTGCAGGTGAATCGAAAGACGCTCTGCGCACGCTTCGGCAGATGTCCGATCGAGCTATCCTCCTTGACGTAGATAAGTTGAGAAACGACCCTGACCTCGCGCCTTTGCGCGCCCAACCCGAGTTTCAAGAATTGGTGACTAAAATGGCTCGGCAGGGAGCCGTTTGGAAAGACGATCCTGCGATCGCCTCACCTTATAAGGCTGAGTTAACCCTCGACGAAAAGGTCGCAGGTCTATCGAAGATATGGTCGGAAGCACATTTCAACTTCCCCTTTTTCGGGCGATTGGCGGATACGGACTGGGATCGTCTGTACGTGGATTATCTGCCTCAGGTACGTGGCGCTCAAACAACTGCGGATTACTTTCGTGTCCTTCGGCGCTTTACGGCCGCGTTGCAAGATGGACATACCGAAGTATGGCTGCCCAAAGAACTAAACGATACCTTCTTTGCGAGTCCGCTTTTGCGAACCGAGCGAATCGAAGACAAGGTACTCGTCACCGAGATCTACGACCCAGCGCTTGAGACCGAGGGAGTCAAGGTCGGTTCAGAGATTATTTCGATTCATGACAAGCCAGTGCGCGATTATGCGGAGAGCTCCGTTGCTCCTTACGCATCCGGTTCCACGGCTCAGGACCGGGAAAACCGCACCTACGGTTACATGCTCTTGCAAGGCGCCAAATCGGAGCCGATTCCGCTTACTGTACGCGAAGAAAACGGAGAGGCAAGATCCATTATCGTGCACCGCTACTGCGAACCCTCCTCGAAATGCACCGGGCCCGATCGTAATCCAGTGCAATTTAAGACGCTGCCCGGAAATATCGCTTATCTCGCTGTCCATGAATTTGTGGACGACAAGGGCGCGAAGGCAATGCGAGACAACTTCGCGGCGATCGCGCAGGCGAACGGCTTGATTGTGGATGTGAGGGAGAATTACGGTGGCAATCAGCAGAACGCGGTCGCCATCTTGAGAATGCTCACCAATAAGCCATTCGCTCAGGTTCGAGTGCGAACGCTGGACTACAAGCCGGGTGCCCGCATGTATGGAATCGTGGGATGGTCGAACGAGAACGGCGGACAAGAAACGCCAGATCTTGGGTATTACTATGCAAAGTCTGTCGTCGTCCTGACCGGTCCAGGAACATTCTCAGCCGCAGAGAACTTTGTCGTTCTTTTCGATGCCATGCATCGCGGCACGCTTGTCGGGGCAGCAACTCCGGGAAGCACGGGAGATTCTGTGATGTTCAAATTGCCGGGCGGCGGCACGGCGCGGATCATGACGGCCGACGTTGAATATCCCGACGGCCACATATTCGAGGGCACGGGAGTCCAACCGCAGGTGAGCGTTGCGCCAACGATCTTGGACATCCGAGAGGGGCGCGATCCAGTTTTGGAGAAAGCTATTGCGATCCTTCGGAATGGGCTTCCCGTTCATTAAGAACCGATTTCTGCGATGTTTCGCCGGTCATCGTAATGTTCACGTTTGCACCTTGTTGTGTTGACCTTTACGGTAGCGCCGACGGTGATTAGATCAAATGCCATTGGTAGGAGGATGTATGAACCTGATTGGCCCGAAATCGATCGCCTCAAAAGCCCATCTGGTGTTGAAGGTGGTGTTCATTCTGGCGATAGTTCGTGTCCTGCTCATGTCAATCGCGCCGGTTCTTCCTTACGGCTCTCTCCAACGTGTTTCGTTCGATGTCCAAAGTGGCCCGTTGTTGGTCAGTTTCGATCTGTTGCGTGGGACGGAGGCGAGATGGTGGATTTGGGCAATGGAACTTGTTTCACGGACGTACCAAGCTGTTGTTCTTTACCTGCTTATGCGAATTCTGGCGCCCGCTGGATTGGGAGAACCGTTTGATCTCAAGACTCCGAGTCGCCTGCGGATAATGGGTTGCGTTGTCATTTTGGGTTCCGTTCTGCGAACACTCTTTTGTGCCCAGTTACTTAAGCTCGGATTGCGGCCCGAACCGGGCGTCTGGATCTCCTGGGCGATCGATTTCGACACAATCTTTATGGGAATCGTGCTCTTCGTTCTAGCTGAGGTCTTTCGTCGCGGCTACGCACTCAAGACCGAAAACGAACTCACCGTATAGGCAGGTAGCGATGGCGATTCGCATTCATCTTGACCGCGTCATGCTCGAACGAGGGATTTCTCTCACTGAACTCGCTGGTCGTGTTGGAATCACACTGGCGAACCTGTCTATCTTGAAGAGCAACAAGGCAAGAGCAATTCGATTCTCGACTCTCGACGCTCTGTGCAGGGAACTGAACTGTTCTCCAGGAGATATTTTGAAGTATGACTCAAGTGGGAAAACCGGGAAAACCTGAACTGCGTAGTTTTTCTGAGACTCCGGCAATTGTACACGGAGCTTGCCACGACTCACTTTATTGAAGGGAAACCCAGCGGAGTAGACGGGAAGTAACCCGGCCAAAACCAATCACCGCATCTGCATTTTTCCTAACTCACGCCTGACCAGCAGTTTA
>Ga0187871_10000803_pt1 | contig 28904 bp, 17 predicted proteins | sample June2016WEW_16_1_FD_132988 | JGI IMG/M metagenome (GOLD analysis project Ga0187871, IMG submission 132988) | Peatland microbial communities from SPRUCE experiment site at the Marcell Experimental Forest, Minnesota, USA - June2016WEW_16_10 | ecosystem: Environmental > Terrestrial > Soil >...
ACCGGACCGGCTGAAGAACCATCCACGCCACAGCCAATGCCGCCGGTCAATACCGTGCCGCCCGGAAGTTCGGCAAGACCGAGCACGCAGGAGCAGCTTTACACACTCACGGTGCACCCCACTTTTGTGCAGGTTCCAGTCACTGTGAAGAGTGGGGACGGGCACATGGTGGATGGACTGCTCTCCACGGACTTCACAGTGAAGGAAAACGGGGCGGTGCAAAAGCTAAGCTTCTTCACCGCCGATCCCTTCGCGCTCTCGGTCGCGATTGTGCTGGACACGGGTATGCCCGATGCCGACCTGCAGAAGATCAACCAGACCTTTTCGGCGCTGGTCGGCGCATTCGCTCCCTATGATGAAGTCGCGCTTTACACCTACAGCAGTACGGTAACTGAGATCACCAATTTTGCCGGAGTCTCGAAGCGGTTGACCGCAGAGTTGAATCGGATGAAAACCGTACGCGGAGCCTACAATGGCCCGCCGGTTTTGGGCGGACCCATGGCGAACGGACCGATGATCAATGGATTTCCGGTAGGAGGTCCTCCTATATCGCCGGTATACACGCCGCCGAAAGAGTCGCACGTGCTGAATGATGCCATCTTGCAGGCCGCCTTGGACCTGCGCAAACGCGGGCGCACGCGGCGGAAGATCATTTTTGTAATCAGCGACGGACGGGAATCCGGCAGCAAGGCCCATTACAATGCTGTGAAGAAAGTGCTGCTGTCGAACGAGATCCAGGTGCAGGCCTTGTCGGTGGGAAATGCCGCCCTTCCCGTCTACGACGAATTGGCGGAGTTGCACGTGCCGGGGCAGGGCTATGGCAACATCCTGCCGAAATACGCTTCGGCCACCGGCGGAACTGAATATCGCCGGCTCTCCCGGAACGCGATTGAGAAGATCTACGCCCGCGCCATGAGCGAGGCACGAAACCAGTACACACTGGGCTACACGCCAACTCGGCCGAAGACGCCGGCCACGGCCGGCTATCGCAAAATTGAAGTAGTGGTTCACCGTCCCGGACTCAAGGTTTACGCTAAGGACGGCTACTATCCCGTGCTGGCGCCGCAGCGGTGAGAGTAATCACCACTGCCGATTATGGATGGCTGATTGCCATTCGGGGAATATCTGGGCTCGGCCGCAAGCCGCCACAGGCGTAGCGGCGTGCCGTCTGGCACGCGCCCCCTCAGCAGGCAGCGGCAAACGGACCGAGCCGAGCAAAGACTACCCTCTTATCCCGCCAACGTCGTTGCTCCGAAACAATGACGCCTTCGACTAAACCACTCTTCCAGCGATGTCTTCGGGAGGTTGGAATCATCCGGCTGCTCCGACTCCAGTAGCAGCGCGCTTTCCGGCAGCCGCTCATCAATCGTTGGAAATCGTGAGGGTAACCAGCTTCCAGGGGTTTTGATAAGTCTCGATCTCGAGCTGCTGCGTCTTCTTGTCCACCGTCAGCTTGCATGCCGGCCGGACCGTGCCGGTGCCCTCCTTCCCGCCGGGCGGGAGGAGCAGATCGATGACGCCGACGCTGTAGTCGATTGAACGCGAACCCTTGAACAGCTCGCCGAAGGCAATGTTGCGATCGGCGACGAGACGGATTCGGCGCCCGTTCTCCGGCGGCAACTCGATGACGTACTTCACGTCGTTACCCAAGCCTCCATTGGTGAATCTGACATTACCTTTGGGCTTCATGTTCTCGAGGACATGCACAAGTCCGGCCTGGCCGGAGCGCGCGTACGCATCGATCAATGCTTTCTGATCGTCCGGTTTAGAAAACTCCGCGATGTGGATATGGACGTCGTACATCTGGCCTAGCTGCGTACCCGTCCCCTGAACGGCCGCATGGATCGTGATGCGTCCCTGAGCCTGCACGATTGTGCCGATGCCCATCAACCACAAGAAGAGCAAGCCGATAACGCCGTCATGGAGAAGCCTGTTTATTTCTCGCACGTGTGTCCTCCTTCTCTCGGTCATCGGCCCGGATTGCTCAGAGACCTCTCGCGAGTCATGACAACGCGCCCATGGCAGAGACGATCACTGACCTCACTCTTCGAGCCTATCGATCGTCCACAGCACTCGTAACTAGCAATTCAGACAGAGCGGTGTGGGGATCGTCTGGTTGCTTTGGCCAAATGCCAAAGCGCATCAAGGCCGCTTCGGCGCTGGACGGATTTGTTCCGCGGTCACAACCCCATGTCCCTCGAGCACGGAATAGAACTGGTCGGCGGCGAGGTCGCTAAGCGATTCAACGCCTCCGGACGGCCAGCGAATCTCCACCTTGTCGATTTTCGTCGACGTTCCTAAACCGAAGTGGACCCGCAGATCATTTTGCGAGAGATAGCTTCCACCGCTGTGAATCTCGTCGGTCTGCGTCATGCCGCCTGCCACGATCTTAATGCGGGCGTTCAGCGCCAGGCGGTTGCTCTTGGTTCCCGCGAGTTCGAAGCTCACCCAATGGCGGCCCGGAACGCCATGATTCTTTAAAACCATCGGAGTCCCGTCGAGGTTGCTGACTACGACGTCCACATTTCCGTCGTTGAAAAGATCGCCGACCGCAAGGCCGCGGGAAACTTGCTTCTCCTTGAGCGCAGGTCCCGCCAGATCGCTGGCATCGCAAAACGTTCCATCTTTCTGATTCATGTGCAGCAGTTTGGGCTCACGATAGCCGGCGCCGGAAGGGAGCGTATCCACTTGCGGATAGACTTGGCCGCTCACAGCGATCAGGTCCAGCCATCCATCGTTGTCCAAGTCGACGAACGCCGTTCCCCACTTCACCCATGGCAATGAAGGCAATGCCACGCCTGCGGGATAGGAAACTTCGGTGAAATTCCAATTGCCGTCGTTGCGGTAGAGCAGATCGTTCTCGTTCTCGAAATTGGTCACATAGAGCGACGGGCGCCCGGTGTGAAGATAGTCGCCAATCGCAATCCCCATGGAGGCCTGTTCGGAGCCATCTTCGCTCACGGCTGTGCCGGACTCCAGTCCGATATCCTTGAACTTGCCATCGCGTTCGTTCTTGTACAAGAATTTCGGAGTCGAGTCATTGGCCACGTAAATATCGGGCCGTCCGGTATTGTTGAAATCCGCCCACAAGACTCCCAAACCGTAATAGCCATTCGGATCATCGACTCCGGCACTCTTCGACACATCGGTGAATGTTCCATCCTTATTGTTGTGAAACAGTGCATCCCCCGCGCCCTTGAGTCCCCGTGGACCGCACTGAACGTCGAGTCCCCGATACTTGCAATTAGGGGACTTGCCAAAACCAGGCAGATCGTTCAGATGAAAATCAACGTAGTTAGTGACCATCAGGTCGACGAAACCGTCTCCGTCATAATCGCCGAAGGCGGCGCCGGTCGACCACCGACCGTCGGCAACGCCAGCTTTGGAGGTCACGTCGGTGAATGTGCCATCGCCATTGTTGTGATAGAGCACATTTCCGCCAAGGCAAGTGACATAGAGGTCGGGCCATCCATCATTGTCGAAATCCCCGACCGCCCCGCCCATGGCGAAGCACGGACTGGCAATGCCCGCCTTGTCGGTCACATCGGTAAAAGTTCCGTCGTGATTGTTGTGATAGAGCGCGCCGCGGCTCTTCTGGCCTTTGATCGCCATTTCCACGCTCGGAGCATTGGTGAAATAGATATCAAGCCAGCCGTCGCGATCGTAATCGAACAGAATCACGCCGCCGCTCATCGATTCTACGATGTATTTTTTGGCCGGGTCGGAGGTATGCTTGAAGCTAATGCCGGCCTTGGCTGTGACCTCCTCCAGTTGAGGAATGGGACGGCCTGTACACTTAAAAGACTTGGCTCCGGAAGGCGGAGGAGGAGGCGTGGGGTGGCCTTCTTGCCCAAGTGCAACATTCGCGGCCATGAAGATCGCAAAGAATACCTTGGTGTAATGCTGATTTCGATATCGGCTCAATAGTGTCCCTTTGGCCAAGATTACCGGCTTTGCGCGGGCTGCACCGCGGAGTTCTCCCGCTGCTTCGCTTTCAGCTGTTTGTAGATCTCAAGCTCACGGTCGGCGTCGGCAACCCGATCCGCCTTGCGGTAGGCCACCTGTAATTGATAGTGCATGTAGTCGGTTTGCGGGCTGAGGCGGGTCGCAGTCTCCAGATGGTCGACCGCCTCCCTCAACTGTCCACGGTCCAGCAGAATCTTTGCTAACTGGTAGTGAGCGTTCGCGTGATTGGGCTGGGCGCTCAATACCTGTTGAAAGAGCTCGACGGCTTCGTCAACCCGCGACTGCTGGAGGTAGACGAAACCCAAATTGTATTTGGCGTCGGAGTCGGCCGGTTCGAGCTTCATCTCGGCCTGGAATTCCTTGGCCGCTTCAGGCCAGTGCTCCCACCGGATATCAGCCTGTCCGGCGAAGTAGTGAGCTTTCGGCAAAGTGGGATCGGCCTGCAGGGCCCGGTGAAGAATGTCGACTGCGCGGGCATAGTCGCCAATTTCGATCCAAAGCTGGCCTATCAACAAGGCCCCGTCACTGCTGGCATGATTCTCTTTTTCAAATTCGGCAAGAACCTCCGTGGCCTTCTTCAACTCGCTGGTGCGGACCAGCGAAGCTGCCCACGCGTAACCAACAGTGGAGTCTTGCATGCCTCGAATCCCCAACGGAGAAAAGGTGTTAGCCGCCTCAGCGTACTTCTCAGCACCGAAATAGGCCATACCCAGCATGGCCCGCAGGGGGGCATCCGTGGGCTCTTCGGCAACAGCCTGCGCAAGGCCGCGGATTGCCTCGGGATAGTTGTTGTTACGGAATGCCGAGAGACCTAGATTCTTCGCGAGCCCGGGAATATCAGGGTCCCAACGCTCCGCCTCCTGGTAGTGACCCAGCGCCACCAGATATTTCTTTCTCACGGCCTCGGAGGTTGCGAGGTCATTGAAGCTCAGGCCCAGGACCGTGCGGAGCCGGTTCTCTTGGGCGTCTGCCGCCGTCCGCTGTTCGTCGCTTAAGCGGGCGCGAGCCATCACCGAAGCGTCGACCCGAGCGAACGGATCGCTGTTCTCCGGGAGCAGAGGCGCCGCTTCGGCCTCGCTCTTGGGATTCAGTGGTACGATCGCGGCGGCAGAGCCGGCTCCTCCAGCTAACGCCATAGCCGAGATATCTTGCTGGCTCTGCTGCAGAACCTTGTTCTGCAGGTCACGCGCCTTGGCCATGTACACTTCGCTTTCTTCGGCGCGGCCCGAGTTCGCCAGGATGCGTCCCAGGTCGATGTATGCCCTGCGAATCTGAAAGTTGGAACGCGACTCATCGGAACCGGTTAGTTCCACGGCCTTGCGAAACATCTGCTCGGCACGCTTCATATCGTTTTCTGCATACGCGTTAAGGCCCATGTACAGCCAGGGTTCGGGCCAGTCGGGCTTCACTTCGACTGCGGCCATCAGATGCTTGTCGGAAACCTCATAACGGCGTTCACTGGCGGCGATGAAGCCCAGCATGTAGTTGGAGAGATAATCTCGCGGATAATATTCCAGCTCCTTCGCGAATTCGGTTTTTATCTCCGGCGTCGCCTGCCATTCGTTCACCGCCATGGTGGCGAGCGCGAGGAAATAGTGAGCGTGTGGCGTGGCCGGGTCCAGCGCGACCGCGCGCCGAAATTCTACAATAGCTCCGGGCATATCCTCTGCGTCGCGGTAGGCTCTTCCAAACATCACATGCAGCGACCCGCTATCGCCTGCGAGTTGAATCATCTGTTGGAACACTGCCGAGGCTCGCTGCTTATCTCTTGCGTCCTTCGTCTGCAACAGACTGATCCCCAGGGAATAGAAGGTCTCCACTTCAGGATCGAGTTGGGCCGCGCGATCGAACGCCTCCGCCGCTTTGGCGTATTCCCCCTTCTTCATCCACGCCTGGCCGCGGAGATTGAAGGCGCGGGCATTCGCCGGGTTAACTGCCAGCACCTTGATCGATTCCAAGACGGCGTCATCCGGATGATTGGCCTGCAGTTCAGCAATGCCAAGATCGATGCGGGTGTCTGGCAGGTCCTCGAAATCCAGGGAACGCCGGTAGAGCTCCGCAGCTTGTGGGTAGGCCAATTGAATCCGCCGCAACTGCGCTAACTCCCGCAAGGCGAGCGCGATGAGACGCTGGTTGGCCGATGCGATCTCTTTGGCATCGCCGGAGGAACGGGCCTCCTGAGCCGCGGCAAGCCGCTTGTCGAGTTCGGACTCGGGTGGGCTGCTTCGCTCGTTGGCTTTTGCCTGAGGTCGCTTGGAGGAAGCCGATTGTGCAACGGCTAAACGAAGCGGAACCAGCGCGCATCCGAGGAGCAGAGGAAGTGAGACGTTTTTGAGCCACGCAGCCATCTTGCGCCGCGGCCGCGACTGCATGGAAACTCTTGCATTCACAGATGTTGAATCCCAACTGATCCATGACAAAAGTAAACGGCGGGGCTTGGATTTTCAAGCCCCGCCGCAGGTGGATTGAGTGTGGCAGTCTCAGGCGCTTCGCTTAGAACGTAAACCTCAAGGTGTACTGAAGTTCACGTCCCGGATGCACCGAGCCGGCGGTTCCAAAACCGGTCACCTGTGCCTGGCTGGTTATGGTGTTATTGGTCGGGCTGCAGGCGGTCGTGCCACAAGCCACGGTGTTGGGCACGTACCCCACACCCTCAAGGTTGCTGCTGATAAAATTAGGGTGGTTGAGGAGATTGAAAAAGTCGAAGCTGAATTTCAAGCCGTAGCGATCCTTGAATTTCCAGTTCTTCGCCAGTTGAACGTCAGCGGTGCGCCCGGGCGCGCCGTGACAAATTCCACGGCCTGCCGTACCCACGGTGCCGAGCTGGTAACCCACTAAGGTAAATGCGCTAGCGTTAAGAATCTGGTCTTCGCTTTGACCCGAGTTACAGTTTACTCCCGTAGCATTTGGGCGGTTGTTGTTGCCGAAGCCGTTGCCGGTCAGCGAGTTCAACTGGTAACAGTTGGCCAGATTCGCTGCGTTGCACGGCCCTGCCCCGGGGATTTGCAATGGATCTACCGCGCCGAACTGGTCCTTGCCGCTGCCAAGGTTCGAGTAAATGCTCAGCGAGGCGCCCGATTGGATGTTGATGATGCTGTTGAGTTCCCATCCGCCGATCACAGACTGAACAAATTTTTTGGTGTTCGCGAACTTTGGCAGATCGAACACTTCGTTAGCCACGAAGATGTTCGGCCGGTTGATATTCGTATTGCCCTTGTTGAGAGCCGTATCGGCGGGGTTGATAAACGCTTGCTGGTTGACGCTGCCGGAAGAATTATCCAGTTCCACGTCACCGATGGAATGCGACCAGGTGTAGGCCGCCTGGAAGCTGGACCGGGACCCAATGCGTGAACGGAACAGGGTCTGCAACGAATGGTAGCTGGCGTGGCCGCCGCGAGCGAACTCTCCGATCATGCCGAAGTTGTTGGCTGGGCGGAGGGAGTTGATGTTCGTGACACTGGCGTTTGCGCCGTTCGTAGTCAAGAAGGCCGAATTAGGCCAATTCACCGGAGAAACCTCGTTCGCATCTGCCATCGAGGTGAGGTGAATACCGGCGTTGCCAATATAGCCGATTTGAAGCGTCGTGTTGCGCACCACTTCCTGCTCCACCGAGAAGTTCCACTGCCAACTGTTGGGCACGATCGCCCTCGGATCCTTGGCCGCGCTGGGCGATACCGCCGGACCGACCAAGGGCGTAGGCGTCTCCAAGGTTCGAGTGTCGTTGGCGGCGATGACGAAGGGGGCGTTGCGCGCCAGACTCTCATCAATGCCCACGAGTTCCCGCTGGAAAAACTGTCCGAAACCAGCCCTGATAGCGGTCTTCCCGTCGCCTCTGAGATCCCAGACGACGCCGATTCGGGGAGCGATGCTGTGGTTGTTATTGTTCACCAGGGCACGATTTGGCCCCGGGGTGCCGTTGGAAAGCGGCAGGGAGACCCCAAGACCTGAAAGCAGCGCCGCCTGAGCCGCGCATGGACTGGTTCCGGGCACGATGATAATGCCGTTACAGGCATCGGACGGATTTGCCGCCGCTTCCGAGGCGCTCCAATCCTTTAGACTCCAAGACGACCATTTGTTGTCGATGCCAAAAGGCTCCCGATAGAAGGACCACCTCAAGCCGTAACTAAAGCTCACGCGTGGGTGCACCTTCCAACTATCGCCGACGTACCACTCGAAATCGTGCCAGCCGACCTGAGCCAGCCCGTTGACGCTGTTTTCGGTGGTGTTGAATACCTCGCCCGGCAGCAGAACGTTGGCGAGATCGTTGTTGGTATTAGCCCCACCCGGGCCAATGTTTCCAGGGTAGATGGCAGGACGGTCATTGCCGCCATTGTTATATTCGATTTTCGCGTTCGTGCTCCAATAGACGCCAGCCTTGAATAGATGGTTCCCGCGCACCTTCGAGATATTATCCTGCAGGGCGTAGAGATCTTCGTGGTTGCCGTAGGGCGCAATTGTCCACATGGTCTGGTTTCCCGCGGGCCCGTTTCCGTAGGGCTGCAAACCTCCCCATGCGGCACCGCCGTCAATGTAGGCGCCAGGCTGCTTCAATGAGTTGGGCCATGCGGTGGGAATGGCGTTATTGGTAGCTGCGACCAAAGCTACGGACTGGGGGGCGAGCGTGGTGACGATGGCGTTGTGGCCATAACCAAACTCGACGTCATTTACCATGCTACTGCTCAGTTGCGAGGTCAATTTGGTCATCACGCTCTTGGAAGGCTGACTCCAATCCGAACTCACCGTCGGGAAGATGGAATCTCCCCAGAACTCGCCCGGGGCCGGCCCCGGCACCTTCCAGCTATCCTGCGTCCAACGGAAGGTGACACGATGCTTCTGCGTCAAATCGTAGTCACCGCGACCGTTGAATTCTCCCCATGACGGCGACACCTTTTCCGACTCGAACCAGTTGACGCCATTCGCGAAAGGGATATTGGGGAGCGGGTAAAACTGGCCTAGCAAGGCACCCGCGGGATCCACACTGGCAAGCTTAAAAGGATTTCCCGGCGCCTGGTTCGCGACCGGAATGGTGGGTTGGGTAGCGCCGCATTGATCCTTGCCCCCCGGGAAGGTGAAATCTTCACTGAAGTCGCCGGCCTGCTCATTCGCTGTCGGCACGCACGAGGATTGTGGGCTGCCACGGATTTCGCGGTCCCATTCTTGAGCCCAGAAGAAGAACAGCTTGTTCTTGATGATCGGACCGCCGACGTGGTAGCCCCAGTCGTTGCGACGGAGTTCCGCTTTCACGGGGTGGGCGGTGTGATTGGAAAACCAGTCATTGGCGTCCAGAGCATCGTTGCGACCCGCATAGAAGAAGCCGCCGTGGAAATGGTTTTCACCGCTCTTGGTCGTAATGCTGATGATAGCCCCGGAGGCCTGACCGTACTCAGGACCGTAGGAGTTGCGGACCATCTTGAACTCCGCGATGGTGTCGGTTGAGGGGTAGACCAGAATGGTACGGTTAGACCCTACGTCGTTGTTGTTAACGCCGTCCACCAAGAAGAGGTTGTTGGTGTAAGGATTGCCGTTGACCGAAAAGTCGCTGCCACCGAGGAGACCTTTGTCGCGGCTGTTGAAGTCGTTGGCCTGCGAGACGCCGGGCGACAAGACGACGAGGCCCATGAAATTCTCGCCATTGAGGGGAAGTTCGCGCACCTGCGTGCCCTCGATGACTTCACCGACGGACGCTTGCGTCGTTTCCACCTGGACGTCGCTGGCCTCGACGGTGATGGTCTCGGAAGTCGCACCGACGTTCAACTTGGGGCTCAGTTCTGTGGTCGTCGAAGTGTGAACCTCTACGTCCTTGGCGATGAATTCCTTGAAACTGGCTTTTTTGACTTGGATGTCATAGGTTCCGACCGGCAACTGCGCGAATGTGTACACGCCCTGTTCGCTGCTGGTCGTATCGTAGACCGAGCCGTTGCCCTTGTTCGTGGCCGTCACGGTGGCACCTGGGACCGCCGCCCCCGAGGGATCGGTTACCGTGCCGGTAATCGTGCCAGAGTATTGTTGGGCGTGCATCGCCACCGGGAGGGCCAGCGTCAGGAGGCACAATAGCGCACAAATCACCACCAATTTTCCGGTCGCCTGTTTCACTTCCGTCGTTGCTTTCATCAGTCCACCCCTTCGAAATTTCTTGAGATCACAGCGGACCACAACTTCGGTTCCCGACCCTTACTCCGATACTCCGACGCGAAGTGACCTGACAGCAAACTCTTCCATCTCGCCTCGGCGGTTACGCATTAGTGCAAAAGTATTACCGGGAGTGAGTAATAGAGCTAACTCATGGTCGTTGTCAAGGGAAAAAACGATTTTGTTAGGCTGCGACCGAATAAAGGGGTTCCCTCCTAGGTAACGCCGGGCTTGGATCGGGGCCACCGAAGACAAAATATGGCCCCGGAAGTTCCAGGAAGAATCGCTACTCCCAACCACCGGTTCCCTCGGTGATCGTGATGTAACGGTCCAGCGGGAGCTTGGTTAGGCGCTCCACCGCTGCGCCGGGCTGGGGCCACTTGATCTCCAACCAGTCAATTTTGGAGCGCTTGCCAAGCCCCAGCACGATCCGCGGATCATGCGAGGACAGAAAGCTGCCGCCTCCGACCTTCATCCGCTCGCGTTTCAGATCACCGGCCTGATACGTGATGCGCGCTCCAATTGCGTCCGGATTCGATTTGCGGCCCACAAGACGCAAGCCAAGCCAATGATTCTGAGTGCCGGCGTGGTTTCGTAAGAGAACAGGAGCTCCGTCATTATTCGAGATGAGTACGTCCACCGCCCCGTCGTTGTTGAAATCACCGATCGCAAGACCTCGGGCAGCGAATGTTTTCGCAAAAACCGGGCCACTTTGCGCGCTCACATTCTTGAAGACCTTGCCCTGGTTCTGGAACAAAAGGAGGGGTTCCTTATAAGTAACCTGGTGCGACAGCTCCTCGACGAGATCATCCGGGAAGCCATTGGCGAGGATGAGATCCAGGTTTCCGTCGTTGTCGTAGTCGAAAAACTTAAGCCCCCACCCGCTGAGCCAGCGCGTTGCCATTCCAATTCCCATCGGTATGGCAACATCATCGAACGTTCCATCATGGTTGTTCTGGTACAACGAGAAAACCTCCTGATCAATGTTGGCGACGAAGAGATCCATCCAACCATCCTGGTTGACGTCCGCGGAATCCACTCCCATCCCGGAACGCGCCCTACCCTCGGCGCTGTAAGCCACATCGGCCGCCAGCCCAGTTTCTTCGAAGCGTCCGCCGCGATTCACGAACAGAAAATTGGCCACCGTATCATTGGAGACGAAGAGATCCATGCGGCCGTCGTTGTTCACATCGGCAGCCACGACGCCCCAAGCTTTGCCGAGATGATCGGCGATGCCGGACTCGCGGCTTACATCCGTGAAAGTCCCATCGCCATTGTTGTGGAACAACCAGCTCGGCCGCGGTTTGAAGATGCGCGGGATGCAGTAGTGATGCATACCATCCTTGTCGATGCCGCAGCTGAGCGTTTTATTGAACTCGCAGAACTGGCAGACGAACAGGTCGAGCCGGCCGTCGTTGTCGTAATCAAACCACAAAGCGCTGGAACTCCAGCCCGGAGCCGCTACGCCCGCCTTCTCCGTCACATCTGTGAAGGTCCCATCGCCGTTGTTGTGATAAAGGATGCTGCGTCCGTACTGCGTAACGTAGAGGTCGGGGAAGCCATCACCGTCGTAGTCGCCCGCTGCCAAGCCCATGCCATAGCCACCGCCGGCCACACCCGCTTTCTCGGTCACGTCCGTGAATGTGCCGTCGCGATTGTTGTGATATAGCGCATTGCGCAACGGGCGCGGCGGATCGTAGAAATCGCACTTCCCGCTGTTGACCAGATAAATGTCCATCCAGCCGTCGTTGTCATAATCGAAGAAGGCGCAGCCAGCTCCGCTTGTTTCCGGCAGATATTTTTCCGGCGACTTCCCCGCCGTGTGCACCCACTTAATGCCGCTGCTCGACGGAGATACCTCTTCGAAGGCGTTGGAAAAATCGGGAGAAGTCGCCTTCAACAGCGGGAGTTTTAGGAACGGAGAAGTCCCGGCGAGAAGAGAAAGCTGGAGGAAGTGACGTCGAGAGAAAAGAATTGGGTGCCGACTCGAGCCTCCGTTGCGCATCCTCGGCATTATGCCTAGAAGAAACGAACTGCGCAAAGCTGGTTCCGCTGCGAAACTGCCGAGACGGGGGTAGTATTTAATTCTGTGTGTGCAATTCTTCACGAGGCCAATTCCTCCGCTGGTGGCTTTCGATTCATCCCCCATCCACGGCCGGAGCGTCTTTCTCTTTTTCTGGTGGCCTTTCTCGCTTTCTCAGTGTCTCCAATGTTCTCCGGGCCGGCTGATCCGGCGCAGGGAAGCGCGCAGCTTAGTTTTGAGAATGTTGTGAAATCCGCAGCCGCAGCGCGGGAAGCCGGCAAGACGGGTGAGGCCATTCGCGACTACCAGCGCGCGGTCGAGATCCGGCAGGACTGGGAGGAGGGCTGGTGGTACCTGGGGACCCTGCAATACGATGCCGACCGCTTCGCGGATGCAATTCCTGCTCTGAAAAAAGTTGTGCAACTTGATCCCGCACAGGGAGCAGCATGGAATTTTCTCGGCCTCTGTGAGTTTGAAACTCTCGACTACGGGAATTCCCTGCAACACCTGCAAAAAGGACAGGAACTAGGAATCGGCGACGATCCTGAGATTTCGCGGGTCGCCAGGTATCACCTTGCCCTGTTATTGAACCGCAACGGTGAATTCGAGAAGGCATCTGCCATGCTTCTCTCGGCGTTTGCAAATCAAGCGCCGACGCAGGTTAAGGTCGCTCTCGGACTTTCGTTATTGCGCGTTCCACTTTTGCCGCAAGAGGTGGATCCTTCCCAGGATGCCTTAGTCCAGGCGGCCGGCGAAACCGCGTCAACTCTCGCGCAGGGTGATGCCGCCAGAACCCTCGACTCGTTCGAATCTCTGTTGAAAAAATATCCCGAAGCCCCGTACCTGCATTATGCCTTCGGGATCGCCCTGGCTTTTGCTGCACGGAATGACGAAGCGATACTCCAACAGCAAGAGGAGGTTAGGATTTCTCCCGAGAGCGCACTGCCGTACACTGAAATCAGCTTGTTGGAGCTTCGCTTGCACCATCCGCAGGAGGCTCTTGGTGCGGCACAGAGGGCAATACAATTGGCGCCAGAGTCTTCGGCTGCACATCGGGCCCTGGCGCAGAGTTTGCAGGCTCTGGGCCAGCCAGAGAAGGGAGAGCAGGAACTCCGCATAGCTGAAACTTTCGCGCCAGAGAAACCGGTGCGGGACGCCCGCATCGTTCAAATGTATTCGCATGCCGCCGCCGTCTTACCAACCCCCGCGCGAGGAGCGGCTAGTGAAGACCAATGGAATCTCGCGATGCTGTCTTACTCAGCGGGGCATTATCCCGAAGCGATCGTGGCGCTCAAAGCTTATGTATCGGGCAATCCCAACAATGGCACAGCGTGGGCCGTCATGGGTCTTTCGGAGTATGAGGTTAAAGACTATACCAATGCCTGGATTCACCTGCAGCGCGGCCAGGATCTCGGGCTGAGCGGCAGCCCCGAATCGGTGCAACTTGCAAGACTTCGATTAGCCATCTTGCTCAATCGAAACTCGGAGTTCGAGCAGGCGACTGAATTACTAGCTCCCGAGGCTGGTTCTGGACCCCGCGCTCGCGAAATCCAGTTCGTGCTCGGGATGGCGCTGCTGCACATCCCTCTCTTGCCGGACCAGGTGGAGGCATCGAAGGGCGAACTGGTGCGAACTGCGGGCGACATTGCCGCTCTTCTGCAAAGCAGCAAATATGATAAAGCTTTCCCGAAGTTCCAAGACCTGTTGCGGCAGTATCCTGCCACGCCGTTTCTTCACTACGCGTATGGAACAGCACTCGCTGCCCTCTCGCAGTATGACGACGCAGAGTCCCAGTTTCGTCGGGAATTACAGATTTCTCCGGCGAGCGAACTGCCTTACACTGGCTTGGCGTCGATCGCGCTAAAAACGCGCCGCGCCACAGATGCATTGCCTTCCGCCCAGCGAGCCGTGCAACTGGCGCCCGATTCCGCGGAAGCGCACTACTTGCTCGGGCGAAGCTGCCTGGAACTGGGCCGGGTAGAGAAGGCAGTGCAAGAACTAGAGACTGCGCGAAAGCTGGCGCCGGGAAGTCCCGAAGTGCATTTCAATCTTGCGAAGGCCTACGCCCGGGCCAACCTGCCTGAAAAGGCCGAGCAGGAACGCGCCGTCTTCGCCCACCTCAACGCCCTCGCGGAGCAGCAACGCAGCCAGCGCGGGAATCAATCCTACTCAGGCTCTCACGATCAAAGCGATTTCACGGTCCCCCGCGTTGAACTAAATTCTGCCCAGATGCCGGAACCGCATTAGGTCAACAGGTTGATGTCGTTGCCGAAATCAAAGAGAAGTCTCTGCATACGAGAGCGCTCCTCACCGATCTTGTAAAGGAATCTTCGCGTTTTCGACAACGGTCATGAAATGCCATCCGCAGCTTCGACATTTGGAGCGCACCAAGACTCGTCCAATTGCCTTGTGGCTCATCGAGCGCCCCCGACTCCTCCCTGAGGGCCGCAATTGGCGCTCCCGGCTCAGTTCGGCTTCTTTGCCGGGGGTATGGGATTTGTGGCATTGGGGAACAAAGCCGTCGTCGGGATTGTGACAGAACCCAGCAACCCAGAACCTGTGTCGCGAAGCGCAACACGAATCTCCGTCGATTGCGGCGCGATGGTCACATGCCGATCAAGCACCATCGCGACCTTTGCTAGATACTCGTACTGCTTCTCTTCGAGGTTTAATTCGAGGTGCTGCTTCTCCGCGGCGACTGTCTTGCCGGAAGCGTCGCGCTGCAGGAAGAACAAATCCAGCGCCCCCTTGCGACGATCGCCGGGATTTTGCAGAAGAAGTTGTTTGGGATCGATCCCGATGTGTAGTTCGATGCGGCGCCCATCTCCACTATTTGCCGGCGCACTCACCGGCTTGCCGCTTACAATCATGCCCAGACTTGTGGCATCGAGCGGACTATCCGCCGCCTGCTGCATCGCGGTCGCGATCTCCTCCTTTGAGTCTGTGGCTTGCAGAGAGGCATAGTAGCCCGAGCGGTAACGCAGGTGCAGGCCCTCTCCCTTGGCTTGAATCTTGATCTTTCGGAACCTGCCGTCCCACTGTCCGTGGTTGGGATAAAAGGCCACGCTGTAGGCGTAACGCCCGTCGTCGAAAGCGCGGCGCATGGCTCCGCGAACGTCATTGTTGCCGAAAAATGCCAGGCCACCGGTGCGGTCCGCCAGGAACTTGGACGCGTCGCGCGCCTCCTGTTCGGCATTCAGAACGGAAGTGTCGCGCACCTGGTTCGAGAGACGGGGTCCGCGCCCCGAGACATCCATCGTGGTATCCAACTCCACGCCTTTCGCGTCAATCGCGTACATGGCGATATTGGAGCGATTCAGAGTATCCGCGACCCCTTTGACCATCTCGTCAAACTTGAGTACACCTTCCCGATCTCCCCTGGGCAGCCGGTTCGCCGTGCTGCCATCGCCTACGCCCGAAGCGCCGCCATAAGCTTTGGTGCCAACCCTCGCCGTGCCAAGTTGGATAGGAAGTCCTCCCGAAATCCACACCACGCTCTTGCGGCCGGGAATTCCAGAAACATGATTCGCGATCGCATCCATTGCAGCCACGGTTGTGCCGACGCGGTCTATCGTGTATTGGTCGCTGATGATCGCGTTGGCATTATTCAGTGAGTTCTGCAGCATGGCCCATTGCGGATCCGCCCCTAGACTCACGAGATCGATATCGGGCGTGTGGGACGCGTCAAACGCCGCCAGTTCTTTCGGAGTGAAGCGCTGCGCAGCCGCAACCAGGTCCGAAGCATCGCGGGTGAATTCGTGGAGAACGAACAGCTGCGTCGAAAGCCCGTAAACTGCCACATGATCCTGGGGCTTGAGCGTTTGCAGGAAGCGAATCACTTCCTTGCGCACGAAGCTTTGATCCTGCGGGGCGGTGTTGAGCGCATCGAAGAGCACCACTGTGACCGCGGCCGGAGGATCCTGTCCCTTGAGATCGTAGCGATTGGTGAACGCGTTTGGAGGCAGCAAGCTGGCAGCATGCCGAGCAGTTTGTTCCGGCGCCGGCGCTGCGGCAGTAAAAAAAGCGATCCTCTGCGGTGTACCCTCGTCCAGTACAGTAAAGTCTTCTTGCTTGAGGCCGGCTACAGGATTGCCTTTCTTGTCCTCCACGACCACGCTTACTTGCACCAGTCGCACCGAGGATCGGATTAAGGTTTCCTCCCTCGGGCTCGCCGACTCCGATCCCTCTTGCGGTTCCGGGCGGACGCTCAAAGGGAACGAGAGGATTAGCAGGATCGAAAGATAGAAAGTGGTCGAACGCCTCAACATAATTCGTCAGCCTTGGGACAGTTGCTTGATCTGTTTGGCCAATTTTTCTATTTGCTGTGCCTTCTTGACCATCGAGACTGGGAGCATTGAATTCAGATCGGCCTTCTCGGTTTGGTCTTTGAGTTCAGAGGCCAGTTCAAAGAGTTTCTGAACATCCGCCTTGATCTCTTGTTGCTTTCTCGGATCCACGTCCTTATGGTCCGAAGGAGGTTTCTTGTCTGGACCATTCAACCCCGGAGGGAAGCTCGGATCTGGCGCGTTCGGGGAGGGGATGGGTTGCGGACGAGCCTGTATGGACAGGGCCGAAAGAAGAAGAGGCTTGGCGGCAAGAATTCCGGCAGTGCCGGCAAACATGGTGAGCACGTGACGTCGCGATTGCGGCATGTGACCTCCTAAGATACTGGGATGCACGTTTGCCAGAGGAAGCATCCCCAGTTTGATGTTATACGCTTGCCCAAGTTTCCACGTCCCGAGTAATCGCGTCAATTCTGCGACTGAATTCAGACCCTTCAATTGGTTGGGTATACTTTCGATATTGCCTGGTCTAGCCGAGGAGTTTGCTTGAAGCGGACATTTGTCCTTCCGGAGCCGTATTCCTGGGGAGGGACCTGGGCCTTTCGTGCTTGCTTGCTCATCGTCCTCTGGTCGCGAGCGGCTCTCCCTCTGTTCGGACAACTCTCCACTCCCGATCATCTGGCAGAGCCTGGATTCTGGCCCACACAAAAAGGCACCTCGCGAAGCGAGTACGTGGGTTCTGACGCGTGTGCTTCGTGCCATGCCGCGAAGGTGGCTTCGCAAAAGACCACGCCGATGGCACAGAACTCAATGCATGCCGACGATTCCGAAATTCTTCACTCCCACCCTGAAATGAAATTCGCGATCGGCAACTATCGCTATCAGGTCAAGACCGATGCCAAGCACAGCATCTACACTGTTACCGATGGAACTCGCACGTTAAACGCGATCCTGCTCTGGGCGTTTGGCGTTGGTCATAAGGGTCAGTCTTATCTCTTCAAGAAAGATGACGGAAGCTTCTACGAGGCGCGGGTCACCTACTTCAGCAGTCTAAAGACGATTGACTTTACTCCCGCCCGCGCCCTGACGTCCCCGAAGGACCTTGAGGAGGCCATGTATCGCCCGGTTGGCGCCACCGAGATTAGTCGGTGCTTTGGATGTCACACGACTGCATCGACGATCGGCGAGCAGTTCGACGAAAAAAATCTGATGCTCGGGGTAACGTGCGAGGCCTGTCATGGCGCCGGAGCCAGGCACGTGGCTTCAGCCCAGGCTTCAGCCCTGGCTGGGATGGCTGACGAATCTCCGGGAGGCATCTTCAACCCCGCCCAGCTGAATCCGGCGGACTCCGTCGACTTCTGCGGCGCCTGCCACAGCACATGGTGGGACACAAAACTTTCTGGAGTAAAGGGTGTTTCTACCACCCGGTCCCAACCTTACCGACTGGAAGGCAGTAAGTGCTGGGGGAAGAGCGATGCACGGCTTACTTGTTTTGCATGCCATGACCCGCACAAGCCACTACAGACTGATGCCTCAACTTACGACGGGGTCTGTTCCAGTTGTCACGTCACAGAGCCCGGCGGGAAAAAGACCGCGAGTCGCACCGGAGAGCCTTGCCCGACCGGTACGAAGAATTGCGTCTCCTGCCATATGGAGAAAGTGTACGTCCCAGAGATGCACCACGAATTCACTGACCACCGCATTCGGATTGTCCACGCAAACGAGCCCTTCCCAGAATGACAAACAGTCCATCCAAAGCGATGGCAGCTTAAACTGAGTGCACTGAAACCGGCGCGGAAGTCCAGTTTCGGCGGTAAAGAATGTGCATGAGGACTCCAGCGGCGAGTGGGGCCGCTAGTCCCACTCGAAGGTCGTTGAGTTGTTGCGAGGAATAGCCGATAACCCACGGCAGAAGAGCGCCTCCCAGGTTGGCCGTGGTGAACATGATGGACCGGCGCTCGCCGCCGTGTTTGCCAGATCCCACGATAGTTCTCGACATTTGATGGCACTAGGAGTATGTAGTACGACAATAACGATTTTTTTAGGCTTTTTTGTCTACGGCTGACTTTTAACGATCTGGGCCCGGAGGAAACCGTGAAGCAACGGGTTGTATGCGGAAGCGTTCTTTGTTTATCGGTGGTCTTTCTAAACTGTGTTGCAAGCGCGGGGGATGCGATTCCAAAAGCTGCGTGGAAGAGAGGAATTGGCCAGCCGTTGAGCACGGCGGGCAGGAAAAAACCCGATCTCCCGGTGATCGATGACGGCTATTGGCAGGGCGCGCCGGTTGGCGGATTCGGCGCGGGCACATTCGCCCGGACCTACGGGGGGAATTTCTCCCGGTGGCATCTCAAGACGGGAGTCCACAAATATGAGACTCTCTACGCGAACCAATTTGCCATGTATCAGCAGGCGGAGGAATCGCCGCGAGGTGTTGCCCAGGTCTTAACCACGGACCACCCGAAGGGCCCATCGTTGAAAAGTTGGACGTGGGACTATCCCGTGGGAGCAGGCGACTATTACGCGCTCTATCCCAAGTCCTGGTACGACTACGCTTGGAACAAGTTTCCCGCTCACGTGACTCTGGAGCAGTTCTCGCCGATTCTTCCCCACAACTATCGTGAAACCAGCTATCCCGTCGCGGTATACCGTTGGCATGCTGAAAATCCCACCAAGCAGACGGTTCATGTTTCTGTGTTGCTCTCCTGGACGAATATGGTTGGTTGGGCACGCGGCTTTTCTGGCACCTTCAACGAACACCTCAGCGAAGGCGACACCAACCGTTTCATGACCGAGACTCGCGACGGCACTACCATGAAGGGCATCGTTTTTGACCGCCATCGTGCCGGCTCACCGGTTACCGACGACTGGGATGGCCAGATGGTAATTGCGGCGCTGGAGTCCGCGGGCGTCGAGATCAGCTACCAAACCACGTACTCGCCAGACGGGGATGGGTCTGAGGTCTGGGTTCCTTTTTCCAAAGATGGCAGGCTCGCCAACAACGACCGGCAATGGATCAGCAGCGGAGAAAACCTGGCCGGCGCAATTGCCGTGCGCTTCACGCTGAAGCCCGGCGAGAAACGCGTCATCCCCATGGTGATTGCGTGGGACTTGCCCGTCGTGGAGTTTGGATCGGGCCGTAAGTGGTACCGGCGCTACACTGATTTCTACGGCACCAGCGGTGCCAACGCCTGGATAATCGCCGCGGATGGATTGACGAATGCAACAAACTGGAGCGACGCGATTGACGCCTGGCAGGCACCATACATTGCGGATGAAAACAAGCCGCTTTGGTATCGCGGCGCCCTATTCAACGAGCTATACACCCTGGCGGATGGCGGTTCGCTCTGGGGCCGGCGCGTGGAATCAGCGAAAGACACGCCATCCACATTCGGCTTTCTCGAGTGCTTCGACTATCCCTACTACGACACCCTCGACGTTCTGTTCTACGGATCTCTGCCGCTGGCCGAGTTCTGGCCGGATCTGGACAAACAGATGCTACGTCAGTTCGCCGACACCGTGCCGACCGAAGTCGACGACAAGTACATGTGGGTGTGGAAGTCCCAGCAGATGGGCACGGCTCAATTCCGGACGCGCAAAGCCAAAGGCGCGGTGCCACACGATCTGGGAGTCCCGCACGAAGACCCGTTCATGCAGGTGAACCAGTTCAGTTGGCAGAATACGAACGGCTGGAAAGATCTGAATCCGAAATTCGTGCTGATGATTTATCGGGACTTCGTTTTTACCGGACGCAAGGACACCGCTTTCCTGCAATACACCTGGCCTTCGGTAAAAGAATCTCTCTCCTATCTGGAGCAGTTCGCTCGCACCGGAGACGGGATTCCCCAGAATGACGGGTTCCCCGACCAAACCTATGACACCTGGGTGGTACGAGGCGAAAGTGCCTACTGTGGCGGGTTATGGCTGGGCGCGCTGCGTGCAGCCGAGGAAATGGGCCTTATTCTGGGCGATACAAAGAGCGCCGAAAAGTATCGCGAGCTGTTTACTCGAGGGCAGGCGAGTTACATCAAACACTTGTGGAATGGAGAGTACTTCTTTTACGACACTGAAAGCGAATACAAGGACGACATCCAGGCCGAGCAACTAGCCGGACAGTGGTACGCCAACATGACGGGGTTGGGAAACCTGGTACCGATCGATATGCAGCATAAGGCCCTAAAGAAAGTGTTCGACTTCAACGTGATGAAGTTTGGGAACGGCGACATGGGAGCGGTCAGCGGAATGGCGGCTGATGGCAGTATCATTCACAAAACGGATAACGAACAGGTGGGCGAGGTTTGGACCGGAGCAACGTTTAGCGTCGCCGCCCTGATGCTGAGCGATGGAATGAAAGAGGAAGCATACCGTACCGCCTGGGGTGTTTACCACGTTGTGTATGAGACGAAAGGATATTGGTTCCGGACTCCGGAGGCTTATGACATAACCGGCAGTTTCCGCGCTTCCATGTACATGCGCCCGGCAGGAATCTGGGCGATGGAAATGACTTCTCCGCCTGGTGCGGCCCTGATTTCCAGCAAGCAAGCGCAGGGTAGCGGAAAAAGCCCGGACGGCGTTTCTGGTTCAGAGAACAAGTAAGCTGCCGGTTGGGGATTCTTTTGTGTGACCGCTCTTTTTTCATATCCCGGTCAGACCTTTGTCCTCGATCCGCGTGGTTCGAGCGCTTTCTTTGCCGCCTGGCGGCCTTATGTTTTTTCCAGCTCGGCAAAGCTGGCGTACAGGCTCTTTATCACCGGGATTTTGCAGCTGACGCGCAAATTGGGGAAGTCAATGTCACGGCTCCGCAAGCGCAGTTCCAGCTCAGTTATTGGGAACTGGCCCGCATGTTCCCCTCACGGCCGGGAGTAAGCATTCTGCAATTCACCAACACCAACGATGCAGAAATCGAATCACTGGCGGTGCGGAATCCCGATGTGCGGCGTCGTCATCAGGCTGGCAAATCACGCTATCAACGCTCCCACTGACAGCAACGGCCCCGGCGCATCGCGGACCGTCAGGATCGACGTTTCGGCGCTGGACACTTTCACGTCGGGCAGCCAGTTAACGATCGATGCCAGCAACAGCGTCACGTCGGGACCGACGGCAGTCTCCGTTACTCCGAGTTCACAGATGATGCTATCGCTCAGCGAGTACGGTGCGGCGTTCTTGACGCCAAAAGAACGTGCACTCATTCTAAGTCGTTCAATGTGGAATTGATGGAGAGTTCATGAAGACAATATTTCCTGGCTTTCGACTTCTAATTCAGATCGGGATGATCTCGTTCTGTCTGCTCGTAACCGCGGCTAGTGGTTTTTCACAAACGCCGGTAACAAACGATCCCCCGTTCTATGGGCCGTTTAACGCGTTGTCTTTTGCGGACGGAGCTGGACTCAAGAAGTCCCTGGAAAAAAACGACTCTGTATTGCGCGCGGATTCGCCTTGGTCGCTGTACAGCTGGGTTAGACTTGCGGAGGCACTGAAAGGTCCAAGCCTCGTCGCGGGTATCGGAGATCCCGAAGAGGAGTTCTCGAGATATCTTGCACTCGATGGCGGCCACGTGCTTCTGTGGATGGGCGAGGACATCAGCCTCTCCGGAGCTACTTCGCTCACTCCCGGGAAATGGCATTTCCTCGCGGCAACCTTCGACGGCAAAGAGTTCCGGCTCTACGGCGATGGCGCCCAGATAGCCAGCGGCGCGCTCGATTGGGGAAGCGTGAGTCCGATGCTAGAAATCGCTCCCGCGTTTTCGCCAGCCCCGAATTGGCAGCACTTCGGCGGAACAGTGGCCAAGCTGACTTTGCTCCGCAGAGCTTTGAGTAGTTCTGAAGTCAAGGAACTTTTTCAGACGCCCGAAGATTTTTCGCTGATTGAATTCGAAGAGGGGTCGAAGCCGTGGCCGGTGGAGACCCGTGCGCAGGCCGGATACCCTGCGCCGCAAGATCCAGCAACGATGCCACGCAGCAAAGCCCTGCCGTCGCGTCCGGTCGCAATCGCTCCATCGTCGCAACCCGCTCTTCAGGAGAATGGAGAAAACAAAGATCAGTGGACGCTGGCCGGCTGGACCATGACCCCAGCGCCTCGAATCAAGGCGGATGGCGCAGACATCTCGCAGGCCAGCTACAGCGTTCGAGATTGGTGGCTCGCGACCGTGCCGGGGACCGTGCTCACCACCATGATTGATCGCGGCGTTTATCCCGATCCTGATTACGGGTTGAACAATCTCGCGATTCCGGAGAGCTTGAACAAACAGGATTATTGGTATCGCGTGGAGTTTCGCACCCCAAAGTCGACGCGCGGACGGCGGTTGACGCTGACTTTTGAGGGCATCAACTATGAGGCGGCAGTGTGGCTGAATGGAAAGTCGCTGGGCTCGATCAAGGGAGCTTTTATCCGTGGCACATTTGACGTCACCGACGTGGTGAAGGCTGAGGGAACGAATGCTCTTGCCGTGCGCATCTTTCCGCCCCCGCACCCCGGAATTCCGCAGGAACAATCGATCAAAGGCGGTCCAGGAGAGAATGGTGGGTTAATGTGTCTGGACGGCCCAACCTTTGTTGCAACCGAAGGTTGGGATTGGATTCCGGCGATTCGCGATCGCGACACCGGCATCTGGCAGCCAGTGACCTTGACGGCGACGAACGCCGTGAAGATTGGAGACGCGCAAGTTGTCACCACTTTGCCGCTGCCTGATACGAGCCGCGCCGATGTTGAGATCTTGGTCCCGCTGGAGAATCTTTCGGGTGAGCCGGTGCACGGAACACTTGAAGCCTCGTTCGATCAGATCCACGTGACTAAGGAAGTCACCCTGGCCCCGGGCAAGAGTTCGGTGAAGTTAGCGCCTTCTGAGTTCTCACGCTTGACTCTGCAACACCCGCGTCTGTGGTGGCCCAACGGATACGGCAAGCCCGACTTGTACACCCTGCAACTCAGCTTCTCGGAAGGAAACAGAGAATCCGACAGAAAACGATTGCGCTTCGGTATTCGTCAGATCTCTTATGAGTTGAGCTTGCTGGATAGTTCGGGCCACCTCAGGCGCTTGGAATACTCCCCCACCGCGGCCAGAGTAAAAGGAGAGCAAGTTGTAGATACCAGCCATGAGGGCATCCGCGAGATTCCCCCCGCGGATCTATTCCCGCCGAATTTTCCACCCGAGTGGAAGGCGGGATGGAAGTCATGGGTGTATTCGCTGGTGCCCGGTGCAGAGTTGTCTCCGTCGGTACGGATGCTCGACGACACCAGAGCTTCTCCCTATCTGGTGATCAAGGTGAATGGCGTGCGAATCGCCTGCCGTGGCGGGAATTGGGGCATGGACGACTCTCGCAAGCGGGTCTCACGTGAACGGCTGGAGCCCTATTTTCGCCTGCATCGCGACGCCAACTTGAACATGATCCGCAACTGGGTCGGCCAAAACACGGAGGAGGTCTTCTACGACCTCGCCGATGAGTACGGATTGCTCGTGTGGAATGACTTCTGGGAATCCACGCAGAACTACAACCTTGAAGCGCAGGATCCAGATTTGTTTTTGAGGAACGCACGCGACACCATCCTGCGCTTTCGCAATCATCCCTCGATCGCAGTGTGGTGCGGGCGCAACGAGGGTGTGCCGCAGCCAATTATCAACGAGGGCCTCGCGGAACTGATCCGTTCTCTAGATGGGACGCGTTACTACTCCCCGAGTTCGAACGAGATTAATCTTCAGCACAGCGGACCGTATAAGTACATGGATCCGGCGCTTTATTACACCACTCTGAATCACGGGTTCTCCGTGGAGACCGGGACTCCGTCGTTTTCCACTCTGGAATCTTTCCGCTCATGGATTCCCAAGGAAGATCAATGGCCGATCAGCGATGACTGGGCCTATCACGACTGGCACCAGAGCGGCAACGGCGACATGGCGCCGTTCATGGCGCAAGTGCAAGCGGAATTCGGCGCTCCCGTGAGCCTGGCGGATTTCGAGCGCAAGGCGCAGATGCTGGACTATGTGGACCACCGCGCGATTTTCGAGGGCATGAATGCGCACTTGTGGGCACCGAACAGCGCGCGGCTCCTATGGATGACTCAGCCTGCATGGCCGAGCAATACCTGGCAGATTCTGACTTCGGATTACGATACGCAGTCATCCTACTATGGTGTGAAAAAAGCTTGCGAACTCGTGCATGTGCAGCTCGATCTGTCTAATTACAACGTGGCGGTGGTCAATAACACGAGTGACCCGCGCGCCGGATTGCTGGTTAGCGCCAGGGTCTATTCGCTGGATAACAAACTACTGCTTCATCATGAGGAGAAAAAAGACGCCGGAGCATCCGCGGTCACGGACGTGTTCAAGCTGGATATTGCGCCGCTGCTGCTGTCGGATGGAGTCGTCCTGGTGAAATTGGAGCTGCGGAGTCCGACGGGCCAGATCGTGTCGGACAATTTTTACTGGCTGGGTGCGGAGAGTGCATCCTACCGGCGCTTGAATCGGCTTCCCCCCGCCTCCCTGTCAGTGACTGCCAATTCCACACGCACGGGCGAGAATATTCGCGTGCGAGTAGAACTGCGCAATGCCGGTACCGCGGCCTCACTGATCGACAAGTTGACCCTGTTGAACGCAGTCGATGGCTCGCGGATTCTGCCGGCTTACTACACGGACAACTATGTGTCGCTACTGCCAGGTGAAACCCGGGAAATTGAAGTTGAGTATCCGGTGAAGTCGGCGAACGGCGCAGCGCAATTGAAGATCCGGGGTTGGAATGCTCCTGAACAAGCCGTTTCAGTGGCATCGTCAGGAGGCGTTGTCAACTCAGGCGGTCGATGAGCACCACGACCTGACCACTGCTGGGAAATCTCTCACCGCCGAAATCGCATCTGCGATTGGCTAGACGAGTTGCTGGCTCATCGCGGAGCGTCACACCGATTTAGCGGAAACGACGGACGAAGAGCGTGTGGCGTTCAGAGCGATAAAAGCCGATTCCGTAAATGGTAGCCTTGCCCTTCGTCGAGTAAATCACCTGACGGATCCGCAACATGGCCGCACCTTTAGGCAATCCAAACGTCTCGGCGAGACTGGCGTCAGCCGTGGTGGCGTCGATTTCCTCGTCAGCATAAGCCAATTCCACTCCGTAGTCGTGCTGCAAGGTAGCGAACAGAGAATTCTTGCCCAAGGAAGCATTCACTAGTTCGGAAAACACGGCGGGGAGATAGCAGGTTTCCATGGCAAATGGCTCGTCCTCGGTCAGGCGGAGGCGCGCGATTTTTACCATACGGCTGGCTGAAGGGAGGCCGAGACGCGCTGCGATTTCTTGCTCGTCCTCGATTATCCTCGCCACCAGCAAACGGGAACGTGGCGCCAGACCACGGCCCGCCATGTGTTCTGTGTAGCTCATCAGCTTGTTGAAGTGGATTTTGGGAGCAGCGACGAAAGTCCCGGCGCCCCGGCGACGTTCTACAATGCCCTCGCGCTCAAGGCCGGCGAGCGCGTGTCGGGCTGTCATCAGGCTGACCTTGTGGGTCTTCGCCAGTTCGCGTTCGGAGGCAACTGCGTCCCCGGGTTTCAGTTCAGCCCCGCCAATCTGCTTGCGAACTGAGTTCTGAATTCTCTTGTAAGCGGGCGTTCCATTGTGGCGAATGCCTGACATAATCGTTTTTCTAGACTACATTGGCGACGTATGCGGCGGCAACTGCAGAAAAGTCCGGTTCGCGATCATGTTTTATTTAAATGGTGGCCCATTCTGTTTGTGACTTGCGGAGACAGGCTATTCAAGAGAGAAACGCCAGCGGCAATCCAAGAGGATCTAATGCTGCGCATCGTTGCGGCGGGCGACCGCCTTTCGGTCCATGGAAATGGATTCGAAACTCCGAGTGCCTCGCCGAGTGCATCGCGCCCAGCCGTTCTCCTAGGCCCACAGAGCCTTCGCTGTAGATTCGCGCACTACCAGGTCAGGTTCAACCGCGATCTCCGACGGGTAGTCTTTTCTTCCTGAGATTCGTTCCAGCAGAGTCTCGGCCGCGATGTGACCCATGCGGGCAAGAGGTTGTCGAACCGTGGTGAGCGTCGGAGTAGTGAAAGCCGCACTGGGAATATCATCGAACCCCATAACGGAAACATCCCGCGGAACCCGCAGATCCTGCTCTTGCAAAGCCCGTATCGCTCCGATTGCAGATATGTCGTTATATGCAAACAATGCTGTGAAAGGCTTGTTGCGTGCCAATAGTTGTCTGGCGAAGGGGTAGCCAAGCTGCGGTGTTGGGTCGTCCACGTCAATTTGCACGGTCAATTCGGGATCAATCCTCAAGCCGATGCCCCGAGCAACCTCACAGATGGCTCTCCATCGGATTCTCGAGTCCGAACTGAGGGGATTGCCCTTCATAAAAGCGACACGCTCATGGCCCAGTCCGACCAGGTGACTCAGGGCAAGGGCGGCCGCCCGGACATGATCCAAGACTACATTCGTGACTCCATTGACTTTCTTATGTCCTGCAACCGCCACCGTAGGTAGAGAAGGCGTCTCATAAATGGGCGTGTCCACCGTGATGAAGCCTTCGACTCCTCGCTGTAGCAAGAGCTGAGTATTCCGCCTGAGCAACTGCTCGTCGTGGCGGTGAACCACGGTCAGGAAGGAGTAATCCATCGTTCTCAGGTGCTCTTCAATGCCGCGGATGACGAGCGAGCCATAGGAATCCCCGATCTCCGCGGCTATCACGCCGATTGTATAGGTCCTCTTGCTGCGCAATGTCCGGGCGAAAAAGTTGGGACGGTAATTCAATTCCTTCGCGGCAGCATGGATGCGGTTCTTGGTTTTCTGGGGAATGGAACGTGCGGCGGGAGAATCGTTCAGAACTACCGAAACCGTCCCCGGAGTCAGCCCCACAAAATCGGCCACTGCCTTGATCGTAACGACCGCCGATTTAGAGCTGGGTTTCTTGGTTCGGGCCATGAGTTAGTTTCAGAGTCTGGGCCTTGCAGGACATCTTGGCGCAAAGATTTCTGCACTGCATTTCTTACCCTTCAAAACCCGCCGCCCATATTGTATACACACAAGACCCCACTAGGGCTGCCTTTTCTCCGAGCGACTGGAGAAGAAATGGAGCTTCGAAACCGATAGAATCAAAGAATTGTGGATACTGAGAGGTGACCCGTATGAAATCGAACCTGCTCTTTTTCTTCCTGAGCTTGCTGGTATTTCGGGTTGTGGCCATCGCCCAGACCGGCAGCGGCAAAACGCCGGAAACTACATCCGATGTTGGCAAGACCGCCAAGTGGGATAGCCTTTCCCGTCAGGGACGCAGCGGGGATTACCTGCTCGGTAAGGTGATGGTCGTGGGCGGGACCCTTCCCTGGGACCCCGTTCCAATTGCCGTGACCTGTGACGGAAAGATCCGCTACACTGCCGACGCGGATCCCAACGGCAACTTCGAGATTTCTGGTGCCGCCGCAACCCCCACGCTCGGCATCGAGGGGCCGAAATCCAAACCTGCATCCGAATTCGTCGGTTGCACCGTCGAAGGCGTTTTGCCGGGTTTTGACTCCAGCGTGCTAACCGTCGCAAATCGCACCATCCTCGATGATCCGGATATCGGCACGATTAAGCTGAGTCGAGAGGAAAGCTCGGTCGGCGCCGCGGTCAGCAGTACCACGGCCTCCGCTCCCAAAGAAGCCATTAAGGCGTTTGAAAAGGCGCGCAGTGAATGGCAGGACCAGAAACCGGACCGCGCGCGGCGCGATCTTCAAAACGCAGTTCAGAGATACCCACAATTCGCGGAAGCGTGGTACCAGTTGGGGAAGCTTCAGCAGGCAACCAGCCCTCAGGACGCCGCGAACTCATTCTCCAAGGCCGTCACCGCAGACCCAAAATTCATCCCCCCATACCAGCACCTTGTGCCCGTCGCTGCCCAGGCCGGGAAGTGGCAGGAAGTCGCGGACGATACCGCTCGCGTCTTGGAACTCAACCCGCGTGGCACGGCGCAGATCTGGTATTACCATGCGCTGGCAAACTATAAATTGAACAAGAAGGATGTCGCCGAAGCCAGCGCTCTCAAGGCGCTTTCCATGGACCCGCTCCACACTCAGCCAAACACCGAGCAACTGCTCGCCGTAATTCTTGCCGACAAACACGACTTTGCCGGAGCCCTGGCGCACCTGCGTAGTTGCCTGACATATTTACCAAGTGGGCCAAATGCAGACATTGTGAAGCAGCAAATCGCGCAACTCGAAAAAATGGTTCCGGCGTCGAAATAAAGGGTCGCCGGTGAGAAGCCGTGACGGGATCCGCGGCGGACGTGGCGGAGTCGGTCATCATGGCAACGGGTGGATGGCGCACGCCATCAATGCTGCGGCGTTACGCCATCGTCTCCAGCGCCGATCAGCGCGCCGCCGTCGAAATCCTGGAGCGCGCGCGGGCAGCGAAGTCCGGCAGCCCCGACTCAGCCCTTATTGCCGTGAAAACGGCTAAAGCGGCGACTGCAACGGCCATGGTCAAGGTGCAGTGAACCCAATGGAACATCTGGAGTTATCTGGTGCCGGGAGGGGG